>VOFD01001310.1_pt1 | contig 14815 bp, 26 predicted proteins | sample 5384101 | NCBI WGS metagenome assembly VOFD01 (sample SAMN12384723, study PRJNA508395) | human gut metagenome | isolation source: healthy gut C | host: Homo sapiens
AATATCTTTTCCGAAATTCAAACGTCACAGGGTCCATAATCATATCCTGCTTGTGAAGGTATACTGATTGCCGTTCCTTGACAGATCACGCCGCTGCCGGAAAGCAGATCCAGGTCAATCCCCAGGTTGTTTGTATCGGTAACGGTCAGGGTATAAACCCTTTGTTCCGAATCCCATTTCAGTTCCAGTTCCGGCGCCCCGCTTTACCGGGAAGAAGTAAAAAGAGGGACCAGAATGGGAAGCCACCTGCTTCTAAGATCCAGTTGTACGCTTTTTTCCGCAGGGCGCCCGGCGATCACGCTGTAATACTGATCTGCTGACGCATGGCCGTTCCCGTGGCGGGTGTATGGGTCGCTGCGGAGCTGCTGCTGGTACTCCCAGAGGATAATCTGTCGCCATCTTATAATCATCCTCGTTGATGCCGGAGACCGGAAGTTGCTTATGCCAGGTTTCCAGCCATAGACGCCGTCAGGGTAATGCCCCGTCTGGCCTCGGCAGGGAGCAGGTTTAGGTATTGGTCTGTCCTGCTTTCTGATGTATACGTGTTATCAGAGATATTGTAGGGAATCCCGCCTCACGCAATAATAAACCTGATGGCTGCTTCCATCGGAAACAGTCAGCATAGTGGCGGTAAGCACTGCCGCCGGAGCTGGTGCGTACATCCATGGTCCCATCGGAATTGTAGACCAGGTAGGTGTAGGGCGCGGGCGAGTAGTAATGCTGCCCATCAGAACCCACATATTGATCGCCCAGCCAGGAGCTTGCCGTCTGCCCCGGTTCCATGGCAAAAGGCAAGACATGGGCAGCACCCCAAGCACAAAGCGTGCTGAGAAAAAGGCCAGCAGCCGTTTCAGACCGTGGCGGCACGTTTTTGTTTTCTCCATGAAAAATCCTCGCTTTCTTAAAATAAAGGACAGCCTTATTTGCTGTCCTTGTCATCAAAATCATCTTCGGTAAGGTAATCCGGTTCCCCGTATGCCTCGTTGGTTTCATCATCTTCACCGTAACTGTCATCCTCGAACTCGTCCTCGTCCATAGCCGCCTGCTGTTTCGGGCGCACGATCTTGAAGTAATAGCCCAGCCCGCCAGCAGCCACAAGAGCGATCACCAGGAAGATAATCATGCCGGTATTGCCGCCGGATTTCTCCGCCTCTGCTTCCGGCTGTTCGGTTTCTTCCGGCGCCGGTTCTTCCGTCACTTTGCCCAGGCAGCCGTTCAGGTCATTTTTGCAGACCGGGCAATCGGTGTTCACCGCGCCCGCCTCGCATTTTTTCCGTACAGTTGCAGGTGACAACCTCACGGCGCTTTCGCCGCCATTATCCTGCTGGGCCAGGGAGAGCAGATCTTCCTCCGTAACGCCATTCAGAAGTAGACGTTTTTCCTTCGAATCCCGCTTCCCGTCAATGATAAGGTAAAACACATTTCCGTCCGCGGTGGTGATGGTATAAAACTGCTTATCATCTTCCTGTCCGGTAGCTGAGTCCAGGACCGTGCCGGTGCCTTCCGGGGTAAAAGCCCTTCCGGCACAGTGCCGACTCCGTTTCGTCCTCCGCGGCAGGGCTTTCAGAAGAAGCCTCTGTTTCTGCCTGAGGTCGAAGGGGTCTCGGCGGCCTGGCTGCTTTCCGGAATTGCTTGAATTGCCGGAAGTATTGTTTACCGAAGGAGAAGGCACGGGGGTCGTAGAAGGCGCAGCCTGGGTCTCCCCCACTGGAAGATTGGGGTGCGGCAGAGGAAGCCGCCTGGGTCTGCGCCGGTTCCTCATAATAAGGGTTATCCAGTTTTACCTCTTTGGAGCGGTTGCCGGAATAGTCCACCGCGTAAACTGTCACTTCCTTGCCGTCCCCGGCATAATCCTTCAAGGCCACGGTTCCCTTGCCGTTGACAAGGCTGTTGATACGGGTGTCATCCCATACACCGCCTCCACGCCGGACATATCATCGCTGGCCTCCACCGCCAGTTTGTCGTTATTTAATGTATCGCGGAAGGCAATGACATCCCCTGTTTGACTTCCTGCCCGGCAGACACCAGAAGTTCGAGCAGTGGGCGTATTTTGTGGTAAGGGGTCCGCCCGTCCTCCATGGCGCCCTTCAGCACCACGATCAGCCCGTAGCTGCCTGCTTCCCCGGCCTGCGTTACCACGCCGTCATGCCCGGCCAAAATCTCCGTGCCCTGGGGCATCCCAATATCCACCGCCTTATGATAGTTCTTTTCTCCGCTGATGGGGTGGACGCGGTAGCCATAGTAGCTTGTGACATAAGGGAGCCAGTTGGTATCGCCAAACACGTTGGAGACATACTGGCGGTTGCCCTTCGTCATCATCAGGATATTAAAAGCTGGGCCTGTTCCGTGTTCATGCGGGCGGCGATCACGTCCGTAAAGGATTTGGCCGTCAGGTTGACATTGAGAATCCGCCATTCATAGGTCACTTCCACCTCATAGGTTTCGCCGGTACTGGGGTCCTGTGCGGGTTTCCGTGCGGGTGCGGGTTTCCACTTCCTCCACAAATTCGAGGGAATACTGCTCGGCAAAAATCTCCTGCAGCACCGCCTCAATATCCTCATACTGGAAGGCTTGATAGGACGCGGTGAGGAGTCCCATCAGCTCAAAGGGGTTGTGTCCGATATTGCCCACATGATAGCGGTATTCATCGTAGCCGGGGTGGTCCGCTTCGGCATTGTCAATCTGCATCTGCAGGTCGGTTTCCCACTCCGTATAAACCAGCTCGGCATTGTTGATGTCCTGATCTTCCGCGGTATAGCTGGACGCCGCAATCGCGCCGGCATCCCGCCTGTCCCTATGCTGGAACAGGAAGAAAAGAGGGAAAAAATCAGGACGACGATCAGGAACAGGAGCGCCGCCATCAGGCAGAGGGCCGGGTGGCGGCTGGCAAAACGGCCCAACAGCGCCTCCGGCTTTTTTTGTGACAGCAGCCGTTTTCCCGGCGGCCTGCCCGGTGCGCCGGGCGGTCCTGGCGGCCTTTGGCATACTCCCTTTTTAAGCGGTATTTCTGCCACATGCGGGGAAAACACATTGCTCCGTAACTGCGGGTTATCATGGAGGGCCTGCTGGTAAGCTGCCCCTTGCGCGGGTTTTTCACCGTCTTTTTCTGCAGCCGGGCCACTTTGCGGTAAGGGGCAGTTTTCCGGCGGTGGTTCAGGGCGCGAAGCCCCCCTCCGCCACCAGCTCTGTGCGGTGGGCCGCCTCAATGCCCACGTTTTCATGCTCATTCTCATAGATCTTCTTGTGGGCATATCTAATGGCCGCGTTTGCGCCTTTTTTTCACCGGGCGCAGAGGCTTGGCGCCTTTTATGTGTTCCTGTTGGGAGATCACCTCTTTTTCAAATTTTAAGCGCCGTTTGGCATTGCCGGTGGCAGCGTCCGGCTCCACCTCCAGCCGCAGTTTCCGCCTGGCCGGAAGATTGCCTTCGGCCTGTTCCAGCTTCCGGGCGGTCCGTTCCGCCTTCTGCTGGGCCTTTCACCAGCTTTTTTGCCGGGGGCATCCGGCGGCAGCTCATCCTCGGCAAATTGCAGTTTTGAGGTGCGGGCTGCTCGGTGGCCGCTTCACTGGCGCTGCTGGACTCGGAAAACTTCTGCTGGTGCCGGGTATGCCGTTTGCCGGACTTCCCGCGGTTCCTCCCGCGAGGCGTCCTCATGGGCTTGCGGCTGCGAATCTTCCAAAGGGGGAGCATCCCCATTTCCTCCACCGGCTCCTGCCTGCGGGTTATCCCCGTCTTTCGGCCTTTGCTGCCGGGTATGGCGGGCTTTAGCCGAAAGATCCTCCAAAAAATCAGGGGAATCCCTTGCCTGCCGCAAATCAAAATCCTGTTCCCGGCTGCTAATACGGTTTTCTCGCCGGAAGCGGCGCCCCTGTTCCACCAGCCCGTCACGGGTCATCTTGTGAAATTTCTTTTTCCTTTGCTCTAAATTCTTCATCCCTTGGCAACTGCATCACCTCCCATACGCCAGGCGGTGAAGAAGGTTATCACGTTCCAGCCTCCGCGACTTCCTCCGGGCGGGTCGTCATGATCTGATACAGGCTGGTGTCCTTCGGGAAGTGATCGACAAAGGGGATAATCACATTTCCGAAAACAAAAGGCCCTCGCCGGGGCCGCTGTGGGTCACATAGGAAAGCTGCGTCGGACTGATCCCAAGCTGTTTTGCCAAAATCTGCCTGTCGCCCTGAGCTTGGTTCAGCATGTAGATGAAACCGAGTTTTCAAAATGTTCTCGATTTCACGGGAAGCCAGCAGGTCCTTCACGTTCTGTGTCAGGCCGCTCGGAATCCCGCCCCATTTTCTGAAACGCTTCCAGATCTCAACGGAAAAGCACCGGTCTGGCCTTTGAGAAGAAGATGAAATTCGTCGATATAGAACCAGGTCGTTTTATGCTTCTCCCGGTTGGCAGTGACGCGGTTCCACACAGCATCCTGCATGATAAGAAGCCCGATCTCTTTCAAGGCTTTACCCAGGGATTTAAGCTGGAAACACAGGACGCGGTGGCTGTCCATGTCGATGTTGCTCCTATGATTAAACACATTTAAGCTGCCGTTGACATAGATTTCAAGGGCAGTGGCGATATTCTGGGCCTCCGGCTCGCTCTGCTTGCGAAGCAGCTCATACAGATCCCCCAGGATTGGCATATTCTCCGGGCGGGGGTCCTGCAGGTAATCCCGGTACACTAGGCGGGTGCAGCGGTCAATGATGGTTTTCTCGATAGGGTAAGTCCATCCTTGCCGCCGATAATCAGGTCACACAAAGAGAGGACAAAATCGCTCTTTAATGTAATGGGGTTCTCGTCATCGCTGTAATCCAGGTTGATGTCCAGCGGATTGATATAGTTGAAGAAGTGGGCGAAAGGTCAATGACCTGCCCCTGTTTCCCAAAGCGTTTTACCAGCGGGCCATATTCATTTTCCGGGTCCGCGATGATGATGGAATCATCCGTCAGCAGGAACACGTTGACGATCTCGCGCTTCGCGCTGAAAGATTTTCCGCTGTTGTGGACGACCAGCCCGTTTTCCAGCAGGAAATTCATATAGCGGGGGACGGTCAGGTCATACACCGGCACTTTTGGGGCAGTTTCAGCACCGATACCCGCACCGCGGTATGGCCGCCGCTCAATTTCTGGCCTTCCTTCACATCCACCGCCTGCATGTACTCCCCGGCGTCATCCATAATGAGATGGCTTTCCGTACAGCGGAAAGTGGTGCCGTCCTCCAACGTGATCTGCTTTAAGACATCCGCGTATTTCTCAACGCGAATATCCCGCGCCATGGCAGTGATAACCCTGACCGGTTTCGTCATCAAAGGTCTTGACCTCAATTTCCTCCACACCGCGGACCAGCAGTTCTCAAAGGAGGCGGCGCTGCCGTCTGCCAGAAGAATCCGGGTATCACCGGCAAAGCAGCCGGGCGTGCCAAGAAACAATCCGTTGGGGTTTTTCAGCAGCTTGCGGTTCGCCATAATCAGGTTTGAGGAAATGGCGTTGAGACCGTAATACAATGCCTGCCCATCCTGGAACAGTTCGCAGGTGGTAAAGGGTACGAAAATAGCGGTGCTGCTGGTGGTGAGTCCCCGCTGGATCTCGATCTGGTTCTGGCCCAGCGCCAGAGAGGACATAAGGCCCTGTTCCTGCTGGTAGTCCAGGCGTTTCAGCGCGCAGTTATACTTTTGGGCAATGCCGGAGGCAGCCATAATATCGCTGAACAGCTTTTTGCCTTTTTCGGGGCAATGTTCTGTACCAGCACCGTTACCAAAAACATACGCTCATTCCGGGATTGCAGATCTTGAAGCAGGTTTTGGGCTTCCTCCCCCATAGGTGGCCAGGTCGCTGGGGATGATGTCCATATCATATCCGGCCCGCACCGCCTTTTTCTGTTCCTCGATCTTCATTTTCTGCAAGGTCGCTCATTTTCCGCTTGATATTGCGGATCGCCTGGGCCTGGTCGATAGACTGGATATGCAGGTTGATCGTCACCGCATCGTCCAGGTCCAAAAACTCGGCCAGCATCCGGTCCGTCAGCTCCGGCGCTAAAATCTGCAAAAAGGAGATGGCGCCGGAATACTCCCCAATGCGGAAGGTCTTACCGTCCTTCGAGAAGGTAAAAGCTGGTGGGCGCAATAAAATCCTTTGTGGAAAGGCCGGTTTTGGCAAGGTCGCTCCAGGCAAACTTTCAATTTCTCCTGCCCGCTGGGGTGGAGCTGGCTGTGCAGAAGCTCCAGCCGTTCCAGCCCATTCAAAGAACCGCCTGGACGCCCAGGGTCTTAAAGTTGTTCAGCACATCCGTTTCCACACGCTCCAGGCGCATTTTCGCGGTACGCAGGTCGTCCGCCTCAATGCCAAAAGTGATATATTTCCGTTTGGCAAGGCCGTTATTGCCTTTTTTCAAGCTGGTTTTTGAGCATTTCCGCATATTCACGCCGGATGTCATCGTACTCGTCCCCTGGGGCGGGATGGCAATGCTTCTTGGAAAAGTCCTGCATATTGGCCCGCTGGTTGATAAAGGTGAGCTGGACGCTGATGGTGGAATCAAAGTAATTGAGAAAATCACAGTAATTCTCGAAAATCTGCGCCTTATCGTCCGCCTGGGCAAGCTGGTAGTTAATATCGAAAAACTGAATGGTCTTGGTATATAGCTTATCATTGACGCGGCAGATCCCGTCCTTATAGATCTCCCGGTAAGGGGATCGTCTGCTGGGCTGTCTGCGGCGCGTCCCGTTTTACTCCACTGAAAAAGCCGCCCTTGCCAGGCGGCTTTGCATGAGGCAGTTTTTTACCGGCCTTTTTTACTGCGGACCGGTTTTTCGCGCCTGCTGGATGTTTGCCTGCAGGCGCTTTTTCTGCGCTTCCTGCTGTTTGGTTTTTGGCAATACTTATTTCCTCCTTCTTCGACATGATTTTATAAAGTTCCGGGTTTTATATGGGCGCGTCTCCGGCCACAGGCGGTGACGGATCATATTTTCAGAATCTTCTCCGCGGGCTGGCCGTCACGCTCATACATTGCCATAAAGAAAAAGGGCATCATAAGCCCGATCATCAAAAGCTTACCGAAGCGGTATTCCCAATCGCCGTGCGGGTGAGAAAAATACACCGGCAGGCCAACCGCCCCGGCAATGCTGAAAAAAATAAGCTGCCTTTTCGTCAGATTAAAGGCAACTTTGGTCTTAACCTTCGTCAAATCTTTTGGAACCGGTACATAGGGCAAAAAATCACCTTCTTTCCTTCAAATGCCTGCCGCCGTAAAAACAGGGCAGGAACATTTTTATTTTCGCTTTACCGCTCTTTATCGTGGTGCGGCTTTTTATCAGGATGGGGAACACCCATGCGGGAACTCTTACGGATAGCCGCCTGCAGGCGTTTGCAGCCGGTCTTTCAGCCGGAGGCTGCAAAGGCTTCATCAATCGCTTTTGATAGCTCCGCATACAGTGTTTTTCATAGCCTGCCCGAAAGGTCCTCAAATGGGCCATACCGGCTGATATATCTCAGCGGATGGGTCCATGACGAAGCAAATTCCATTTCTTCCTTGACCGGCGTGTCATACCCGGAGAGAAAGGCGCCGGCATCGGACAGTGCGGCAATCTCACCGCGGCATCGAACAGCTTTCCGCTCCAGGATAATGCCTGTTCCATGAAGGCCGAAATAGTCCGATGCCAGCGCCTCACGGCGTTTTAAGGTCTGGCTGGATTTTCCTGCCCCAGTGCTGTTTCAAACCGCTCATAAGCGCCGATTTTCATTCAACAAGTTCGCAGATCGGAAAGCTATGTGCATGGGTGTTTTCCTCTTTGCACCAGCGGGCAACTTCCAACGGGTCCTGAAACGACAGCAGAGCCTCTACCTCCGCCGGGGTAAAAGGATGTTCCACTTTCAAATAGTAATGGAAGCTGGGCAAGATCCTGCAGCTCATAAATACTGCCGATGTCCTGTGAGTCCAGCAGATCCGCATGGATTTTCAGGCAGTCATCCAACCGCTCCATCAGCATCCGTTTCGCTTCCTGTTCCAAACTCAAATTTCCTCCTTTCCCGCCGGGAGGGTGATGGTGCAATCGACCTCGTTGCCCCATACATCCCAACCCGGCGTTTTCTGGCGGGCAAAAAGTTCTACCCTGGGCTGGTCGCCCATCAGCTTGACGATCTTATCCCACAATATCCGGTTTTTTGCTGTGCTGCTCGATATGGGAAATGACAAATTGGTGGATTCCGGCGCTCTGCCGTTTGGGGTGGCCGCGGGTAGCCAACAGGCACACTTCCGCGTTTGACGCGTCCAGAACCCCATGCCGTAAAACCAGGTGTCCGCTTTGCGGTTTGTTTCAGCCACAGGAAAGCCAGCGTTTTATACTGGAATCCCCAGGCGTCTATGACACGGAACGCTTCTTTAAGCTGGGAAATGTACCCCAAAAGAAAAAGCGCGCTGTCCTTGGCCGCAAGGTCCGCAACCGGAAAGCGCGCAGATTTCTTCAATACTCATTGTGGGATAGTGGTTTTCCGCAACCCCCGTGGCCCCGCTTCATATCGTAACGCCACGGAGGGTCCGCATAGATGATCCCGTATTTTTTAAGTCTCCGGCATCAGCGGGAGGGACCGTCTTTGGCGGCGGCTGCCTTCACCGGCTGGCTTTTCACCTTTACCGGCGTTCTCTTTCAGCGCCCCGGTCAGCGAGCTTTTCCGCGGCGCCTTTCGTAGCCTCCAAAGTCGCCTGCAGGTTTTCAATAGCCGCGCCGTATCCTTCAATCAGCGCCTCATTGAGCTGGCGGCGAAAATCTGCCGTCACCGGCCAGCAGACATCCCTCCAGTTCCCTTTGTTGTCCTGGGTGGAGGGCATATTGACATACAGCCCCTTTTCGCTGGAACAGATCCGAAAGCCGTCGATCTTAAAACAGCCCCGATGGTGACGTTGGCATAGGCCAGCAGATTTCCATAGAGCGATAGGCCGGACACGCACATCCAGCTTGAAAGGCAGTTCCCCGTTTGTTTCCGGGACAGTGGATTTGGTATTAGTATTGGTATTGCTCATGGAATAACCTCCTTAAATTTGAATAATATAGGCACAATCAATGTGCATTGAAGATTGATTTGGATAGCGAGCCTGTCTTAAACAGGGCAAAGGCCAGCAGCACCGTATAGCCTGCTGTACCCCAGATTGCGGCATGTACGCTGCTGGAAGATGGGATGGATTGTACCAGCACCGCATAGATCGCAACACAGATTAGGATAAGGAATCCCTGGAAGCCAAGGGCGAACAGGGGAGCGCAGGCAATTCGTCCCCCATCGCTCCCATTCGCGGTTGGCAAGTGTGGAAAAAAGGAATCGGCGCAATGCTCACGGTCAAATAAATTTCTATCATTCTGCCGTAAACGATCACAAAAATCACGATAGACAAAATCCACATGCACAGGTTGATGATATTGGTTTCCAGCCAAAGGCCGATCAGTTCCCAGATCCCCCATAGCTTGAAGCTGTGTTTCCAGATCGGCCATGGACGCGGCCACATCCAGATTTCCGTTAATGATCCCCGCACTGTTCGCCACCACCGTCTGCGCCACATCGAATACGGCCATCACAATCGTAAAGCAGTTGGTGAGCAGATAGGTGGCAACGAAGGTCTTGAACACCCACTTAAAAATATTGAAGGTGTCAAATTCGTGCATGTTGTTTTTCTCAAGAATCATCTGGATCAACTCATATACCAGCACGAAAGTTAAGATCATACCGGCAATGGGCAGCACTACCGTTTCCGATAGCGTCTGGATCATACTGAAAACACCGCCATTCCAGCCCTGGGGTGTCTGGCCTACCTGCGCGGCCACATCGGTTACTTGGTTGTTGACCGATTCAAAGATTCCCGTAAATTGTCCTGTGATGGCGTCGATTAAGCCCTGTTTTTATCCAATCTGTTATCCAGCCAAATAACCAGTCCATGGACGATTAGAACAAGCCCGACAGAAGCGGAATCAGTGTCATCCCTACCACTGCGATACCGCCGCCAGCCATGAGCTGTTTCATACCCTGGCTTTTGGCTCCGGGATTGTCATTTCCATATCCTTCCAAAAGGTTAATCACGCCCCATGCGCCCAAACCGGCGCCCAGCGCAACAACCAAGATCTGCAGGGTATCAATAGCAGAAGTGAAAAAAAACTCATATAGGGTAATTACCTCCTTATCAAATGAAAAAATGATAGTGTTGCAAAAAAGCCGGCCGCTTTTTGGCGGATTGTGAATATATTCTGAAACGAAAAAAGCCGCCCGTCCGTCAAAGAGAACAAATTTTGACAGAAAAAATTGAACAAACAGCGGGCGCTTCACAGTTCTGCCAAAGGCGTAATCTCATCATTTTTGAAATCTCAATCATTAGACACGAAAATGAAGGAGATATTGTTTTAGATACGGACATAGCCCGTAGAAGGTCCTGCGCCAACCCTTCGCAATATAGCCACTTTTCACTAAGGCTGTTAATGTACGTTCCACGGTGACTTTGTTTATATCCGGGCATAATTCCATGATTTCTTTTTTGTGACTTTACCGACCTTTTTTTTCAAACACGGCTTTGATTCGCTCCGGTTTGGAAAGTTTACGATACTTCAAATGTTCTACGATCTTCAAATTCATTATAGGCTTTCAGCATAATTCCCAGGTAGTATTTTACAAAAGGCTCATAGCTGTTGTTGCACTTCGTGCCATCCAGAAGAACTTTGCCTGCAGTGCTTCATAATAAGTTTTTTGTTTTTTCAATAAGCATTTCAATGCTTATATACTTTCCAACGATATATCCAGCCTTATAAAACAGCAGCAGAGTGAGCAGTCTGCTCATACGGCCATTGCCATCGTTAAAGGATGAATACATAAAAAATCAAGGATAAACATGGGGAATAAGAATCAGTTTATCTATCTGATCGCCATTCCATGCGTCCATAAAATTAGAACACAGATTTTCAACGGCTTGGGGTTTGAAAAAGCAGGAACAGGGATAAATCTTGCTTTTTGGTTCCCCCTGGGAATCTGTTTCCTGCAATTACATTATCAGCATTTTTGTAAGTCCCGCCGACATTCCCTGAGAATACGAATACAAATCTCTATGGAGTTGCAAAATGATGTTGGGACATAAATGGATATACTCATAGCTTTCATGGATTGTAGCAAGACTCCCGATATTCGGCAATTTCCTGTTCAGAACGATTACGGGGGTTCTGCTTTTGATAAACCAGTTCTTCCAGTCGTTTATCGCTTGTATAGATCCCCTTCAATCCGGTTGGAAGCACCGGTACTCTGAATGAGGGCGACTTCCCAATAATGTTTCTTTCAGTTCATCTACATTTGCTTCGAGAAATAGTTCCTGTTTACCCTTATGCTCATGGATGCTTCCCATCATTTGAACAATTTCAGGGGTCAAAGTTTTTTGGAGTTGTGACATAATCAAATTCCTCTCTCATAGGAATCTCCTTCATTCAGAAAATATTCCTTCATTTACCATGCAATGAAGGAGATTTCAACAAAGATGATGGAGATAGTTTTCCCATTCATTTTGCAAATTATGTTAAGATGCTGTGCCTTCTCCTTCCGCCAGCTCGGACGGCTGATCTCATAGTTGAGGAACATTTCGTGTAAGAGTTCAAAGCAGTCAGGGCAGAGAGCCAGAGATTTTCTTCTCATTTTCAGCATTTTCTGCCAAATATATCCCTGCCTTTCAGCGATTTCAGCGTTCTTACGTGGTGCATACATAAATAGTCTGCATGTTCCCCGCAAATCTCGCATACTCCGGCTTTTATGCGGTTTACTATCGTGTGCCTGCTGTCATATTTCCTATAACTCGGCATAACGTCTGCCACATTGTCATAGCCGTCGCTGTGCTTTCTGAATCCATCATGGTAAAATTCGCAGTATTTACGTCCCTTAGTTGTATCGTATGGGATTCTCAGTACTCCGTTTACCATGTGCCGCTTCTTAATAACACTGACATTCGTTCTGTGCTTTCCTGCCAGAGTTTTTAACATGCTGTACCGCACCATGTAGTAATACTTGTGCAATGCGCCTACGTTTTCTGCTATCCGATAGAAGTTATATAACCCTCGAATTTCGGAATTGAAAGTAGACACAATCTCTGCGTCGCTGCGGTTCATCAGGTCTTTCCTTGGCATAGGCCGCCACATTTCTTTGCCTGTGTCATTGTTGCGTTTCACCTGTATCGCTCCCCGTTCCATCGCTTTTTTAATCCATTTTTCTTTCGGCATATACAGGAATACTTTTCCATACCACACCCGTTTCATGTCGCCGTTTTTACAACGCTTCATGTTCTTGGAATGGATTACTTTGAAATCGTACCCCAGATAGCGTACCGGCTTACTGGAATGGGTGACTTTCGTCTTTTCCTCGGACATTTCCAAATGCAGTTTTTCTTGGAGAAAGATTTTTACATCTTCCTTGATTTTTTCTGCGTCCTTTTTGGAGCCGATAACGCCGATTACAAAATCATCGGCGTAACGGTTGTACTGGATTTTCTTGAAGCCTTCCTCAAACGGATTGTAATAGTGCTGATTCATCTTCTTCCTTCTGGAATCCTTAAATTCTTTTACCAGTTCAGGAGTTGATTTTTCTGCGCCCATTAACGCTTTACGTGCCTTTCTGTATCTCCGGGACGCCCGCTCGTATTCTCTGGTCGTCCTTCTGCGTTCTGGCTCGCAATCATACTTTTCTTTGTATTCCTGCATATAGTTGTCCAGTTCGCTGAGGTAGATGTTTGCACATATCGGACTGATACCGCTGCCCTGCGGAACACCGGAGTAGGTGCAGTTGTACTGCCATTGTTCCATATATCCGGCTTTCAGGAACTTCCAGATTAGACCGATAAAAGCCTCGTCTGAAATCCTTTTCCGCAGTAATTCAACCAACACATGATGGTCGAAGTTATCAAAGCACGCCTTAATGTCTCCCTCGACAATCCATGTAACACCTGTGAAGTTTTTCTTCACTTGCGTAAGTGCCGTGTGACAGCTTCTTTTTGGTCTGAAACCGTGTGAATTGTTGCTGAATGTCGGCTCATAGATTGCTTCAAGAATCATTCTGACCACTTCCTGCACTAACTTATCATCAGTAGAAGTGATTCCCAACGGGCGAAGTTTCCCGTTCTTTTTAGGAATGTACTTTCTTTTTGCAGGCTTTGGCTGATATGTCCTGTTGCGTATGGATTCAATAATCCGGTTAATTCTCGGCAGGCTCATGTTGTCCAGCGTCTGCCCGTCTACCCCCTGCGTCATGCTCCCCTGCGATTTCGCAATGTTCGCATATGCAAGGAGATAGAACTCTGGATTGTATAGGTTGCGATATAATCTTTCATATTTGTAGTTACTTACACTTGCCTTTTCTTCAAGGCTTTTCAAGACATGAATCGGATTTCTCATAGTGTCTCACACACCATCCTTTCTGTTTTGAAAATGATTCACTGTTCCCCTTTGCCATGTAGACGGCTTTCCCGTCCGCAGACTACTATGGGAACTCTGTTGCCATGGTGAATATTCAGAACCCCGCATTTCAGCGTTTTCATAGCCTTTCGGCATTTCACTTTAGGCAATCCCCGTTTAGTACGGTATAAACAAGCGTTCCACGTTGTCGGTATGTGACGTTCGCCTTTTTCCACTTTCCCGTGGCTGAACCTGCTCCGAGTATCAGCAGCCGCATAGCCAAACAATGCGACTGTCAGGAACTCCGTACCCGCAGCCCGTTCAAATCCTCGGCACGGACACCCACAAGATACCAATTCTCGCCGTTTTCCATCCGGGTCGGTTTCCACTTGCCCGCCTTACAAAGACCTCCAAGCACTCGCCGCAATGCAATCCGCCGTAATAGTCGTTGATGTCAAAGCGAATGTCGTAACGGTCAGCGGTTTCATCAAAAATCAAAGCTCCTGTTTTCTGTGCCATGTGGTAAATCCTCCTTATTGGTCTTTTACAGGCTTTCGCCCTCGTTGTATGAATAATAGTCCGGGTCGCCAAACTTCGGCTTCTCTCGGCAAGTGCGCCGCTTGCCATGTCGTGGGCGACAAGGGAAGTATAGTAGTTGTCGATTGTAGACGGGGCATTGAACAGCACCGCCCGCAAATACTGCTTGATGTTGCGGATTTTCGTTGTGTTCTCCCGCATACAGTCAAGTACAAAGCGAATATGTTCGCTGTTCAGCTTCATAAACTTTGCCTTCACAAGCTCGGCGGGGTAATCGTCCCCGGCAATACGGATTTTCTTTCTTGACGTACAGACCGTTTCAAGCATGATGTCAACAATCTCATTAGACGGTCATGGTCAAACTTCATATCCTGCAAGAGAATGTCATACTCGATATTGTCCTTGATGATTTCCTCATAAACGCTGTAAGCGTCGTCTGTCGCTTCCGTTCTTTTCCGTTCCGGCGGCTCTGCCGCTTCGTCCTCGTCATAAGGCAAGGGATAGCGTTTGTTCCAACCGCCCGGAATGGATAGGAATGGAATCGGTAATTGATATATCTGTATTTGATTTTTCTTTTTTTGGTAAGTCAGTTCTTGTATATCTTTATTTAATTGCGTTGGATATATCCGGCTTTGGCATCGCCATCGCCGGGAAGATCTCGGATATCGGGATGCAGTACGGGATCACCTCTATCCCGGAGCTGTTTGAACGGCGGTTTGGCCGGGCAGCCAAGATCACCCTCTCTGTGCTGATCGCGTTCGCCATGATGGGGACGGTGGCCTCCCAGGTCACCGCCACGGCCACGATCATCCGGATGCTGGGGAGAGTTCGGCCTCTCCTATGAGATGGGCGCGCTGATCGCAACAGTGGTCTTTATGGTCTACACAGCCAC
>VOFD01001487.1_pt1 | contig 14814 bp, 22 predicted proteins | sample 5384101 | NCBI WGS metagenome assembly VOFD01 (sample SAMN12384723, study PRJNA508395) | human gut metagenome | isolation source: healthy gut C | host: Homo sapiens
TTCATCCCGGTGCGGGACTGCACCATCAGGAGGCGGACCAGCTGGCCCGGGAGATAGCACAGGAAGCCGCTCTGCTCTACGGACAGCCCTTCTACCTCTATGAGAAGTCTGCCACTGCCCCCACCGGGTGGACCTGGCCAACATCCGCAAGGGACAGTTCGAGGGGCTGGCGGAGAAGATGAAGGACCCCCTGTGGAAGCCGGACTTCGGGCCGGATACCATCCACCCCACTGGCGGGGCCACCGCCATCGGGGCCCGGATGCCTCTGATCTGCTTCAACATCAACCTGGACACCCCCAATGTGGAGATCGCCCGGCAGATCGCCCGCCGGGTGCGGAACATCGGCGGCGGCCTGCACTATGTGAAGGCCATGGGCATCGCCCTGGAGGAGCGGAACCTGGCTCAGGTGACCATGAACCTGACCGACTACACCAAAAGTTCCATTTACAGTGTCTTTGAGATGGTGAAGATGGAGGCCCGGCGCTATGGCGTCCGGGTGGTGGGCAGCGAGGTGGTGGGCATTGTCCCCATGAAGGCCCTGCTGGACTGCGCGGAGTACTACCTCCAGATCGAGGACTTCTCCTCCGAGCAGGTGCTGGAGCTGCATATCGAATAGACGGACAAGCAAAAGGCGGCCCCTCTGGAACAGAGGGGCCGCTCTCGCTTTTTTTTCGACAGTTTCAGGAGATCTGGATGCTGACGCCGTTGACCTCCACGCCCTCGTTGGCCCGGATGAGGATGTACCGGGTGCCCTCAATCATGCGGGTCTCCACCAGGTCGCTGCGCTCCGGGTTGACGTGGATGGTGACGTCGGGAGTGCGGACCTCCAGCTGCTTGGGGTCCACCAGATTGCAGGGGGGCTCAGGCCGGCCTCCGGGCCGAAGGCCTGGTCATACTGGGCCTCAAAGGCATCCACATGGGGGGCGGCCACGCCGCAGGAGGACAGGACGGACCGCACCTCCCCTTGGAGAGCAGGAGGGGCTGCTCCTCCTTGCTGGCCTTGTGCTCTTCGATCATGTCCCGCAGCTGGCTGTGGACGGCCTGGACCACGTGATAGCTGCAATCCTCCGCCAGCGTCTCCCCCAGGAGGGACTCAAAGGTCTCCTTCTGGACGGCGGCAGGCATGGGAGGAGGGGGTGCGGAACAGGGCGTCAATGAGCTCCGGGTGGTTCTCCCCGATGTCCCGGGAGTAGTAGAGGGTTATAGAGGTTGGTGGTGCGCTCGTCAAAGGCGGGGAAGAGAAAGCCTGCCTCCGGCGGAGAGACGACCCAGTCCGCCTTCAGGTCGTGGAAGGCATTTTCATAGACAAAGTAGCTCAGGGCGGGCTTGGTGAGCTTCACCGGGCAGATGGAGCACAGGATGTAGGAGAACACCTGGTCGGAGGCGTCGTCCATCCGCTCCCCGTCTTTGGCCCGGTAGGGGACGTCGTAGGTGTCGTGGGCCAGGAGGATGAGATAGTTCCCCTCCAGGGTGAGGGAGGAGATGACCCGCTGGAACAGGGCCTGCACGGCCTCTTCGTCCGCCAGGGAGGAGCCCCGCAGGGCCATGAGGAGCCGGTGCTCCTCGCTGTCCACCACCTGCTGGGTGGAGAAGGTGATGTCCGCCAGGTTTTTGCCCAGGGTGCCGGACAGGGTGCGCCGGAGGATGGCCAGCAGCTTTTCCGACTCCTCCTGGGACATCACCCCCAGGGACTGGTCGAACTGGGAGACGATCTCCCGGTTTTCATTGACATAACATCCGCGGATGTGGGAGATGCCGCTCCTGTCCGGCCGAAACCGGCGGCGGATCTCGGCAATTTCCTTTTCGTTCATAGAGACTCCTCTTCTGTACAGATTTCAGGCCGGTGCTCACCGCTGCCGGGCCAGCTCCTTGCGGACGGCCTGGGTGAGGATATCCTGCCCCTCAGGGGAGCGCAGGGCCTCCTGTACCGCGGCGCGGATCATATCCTGAAACGCCTTGCTGTGGAGGAAGGCGTCAAACACCGTGCCCTGGTCCTGGCCGGCGGGGCCGCTCTGGGGACGGGCCGGGCGGCGCGGCAGGGGCGGGGGAGCGGGCTCCTCCTCATCCTGGAAGCCGCCGTCCATCCAGGTCTCCTGACGGGTGCGGTCGTTGCTCTCCCCCCGGAGATAGAAGAGGGAGACCCCGAAAAAGGCGGCCATCTTCTCCTGCTGCTCCCGGGTGGGGGTCTGGCGGCCGGTCTCAAACTTTTCCGCCGCATTTTTGGGAAAGCCCAGGGCCTGGGAGAGGGCGGGGCGGCTGAGACCCCGTTCGGTGCGCAGGGCTTCGATGCGCTGTGCCAATGTGATCATAGAAAAGACCTCCTCAGTGGAATGGCTCTATTATACAACAAGAGGGACAGGGGGAAAAGAGGAAAAGAAGGGGCGGTCATTTGACCCACTCCCGGGCGAACTGGACTGCGGCGTCCACCAGGGGGGAGGCCGCGTCCCGGCGCCAGGCCACCCCACCTCCTTGACGATCCGCTCCTCCAGTTTGATCTCCCGGACGCCGGAGAGGGTATGGGAGCGGAAGTCCTCCGAGGGCAGAAAGGCCACCCCAAGCCCGCCCTGGACCATGTAGAGGCTGGTGGTGGGACTGCTGGAGCGGCAGACGATGTCCGGCTCAAAGCCCGCCCGGCGGCAGGCGGTGAGGCACAGCTCCGCGGCCACCTGGCCGGTCTGGTGGAAGATGAAGTGCTCCCCCCGCAGCTCCCGCAGGCTGACCTCCTCACGACCGGCCAGGGGGGTGGACACGGGGGACCGCCAGGGAGTAATGGTCCTCCCCAGCTTGACGAACTCCAGGCTGGAGGCCAGCTGGGACAGGGGGCGGTTGAGAAAGGCCAGATCCACCTTCCGGTCCAGCAGCAGCTCCAGCAGCCGGTGGGTCCCCTCCTGAACGATGTTCACCGAGATGTCGGGGTAACTGCCGCAGAAGGCGGAGAGCATGCCGCCGAAGTTGATGCACTGGAGGCTGGTGATGATGCCCAGGTTGAGGGAGCCCTTGCGCAGCCCGGCATAGAAGGACATCTCCGCCTGGAGGGCCTGGGCACGCTGAAGGATCTCCCTGGCCCGGAGAACAAAATCCTTGCCCGCCTCCGTCAGGGTGGCACCCCGAGGATTGCGGGCGAAGAGGGCCACCCCCAGCTCCTTCTCCAGCTTGGCGATCTGCTGGGACAGGGCGGGCTGTCCCACGTGGCAGGCCTGGGCCGCCAGGGAAAAATTCCCCGAATCGGCCACGGCAAGCACATAGCGAAGCGTGTAAAGTTCCATATGGTTTCATGCCTCCGATCAATGGGATGGCCGCCAGTCCCCGCGGCGGGCGGAGCGGGCGGCAAAAGCGTTTTTTTCAGACCAACAAAATAGAGAGCATCTGTTTTGTGCAAAATGTCAAATCAAAAGGAAAAGCGGGGGCTCGTTCCAGAGTGGAGAAGGGCTGCCAAAGCTCAGTATCCGCTATTTTCCCGGATTTGTCAAGAAAGTTTGGGGCTGCGATATCATTTTTAATGATACCAGCTGTCACAAACAAGAATTGGACTTTTTTCGCCGGCGGAGGTAGTCTATGGGCGAAGAAGGAAACAGGCCCCCGGCAAAAGGCTGGGAGCCAGGGAGAACAAAAAACTGATGTAGAAAGGATTGAACGATGGTGAACCACAACTACTTCACCCAACGGGATGTGGAACGGCTGGAAGAGCAGGCCGTCCAGATCCGACAGGACATCATCTCCATGATCCACGCCGCCAAGGCTGGACACCCCGGCGGTTCTCTGTCCGCGGTGGAGATGGTGACTGCTCTGTACTTCCACGTGCTGAATATCGATCCCCAGAACCCCCGCTGGGCTGACCGGGACCGCTTCATCCTCTCCAAAGGCCACTCCTGCCCGGTGCTCTATGCGGCACTGGCCCGCCGGGGCTACTTCGACCCCAAGGAGCTGAACACCCTGCGTCAGTACCACTCCATCCTCCAGGGCCATCCGGACATGAACAAGACCCCCGGCGTGGACATGACCGCCGGCTCCCTGGGCAACGGCCTGTCCGTGGGCGTGGGCATGGCCCTGTCCGGCAAGCTGCATCACCAGGACTACATGACCTACGTCATGCTGGGTGACGGTGAGATCCAGGAGGGCATGGTCTGGGAGGCCGCCATGGCAGCCAGCCATCACGACCTGAAGAACCTGGTGGCCATCGTGGACTGCAACGGCGTCCAGATCAACGGCTGGGTCAACGACATCATGACGGTGGAACCCATTGCCGACAAGTGGCGCGCTTTCGGCTGGAAGGTAGTAGAGGTCAACGGCCACAACATGAAGGACGTGCTCACCGCCCTGCACACGGCCAAGACCATGCGTCATCCTACCGCCATCCTGATGCGCACCGTCAAGGGCAAGGGCGTCTCCTTCATGGAGGATGACTGTGCCTGGCACGGCTCCGCGCCCGACGACGAGCAGATGGTCAAAGCAATTGCGGAAATCAAGGAAGGGGGCGTTGTGTAATGGCAAAGACTCTTGCCACCCGTATGGCCTTTGGACAGGAGATCATTGAGATCGCCAAGACCAACGAGAATTTTGTGGTCTGCAATGCGGATACCAAAACCTGTGGACTGGAGAAGTTTGGAAAGCTGTTCCCCGAGCGGGAGTTCTCCTTCGGCATTGCCGAGCAGAACCTGGTGGCCGCCTCCGCCGGCATGGCCGCCTGCGGCAACAAGGTGTTCCTGGCCACCTTCGCGGTGTTCGCCTCCATGCGGGCCTGCGAGCAGGTGCGTACCTTCGTCTGCTACCCCAATCTGAACGTCACCGTCATCGGCACCCACGCCGGTCTTCAGGTGGGCGGCGACGGCGCTACCCACGCCGCTATTGAAGACGTGGCCATCATGCGTGCCTTCCCCAACATGACGGTGGTTCAGCCTGCCGATGCCGTGGCGGCCCGGGCTCTGGCCCACGCGGCCGTGGATTTCACCGGCCCCTGTACGTCCGTCTGCACCGCAACCCGGTTGCCGACCTGTATGACCCCGCCACCTACAAGTTCGAGTGGGGCAAGGCCAACACCGTGGTGGACAACGGCAGCGACATGACTATGATCGTCTCCGGCATCCTGCTGAAGAAGGCGCTGGACGCGGCCGCCATCCTGAAGGAGCAGGGGATCGGCGTCCGGGTGCTGGACATGGCCACCATCAAGCCTCTGGACAAGGAGGCCGTGCTGAAGGCGGCCGGCGAGACCGGGGCCATCATGACCATCGAGGACCACTCCATCTTCGGCGGACTGGGCTCCGCCGTGGCTGAGGTGGTGGTGGGCAACTGCCCCGTACCCATGGAGATCGTGGGCATCCAGGACCGCTTTGGTGAGTCCGGCGACCCGGAGCTGATCTATAAGGACCACGGCATGGACGTGGACTCCATCGTGGCCAAGGCCAAGGCTCTGGTGGCCCGGAAGGGTTAAAAGACAGGCACTTCGGACAGGGCGCTGTCCCTGCCCGAAGTGCAGAAAAATGTGAGAAAGGATGAACCCAACTATGGCAGCACCTCATGTGTGTATTCTTCAGACCAGCTTCGCCAAGCGGGAGGACACCGTCGCCTTCCTGAAGGAGAAGGTCCCCGGCGTGCGGGTGGAATTCATCACCGACAGCACCCTGCTCACTGATGTCCGGGCCAATGGCGGCCCCAGCCAGGCGGTGATTGACCGGATGACCCTGTACGCCAAGGCGGCGGAGATCTCCGGGGCCGACCTGATCGTCAACTCCTGCTCCACTGTGGGCGAGGTGGCCGACATCTACGCCAAGGAAGTCAACATCCCGGTGATGAAGGTGGACCTGCCCATGGCTCAGGAGGCGGTCCGGCTGGGCACCAAGATCGCCCTGATCGCCACCGTGGAGACTACGCTGGGCCCCAGCCAGCGCCTGATCGAGAAGGTGGGCGCGGAGCAGGGCAAGAAAATGGAATGCACCCAGCTGTTCGGACTGTGCGGCCACACCGTCATCGGCATGCTGGACGCCCTTTCCCGCAGTAAGAAGATCGAGTACATCGGCACCCGGCATGAGGCCGTGGCTTCCACCGCGGCTGACGGCTACGCCCGCATCACCCACAAGGCCTCCGTGGTCATGTGCCACCTGGGCCCCGGCCTGACCAACGTCTCACCGGCGTGGCCAACGCCTCCCTGGACTCCATCCCCATGGTGGTCATCGTGGGCGATGTGCCCAGCTATTACTTCGGCCGTCATCCCCATCAGGATCCAGATGCATGAGGACGGCGACCAGTACAGCATGCTCAAGCCCGTGTGCAAGCGCAGCTGGCGCGTGGACGATGTGGAGGCCCTGCCCTACATCCTGGACAAGGCGTTCCGTCTGGCTGAGGCCGGCCGTCCCGGCCCCGTCCTGGTGGACGTGCCCATGGACATGTTCTCCCGTGAGATGGAGGAGGACCTGTGGTCCCGCACCTACCGGGACAGCCATGTGACCATGAAGCCCGCCCTGGACCCCGCTGCCGCCAAGGCCATCGCCAAGAAGCTGGTGGAGGCCAAGAACCCCGTCCTCCACGCCGGCGGCGGTATCCTGCTGGCCCAGGCCTCTGAGGAGCTGGCCGCGCTGGCGGAGTTCCTGGATATCCCCGTCTCCCGCACTCTGGCCGGCCAGGGCTGCCTGAGCGACCATCACCCCCTGCTGGTGGGCCAGACCGGCTTCTGGGGCCTGGACTTCACCCACTCCCTGACCACCAACGCCGACGTGATCCTGGGCCTGGGCACCCGCTTCGGCGAGGCCGACAGCTCCAGCTGGTATCAGGGCGTCACCTTCGATCCCGACAAGACCACCTTCCTGCAGATCGACATCGACCCCAACGAGATCGGCCGTAACTACCCCGTGGAGATCGGCGCTGTGGGCGATCTGAAGATCGGCCTGAAGCAGATTCTGGAGGAGGTCAAGAAGATCTGCCCCGAGGGCAAGAGCAACCCCGAGCTGCGTGAGCAGATCGCTGCCGCCAAGGCCGCGTTCAAGGGAGCAACGAGGCCATTTCCAACGACGGCCGCTTCCCCATGACTCCCCAGCGCATCCTGAAGGACGTGAAAGAGGTCATCCCCGAGGACGCCATCATCTTCACCGATGTGGGCTGGAACAAGAACGGCGTGGCCCAGGAGTTCGACATCACCCTTCCCGGCACCATCCACCACTCCTCCGGTCTGGCTACCATGGGCTTCGGCGCTTCCGCCGTCCTGGGCGGCAAGCTGGCTGCCCCCGATAAGATCGTGCTGACCCTCACCGGCGACGGCGGCTTCGGCATCAACCCCACCTGCCTGGCTACTGCCGTGGAGAAGGGTATCGCCTGCACCTGGGTGGTCATGAACAACTCCGCCTTCGGCACCATCGCCGGTCTGGAGAACGCCAACTACAAGACCAAGTTCGGCACCGTGTTCCACGCTGCCAATGGCGAGCGCTACACCCCCTGCTGGGCCGACGTGGCCAAGGACTACGGTGTGGACTCCATCTGCATCTCCTCCGCCGAGGAGTTCAAGCCCGCCCTGGAGAAGGCCCTGGAGGCCAACAAGGCCGGCAAGCCCTTCCTGGTGGAGGCCCCCATGGAGAACATCGTGGTGCCCACCCCCGGCTGCTGGAACATCAACGACATTTACAGTCCCAAGAAGAGGACAGCCTCACCGGACTGGATCTCTCCGTTCTCCTCCTCCCAGGCTTTGACATCGTCTACTGTGATGCCGTAGGAGCCGGCGGGCACATCCAGCTTTACTACACAAGCGGGGCCGATCAGAATGAGAGGGTCCACGGTGTCGATCCCACCGCCAGTCTCGATGACATGATAGGGGAGCATCCATGTGGGTGCCAGTGTGGACGCAATAGCTGAGGACCTCCAGGTTGTGCAGTCCGCCGTCTACGCCGATACGGCCGAAGAAGTCAGACTGGGGGAGCTGGAGAGAGGGGTCCGCCGGCATATCGGCTTCTTGAAGATGAGAGATGTCGACCACCGTGTACTGGCTCAGGTCCATGCCCAGGGAGGCTGGCTCTTCGGCTTGAGTGGAACAGGCGGAGAGGGACGCCGCAATGGCGCCGGTCAGAAGGATCGCAGTCAGTTTTTTCATCGTAATTCTCCTTTCAATCTGGTCCGGAAGGTGATATGAAATCTTCCAGGGGCCCACTGGAAGGACTTCATCTTGAAATGGCTCTACCAGGGAAGATCCTGGTCCAGATACCACTGGGCGTTTTCCCGCGTGATGATATCGGTTTGCTGATAATTGGAGAAGGACAGAGGCTCGCCGTCCAGGTAGCGGCAGATCTCTTCTACGGCCTCCAGCGCCATATCGGGATATTGAATGACAGTGCCGTCTATGCCGCCAGCGGCGATCTCCTCCACCACAGAACGCTGGCCGTCGATGCCCACCAGAGCCACCTCTCCGGCCAGCCCCCGGCGGACCAGAGCCTGGTAGCAGCCCTCGGCCATAAAGGTCATTTTGGCAGATGACCCCATGGAGATCAGGGTAAACATTGAGGCAGTCATCCAGGATGCTCTCAGCGTTGAGGCGGGAGAACTCCCCGTTATAGGTGCCCAGGAGACGGATGCGGGGCTCCTGAGAGAGCACCTGGGTGATCCCCTTGTCCCGGTCTACGGCGCCGGAGGAGTTGGGAATGCCGGTGAGGTAGATCACGTTCCACTGGGCGGCGTCAGGAAAATGCTTCTCCAGAGCGGAGATGAGCAGCCGGGCGGCCTGTTCTCCCATGGTGACGTGCTCAGCCCCCACATATCCGATGGTGCGGGAGAGGGAGGAGGACTCTACCCGGTTGTCCAAGGTGAGGACCGGGATGCCGCGGTCGTTGGCATACTGGATCGCGGGAAGGGGGCCCTCCATGGTATAGGGGATGAGGATGATCCCGTCCACAGGATCATCGATCAGATTTACCAGGTCCTGATTCTGTTTCTCCTGGCTGTTTTCCCCATCGCACAGGATCAGCTCCACAGATCCCTCGGAGAGATCGAACTCCTCCAGAAGCTGAAACATAGCGCTGCGGAAGAGCAGGCTGGTGGTGGGAAAACTGACGCCGATCCGGTATGATCCTGATCCGCCTCCTGAGAGGCGGGCGAGGAGGATGGGGGAAGGGACGTCCGGCAGGAGCAGAGCAGGAGAGCGAGGTGAGAAAAAGCGGTGTCAGCGGTCTCATGGCAGAGTGGTCCTTTCTGGTAATATGGCCATTCGCCCCCTTTAAAAGTTTGCTTTCTCTCTCTACCAACATTGTATCAGAAACTTTTTTCAGGGTAAATGGGGCAATCTTTCATTTTGGTGTGTTATTTTATGCCTTCCCTCAGAACAGATGGCTCTCCCGGTATTCCCGCGGGGTCATCCCCACCTGCTTTTTAAAGACCTTCATAAAATGCTTCACATCCTGATATCCGACCTGGGCGGCGATCTCATAGATGCGCCTGTGGTAGTCCAGAAGGGCCTCCTTGGCATGCTGGATGCGGAGAGCGGAAAGATATTCGGAAAATCCCATCCCTTCCACCTCGGCAAACAGCTTGGAGAGATAGGTGGGGGTGAGATACACCAGGGCGGCAGCGGAATTCAGGGTGATGCGCTGGGTGTAGTTTTCCTGAAGATACTCCTTGACCTGCTGGATGAGCAGGACCTTGCTCCCGCGGGGCTGGGCGTTCTCGTGAAAAGAAGGAGGTCCCGGTCCGGGCTCTTCCAGAGGGACCGGGTCGTCAGGGCCGCGGGTCTGATCGATGCGCTCGATGCATTTGAAAACAGCTTCAAAAGAGCTCGTCTTCGGAGGCGGGTTTGAGCAGGTATTCCACCACCATCCCGCTGGAAAGCATTTTCCTGGCCGCTTCAAAGTCACTGTAACCGCTCAATGTGATGACCTTTGTAGAGCTGTGCCGGAGGACCAGCTCGTCCAGGGAGCTGAAGCCCGCTGAGGCCGGGCATTCGGATATCTAAGATGAGAATATCGGGCTGATGTTTCAAAAGCAGGGCCAGGGCCTCCCAGCCGGTGGAGGCCTGATAGAGGGGACGGATGTTCAGCGTGTCCCAGGAGATATCCTCCAGGATGTGCCGGCGGGGGATCTCCTCGTCATCAGCGACTAATAAAGAATAGTTAGACATGGGGCTCTCTCCTTTCCAGAGGGATGCGAAAGAAAACACGTGTGCCCGCACCGGGGCGGCTCTCTATGTGGATATCCCGGGGCCCATAGGCAATGCAGAGCTGCTCATGGATATTGCGCAGAGCGAAGCTCCGCCCCTGGATGGGCCCCTCACCATTGATCTGACGCAGCAGGGGCCCCAGATCCTGGGGTGAGATCCCGATGCCGTCGTCGGCCACCTGAAAGAAAAGCATGTCGCCTTCTTTTTGAAATGTGATCTCGATTCGGTGCTGCGCGGGGCGTTTTTCAAAACCGTGGACGATGGAATTTTCCACAATGGGCTGAAAGAGATATTTGAGTGCCACAAACTGCTCCATCTCCGGGAAACGCTGGATCTGAAAGACAAGCGAGCGGCCGAAGCGCATCTGCTGGAGCTGGAGATAGCTGCGGAGCAGGTCGGCCAGCTGGTCCAGAGGGAGCTTGTCGCTGCCCTGAGAGAGACTGATCCGGAAATATCGGGACAAGGTCAGGATCATCCGGGCAGAGGTGTCCGCGTGTTCATGGCTGGCCTGGCTGTAAATGGTGTTCAGAGTATTGTACAGGAAGTGCTCGTCCATCTGGGACTGGAGAAACGAAAGCTCAGCCTGCTTTCGGAGCAGCTGCTGGACATAGATCTCGTCGATGAGCTTTTTGCAGCCGTTGGATCATTTGGTTGTACCGGTGGAAGAGCAGGCTGATCTCATCCCGCTGGACCGGGACTGGAGCCTGGGCGAGTGTGCCCTGCTCCATATCGCTCAGATGGCTCATAAGGGCGGAAATGGGCCTCACCACATACCGGTACAGGATCAGACTGCCCAGAGAGATGCCCAGGGCACCGCACAGCAGGGCAAGGAGAGAGAAGGCCCGAGCGCCGCCGGAGCCGGAGAGGACGATATCTTCCGGGACACAGGAGAGATATTTCCATCCGCTCTCTACGGCGTTATAGTAGGAGATCAGATAGTCGGTGCCATCCTCCTGGTAGGAGTAAGTCCCATACTGGCGGTTTTGCGCAAAAGCCTGGGAAAAGCGGCTGTCTTGGCCAATGTTCTGGGACGTGGAAAGCGTGCTCCCATAGGAGAGGAGCACCTGTCCTGCATAATTGCTGATCCAGACAGAACCGGAGTACAGCTCCAGAGCGGAAAGAGCGGTCTGCCAGGCGGAGTCCTTCAGATTGCAGATCAGGATGCACTTTTCCTGCTGGGCAGGACCTGAGACCGGCCGGATATGGGAGAGCATCCGGCTGCCTCCGCCGGCGGAGGGAGCAGGTGCCAGACGATGGGGGACTCAAAAACATCGTAGTACATCTGGTACAGCTGCTGAGCATAGTGGTGGGAAAAGGAGAGCTCCTTCTGCCCGGGCAGCATGGTGACCACTGTCTCTGTCTCGGGAAACATGAGATAGATGGAATCCAGGTGCGCAGCTGGCCCACATACTGGCTCAGAGCCAGGGAGAGCTGGCTGCGTGCTTTTTTGGCGCTGGTCAGAACCGGCATCGGCCTGCTGGTATTGGGAGATCAGAGAGAGAAAGCCGGGGTCCTGACTGATCTCCCGGCTGAAATCACTGACCTGCTCCATCACATCATCCATCAGGAGAGAGGCCCCATAGAGGTTGGTATAGATCAGATTTGACGTTTGACTCAGCATATTTTTTCGGGTCAGCTCCATGGAATAGTGCCAGAAGACCACGATGGGGACCAGAAGGACGAGAGCGATGACAGCAGGGATGCGGAAGCGGATGCTGCGGTACCAGGAAATCTGTTTCATAGGCTTCCTCCAGCAATAGAGTGGTCTTGTTTGTGTTCTATTATAGGTATTTTCCGGCGCACCGGCAAGAGAAATCGTACCGGTGAGAGAAAGGGCCGGACGGCGAAAGCCGCCCGGCCTCAGGCTGTTGAAAGAGTCCCCGATAAGGTGGGGGTGGGAGAAAGCGGGGAGAATAAGACCGCGGCCGGACAGGATGCTCCCCGTCCGGCCGCGTATCGTCTGGGGACAGCTTCAGTTCCCCAGCATGATATTCAAGATCTCTACGTCGGTACTCTTCATGCCGACCCGGCCCATGCGGCCTACCGCCGCAATGGTGTCCTCCGGATTTTCCATGGTCATTCCTTCTCCGGGCTGGAACACATTGCCCGCCAGGCTCAGCTCCAGCGCCATGAGCGCGTTTTCCACCGCAATGCCGATCTTGGCGGCGCAGCTGGCCTTGGCTCCGTCACACACCATTCCGCCCAATGTCTCAATGCTGTTGGTAATGGTGTCGCACAGAATCTGATAGATGCGATCCTGTCTCCCTTCTGCTTCAGCATCATATAGGCCACGCCGCAGGCGGCTCCGGTGGCGGCGCTGGTGGCCCCGCAATAGGCGCTGAGGCTGCCGATGTACTTCTTCTGATGCACGCTGATCAGATTGGCCAGCACCAGGGCGCGGAGGATCAGCTCCCGGTCCGCCTGCCAGGCCCGCCCATAGATGACGATGGGCATGGTCACAGTGATGCCCTGGTTGCCGCTGCCGCTGTTGATGACTACCGGCAGGGAGCAGCCGCTCATCCGGGCGTCGCTGCCTGCGGCGGCGGCGGCCCGGGCCTGGAGGCGGACACGGTTCAGCCCGCTGGCATTCCCCGCGTTCTCCATAAGGATGCGGCCGGTCTCCACACCGTAGTTGCCTTTGAGACCCTCGTCAGAGATGGCGGTGTTATAGTCGATCTGGCGGCCGATGAGCTCCTCCACATCCTCCATTTTCACCGTGTCCGCGAATTCCAGGATGTTGGCCACATTGAGGAGCATCCGGTCCGGACCGCCGCTCTGTTTTTTGCAGCTGGGGTCGGGGCGGCTGTCCAGCAGGACCGTGCCGTCCTTCTTCATGTAGGTGATGTTGTTGTGGTGCTCCTGGATCTCGATCTCGGCGGGTGTCCGCCGCCCTCCAGCTCCACCACGATATACAGGTTGTCCACGTCCTCCACCAGCTCGCAGGTGCAGAAGCCCTCCTTCACCAGTGCCTGGGTGGTCTGGATATCCGCCGGCGTCACGGTTTCCAGCACGGCCAGCTCCCGCTCCGGGTCGCCGCCCACAATGCCCAGGGTGGCCGCCACATCCATGCCCCGCATCCCGCCGGAATTGGGGACGATGACGCCCTTTACGTTTTTGATGATGTTGCCGCTGCACCGGACCCGGCAGTGCTCTGGCATTACGCCCAGCAGCTGCCGCGCCTTGGCGCCGGCATAGGCGATGGCGATGGGCTCGGTGCAGCCCAGGGCCACCAGCAATTCCTCCCGAAGGATGCCGAGGTGATTCTGATAAAGTGCTTGATCCATGCTGTATCGCTCTCCTATCTGGGGTGGTATCTGAAAATGAACACTTGTAAAGCACAAGCAAATCGAATAAAATAAGCAAGAGATAGACAACTGTTTGATTGGAGGAGACGGCCATGTTCAGTCTGACCAGTCTGAAATGCTTCGCGGCGGCGGCGGAGGAGCTGAACTTCACCCGGGCAGCCAAGCGCCTGTTCATCTCGCAGCAGGCCCTGAGCAGCCACATCTCCAAGCTGGAGGAATATTACGGGGTCAGGCTGTTTGACCGGGGCATCCCCATGACCCTGACCGATGCGGGACGGGCCCTGCAGAAGCATGCCCGGGAGATCCTGAGCTCGGTGGACGACTACGCCCGGGAGGTCCAGGACATCAAGAACTTCCGGCAGGGCGAGCTGACCGTGGGCATCCCGGTGACCCGGGGACCATCATGCTGCCGCCCCTGCTGTCCGCCTTTCATCAGCTCTTCCCCAGATCCGGCTCCATCTGGTGGAGGGGACCGTCAGCGGAACATCGCGGATGCGCTGTACGATGGCACAGCCGACCTGTGCATCGGCTATCAGCCCGAAAACACGGAGGAGCTGGCGGTGACGCCGCTGTTTGAGGAAAAGTTCGTGGTGCTGGTCCCTGACCGGCTGATGAAGGAGCACCATCTGGACCGGAAGCTGGGGGAGGGCGCCCTGTCCATGGACCGCTTTGCGGAGCTGCCCTTTGTTGCAGCATCCGGGAGACCATGAACGGCCGGGTCTTTCAGACCCTGTGCCGGAACGCCGGGATAGAGCCGGAGGTGGTGGTCTCCACCCAGAATCTGATCACGGAGGCATCCCTGTGCATGGAGGGGATGGGGGCCTGTGTGCTGCCTCTGACCTTCCTGTCACCCGACCAGCGGCTCTCCGGGCCACGGGAGCACCCCCCCTGTTCAGCCAGGAGGGGCTGGACAGGCTCGGGTTATTTTCCTGCTGGATACCAGCGGGATCGGCCGGTTCCAGATCTCAGTCTGCCGCCTGAAGAGCAAGCTGCTCACCCGGGCGGGCCGGGAATTCATCAGCCTGGCCGGGAAATTTACAGCGGCGTCAGCGCTGGTCAAATACCGCCTCATTTCATTTCGAGTCGTCCCGATAAAGGAGAGCATGTCGTCGTCCAGGGGGTAGCGGATGACGCAGCCCGGGGTGAGGATCTGATGCCGTCCGCCCAGGAGCTTGAAGCACTGGAAGATCTGGTTCTGGATGGCGCCCCGGTTCTGCTGGGTGATGTCGGTCCGGCTCAGGCCGCCCATGAGGCACTTGCCGGTGAGGGCATAGGCCTCGTCCAGGGCGGGCAGGGATTCCCAGGCGTGCCAGTTGAAGACCTGGACGGGGTAACTTGAGGATGTGGAACATGATGTGGTCTCCGTGGCAGTGGATGGTGTTCATC
>VOFD01002737.1_pt1 | contig 14810 bp, 24 predicted proteins | sample 5384101 | NCBI WGS metagenome assembly VOFD01 (sample SAMN12384723, study PRJNA508395) | human gut metagenome | isolation source: healthy gut C | host: Homo sapiens
GAAAAATTGATAACAGCATTAAAAAACTCGGTTTTGAAGGAGTATCAGAGACAGCTCTCGGGGCACAGGAAGTTTCTATTGAAGTTACAAAACTTCTTTCTAAAAGAGAAAAAACAAATACACATCTCAAGCGCCTGTCCGGCGATAGTTGATTACGTTCGTTTGTATATGCCGGAATATACAAAATTTATCACACCTGTGGGTTCTCCTGCCATGACTCATGCAAAACTTCTTAAAAAAAGATACGGAGATGATATCGGCGTTATTTTTATGGGCCCTTGTATTGCGAAAAAGAATGAAGCTGACAGAAATCCCGAACTTATTGATGTATCTTTAACTTTCAAAGAAGTTGCCCAATGGATGGCGCAGGAAGGAATAAATCCTGATGATATTGAAATTCTTTCAGAAGAAAATGAAGTAAAATTTGTACCTAAAAGGCATATGAAGGTACTTATTATCCGATAGAAGGCGGTATGAATAAGACTATCCGTCTTTCCGGCTGTGCAAAGGATATTCAGCTTGTGAGCGTAAGCTCTGTTACGGCATTTAGAGATTCACTGGAAAATCTTAAGCCGGAAAATGTTGACAGGCCTATATTTATAGAAGCTCTTGCCTGTGCGGGCGGATGCGCAAACGGCCCCTGTAAGGACGAGTCCAAGCCGGGTATTCTTACAATGTCTGATATTTTGCGTACCGTAAAACTCAGAGATGATATTCCGTCAGAGCCCGAGGTTGTTGTAGAAAAAAGAATACGAAGCGGAGACTCAGAACACTAAAAAATATACACCTGAAGAAATTGCGGAAGCAATGGCAAGTATAGGAAAACACGGTATAGAAGACGAGTTAAACTGCGGCGGCTGCGGCTATGATACCTGCAGGCAGCTTGCAGAAGCATTGCTTTCGGGGATGCGGAACCTTCCATGTGTGTTTCTTATATGAGAAAGCTTGCCATAAGAAAAGCCAGTGCAATGCTTCGTTCTATGCCTTCGGCTATAGTTATGGCAGATGCGAATTTAAATATTATTGAAACAAATGAGGCATTTGTGAGAATGTTTGCACCTGATTTGCTTGAAATTTTTCAGGACAGACCGGAAGGTCTTGCAGGCGGTGCATTAGACAGAGTCGTTCCGTTTACCGATTTATTTAAACGTACGTTAAAGTCCGGTAAGGACATACACAAAGAAAGATATCCGGTGGATAAAAACCTGTATGATATTGCGGTTTTTGAAATTGAACGCAATAAGATTGTCGGTGCCGTTATAACCGATGTGACCCAAACAGAGATGAAACGCGGTCAAATTGCACGTAAAGCGCATGAGGTAATAGAAAAAAAATATTGCGACCGTTCAAAATATTGCCTGTTTATTGGGTGAACATATGGTTGATACAGAGCTGCTGCTGAGTCAGATAGCACAGGGCTATGAAGAAACTCCGGCAGAAGATGAGCAGGAATTTAAGTAAGGAAATTTTATGCCCGAAGAATCTTTTTTGTAGACATAGACTGTTATCAGCAGAAAAAAAACGGACAAAATGCTTTTGGTGATTGTTTTAAATCACACAGGTTTACTGATGAAGGCAGGCTTCTGGCTGTATTGTCCGACGGCCTCGGCGCGGGATTAAGGCAGATATCCTTGCAACAATGACTGCAACGATGATTCTGAAGTTTATGGAAGAAGGTAAGGACATCCTTACTGCTACAGAAGTTATTATGAATTCTCTGCCAGTTTGTCAGGTTAGAAAGATAAGCTACGCAACTTTTTCCGCATTCGAATGTATGGATGACGGCAATATCCGTATTGTAGAAGAGGGAAATCCTGATTTTATTCATTTTAGAAACGGTGAAGTTGTAGAGCATACTCCTCGTGTTATTACCTCAAAAAGTTTACCAACCGTCATATGCATTTGTATAATTTTAAACTGCAGCCTGAGGACAGACTTGTATTTTGCTCGGACGGTGTTACGCAGGCGGGTATGGGTACTGATGATTATAAGCTTGGCTGGAGAAGAGAAGGCCTTATAGACTTTGTATCATCCGAATTGAAACGTAATCCGACTATCTCAAGCAGTCATCTTGCCTGTGAAATAGTAAAAAGAGGCAATAAGAAAAGAGCCTGAAAAGAAAATCAATGGACGATGTTTCCGCTTTGATTCTTTATTTTAGAAAACCGAGAAAGCTGCTTATATTTACGGGACCGCCATACAGACAGGATAGGGATGCCGAATATTCAAAAATGTTTGACGATTTTGACGGGAAAAAAGCAATTGTAGGCGGCACAACGGCAAACCTTATTGCAAGAGAGCTGGGCAGAGAAATTACGACGGAAAAGTATAATAAAGGTATCTTTGCCGGCATGCTCTCATATGGACGGAGTCGATTTGATTACGGAAGGCATATTAACTCTTACAAAGGTTTTGGAATACCTGAACGAAGGCTATGACCGCTGGCCGGATGATCTTTGCGGGAAGGCTGATTGAACTTTTTTACTTGATTCTGACGTCATAGAATTTATGATAGGTTCAAAGCTTAATCAGGCGCATTATGATCCGGATTTGCCTTTGGAATTGGGAATTCGTAAAAATGTTGTAAAACAACTGGAAAAAATTTTATCAGGACGTTATATTAAAAAGGTAAACCTCAAGTTTATTTGACGTCTAAAGTACAATAACCAAGGGAGAATTAAATGGAAGATAACGCAAAAATCACGCTGGATTTATGTTTTGGGACTACTTGCTTTGTAATGGGTGCGTCAAAACTGCAGGAAATTGAATCACTTATTCCGCCGCAATATAGAAAAAGAGTGGACATAAAGGCTCATACCTGTCTTGATTTATGCAAAAATGCCACATATATGAAAGCTCCCTTTGTAAAAGTCGACGGCGAAATAATCTCTGAGGCTACGGTTGAGAAGGTTGTAAAAGCAATAGAAAGTAAATTAAATGGATAACAGTAATACTACCCACTTAAAAAGAGAAGTACTTGTAAGAATTATACGTGCATTTGTAAATCAGGAGATGAAGGACTTATATAAGCTCCCTTTTTGAAATGAGACCCAAAAATGCTGAAGTTCCCTACAGATGCTGTATATATAAAGAACGTGCAATTTTAAGACAAAGAGCTATTGCCGGTCTTGGCATGGGCGTTGAAAATGATGACGAAATGACATCACTTACCCAATATGGTGAACAGGCTTTACACAGGGCTAAACCTGATTCCGAAATATTGACGGTCATAGAAACAGCTTGCAAAGGCTGTGTCCCCAGCCGTGTTTATGTTACTGAATTGTGTCAGGGCTGTGTTGCAAGACCGTGCGTATCTACTTGTAAATTCGGTGCAATTTCCATAAAGGACGGCAAATCCGTAATTGACGGCGACAAGTGCAAAAATTGCGGAATGTGTATGAATGTATGCCCGTACAGCGCTATTGTAAGACTGAAAGTTCCTTGTGAGGATGCATGTCCTGTAGGAGCAATTGCAAAAATGAACAGGGACACGCAGAAATTGACTTTGACAAATGTATCAGCTGCGGTGCTTGTGTCGGTGCATGTCCTTTTGCTGCAGTACACGAAAAAAGTCAGGTTATTGATATTTTAAAAGAAATTAAAAATAAGAAAAAAGTTATAGCAATGGTTGCTCCGGCGGTTGTCGGACAGTTGCCTGTTTCCGTAAATAAAATTGCTATGGCATTGACTCAGTGCGGTTTTTCAGAAGTCTTTGAAGTTGCACAGGGTGCTGATACTACTGCAAGAACAGAAGCTGAAGACTTTAAAGAAAGAATGGAACGCGGTGATGAGTTTATGACTACATCCTGCTGTGCTGCATACAATGAGCTTGTTGATAAACACATACCGGAATTAAAACCATTCCGTTCCGAAACCAGAACACCTATGCACTACACTGCAGAGTTTGTAAAAAACAATATCCGGATGCGGTTACGGTGTTTATCGGACCTTGTGTGGCAAAAAGAAAAGAAGCTCAAAAAGATGAATACACTGATTATGTAATGAACTTTGAAGAAATGGGCGCATTGTTTGTTGCAATGAATATTGAAGTTGCAAACTGCGAAGATTATCAGTTTGCAAATGAAGCTTCAAAAGAAGGAAGATTCTTTGCCGTAACCGGCGGTGTAGCTGAATCCGTTAAAGTTGCATTGAAGGATTTCCCTGAACTTTATCCTACCTGTGTAAACGGGTTGAATCTAAATCCGTGAGAGATTTAAAGGATGGGGTAAAAAAGGTCAATGCACGGAAGGTAATCTCGTAGAGGTTATGGCTTGCGAGGGCGGATGCGTTGCCGGTTCTGCATCTTGAACAATAAACGCATTACCACAAAGAAAATCACGGAATATGCAAATTCAAGCAAATGTATAAATGATTTGCCTGAAATCGAGCCCGAAAAGGTAAAGTAATTAATTTTCATACTAAAGCAGGGAGCGTAATAAAATACGCTCTTTGTTGTTTAAAAGAGTTAAAGGAGATTATATGCCTGTTGCACCTGTTAATAATAGCTGCTCAACAACCAGTTAAAAAGAAACTATGGAAAAATCCCGTAAGAGATACCGGATATGCGGCTGCAGTTCTTGGTGTCGGAAGTGCTGTAGCCGGAACTAAGAAGAATATAAAACTGCATAAATATCTTGCTTATGCAAAGCAGGTATTGTTACACTGGCTCATATTGGAATTGTCGAATATTATAAGCATTTTTCAAAACAAAAGAAGAAATAAGGTCAAATTAATTGTAAAAAGATATAGTTGGGTATTTCTTCAATATTACTTTAAATTATATGAAAACTCATTCACTTAGTAAGTTCTTTATTATATGCTGCAACCGAAAGTACCAGCACAAAGCGGATACATAGCAATGCTCAGAATTTTTATGTACGAAATATAATGCCTATGCAAATCACAAATCCGGATATAAACAAATTATTTTAAACCTCGTTGTAAAGGGCATTTTTGATTAACAAATGTTCATATATTTGAAACAAATAGCAATTTTTTGCGTTTAAGTGTTTTCTATCCAATAGCGTAATTGAATGTGAAAGGGAATGACGCTTTATGTTAGATGGCGTAAATGGTGTTGGTACAATATATGTTAAACAGCCTAAAGAATATAACAAATACGAATACGGAGTGGAAATTAACGGCAAAAACAAACCGCTGCAGTTGAAGAATTTCCGAACGGCAGAGTTAAAATAAAAGTTGGCGATGGAAATAACATCAAAACTATAGAAACTGATCATGAAGGTTTGATTGAATTTAATCTTATTTTAAAAAATATATGGAAAAACCGGTATTATATAATACAACAGAGCAGGAAAAAAAAAATCAGATAAGCTGGAAGAAGACTTGTCCACGGCAGGCAAAATTATGCGTAATCTTTTAAAAGCACAAATGATGATGTCCGGAATATTGGGTTCTTCAACTTTTAATCCAGCTTCAAATATGACTCTGTAATGGGTAAATTTGACGGTGAAGTAGAAGCATATGAAGAAGGTATTATCGTAAACGGCAAAAAAATTAAATTCTTCGCAGAAAAAGATCCTGCACAATTACCTTGGAAAGATCTCGGTGTAGAAGTTGTTGTTGAATCAACAGGTTTCTTCACAGATGCAGAAAAAGCAAAAGCTCACATTAAAGCAGCAGGCGCTAAAAAGTTGTCATTTCAGCTCCGGCTACAAACGAAGACAAAACTATCGTTCTTGGCGTTAACGGAAATGATTATGATCCTGCTAAACACAATGTAATTTCTATGGCATCTTGCACAACAAACTGCTTGGCACCTGTTGCTAAAGTTATCGATGAAAAATTCGGTATTGTAAAAGGCTTGATGACTACAGTTCACTCTTACACTGGTGACCAGAGAATCTTAGATGCAGGTCACAAAGACCCAAGACGTGCTAGAGCAGGCGCTTTTGAATATTGTTCCTACAAAAACAGGTGCTGCTAAGGCTGTTGCTTTGTTTTACCGCAACTTAAAAGGAAAATTGAACGGTTTCGCTATGAGAGTTCCTACTCCGGACGTTTCATTAGTAGACGTTGTATTCGAACTTTCTAAAGATGTTACTGTAGAAGAAGTTAACGCAGCTCTTAAAGAAGGTGCTGACGGACACGTTCTTTGCTACACAGAAGAACCGCTCGTATCTTCTGACTATGTTGGTACTTCTCAATCATCAACTGTTGACGCTTTATTAACTCGTGTAATGGGCGGCAATCAGGTTAAAATCATTTCTTGGTATGATAACGAAATGGGTTACTCAACAAGACTTGCAGAAACTACATTGATGGTTGCTGAAAAATTATAATTATCTTGTTTAAAAGATAAAAAAGGTTGGATTAAAAATCCAACCTTTTTTGTTACAAAATTTTTATAAAATAACAAAAATTTTTATGGACGTTAATACTATAGACAGCTAAGAAAGAGAGACTATTATGAGAACAATACCTATTAACATTTTCAATGAAGCATCCTTAAACAGAATAGAAACACTGACACAAAATTTTGATGCTAAAGCAGCTAATAACATAAAAAGAAGAACTAAAATCAATGAAAAATCTTGCGACAAACCTTTATGGCGCTTATGCAAGAAAAAATGGATAACGGAGATGTTGCAATACTCGGTAATGCCGGTGTATACAGGGGGCTGGCAGACCTATATATGTTAATAAGCTGATACTGTTTAAGCCTGATGGAACAGTAAAAGAAAAAATTTTCCATGTTAGATCATTTAAATGAAAACAGAGTTTTTACTTCTGCTAAAACACTTATCAAAAACGGTATTCAAAAGTTTAATAAAAGAATAAACAAATACTATAAACACTTATACTGGGAAAATAAAACTCCTGAGCTTTATGCAGTTGAAAAAAACGTGACTACACCTGAAAAGAAGGATGAGTATTTGTGGGTAAAAAATAACTTGGATGGTATGACTATAGAACGTGGCTGCGGACGAATCAGCACCTGGTATCAGGATTGTGAAAAAAGATTCTTTCTGACGGATCAAGAGAATACAGACATACAGAAGTTTTTTAAATTTTAATTTCCGTCATGTTTGTGTAAAATAGAATTATTCTCTATTTACACAGGAATGAAAACATGATAACAACAAGCAATCTTACAGTGCGTTTTGGCAGTCAGACGCTTTTTGAAAACATCAATATAAAATTTTTGCCCGGACACTGTTACGGTGTAATAGGTGCAAACGGCGCTGGAAAATCTACCCTTTTAAGAGTTATTTCCGGTGATATAGAACCTACCTCCGGAGAAGTACATATCCCCAAAGGTTTGCGTATTGCGGTTTTAAAACAGGATCACTTCGCTTTTGACGAATTTCCCGTAATAGAAACTGTAATTATGGGGCATAAAAGACTCTATGATGTGATGAAGGAAAAAGAGGCACTGTATGCAAAACCGGATTTTAATGACGAAGATGGGTTGAGAGTCTCGGAATTAGAAACCGAGTTTGCGGAATTAGACGGCTGGCAGGCAGAGTCACAGGCAGCTACGTTATTAAGCGATCTCGGTATAGAAGATGAAAAACATTATCTTTTGATGAATGAACTTTCAGGAAGTGAAAAAAGTCAGGGTGTTACTAGCTCAGGCGCTGTTTGGCAATCCTGATATTTTACTTCTGGATGAGCCTACAAACCACCTTGATATTACAACTATAAAATGGCTGGAAGAATTTTTGATAAATTTCAACAACCTTGTAATAGTTGTTTCTCACGATAGAAACTTTCTTGATAATGTATGTACACATATTGCAGATATTGATTATCAGAATATACAGCTGTATACGGGAAATTATTCTTTCTGGTCGCAGGCAAGCAGACTGATTCAAAAACAGAAAGAAGAACAAAATCGTAAGACAGAAGAAAAAATAGAAGAATTAAAAGCTTTTATTGCAAGATTTTCTGCCAATGCATCCAAAGCCGCACAGGCAACCTCAAGAAAAAAAATATGCTTGATAAATTGACACTGGAAGATATCAAGCCGTCTTCAAGGAAATTTCCGAGAATAAGGTTTAATTATAAAAAAGTTCCGGGTAAAGATGTTTTGCATATTGAAAAGTTAAACAAGTCTATTGACGGTGAATTATTGATAAAAAACTTTTCAATGGATGTTTATAAGGGAGAAAAAATAGCTTTTTAAGCAGAGACCCTCTTATTGTTACTACGCTGTTTCAGATTCTTGCCGGTGAATTGGAGCCTGATTCGGGTAAGGTAGAGTGGGGCGTAACAGCTACACGTTCTTATTTCCCCAAAGATAATAACGCATATTTTGATACAAATATAAGTTTGATTGACTGGCTAAGACAGTATTCGGAAGAGCAGCATATAAGCTTTATAAGAGGGTATCTTGGCAGGATGCTGTTTTCCGGAGAAGAAATATTTAAAATAATTTTGATGCAACAACTCAAATATTTAAAATACCTGATGCTCCATTCAAACAGAATATAATTTGAACTCGTCTCGGCAACTCGGGCTGTCAAAATTGCTAAAGATACAAAGATATCTTTTGTATTTGTTATAATTTCCCAGCCCTCAGACATTACCTCGTTTGTAGTTGTTCAAATAATATTCTGTAATTCCCATAATTCATTTTTCAAAAGGTATTTTAAATATTTGAGTTATTGCTTTACTAAAGAAGTAATTTTGTCAAGAGTAATATGGGGGGTACGGGGGCACGCCCCTGTTGTAACCTTGACTAGAAACAGTTGTGTTTTGAGGCAATTTTTACAGCAGCTTGTCGCTGAAAAATTGCCATTGAAATACTTACTGTTTCTTTTGGTATAGCGTTCTTTTCTTTCTTTTGGTTCATTTTCTTTCTTTTAATCGTAAAAAAAAGAAAGAAAAATGAACATAAGAAAAATATTCTTATTAAAAAAACTCTTCTTACATAATACATATTATCAATATGTCTGTATCTTTTACTCCAAGCGCGCTGCGACTCAGACGAACGGGGGATTTATTGCAGTATTTGCCGTTGGTTGACAATCTGAAATAAACTCTTTGACAACATTTTTTGTCTAAAATACAATAAAAAAACTATGAAGATTTCTATAGATGACATAAAAAACGCTAAAGACCAATCACTGAAAATTAATTTTCACAATAAAATTAAAGACCTTTCAACAGAAGGTAATATTGTTGCGGAATTGGTTTTTAAAGCTTATGGAAAATATATAAATGCAACAGGCAAAATTGTTGCAAATGTTAAGCTTGTTTGCGACAGATGTTTAAAAGATTTTATAAAAAAAATAGAAGTTGATGTGGACGAAACTTATATGCTCGGACATCTTATACCCAGTGAAGATGCGCATTCCGGGCAGGAAATTGAACTGAAGGACGGCGATTTTGTCACAGAAATTACGGGTACTGACGAGCTGGATGTCGATGATTTAATTTATCAATCTGTAACATTAAACATCCCAAATCCGTGTGTTTGTGATATAAATTGTGTAGGTGACCCTGAAATGGAAAAATATATGAAAAAAGAAATTTCAGATCCCCCGTTTGGAAGTATTTAAAAATTTAAAGATAAAAGAAGAAGGAAAATAGAAATGGCAGTACCAAAGAAAAGAAAAAGGTGCATCGGCACAAGGACACAGAAGATCAAACTGGAAAGCTACAGTACCTGAAACTACAACTTGTCCTAACTGCGGCGAGTTAGTTTTGACACATACTGTTTGTACAGCTTGCGGTCAGTACAAAGGCAAAGTAGTTTCAAGAAAAGCTGAAGGTTTTGTTGAAGAAGTAAAAGAAGAACCTAAAAAAGCAGCAAAAACAACAAAAGCTAAAAAGGCTCCTGCAAAGAAAACTAAAAAGCAGAAGCTGCTGAAGCTGAAGTAAAAGAAGAAGCAGTTGTTGAAACTGCTTCTGAAGAAACAACAGAAGCTCCGGCAGAAGAGGCTAAGGTTGAAGAAGCTGCAAAGAAGAAGCAAAAGAAGAAAAAATCTTCGGAAGAATAAAAGGTTTACAATGCGCCGATTAATTTCGGCGCTTGTATAATAAAAATTAGCTGCGGCAGTTTGGTGTAAAGAGTTTGTAGGGAGAAGAGTTACAGTATGACAAGGATAGCTATTGATGCAATGGGCGGAGATCATGCACCTCATGAAATTGTAAAGGGTGCTCTCTGGGCTGCTGATGAATATGGTGTAGCAATTGAACTTGTCGGAAAAGAAGATGAGATTCAAAAGGTCATTGATTCCGTCAGACGTGAAGGAATAAGAACTGCTAATTTGAACGCTCCTAAAGGTCGAATAAGAGTAGATGTCGACAAACTTGATATTAAAATTACCCCTGCAACAGAAGTGATAGAAATGGGCGAAGCCCCGGCGCTGCAATCAGAAAAGAAAAAAGATTCTTCTATTGTACTTGCAGTCAAGGCTGTTGCTACAGGCAGTTCTCAAGCTGTAGTCGCTGCTGGCTCTACAGGTGCGGCAATGGCATCCAGTGTATTCGGGCTCGGCAGATTACCGGGTATTGAAAGACCTGCTATTGCGACAACGTCGCCTACTATGAAAAAGCCGGTTGTTATGATTGATTCAGGTGCAAACTCTAACTGCACACCCGAAATGTTATACCAGTTTGCTATTATGGGCTCTGCTTTTTTCAAAAAATGTTTTGGGCAATGAAAACCCCAGAATAGGGGTATTAAATATCGGTGAAGAAGCAGGTAAAGGTAATGAACTTGCACAAGCCGCATATAAACTTTTGGAAGAAAATAAGGACGGATTAAATTTCATAGGCAATGTTGAGGGCAAGGAGATTTTTTCTCGGCGACTGCGATGTAGTTGTGTGTGACGGTTTTGTCGGAAATGTTGCATTAAAGAGTATTGAAGGCGCTTCTTCAATGCTGTTTAAGATGATTATGCAGGAGTTTAAACGTGATCCGATTTCAATGCTTATCGGACTGCTTGCAAAGTCTGCTATGAAAAGAATTTTTAAAAGAATTAATTATGAAGAATTCGGCGGAGCTTTGCTTTTTTGGGTGTAAAGGGCGTTACTGTTATATCTCACGGCAGAAGCATGGCATATGCTATTAAAAATGCTGTCAGAGTTGCAAAAGAAGCTGTTGAATCAGAAGTTAATAAGAAAATATCAGAGTTTTACGAAGGATAGATTATGGCATTAAATTTAATTCCTGTAATGATTGCAGGTGTAGGTTACGGCGTACCGGAAACGGTTATTACAAATGACGATTTAACAAAACTCGTTGATACAAGTGATGAGTGGATTACAACAAGAACAGGCATCAAAGAAAGACGTGTTGTTTCCGGTGAAGAAAATGCAGTGACTCTCGGGATCACAGCTGCAAAAATGCTCTGGAAAAAGCGAAAATGGATGCAAAAGATGTTGATATGATTATTGCGGCGGCTTCAGTTCCCGCTCATCCGTATCCTTCTACGGCATGTGAAATTCAAGCCGCAATCGGCGCGGACAATGCGGCTGCTTATGATATAACAGCAGCCTGTACAGGCATGATTTATGCAATGAATATTGCAAAAGCCTTTATCTCATCAGGTATATATAAGAATGTTCTGCTTGTTGCTACGGATGCAAATTCAAAATTTATAGACTGGTATGACAGAACAAGCTGTGTATTGTTTGGAGATGGTGCCGGTGCAATTGTTATGAAAGAATCAGTTGACGGTGTAGATGATATCATTGCAATGGATATGCATTCAAACGGCAGGGACGGAGATTTTATAAAAATGCCTTTGAATGGTGAAAACTGTCCTCTGGTTGAACCATGCGCTCCGCAAAAAACAAAAAATAGTTATGCAGGGACGTGAAGTGTACAAGTTTGTTGTTACTACAATGCCTGAATCTATCAGCAATTGTCTTGAAAAAGCTGGTCTTACTCCGGATGATGTTGATTACTTAATACCGCATCAGGCTAATTTCAGAATTATTGAGGCAATGGCTTCAAGATTAAACTACAGTGATGACAAAATAATTGTTAACCTTCAAAAAAATATGGTAATACCTCTCTGCGTCTATTCCTATAGCTATGGCGGAAGGTATTGAAGAAGGAAAAATAAAACTGCCTTGCAAAGCTATATTAAGCGGTTTTGGCGCAGGCCTGACATGGGGTACGGTTATAGTAAGGCTTAGAGAAGGTATTGCATAATAAGTACTGTTATTGTGTTTAGTATTATTGTTCCTGCAAAAATAGAGTTGTAAAATAAGGAGAAATTTTATATGGGAAAAGTTGCATTCGTATTCCCCGGACAGGGTTCACAGTCTGTCGGCATGGGAAAATCCCTATACGATAATTCTGCAAAAGCTAAAGAAATTTTTGACAAGGCTGATGAGGTTTTGGGCAGAAATATTTCAAAATTATGTTTTGAAGGTCCTGAAGAGGATTTGAAGCTGACTATTAATACTCAGCCGGCAATCCTTGTTACTTCAATAGCTGCGCTTGAGGCTTTGAAAGAAAAAACTAATATAAAACCTGATTATGTTGCAGGTCACTCATTGGGTGAATACGGTGCGTATTATGCTGCAGGTGTTATTGATTTCCCTACGGCAATGAAGCTTATTGACAAACGTGCAAGAGAAATGAATGCAGCTGCTGAAGCGACAAAGGTGCAATGACTGCTGTTATTGGTATGAGCAAAGATGTTATTCTTGATGTAATATCCAAAATTGACGGCGTAGTTTCTGTTGCAAATTATAATTCACCTGCACAGATTGTTATCACAGGAGAACAAGATGCTGTTGAAAAAAGCCAATGCCGCACTTAAAGAAGCTGGCGCTAAAAGAGTTATTCCGTTACCGGTTTCAGGCGGCTTTCATTCAAAACTCATGGAAGAAGCAAGTGTAAAATTTTCTGAAATATTGGATGATTGCGATATCAAAGATGCACAGATTCCTGTTTTTACAAACACAGATGCAGAGCCGACAACTTCCGCAATAAGATTTAAAGCAAAAATGACCGCACAGATTTATTCTTCCGTAATGTGGACGCAGACAGTGGAAAAAATGATAGCTGACGGTGTTGATACATTTGTTGAAATCGGACCCGGCAAAGTTCTTGCAGGCTTGATTAAGAAGACGGATGCATCTGTTACTGTTTTAAATGTATATGATGAAGAATCGCTGAATACAGTTGTAGAAGCACTTAACAAATAGACAGTCCTCAAAATATAGGAAATTCAGAATCAGAAATAAAGGAGAAAATTATGTCAGAAAAAAAAAAGTTGCGTTGATTACGGGAGGTTCCAGAGGTATAGGTTTAGCTTGTGCATTAGAACTTGCAAAAGCAGGATGTGACATCATTATTAATGATATTTGCGATGCGGAAAAAAGCTCAACCGGCTCTCGATGAAATCAAAAAATTGGGTACTAATGCATATTTCTATCAATTTGATGTGTCAAATGATGAACAAGTTCAGGCTGCTATTGACAAGATGATATCTGAACATGGCAAAATTGACATTCTTTTGAACAACGCAGGTATTACAAAAGACGGTTTGTTTATAAGAATGGATATGGAACAATGGGAAAGAGTTATTAAAATCAACTTAACTAGTGCTTATTGTGTAACTCATGCTGTTGTTAAGTATATGATGAAAGCACGTCAAGGTTCTATCATCAATATGTCAAGTATCGTAGGCCGCCACGGCAATGCAGGTCAAGCTAACTATTCAGCATCAAAAGCAGGTCTTATCGGTTTAACACAAACATTAGCTAAAAGAATTAGGCTCAAGAAATATCAGAGTAAATGCAGTATGTCCGGGATTTATTCAAACAGCAATGACTGCAGAATTGGCTAATATTGATGAATACTTAAAAGCTATTCCGATGAGAAGACTCGGTACTCCTGAAGATATTGCTAAAGTTGTTAAATTCTTGGCTCTTGATACAGACTATGTTACAGGTCAGGCTATCGAAGTTGCCGGCGGTTTGATGATATAATTAATATAAATTATTATAAATTATTATAAATTATTATTGATAAAAGGCTTTCTGTTTATCCAGAAAGCCTTCTGTTTTTAGAGTTATTTAAGCAGATGCAGGTATCATCAATAGCGCATCTATTACCCAAGCCGGAATTGTCTCTTTTTTCAAGACATCGTTCAAAAATTATTCCTGAACAAATTATGTTCGAAATTATTTGTAAATAATCTTTAAAACTCTGTACTTTCGCTTTACAAAATTTGCAAAATAATCTTGTGATAGTATAATAAATAATGAAAAATATACGTAGTTAATTAAATGAGGATGAAAAAACATGAGTACAGTTCTTGAGAGAGTAAAAAGTTGTAGTTGAACAATTAAGTGTAGACGAAAATTTAGTTACTCCCGAAGCAAGTTTTTTACAGGTGATTTGGGTGCTGATTCTTTGGATACAGTTGAATTAGTTATGGCTTTTGAAGAAGAATTCGGTGCATGAAATTCCTGATGAAGAAGCTGAAAAAATTGCTACAGTTCAAGACGCAGTAAACTATATTGAATCACATTCATAGTTTAGGGCTATAGATTTTTTGCGGGGAGCATGTAAATACTCCCCGTAATTTTTCAAAAAAATCAGGGCTTGTGCCCTTTATCCGAGTTTAAGAAAAGGTTTACACAATGAGTAAAAAGAAGAGTTGTTGTTACAGGACTAGGGATTGTTTCTCCGTTTGGTGTGGGTTTAGAAAAAGTTTTGGAACAGTCTTATTGAAGGTAAAAGCGGAATTTCTACAATAGAAAATATTCCTCTTGACGGTCATACGGTTCATATTGCCGGTGAAGTAAAAGATTTTAAGCCTGAAGAATATCTCGATCCTAAAGAAGCAAGAAGAATGGACAGATATACACAA
>VOFD01002301.1_pt1 | contig 14806 bp, 31 predicted proteins | sample 5384101 | NCBI WGS metagenome assembly VOFD01 (sample SAMN12384723, study PRJNA508395) | human gut metagenome | isolation source: healthy gut C | host: Homo sapiens
AGATTGGAACTCAGGCCATCTATCCGGCACCATATTAAGCATTATTGGTATCACTCAGTACCAAATCTGCTTTTTACCAACTTCACTGATCCTATTTCCCGTTCAAGTCCTAAAACTTCTGCACCTTTGATAGTTCCTCATAGCTAATGCTTCATTAGAAGTTAAAGCTTAGGATTTTAATACCATCTGAAAGTAAGGAAAGCTTTTAAGTTCTTAACTCCTCAATCAAATCCAAATTACTATTTGATGATGCTCCATCTGTCTCCAAATTCCAACACAAATATCATGTGACTAAATCCTGAATTGGATTATACCTGAGGGTACCTCACACTTCACTGCATGGATTATGCGAAATTTTGTAACATTGTTCCTTTGATCAATTTCAATTTCATTATGAGATAACCATACACTATGTGTGCAGCTACACATCAGGACCTAAAAATCTATTGAATCCAAATATTCAAAGGGTCTTAAATCATGTGCTTCAAGTGAATCATTTATCTCTGGTTCATCTTCACCATATGATCGTCCAAACAATCATGATCACTGAAATAAAAATATTGCCTTCAATACAGTTCACCAAGCAAAATATAACATACTTGCTGATTCAGGTCACAAGCGATCATCTACGTAAAATACGATACTCTAACAATACGAATCTGGCTCAGCTTAGTCAGTCGTTTTCACTATTGCTGCCCAGCCTGTCTTCACCACCTTTCGAATCACAGGACACAGTCAGCAGTTCATCATATGCTTGATGAGAAACAAGTCACGATGTACGATACAACAATACTCCATTAGTCGCCCAAAATCAAAATAGCTAATAAGCGCATCAGTCACGAAGCGCTTAACTTCGACGATTCAAATACAGCCAGTTCAAATGCTTACAAGTCCAACACTTATCATTTGCGTCCCAAACAAACGATCAAAACAGGCTCAGCTCTACTTGAGAAATGAGTTTTATTTGACAAGCGACTATATCACTTAAATCGTTTGCAGATTGCCGCTAAGGCCGTACTGACCATTGTGCGCTGATTCTTCAAGTTTGCCTGAATAAATACGAACGTTTTTACTGAAAATGATCAAAGAGGTCGGCACATAACTGTGTCTCACATGTTTATCTGCTTGTCTTTTTGATTTTTTTCCTTCAACATTTTTCATATTTTCGTGCCTTCAGGCTCATCATGCACGCAGCACAGCGATTGATCATAAGAAAGTAATAATGTTCTCCAGTTTGCCGTTTTTTATAATGATGATTGCTGGTTGAGTTGCCATAATCAGCGTTTACTCGAACTGATGAACATTGAACAGCTTTCACATCATGATGATAGACACCATAAAAGCAGCAGAGAGTCCTGTTTTCATCAGCTACTTAACCGAATTGCTTGAGTATTTTCTTTTTGAAATTAATAGCCGTCAGGTTTTTCACTTAATATTTTTTATTTTCAATACAAAGTTTGACATGTGTCAAAATACTGTATATCAAACAACAAAAACAAAATCACAAAATTTATTTGAATTAAGTCAATATTTTATAGAATTTTTATCATGTGATCTTTATTGATAGTATTTTAATGCTTTTCATTTTGATTTTTATTTTATCGATTCAATTCTTTTTGTTTTTGATTGTTTTATTGATGATGGTTATTATTTTTTTAGTATTTTATTTTTATAGTAAAAAACTACATATTGAAAATAAAAAAATATTAGAACAAAAAGAACATTTAAATGATGGCCTATTAGAATTTCAAGAAAACTATTTTCAAACAATTCAGTTTAAAGTTAAAAAAATGATGAAAAATAAACTAGGATATCTCTATGATACTTACTTTATGAATGTCTATCATCATGATGAAATGACCAATATTCATCAAGTTCAATTAGAAGCCTTGATTCAAATCATGATTATGGCTGTCTTATTATTAGCAATCATCATTTATAAAAAGCAACAAATGACCCTTGGAACAGTGATGCTTGTTTATTTATTACTTTCTTATATGATCAATCCTTTAATGAAAATATCAGTCTTTATTGCGATGCATGATGAATTACAAATTATTTTTGAAAGATATAAAGAAATGTTACCTGAAAAAAGAGAGAGGAAAAAAGAAAATCAAAAAGATAAAAAGCATTGAATTAAAACATGTAAGTTTTAGTTATGGTTATACCCGACCTCTTTTTTGATCATTTTCAATTAAAAATAGAACGTTCATTATTTATTCAAGGTAAAACAGGAAGTGGTAAATCAACACTTTTGAAACTTATCATGAATCAATTACAACCAACAAAAGGAGAAATTGTTATTAATGGAATCAATCTACAAGAACTTGATTTAAATAGTTATTATAGTCATATTAAATATTTAAATAAAACTCCCGTTTTTTATAAAGAATCATTAAGAACGAATATGATTTTTTGATCGTTTGTTTTTAGAGGATAAAATGATAGAATTATTGCATTATTTTATGTTGGATGATTTAGTAAATGGTTTAGATTTGAAACTGGATGAACAGGGTGGTTTTTTATCGTCGGGACAAGGACAGCTCGTGATGATTATTCGTGCACTATTAAGTGAACCTGATGTTTTGATTTTAGATGAAGCATTTAGTAATATAGATCAAGAAAGATTACAATTATTGATCAATTATCTAAATTTTCAAAAGATCATCGTGATTATTGTTTCTCATCAAATAAATATGATGAACTGCCAGTTTGACTGTGTTATAATTGATTCAGGAAAAATAGTGGGTGAGGAAGATTATGGAAATAGATTTAGCACTTAATAATGAAGTAGAAGATTTTAAAGAAGATTATGAAAGTATTTATTTAGAAATTATTAAAGAAGCATGTAAACAATTAGATATTCATGATGATTTAGAATTATCAGTTATTTTTGTAGATGATCAGCGTATTCATGAAATCAATAAGGAATATCGTAAAATTGATCGTAGTACAGATGTTATTAGTTTTGCTTTAGAAGATAGTGAACAATATTATATTGAAGGTATGCCAAGAGAAATAGGAGATATTTTTATTTCAATTGATCATGCTAAAATGCAAGCAGAAGAATATGGTCATTCATTTTATCGAGAAATGTGTTTTTTATTTACACATGGTTTATTACATTTACTTGGATTTGATCATATGAATGAAGAAGATGAAAAAGTGATGTTTTCAAGACAAAAAAGAAATATTGAATGCTTTAAATATTGAAAGGAAATAATATGGATCAAAATAAATTAATCGATTTAGCTTGGAAAGCAAGAGAAAATGCGTATGTTCCTTATAGTCATTTTAAAGTAGGAGCTTGTATTGCTTTAAAAGATGGAACATTTGTTCAAGGATGTAATATTGAAAATGCTGCTTATGGGTCAACAATGTGTGCAGAAAGAAATGCTGTCTTTGGCGCTTATTGTAAAGGTTATCGCAAAGAAGATATTATTGGACTAGCAATTGTTGCTGATTGTAGTCCGATTGCTTCTCCATGTGGGGCATGTCGCCAAGTATTATCAGAACTTGTTGATTTAGAAATGCCCATCTTTCTAGCAAATAAAGAAAAAGTAGAAAACATACAATTGGTGAATTATTACCAATGGTATTTATAGGAGAGAGTTTATGAGTTTTAAATCAGGATTTGTCAGTATTGTAGGACGTCCAAATGTTGGAAAGTCTACCTTATTAAATCAAATATTAAAAAACAAAGCTTGCAATCATGTCAGATGTTGCTCAAACAACACGTAATACAATTCAAGGTATTTATACAGATAATGAAGCACAAATCATTTTTATGGATACACCAGGAATCCATAAACCTCAAGATGGTTTAGGAAACTTTATGAATACGACGGCTTTAAATAGTATTTATGGAGTGGATATGGTTTTATTTATTGCACCAGCAAATGAAACGATTGGTAGAGGAGACCGTTTTATTATTGAAAGATTAAAAGAAGCGGATGGACCGGTTTTCCTTTTACTTAATAAATGTGATCTTGTTTCTAAAGATGAAGTTATTAAAAAATTAACAGAATGGAAAGAACTTTTTGATTTTAAAGAAATCATTCCTATTTCAGCTTTAGAAGATCAAAATGTGGATACATTGATTTCTACAATTAAAACATATTTAAATGAAGGAATGATGTATTATCCAAAAGATCAAATGACAGATCATCCAGAAAGATTTGTAATGGCTGAATTTATTAGAGAAAAGATCCTTTATTTTACAAGAGAAGAAGTTCCTCATAGTGTTGCGATTGTTGTTGAAAGAATGGCAGAATTAGAGGATGGCAGCGTAGAAGTTATTGCGACAATTGTTGTTGATCGTAAATCTCAAAAGGGTATTTTGATTGGTAAACAAGGAAGTATGATCAAAAAAAATTCGTCAAAATGCGCAAAGAGAAATGAAACGTTTTTTACAAACAACAGTGCATTTGGAATTATTTGTTAAAGTTGAAAATAATTGGCGTAATAAACAAAAATATTTAAAAGAATTTGGTTATAACGAAGATGATTATTAAAAAAGAAGAAGTTGTTTCTTTAGGTATTGTTTTAAAGACGCATCCTTATAAAGAAAGTGATTCTTTAGTCACTGTGTATTTTAAAGATTATGGAAAATGACTTTGATTGCTCGGGGTGTAAAAAAATTAAAAAGTAAAAATGCTTCGGCTTGTCAAAGTCTTACACTTTCAGAGTTTACTTTTTATACCTAGAAATGGTTTATCAACGATGATTAAAGCAAGTTCGGTTGATTTTTATCGTTATATTAAAGAAAATCTTGAATTAGAAGCTTATGCAAGTTATTTTATGGAATTTATTTTAAAGAATGAAGAAGATAATCAACCGGATTTAGAAATTTTTGATACTTTAAAAAATCATTAGATGCTCTAAATCATGGTTATCCCTATCCATTGGTTTATCTATTATATAATGCATTTATTTTAAAAAAGATGCGGGATGGCTTTACAAGTTGATGGCTGTGTAAGATGTTTAAGACAAGATCATATAGCAGGAATCAGTTTAGAAGATGGGGCTTTGTTCTGTCATGATTGTTTATCACTTCATGATAAACAATTAGATAAGGTAACATTAAAGGCTTTTCGTCATATTAATAAATTAACGATTGATTCTATTGATCAACTTAAAGTACCGGATGAATCTATTGATTTATTAATGGAAATTATGGATTATTATGTTGATGAGATGACGGGGATTTTATTTAAAACAAAGAAAATGATTCAAAGTCTTTCAAAAATATGACAAAAGTAGACACTTTTGTCTTTTTTATAAACATATTTTGACTATAATAGAAACAAAAAGTAAGGGGAGGATTTATAGATGGGACAATTTTTACCGATAAATAGAAAAGAAATGGAAGAAAGAGGATGGCAAGAGGTAGATTTTGTCTATATTTGTGGTGATGCTTATGTAGATCACCCTTCATTTGGAGCAGCTATTATTTGTCGTACATTAGAGGCAAATGGTTTTAAGGTTGCTTTTTTTATCGCAACCAGATTGGCATAAGGTAGAAGAATTTAGGCAATTTGGGAAACCTCGTTTGGGTTTTTAATTTCTTCAGGAAATATTGATTCAATGGTCAATCACTATACTGTTTCTAAAAAAGAAGACATAAAGATTCTTATACATCAGGTGGTGAAGGTTTTAAAAGACCAGATAGGGCGGTTATTGTTTATAGTCAAATGGCAAGACAAGCATTTCCTGATGCTAATATTTTAATTGGAGGAATTGAAGCTTCTCTTAGACGTTTAGCTCATTATGATTATTGGAGTGATAAGGTTAGAAAATCGATTATTATTGATGCCAATGCAGATTTATTAATGTTTGGAATGGGAGAAAACAGTATTATTGAAGTTGCAGAAGCATTAGATAGTGGATTAGATATTAAATATTTAACGTATTTAGATGGAACAGTTTATAAAACAAAAAATATCGATGATTTAAATGAAGCTGATTATATAATGCTTCCTAGTTACGAAGAAATTACAACATCTAAAAAGAAAATACGCGGAGTCTTTCCAAAAAAACAATATTTAAATACCGATCATTATAATGCTAAAATCTTAGTTGAACCTTATCAAGGATGGTATGTGGTTCAAAATAAACCGAATAGACCACTTACCCAAAGAGAATTCGATAGAGCTTATGGTTATGATTACAATCGTGATTATCATCAAGTTATCAACACGTTCCAGCTATTGATGAAGTTAAATTCTCACTTATTTCAAATAGAGGGTGTTTTGGATCATGTAATTTCTGTGCTTTAGCGTTTCATCAAGGAAGAATTATTCAAGCAAGAAGTCATGAATCAATTATTGCAGAAGCTAATAAAATGGTTTGGGATCCAAATTTTAAAGGATACATTCATGATGTTGGTGGACCAACAGCTAACTTTAGAGATACTGCTTGTGATAAACAAAAAACCAAAGGGGCTTGTCCTACAAAACAATGTTTATGGCCAGAACCTTGTAAAAATTTAAAAGTTGATCATGAAGATTATTTATCATTACTTACAAAATTAAGACAGCTTCCAAACGTTAAAAAAGTTTTCGTACGTTCTGGAATTCGTTACGATTATCTCATGTATGATAAAAATGATCATTTCTTTTGAAGAACTTGTTCAACATCATATTTCAGGACAATTAAAAGTTGCCCCTGAACATATCAGTAATCATGCTTTTAGACAAGATGGGCAAACCAAGACGTGGGCTTTACGAAAAATTTGTTGATAAATATTATCGTATTAATGAAAAATATAATAAAAAACAATTCTTAGTGCCTTATTTAATGTCCTCTCATCCAGGATGCCGTTTAGAAGATGCTATCGAACTGGCGGAATATTTAAGAGATATTCATCATCAACCAGAACAAGTACAAGATTTTTATCCAACACCAGGAACGCTTTCAACAACGATGTATTATACAGGGTTGGATCCTCGTGATATGACACCTGTTTATGTTCCAAAAGATCCTAAAGAAAAAGCGATGCAAAGAGCCTTGATTCAATATAAGAATCCTAAAAACTATGACCTTGTATATGAAGCCTTGATCAAAGCTAATCGAAAAGATTTGATTGATTTGGTAAAAAATGCCTAATTAAACCACGTACCAAAAGGCAAAACTATAACAGATCTTATACAAGGGGCATAAATGATGAAACTTACAGAAACGTATACCTCCTTAACACAAACACATATTAAATTTGATATTTATCAACCAAATGTGATATTAAGATATAAGGGAATCATTCAACTTCATCATGGATTATGTGAACATTCAGACCGTTATCAAAAATTTGCGGAATATTTAAGTCATGAAGGTTTTATTGTAGTCGTGCCTGATTTTCCTGGGCATGGTACATCACTTTATCATTTTGAACAAGGCTATTTTGGAAGCGGAAATGCTCTTGATACTTTGATTGAAGATATGCAACGTTTAAGACATATTATCGTTAAAAGATATGAAGACCTTCCTTATTTTATGATTGGTATTGATTTTGGTTCGCTTGTATTACTTAAATATGCCATGACGTATGGAGATTATATTAATGGAATGATTTTGCTTGGAACATGTCTGAAAAATAATTTTTATTATCGTATGAAAACGATTGTTGATTTAAATATTTTATTACATGGACCAATGTATCGTTCAAGAGTCATTAAAAGAGCGATTGATTTATTTTTACAAAAAAAATTTAAATGGTTGTTATAAAATGAGTAATCAAAAAGAAGTACAGCTTTATCAAGAAGATCCTTTAAGTGATTTTTGTTTATACAAATCAAGCCTATCATGATATATTGGAATACATAAAATATGTAAGTGATGAAGATCATCTAAAACATATACCTGATTATTTACCTGTTTATTTATTATCAGGTGGTTTTGATAATCTTACTAAAAATGGAAAAAGATACTATAAAACTTTATCAAATATTAAAAGGAAATGGTCTAAAAGATCTCCAATATAAGATTTATGATAATAAAAGACAAGATATTTTACATGATAATAATTATCGAGATGTCTATCATGATTTTATGTATTGGTTAGACGAAAGAACCTACATCTAGTACCCCTTATAGTTGGTTGACAAATATCCACTATAAGGGTATTTTATTTGTACGCGAAAAAAAGATAGAAGACTTGGAAAGCCAAGTCTTTATTCATTTATATCGTAAAAAAAAGGAGAAAATTATGGCAACTAAAGATATGGATAAATTAGTAAATCATGCAAAAATCAACTGGTTTTGTATATCAAGGTTCAGAAATCTATGATGGACTAGCAAATACATGGGATTTTTGACCATTAGGTGGTGAAATGAAATACAATATTAAACGTTTATGGTGGAAAAGATTCATTCAAGAATCTCCTTATAACGTTGGTTTAGATTCAGCTATTTTCATGAATCCAAAGGTATGGGAAGCTTCAGGACATGTTGGTGGTTTCTCTGATCCATTAATTGACTGTAAAGAATGTAAAAAACAAGACATCGTGCAGATAAATTAATTGAAGCATATGATCCTTTGTACATAGTGAAGGTTGGTCTAATGAACAAACAATGTCTTATATTAAAGAACATAATATTGTTTGTCCTAACTGTGGAAAAAGTAATGTCACTGATGTTAGACAATTTAAATTAATGTTTGAAACACATATGGGTGTTGTTGAAGATGATAAATCTGTTGTTTATTTACGTCCAGAAACTGCACAAGGAATCTTTTTGTAAACTTTAAAAATATTCAAAGAACTTCTCGTAAAAAAGTACCATTTGGTATTGGTCAAATTGGTAAATCATTCAGAAATGAAATTACACCAGGTAACTTTATTTTTAGAACAAGAGAATTTGAACAAATGGAATTAGAATTCTTCTGTAAACCAGATACTGATTTAGAATGGTTTGATTATTGGAAAGCTTATTGTAAAAAAAATTCTTATTAGACTTAGGATTAAAAAGAAGAAAATTTAAAATTCAGAGATCATGAAAAAAATTCTAAGGCTACATGTGATGTTGAATATAAATTCCCATTTGGATGGGGGGTGAATTATGGGGTATTGCTGATCGTACTGATTATGATTTATCTCGTCATATGGAACATTCTAAAAATCTTTTAGAATATTTAGATCCTCAAACAAATGAAAATATATTCCATATGTTATTGAACCATCTGTAGGGGCAGACCGTTTATTCTTATCTATTTTCTGTGATAGTTATCAAGAAGAAACATTAGAAAATGGAGATACAAGAACAGTGATGAAATTACATCCTGCCATTGCTCCATATAAAGTAGCAGTTTTACCACTTACTAAAAAACAAAGTGAAAAAGCTGAAGAAGTTTATGCAACACTTGCTAAACATTTCTCTGTTGAATTTGATGTTGCAGGTCAAATTGGTAAAAGATATCGTCGTCAAGATGCTATTGGAACACCATATTGTGTAACTGTTGATTTTGATACAATGGAAGATAGTACTGTTACTGTTCGTGATAGAGATACAATGGAACAAGTACGTTTACCAATTGATCAATTAGTAGATTATATTCAAGATAAAATTACTTTCTAATAAAGGAGATCATTATGCCAAGACTTTCAAATGAAAAAATCAATGAAATAAGACAAAGCGTTGATATCGTTGATGTTATTGGCAATTATCTTCCTTTAGAAAGAAGAGGACGTAATTATTTAGCAAGGTGCCCATTTCACAATGATGATCATCCATCAATGTCTGTTTCACCTGAAAAGCAGATCTATAGATGTTTTGTATGTTCACACGGTGGAAATGTGTTTACTTTCTTACAAGATTACTTAAAATTTCCTTTATGGAAGCTGTCAAAATGGTGGCTCAAATGGGAAATGTTGATTTAGGTGATTTTACATTTTATGAAGAAAAACCACATGTAAATCAAGAATTAGAACCATACTATTTAATGCATGAAGAAGCTAATCGTATTTATAAACATTATTTAACGACGAAGCTTGCTTTAGAAGCAAATAGTTATTTAAGTCAAAGACATTTATCTAAAGATATTATTGACTATTTTGAAATTGGTTATGCACCGGAACAAAATATTTTATTAAAGGCTTTTGAAAAATCTGGTTTTTCAAGAATGCAAGCTTATGAATCAGGACTTGTTATAGAATCTGAAGTAGGATACGATCGCTATTCCAATCGTATTATGTTTCCTTTACATAATAGTGAAGGACGTGTTGTTGGCTTTAGTGGTCGTATCTATCAAAAAAATCAAAAGAATCTAAGTATATGAACTCTCCTGAATCTAAAATTTTTATTAAAGGAGAGACCTTATACAATTACCATCGTATAAAAAATGATGTTAGAAATGAAGGTAAAGTCATTATTCTAGAAGGTTTTATGGATGTAATAGCATTATATAAAGCGGGTATAAAAAATACTGTCGCAATTATGGGAACAGCTTTAACTTCACAACATTTAAAATGTTAAAACGATTATCAAATGATATTGTTTTATGTCTTGATGGTGATCAAGCTGGAAAAAATGCGATGATCAAATGTGTGGATGCTTTTAAATAATGAAGATTTCATACATCAATCGTGGTTATTCCTGATGCAATGGATCCAGATGAATTTCTAGAAGCTAAAGGAAAAGATGAATTAATAGCACTCTTTAAAAATCCAATAAGTGCTGTTGAGTTTAAATTAAATTATTATTATGAACGTATCAATGTTGATAATTATGAAGATCGAAAAAATTATTTAGAATCCATGGTTAAAGTCATCATGCAATTGGATGATATTGTTGATCAAGATTATTATATTGGTCAACTTGAAAAAAAAATCAGGATTTTCTAAAGAACAATTCATCATTTAATGAGTCAACAAACTCTTGTAAAAAAAAAACCAATACCTTTTAGACCAGTGACTTATGATCATGTTTCAAGATTGATTGATAAGTATCAAAAGGCTGAAAGAGATTTGTTATATTATATGATGCAGGATAAAAAGTATGCGATGCAATATGAAGCAAAAAGCAGGCTATATGTATGATAAAGTTAATCGCTTAATTGCTTCCTATATTATTGATTATTATCGTCAGTACGTCATTTTAGAAGTTGCTGATTTGATTAATATGATTGATGATCAAGATATTGTTAAAAGAATTTTAGAAATATCATCTTTACATTTACCTCAATTAGAATCAAATCAAGCAATTGATGATTATATCAAAATAATACAAGAAAAACTTAAAATTGAACGAATTAAACAACTTGAACAAGAGCTATCACAAACATATGATCCTCGTCAACAAGCAAAAATTCTTCAAGAAATTATAGAATCAAAAGATAAGGAGTAAACTATGGCAAAGAAAAAGTACAAGCAGTTTCATTTGATGATTTAAAAAATTAGTTGTAAATGAAGCAAAAAACAATAACAATGTATTAACCCAAGAACAAATTGATGAATATTTAATGAATTATGATTTAAGTGATGAACTCGCAGAAGAATTACTTGAATATATTCAACAAAATCAAATTACTATTTCTGATGATGATTTAGATTCATTAGATGTAGATGATGATATGTTACTTGCAGGCGTTCCTGCAATGGATGATGATTTAGACCTTGATATAGATGATGCAGACGATACTCCTGATCTAGATTTTTGATGGTGATTTCGATATGATGACAGGGGATACATTACATATGTATCAAGAACATGATGATGATAAAGAAAGTGAAAGCACTCAACTTGGAAGTAATGTTAAAATTAATGATCCTGTAAAAATGTATCTTAAAGAAATTGGGCAGTTGAATTATTAAATCATGATCAAGAAATTGAATTAGCTAAAAGAATTCTTGGAAGGAGATGAACAAGCTAAAAAAGAACTTTGCTGCAGCAAACTTAAGATTAGTTGTTTCCATCGCTAAAAGATATGTTGGACGTGGAATGTTATTCTTAGATTTAATCCAAGAAGGAAACATGGGGTTAATTAAAGCAGTAGAAAAATTTGATTATACAAAAGGATTTAAATTCTCTACTTATGCGACTTGGTGGATTAGACAAGCAATTACACGTGCAATTGCCGATCAAGCCCGTACAATTCGTATTCCAGTACACATGGTAGAAACAATCAATAAATTAACACGTATTCAAAGACAATTAATTCAAGAATTAGGTAGAGAACCATCTGCTGAAGAAATTGCTGAAAAAATGGATGGTATGACACCTGAAAAAGTACGTGAAATTCAAAAATTTCATTAGAACCCGTTTCATTAGAAACACCAATTGGTGAAGAAGATGATTCACATTTAGGTGATTTTATTGAAGATGGAAGGAGCAATGTCTCCAGATGATTATCTTTGCTAATGAATTATTAAAAGATGAATTGAATGATGTTTTATTAGAACTTACAGATCGTGAAAAAAAAGTATTAAGACTTCGTTTTGGTTTGGATGATGGAAGAACAAGAACTCTTGAAGAAGTTGGACGTGAATTTAACGTTACACGTGAACGTATTCGTCAAATTGAAGCAAAAGCATTAAGAAAATTAAAACATCCATCTCGTTCTAAAAGATTAAAGGATTTCTTAGATCGTTAATGAAACTATCAAAAGATTAGAATTACTTGCTTATTTGGTAGAAAAACATAAAAAAGGGAATATCTTGGCAGATATTGGAACAGATCATGCTTATTTGCCATGTTATTTAATTGAAAAAAATATTATAGATAAAGCTTATGCCTGTGATGTCGCAAAAGGTCCTTTTGCGGCGTCACTTTCTACTATTAGGCAATATCATTTCGAAGAAAATGTTGAAGCTTTATTAGGAGATGGATTAGATCCTATTCTTGATAAAAAAGTTGATATGGTAACGATTGCTGGAATGGGGTCATTTCTAATTGTAGAAATATTAGAAAAAAATAAAGCGTATTTAAACAAAGTTAAACAATTCTATTTACAACCTAACGCTAATACAGATTATCTAAGAAAATATTTATTTAAAAATCATTTTAAAATTATTGATGAAAAGATGATTAAAGATGGTCATCATGTTTATGAAATGATGGTTGTAGAAAAATACAAATCAAGATATTCAATATAATCAAGAAGATATGATGTTTGGTCAGTTTTAAGAAAAAAATAAAGATGAATTATTTATTCGTTATTGGCAAAAAACAATATCAAACATATTTAAAGATTATGAAAGATTTGCCATCAAATCATCCAAGATATTTAGAATTAGAAAAACAAAAACAATTAATTGAAGGTGAACTTAATGAAAGCTTATGAAATTATGAATCATTTGGAGAAATATTTTCCTTTAAATCTTCAAATGGATTTTTGATTGCTGTGGTCTACAAATTGGAAGTAGAGAAAAGGAAGTTAAAAAGTTTATATTGCTTTAAACGCCGATAATGAAACATTACAAGCCTGTATTGAAAATAATTGTCAAATGTTAATTACACATCATCCTTTTTTATTAGAAAAGATTAAAAATTTAGATACTTCTTTACATCAAGGAAAATTTATTTCAACAGCCATGAAACATGATATTGTTGTTTATAGCTTACATACATGTTTAGATCGAGGACAAAATGGTATTTCAATGAATGATTGGTTGATTCAAAAAGTTAGGTGTTCATGATGTTGCTTGTTATGATCATTATGAAGTAGGAAAGAAAGCTACTTTAAATCAAGCAATGGGAAGGACAAGATTTTATAGAATATGTAAAAGATAAATTTCATTTGCAACATTTAAAATATAGTAAAAATACAAATAAAATGATACATACAATTGCTATTTGTGGGGGAAGTGCGACAGACGACTTAGAAATTCTTACTGGTCAAGTAGATTGTTATATTACAGGTGATACTAAATATCGTCATGCTAAATATGCTATTGATCATGATTGTTTATTAATTGATCCGGGTCATCATTTAGAAGTTATAATTGAAGAAAAACTTCCTGAATTATTAGAAGATTTACCAATTCAAATACAAATTCATGAAAGTCTTGATTATTTTAAATATGAATAAAACTCTTGGGATGACTCAAGAGTTTTTCATATTTGATAAACTATAAGAAAGGAGCTTTATTATGAAATTACATTATCAAGGAAAATATAATTTAGATCCTGAAATATTACCGAAAAGAAAACATCAACCCAATGCTGTAAAATTTAAAGAAGTCAGTTCGTCCAAAGAACTTGCTGTTATTGCTAATACAATAGGACTTGTATTAATGGTCATCTTATCTATTCCTATTCTTTTAGTATATAAAAATGATTTACTGCTTTATTTTGATGATGTGATGCTTGTTTTTATTTTTCCAATTTTAACAATGTTTCCTCATGAGCTTTTACATGCCCTTTGTTTTAAAGAAGATGTTTATCTTTATACAAATTTTAAACAAGGAATGGTTTTGTTTTAGAAACTGAAACAATGAGTAAAAAAGATTTATTTTATGTCTTTTCTACCAAATTTAGTTTTTGGTTTTCTTCCTTACTGCTTATCTTTTCTAGGAACTAAATATTTGATGTTTGCTTTATGGGGAGTTATTGCTGTAGCGATGGGGGCAGGAGATTATTGTAATGTTTTCAATGCTCTTACACAAATGCCTAAAGGAGCTAGAACCTATTTATATCAGATGAATTCTTATTGGTATATACCTGAAAATAAATAAAATAAGTTTCAAAAAATTAATTTATTTTGTCTTTTTTTGTAACTCTTTTTTCATAAAATAATGAAAGAAAAAATATTTTTTAAGTGGATGTGCTTACATTGATTTTATGCATTGTTATCTTAAAAAAATAGGTTTATACT
>VOFD01002415.1_pt1 | contig 14797 bp, 22 predicted proteins | sample 5384101 | NCBI WGS metagenome assembly VOFD01 (sample SAMN12384723, study PRJNA508395) | human gut metagenome | isolation source: healthy gut C | host: Homo sapiens
AGTTTTGCCGAGGACGGTCGATGTATCTCGCTATTGAAAATCATGCTTACCAATTATTGCATTTACGATTGTGCCTATTGCGTCAACCGTCGTAGCAACGATCTTCCCGCGCTACCTTTTCCGTTTCGGAATTGGTGGAGCTGACGATGGAATTCTACCGTCGTAACTATATCGAAGGGCTGTTTCTTAGCTCCGGAGTGGTCCGTAATCCGGACTATACCATGGAGAGACTTGTGCGTGTAGCCAAAGATTTGCGGCAAGTGTACCGTTTTAACGGTTATATCCATCTCAAGAGTATTCCCGGAGCCAGTCGCGAATTAGTGAATGAAGCCGGATTGTATGCCGATCGTCTTAGCGTCAACGTCGAAATTCCCAAAGAAGAAAATTTGAAACTGCTTGCACCGGAAAAGGATCACAAAAGCGTATTTGCTCCGATGAAATACATTCAACAAGGCGTGTTGGAGAGTAAAGAAGAACGGCAGAAGTTTCGCCACGCACCGCGTTTCGCACCTGTGGGACAAAGTACCCAAGTGATTGTGGGAGCTACCTCCGAATCGGATAAAGATATTCTTTTTTTCTTTCGTCGGCACTTTATGGGCGCCCTACCATGAAACGTGTCTATTACTCGGGCTACGTCTCCGTGAATACGTATGATAAGCGCCTTCCGGCATTGAAACAGCCGCCTCTGGTACGTGAAAACCGGCTCTATCAGGCTGACTGGTTATTGCGTTTTTATCAATTCAAGGTAGATGAAATTGTGGATGATTCCTATCCGGATCTCGATCTCGAGATAGACCCGAAACTCTCGTGGGCTTTGCGCCATCCCGAACAGTTTCCTGTCGACATCAATAAGGCAGACTACGAAATGTTGCTCCGTGTGCCGGGAGTAGGGGTGAAGTCGGCGAAACTGATTGTTGCTTCCCGTCGTTTTTCGCGGCTGGGATTTTATGAACTGAAGAAGATAGGAGTAGTAATGAAGAAAGCGCAATATTTCATCACTTGCAAAGAACTGCCTCTCCAGATGCAGACGGTGAACGAACTTTCTCCGCAACGGGTACGCAGTCTGTTGTTGCCGAAACCGAAAAAGAAAGTGGATGAGCGGCAGTTGTTGCTTGATTTTGGCGAATAAGAATAATTTACTATTAGACGATTTACTATTTACTATTTAAGTTAGCATTGTAAAATATCATGTATGCATCGGACGTTAATGATTTCAAAAGTGATACCAAGCGTAGATCGTCTAATAGTAACTTAAATAGTAAATTGTGAATTGTCTAATAGTAAATATGTTTAGTGTTTATATTTATGATAAAACCTTTGATGGTCTGCTGACGGCCGTGTTCGACGCCTATTTCCGCAAGACCTTTCCCCGATGCCTTTGCTGTCGGAAGGAGATGCTTTGCCTTTATTTTGTGATGAGCTGCATACGGTAGTGACCGATGAAGAAAAGGCCGGGCGTGTGTGGCGGGGATTACAGAAGAAAGTTTCCTCTTCCGCTTTGGGTTGCCTCACACAAAGTTGGCTGTCGGAACTTCCGGAAGTAGGGAATGCTTATTTTTCGTTATATCCGTAAAGCGATCGACGCGCCCCGCTCCATTGAAACCAACTTTGGTGATCCGGATGTTTTACAATTGGCGCAAATATGGAAGAAGGTGGATGGCGAACGTGTACACCTGATGCAGTTTGTCCGTTTCCAGAAAGCGGCGGACGGTACGTTCTTTGCTGCCTTCGAACCGCAGTATAATGCCTTACCGTTAACCGTTCAGCATTTCAAAGATCGTTTTGCCGATCAGAAGTGGATTATTTACGACATGAAACGCCGTTACGGATTTTATTATGATTTGCAGGAGGTGACGACTATCTCGTTTGATGATGACAGTCGTGAATCCCATTTGATTACGGGGATGCTGGACGAAAGTCTGATGGACAAGGATGAGAAGCTTTTCCAACAACTTTGGAAGACATATTTCAAGGTCATTTGTATCAAAGAACGCATGAATCTGAGAAAGCACAGGCAGGATATGCCTGTACGTTATTGGAAGTATCTGACGGAAAAGCAAAAGTAGATTTCCATTTTGGGAGAGGAGCGAAAGTCTGACTATTCAATTCGCTGCACCGTTACATCCGGAAATTCCTGTATCAGCGAAAGCAGATGCCCTTCATCATTATTTCGCTTCGACTTGATAACCATCGTAACCTGATAATATTCTGTTTCACCCGTGTGTTGCGTTTCCATTTCGTAAGAGACAATCATATAATCTTTTGAATTAAATCTGTCCGCTATCTGTTTCAGTATGTCTTTGTTGGGAGTTGAGAAAGAAACCATCGAGCTTTTCATTCCGATGCTTTTAAATAGATAGCTAAGTAGTTCCAGTCCGACGAGGGTTAACACCGTGGCGGCAATACCGATGGTGTACATTCCTGCACCGACCGCCAGGCCGATACCTGCTGTTGCCCAGATTCCTGCGGCGGTAGTCAGTCCGCGTACAATCTGTTTTTGAAAGATGATGGTTCCTGCACCGATAAACCCGATACCGCTGACAACCTGTGCCGCCACCCGACTGGGATCAAGTGTGACACTACTTTTTTTTATAATTTCCTGAAATCCGTATTGCGAAACGATCATGATCAGGGCACTACCCAATGATACGAGGAAGTGAGTGCGGTATCCGGCTTCTTTGGCACGGTATTCACGATCCAGTCCGATGATGGCTCCCAATATTCCGGCAACCAATAAACGGATTACAAAATCCATATTCAACATCATGTGTTCAATCTCCTTTCTGTTTTTTATTGTTTGTGGAAAAATGCTTAGGACTATAAATATACAATTATTTCCCCTTTTTGTATCAATCATTTAGTAATATTTGAACGTATCCAATTCATTTTATCGTATATTCGCAGATTCAAATAAATGTTTAATCCCGCGACCGAGCAAATAATGAAGAAAAGATTTTTTTATATAATCAGCTTTCTGGTGATCTTCTGTATGGAGGTGTTGATAGCTTTGTATGTGCGCGACCGTTTCATACGACCTTATGTCGGAGATATGCTGGTTGTAGTGCTGGTATATAGCTTTGTACGTATCTTTCTACCGACGGGGATTCCGCGGATGCCGTTTTATGTCTTTCTTTTTGCCTGTTTGGTAGAAGTCTTGCAATACTTCCGGCTGGTGGAAACATTGGGTGTCACGAACCGTGTAGCCCGAATTGTGCTGGGTTCTACGTTCGATTGGGGAGATATTGCCTGCTATGCTGTGGGATGCGTTTTCATTGTCTTATTCGAGCATTTCGTCCGGCGTAGATCATAGAGGACTTATTTCTCTTCCGCTTTGGTTTCGGATGGGTCCAGGCTGTGGCCGCAATATTTGCAAAACTCTGCATTATCTTCGTGTCCGGAGCGATGGCAGTTGGGACATTCTTTGTCTCTCCTGCGTTTATACTCTTTCATCATGGAGGCAGATACGATACCTGTGGGTACGGCGATAATCGTGTAACCGATTAGCATGACACAGGCGGAAAGGAATTTTCCGAGGCCGGTGGCGGGAGTAATATCTCCATAACCTACGGTAGTCATGGTGACGATAGCCCAATAGATGCTGTTCGGGATATTGTTGAACTGGGAGTTGGGTTGCGTTCCTTCAATCATATACATTAGCGTTCCGATGGAAGTCACCAGAATGACGACAAACAAGAAGAACACTGCAATCTTCTTACTACTTTCACGCAAGGCAGTGAGCAGCCGTTCCCCCTCATTCAGAAAGTTGAAAAGCTTGAAGACGCGGAACACACGTATCAGGCGGAAGGCGCGGATGATGAGTAGATAGCGGGCGCCCGGGAAGAGCAGACCGATGTAAAGAGGCAACGTGGCCAGTAAGTCTACGATACCGAAAAAGCTGAATATGTATTTCCGGGGACGGGGTGAACAGTAGATCCTCGTCAGATATTCGAAAGTAAAAAAGCCGGTGAAAAGGAACTCCATAATGACGAACGGAGTCGTCAGATAGGTGGGAAGTCCTTTCAGACTTTCGATGATGACGAGCAATACGCTGACCAGAATACAGGCGATAAGAATCACGTCGAACAATTTCCCGGCAGGGGTGTCCGATTCGAAGATGATGACGTATAACTTTCGTTTCAGTTTCTCGTCATGTAAAAAACGATGGATTCTTTCTTTCAGTTTCATATCAATAGTGTTTGGCCGGAATTAAAGAAAAAGCCTTTTTAGTCGATGACCCACTGTTTATTATAGGCAACGGTTTTTTGCGGGTTGTAATACATTCCCTCTTGTGTAGGTATCTGGAGAACGTATGTTTTTCCGGTCTTGTTTTTCAATGAAGTGTCGCGCAGCCAGGGATTGGCATCACGGAGTTGGGCATAGGTGATTCCCTGTGACTTTGCGTAGTCGTTCAGATCGTCGATAGAAGTGTTGACGGTTACCTCTTTATAAGGAATAGGCGGATACAGATGTTCCCGTTTCAAGAGGAATCCGTAACGTTGCGGGTTGTTGAATATCTCTTTGGCTGCCAGCAAGCGGAACATGTAGCGGGAAGTTTCCTCTACCAGCCATAAGTCCATGGCATGACTTGCCAACTGCTTTTCAAGTTGGGAGGAGATGCGTCCCTGTCCGGCGTTATAGGCGGCGGAGACAGCCATCCAGTCGCCATATTTGGCATACGCCTGTTTGAAGTATTTGCAGGCGGCAACGGTTGCTTTTTCAATATGATAGCGTTCGTCTACGTTATCGTTCACTTCCAGCCCGAATTCCCGTCCGGTGGCAGGCATAAATTGCCATAGACCTGCTGCTCCTGCCGGAGAACGTGCGATGTTATTCAGATTGCTCTCGATGACCATCAGGTATTTGAAGTCATCAGGAATACCGTTTGCTTTCAGTATCGGTTCGATGATGGGGAAGTAACGGTTGGCACGCTTGATTAATAACATGGTGGTGGAATGCATATAGGTGAAGGCCATCATCTCGCGGTCCATCCGTTCGCGGCGGTCATAGCGCCGGAGGTCAATCGTTTCCCCGTCGAAGGTGACCTGTGTGGGAACGGTAGGCGGAGTGACGCAATAAGGCACTTCCGATTTGGCGGAATGTTGTTCGTTCACTTGGCTGCTGCCTGTCAATATTGGGATGGAAGCACCGATGCAAAATACTAATATAAGTGTAAGAATATAGTTGATTTTCATTTGTCTTTTCATTTTATAACCTTTTTGGATGCTTCAATGTTTACGTCTATCTTGCAAAGATAACCTCATTTTGCTTTTTTCAAAGAACTTTTCTTGCATTTTATACGTTTTTCTAATAGAGTTAAATAAACAATGAATCAAGATGAATATAGCAATGACCGGAGCTACCGGATATATCGGTAAACATCTTTCTAATTATCTCACAGAAAAGGGCGGACACCGGATCATTCCTCTGGGAAGGTCGATGTTTCGCGAAGGTATGTCCGGTTATTTGATTTAGACACTGACCCATTGTGATGTTGTCATCAACCTGGCAGGTGCACCTATCAATAAGCGTTGGACACCGGAATATAAACAGGAGCTTTTCAACAGTCGTATTGTCGTAACCAATCGTATTATCCGCGCTTTGAACGCAGTCAAGACGAAACCGAAACTGATGATTTCGGCTTCCGCCGTAGGCTATTATCCTTCGGAAGCGGAGGTAGACGAATATACCCGTACCCGTGGAGAAGGTTTTCTGTCCGATCTTTGCTATGCGTGGGAAAAGGAAGCGAAACACTGTCCCGAACCTACCAAGGCTCGTTATTACACGCTTCGGCGTAGTGCTTTCTCTGGACGGGGGAGCGATGCAGCAGATGCTTCGCCCTTTGCAAGCTACCAAGATAGCCACTGCCATCGGTCCCGGTACGCAGGCTTTTCCGTGGATATCGATACGGGATCTTTGCCGTGCAATGGAGTTCTTTATCACTCCGATGGGAAAGGCTTATCGGGCATGGACAACGATGGTAGCTCCGCAACGAATTTTCCGTATCTTATATGGTGAAGCGGCATCTTTCCTGACTGCTGGCCAGAGAGTTCGCCCAACGCGTCTGACGGAGGCGGGATTTCATTTTTCCATTCCCAATGTCGGACGTCTTTTCAGAGGTACGGACCATAGTACGGTTACCTCTCTCGACCTGCACCGGTATATGGGACTTTGGTATGAAATAGCCCGCTACGAGAATCGCTTTGAATACGGACTTGTAGACGTCACGGCTCCAGTGACCAGGCAATGTGGCGTCCCACTTTGGCTGCGTCCATCAACATCGGATAATGTTTTCCGTCATTCAGCAAATCGGTGGCAACAAATCCGGGACGGATATCGGTAAAACGGATATTTAGTTTTTGTAAATATGAAAGTTGTTCGAGAGCATCTATGTAAGTGTTCTGGAAACGTTTGGTGGCAGAGTAGGCAGGAGCTACTCCAAGTCCTTTCGTTCCCGCGATGGAGCTGATGACTGCCAGGTGGCCGCCTCCGCTTTTCCTGAAATAGATGAAAGCGGTATCTACCATGCGGATAAATCCCTCTACATTGGTGTATGCCGTGTTTAGTTCCACCTCCATGTTCAGATTCGTGTTCTGGAAACCGATGCCCGAACTAAGAAGAAACAAATCCATGCCGCCCACCTTGTCGATGAGCATATTCAATTTCTCGCCTGCATCTTCCTGGGTTACGTCCAACGCTTGAATTTGAATCTGATCCGGTGCTGCCCGTTGCAGGTTTTCGAGAGCGGATTGCCGTCTGCCGGCTACTCCGATTTGCCATCCATCCAGTAACAGACATTTTGCAACTTCTTGTCCGATGCCGGAGGTAGCGCCAATGATAATGGCTTTTTTCATTACTGATTTTTTTAGTAAGTTATAGGTTCAATAAATGTCGTATGGCCTGCCAGGGTGCATAAAGCAACATCCTCGGTCCGGAGAAACGCATCACCTGTCGCATTCGTTCGCGCATGACGGGCTTGTAACAATGTACGGTGCATTCCTTTGCATGCACTCTTCTTCTCTCCAAACGGACAATGGTCGAGACGTGCGTGGGCATAGCGGAGCAACTCTTCACAGTCGGCACAAAGAATTGTATTTTTTCTTTTTTCCGGCAATAGAGGCGGATCATCAATTCTACTGTTTTCTTTTCACGTTCAATGTGTGATGCTGTCATCTCTTTCTTTTTTACACTTTGAAGTGACAAAGATAGCGAAGATTATGCAGAAATACAGGCGTATTCTGTTAAAATACACCTTCTTCTTTTTTCTATTTTGAAAAGCACCCTTTCATTTTGGTAGGGTGTTTAGAGATTACTTTTTCAAAATGAAAAAATATTGCATTGATTATAAGCGAATTATCTGCATCCTTTTCATTTTGGCATACTCTTGGCTATGAGGGGAGCATACAAGATAATTCATGAGTTATGGAAGAGTACATTTCAGATAACAGTCTGTATATTCGGAGTAAGAATAATAGCATGATCAACCGGAAGATGATAGGGCGCGTGCTGGGTATGTTGCTATTCATCGAATTGGGGATGTTCTTACTTTGTGCCGGAGTGTCTTTTACCTTTTTCGGCATGCTTCCTTTTTATTTTAGCGGAAGCATTGATACGATAACCAATGCCTTTTTCGAAACCATGTCCGGGTTTACCACTACAGGAGCTACTATTCTCGATGATATTGAATCCCTCCCACGGTATGCTTTTTTCTGGCGAAGCCTGACGCAGTGGATCGGTGGTTTGGGGATTGTGTTTTTCACGATTGCCATTCTTCCTATCTTTACCACGGGAGGAGTGCAACTCTTCTCTGCTGAATCTACGGGAGTGACGCACGACCGTACCCATCCGAAAATCAATGTCATGGCCAAGTGGTTGTGGACAATTTATCTGGTATTGACTATTTCGGAAACTGTTTTATTGATGTTTGGGGGCATGAGCTTGTTTGATGCCATTTGCCAGTCGTTTGCCACTACTGCTACGGGAGGATATTCTACGAAGCAGAACAGTATTTCTTACTGGAATTCTCCGTATATAGAATATGTGGTGGCTATCTTTATGATTGTTTCCAGTATCAACTTCTCTTTGTTTCTGATGTGTTTGAAAGGAAAAGTCAGTCGTTTGTTCAAAGATGAAGAGTTGCACTGGTTCCTGGCGTCGGTGGGTATTTTGACTTTCCTTATCACATTGGCACTTGTCTTTCAAAATCATTACGACTGGGAGCTGGCTTTCCGGAAAGCATTGTTCCAAGTGTCTACGGTGCATACTTCCTGCGGTTTTGCTACGGACGATTATAATATGTGGCCTCCTTTCACGTGGTTGTTATTGTTTATTGCGATGCTTTCGGGAGGATGTACGGGGTCTACCAGTGGAGGTATCAAGAATATGCGGTTGCTGATTGTGGCACGTGCCATCCGGAATGAGTTCAAGCATTTGCTCCATCCGAATGCCGTGCTTCCCGTTCGTATCAATAAGCAGACGGTATCCTCTTCTATCGTAACTACCGTACTGATTTTCTTTGCTTTTTATTTGGTCCTGATCCTGATTGGGTGGACGGTTCTCTTGTTTTGGGGAGTTGGCTTTACCGAGTCCGTCAGTACGGTTATTTCGAGTATAGGCAATGTCGGTCCGGGATTGGGAACTTGCGGACCTGCATTTTCATGGAATTCTTTACCTGATCCGGCAAAGTGGATACTCTCTTTTCTGATGCTGGTGGGACGTCTGGAGCTGTTTAGCGTACTCCTGTTGTTTTATCCGGGATTCTGGAAGAATAGATAAACTGTAAATCATGAGCGGGCTTCTGAAACATCTTAGGAAGGGCTTGTTGTTGACGGAAACAATCTGTATCTTTGCGGCATGAAAAAGTTATTGTGTCCGCAATGCAAGATTGCAGCTATGTATGTGAAGAATGGACAAGGTGAAAGGCTGCTGGTTTATGTGCTCGAAGATGGTGAAGTGGTTCCCAAATATCCGGAAGATTCGGTGGAGGGGTTCGATTTGACAGAAGTCTTCTGCCTGGGATGCTCGTGGCATGGTTCACCTAAACGATTGGTGAAACGATAGACCGGGAGACTCATGCTCTCATACTGATTTATTGATTTATGTCAACTAAAAAGAGGAACGCAAATCAAGAACTAATTCCTTGAATTTTCTGTATCTTTGCGCCCAATTTTGGAACATAGACGTATGGCAACTTCTAAAGAGATGACGGCGGGGCCGGCATTACCTCTGATTTTTAATTTCACTCTGCCGCTTTTGTTCGGCAATCTCTTACAGCAAACGTATTCGCTTGTTGATGCTGCAATTGTAGGAAAGTTTTTGGGTATTAATGCGTTAGCCTCTGTCGGGGCTAGTACATCCGTTGTGTTTCTTATTCTGGGTTTCTGCAACGGATGTTGTGGAGGATTCGGAATACCCGTGGCACAGAAGTTTGGTGCGCGAGATTACAGTACGATGCGCAGTTATGTGGCCGTCAGTCTGAAACTGGCTGCGGGAATGTCTGTGGTCATTGCTCTTGTTACTAGTCTCTTTTGTGCGGACATACTCCGAATCATGCGTACGCCGGAGAATATTTTCGAAGGGGCGTATGCTTATTTGCTTGTCACGTTTATTGGTGTGCCGTGTACTTTCTTCTATAATCTTCTTTCAAGCATTATCCGTGCTTTGGGAGATAGTAAGACACCTTTCTGGTTTTTGCTGTTTGCTGCTGTTCTGAATATCATTCTTGACTTGTTCTGTATTCTGGTACTGGGCTGGGGAGTGATGGGAGCTGCCATTGCTACTGTCTTTTTCGCAGGGGCTGTCGGCTGTCCTTTGTTATATTTATATGTACCGGAAGTTTGAAATATTGCAGGGTAGTCCGAAAGAACGCCGGTTTCAGGCGAAACTGGCAAAGACATTGCTTTACATCGGTGTGCCTATGGGATTACAGTTCTCTATCACGGCTATCGGCAGTATCATGCTTCAGAGTGCGAATAATGCGTTGGGAACAGCGTGTGTGGCAGCTTTTACGTCTGCTATGCGCATCAAGATGTTCTTTATCTGCACGTTCGAGAGTCTGGGAATTGCGATGGCTACGTATAGCGGACAGAATTATGGGGCGGGGAAAACCGGAACGTGTCTGGTTGGGAATTAAGGCGAGTGCTTTGATGATGATCGTTTATGCGGCATTTACATTCGTTCTTCTGATGGTGGGAGCTAAATATTTTGCATTGATCTTTGTAGATCCGTCAGAAACGGAAATTCTGTTGGATACCGAGCTATTCCTGCATATCTCCTGTATGTTCTTCCCGATGCTTGGATTGTTGTGCATCCTGCGCTACACGATTCAGGGAGTGGGATATACCAATCTTGCCATGTTTTCGGGAGTGGCGGAGATGATTGCGCGTATTCTTGTCAGCATTTACGCTGTGCCTGCATTCGGCTTTGTTGCTGTCTGCTACGGTGATCCGATGGCTTGGATAGCGGCAGACTTGTTCCTCGTGCCGGCATTTATCTACGTTTATCGCAGGTTGAAAAAGCAGGTGTTCACAAGCACGGTTGCAGCTTAGAAGTCGGCCTCTTTCTGTATGCATAGAATCTTTCCGCTGATGGGATGACGGAATTCTATATATTCGGCGTGGAGGTATAGCCTGTCCGCTTTCTTTCCATAAAGTTCATCCCCAAGAATGGGGCAACCCAATCCCTCCGGATGGGCGGCGTGTACCCGTAATTGGTGTGTTCGTCCGGTCAACGGATAGAAAGTAATCCGGGTATATTTTTCGGATTCACTGATGATCCGGTATTCTGTAATCGCTTCTTTCCCATGTTCTCTACTGACGATTTGCCGGGGGCGGTCGAGGGGATTCAAACAGAGAGGAAGGTTGATTCTTCCTGCTCTTCCAAATGGTAGTGTTGTCTTTTCCGTTGATACTGTCTTCTCTGTTCTTGCTGTTACCCCATCCAATACAGCGGTATAGCGTTTCTTGATACTTCTGTCAGCAAATTGTGCCTGTAAATGTTGATGTACCTCTTTCGTTTTAGCTACGAGCAATAATCCGGAAGTCGCCATATCGAGGCGATGTACAATCATAGGCCCGGTAGCATCGGGATACTTCTTTTTCAGGCGATGATAGACTGAATCTCTGTCCTCCTCCTTTCCCGGAACGGACAACATTCCTGCCGGCTTATTGACTACCACTAACCATTCATCTTCATATACGATTTCCAGTTCTTCATCCTCATGGATGGAGTTCAGCAGCGGATTCTCGTCTACTTCCAGTCCTTGCAACATGTGCAGCAAAATAGGTTCACATTTTCCCTTTGCAGGAAGGATAATAATATCCGTGATGCCGGATTTCGTTTTTAGGAGAGTCTCCCCACCAGAATTCAGCCATAGCCAATGGCTTTAATTGATGAAGATACGCATATTGCAACAATTTAGGCAAAGCACATTCCCCCGCACCGGCAGGAGGAACTTTCTGAACTGTCTGCTCAAAGATAGTGTATAGGTCTTTCACTTCTCCTCTGGCATTCAGCATCCGGAACTGCTCGAACAACTTTCTTTGCAAGGCTGCCGAACGTTCCTTCCGTTCGGTTTTCAGTTGTTCTATTTCAGTCTCGAAGTGTCTCGTTTCCGTTTCGAGTTCTTCCAATCGTTTCTTCCATTTTTTTTCCAGTCGTTTGTATTCCGCTTTCTGGTATTGGCTTTCCCGGATCAGGGAGGCTTGTTCCTCTTCGGAAAGGGTAGAGGATGATTGGCGGCGAATCTCTCTCGCCTCCTTTGCTGCTTTGAGTGCTGCTTTAGCCTGATTCAACATAGCTTTAGCCTGTTCCGTTTCCGTCTTCCACTTTTCTTTTGAATCGAGATAAGAACGACTGTTTTCTAATTCACGAATACGGATATTGATGGAAGATATTTGTTCTTCTTCCATTTTGAAGAATCCTTCCGGTTGCAATAAGTCGTAGACAGGAGGGACAAAATAAGGATGCAGATTCTTCCCTGCCAGATTGCCGGAGAAAGCAGCGAGATAACCAATTTCATTGACCGCTTCTTTTTTTGTAGTCTCTTGTTTATTCTCTTTTTGTACAATCAACACCCCGAACATTTTTCCGAAAGCTAGCTCTTCTTGCCATTCTTCTCGGCTCGCGATATATTCTTTCACTTCTTCCGCTGCCAACACGCACAATGGATGAGGCGTATAGTGGAAAGGATAAGTGAATTTATCCGGTAACGTAAGGTGAGAAATGGGTTGCTTGAAAAAATGTATCATCGGTTTATATATATGAATGAATGTGATTACCTTTGCAAAAGTAAAAAGTAAATCCGTGAATTATTGAATGAAGTAACATGAATAGAATGGGAGAGAAACCTAAATTTGCCTTTCTTGGCAACAGTCACATGGCATTTTGGGCATTGGATGTCTACTTTCCTTCATGGGAATGTCTGAACTATGGTGCTCCCGGTGAAGGACTGGCTTATGTGGAGTCTTTTACCGTAGACACTTCCGATTGCCAAGTCGTCATTCAATTCGGAACCAATGATATTTATCGGTTGAATGATGAAAATATGCCGGCTTATGTGGAACGTTATGTAAAAGCGGTTCTTGCCATCCCTTCACTGAAAACATATCTTTTCTGTATTTTTCCACGTAATGATTACGATGATTACAGTACGGCTGTGAATCAATTCATTCGTGTCCTTAACCAGAAGATATACGAGAAATTGCAGGGGACGGACATTGTCTATCTCGATGTTTTCGACCGTTTGTTGCTGGATGGCAGGCTGAATCCGGAGTTGACTCTCGACGATTTACATTTGAATGGCAGGGGTTACAGTATTTTGTCAGAAGCACTGAAACGGGCTTCCGGTTTGTAAAACATACCTAAATACTTCATTCCTTGCTTTTATTTATAAATTTGGTGGCATATCAGTTTATTTTTCCTATTTTTGTCCCCAATTTAATAGTAAATAACCCCCATAAAAACGATAAGACTTATGGAAAAAGTTATTATCAACTCGTACGAAGAATTTGAAAAGCTGGTAGGGCAACAAATAGGTGTTTCCGATTATGTGGAACTCTCTCAGGAACGTATCAACCTTTTTGCAGACGCAACACTGGATCATCAGTGGATTCATGTAGATACGGAACGTGCTAAAGTAGACAGCCCTTATCATAGCACGATTGCTCACGGCTACCTGACATTATCCATGCTTCCTTATTTGTGGAATCAGATTATTCAGGTGAATAACCTGAAAATGATGATTAACTACGGCATGGACAAGATGAAATTCGGTCAGGCTGTATTGTCAGGACAGAGCATCCGTCTGGTGACTACTTTGCACTCGCTGACTAATCTGCGTGGTGTGGCAAAAGCGGAAATCAAGTTTGCTATCGAAATAAAAGACCAACCAAAGAAGGCGTTGGAAGGAATTGCTGTATTCCTTTATTATTTCAATTAATGGCAAGCTGTTAAAGAAACAGATTTTATCCCCGGAAATGATCGAAATACGTCTCAAAAGTTAGATACAAAAACTTTTGGGATGTGCTTCAGATGGATCGTTTCCGGGGATAATTTTATCCTTTTACTCCCATAAATCTGAACGGCTGTGCCGGTTTAAACTCTTTCGTTGCATTTCCATGATAAGTTTCACCGTTGGCGATAGACAATTTGAGTACCGGAGCTCCTTCCGACAAGTCTGTTTCCCGCAGATTTACCCAGAATGTATTAGGTGTCAGACTTGATTCGAAGAAGTAGAGCAGATTCTTACTATCCGATACCGTTCTCCATTGTGTGGTGGAAATTTCCGGAAATTCGGGAGTGGATATGCCATAAGGAACAGAAGTATTACGGATAACGCTGAATACACTTGCCACGGCTATCCTCACATCATCTGTTGGGGGCAGGGCATTGATATAAAACTGGCTCTTGCAAAACGGTCGGACGGTCGGTTGGTTCCGGGCAGGAAGCTCAATCCTCCTATTGATTTCCAGTATTCGTTTAGTGCCAGTTGTTTGTTGTAGGTAGGGGAGTTGGTCATCACTTTGTACTCCTTGCTGTGGTAGACAGTCAGCTTTCCATCGGTATATTCAAATATCGCACAATCACTTGTTGCATCGGAAATTGATAAATGCAAGGTTGCCGGGCGGGAACCATCCGGCATCATGTCCGATACCACTTGGAAAGTATTCTCATCGATGAAAGCGACGGCCTCGTCTACGGTGGCGAAGTTATCCAGCATATATTGTACCCATGCGGTAATGGCAAGTCCCGGTTTAGTTTGATCTCTGACCGGATACTCCGTCTCGGGTAACCATAACAGATTGGCAACCAATCCTTTTTCATTCATCCCGTCTGTACTGGCAATCTCGAAAGCTGAAGTCACCACGCTGCCATACTTGGACGTCCATTGCAGGGAGTTGGCTCCCGTTTCTCCATTTCTTTCCATACCTTTGGGAAATACCCAAAGATTACTGTGCATTTCTGTTTTCCAATCCATAGACCTACCGGTTGCCACCATTCCATTTTTTTTCCCGAATAAACGACTCTTGTACACATAATTTTAATTTCTAGTTAAAGGTTTATTATAAGCTGCTTTCACAAGGTATTCAACCGATGCGGATTCCTCTCGCAAAAGCATATTCTCAAAACAATAACGTTTCATTTATGTTTTAGATACATATCAGATATTAATAAAGTATCAAAAAACAGGTATTATGTCATTAAGCAATCTTCTAATCATATTTTCGTCATCGTTTATGGCACTGTTTCCGGTGATAAATCCTTTGGGGAATGGTTTTGTCGTTAATGGATTCTTTACAGA
>VOFD01001996.1_pt1 | contig 14777 bp, 19 predicted proteins | sample 5384101 | NCBI WGS metagenome assembly VOFD01 (sample SAMN12384723, study PRJNA508395) | human gut metagenome | isolation source: healthy gut C | host: Homo sapiens
CCGGCGCGGTATAATGCATTATATGCCTGGGTTTCAGTATATCCAAGCTCAACCTTCAGGTCGTTAAGCACCTGTTCAAAAAAGTGCGTCGTTAAAATATGATGAAGTCTGTTCATTTCCTTTTGCTGAAATATAGCTTTCATTATATTCTGCAATTCTGTCATATACATTATCAGCAAGCGCTTCATTATATTCAGCTTCATCTATATAGCCCTGTTCTTTCATGTATTCCAGAACAGTAGCGCGTCTTTCTTTATTATTTTCAGGGTATGATATCGGATTATTTCCGGAAGGATTCTTGGTTATTCCTGCAATAACAGCAGCCTCTGAAATTGTAAGGTCGTTTACGTTCTTGCCGAAATACCGCTGTGAAGCAGCTTGTACTCCAAGCGTATTCTGTCCAAGGTTAATTGTGTTCAGATAGTATTCCAGTATTGTGTCTTTATTAATTTTGTTCTCAAGTTGGACTGCAAGATACTGCTCTTGAATTTTACGTTTTATCTTAGCAATATCTGTATTTTCAGAACCGCCTTCAAATACAGTATTTTTAATGAGCTGCTGTGTGATTGTACTTGCACCCTGACTTAAGTCTTTAGTGGAAAGTGTATTTGCTGCGGCACGTATAATTCCCTTTATGTCTATGCCGTTATGCTGTCTGAAACGCTCATCTTCAATTGCAATAAATGCATTCTGTACATGTGCGGGTACATTATCGAGAGTGACGTACACACGGTTGGCATTCTGACCTATAAGAGTCTGTGTAACATTGCCGTCCGTATCATATATCTTTGTAGAGTAGCCTTCTGGTGAAACATCTATTGTATCTATGTCAGGAGCGGTGTCAATTATTCCTTTGCAGACGCCGAGTACAGCCATTGTACCGAAAAGAATTATAGCTATGAACACAACTAAAACAAGCCTGAATGTCCATACATTCAGCTTTGAGGAAACCTTTCTTCCCGGAGAGGTAAGCCTGTTAAGTTCTGCTATGGTGATTTCTTTCTGTAGTCCATGATGCGTACCTTTCATAATTCTGAGCATATGTTTTATGTGCTACCGTGAATAGTAACCTGATTATATCAAAAGATTTGTAATATGGCAAATAAACTTGCATGAAGATATACCAATATATTATAATTGCATCAGGGAGATGTGATATGAGCGAATCGTATAAAGTAGTTTTTAAAGGCGGCTGCGGTGAAATAACTGAAAAAAAAATCACGTTTTATTGCACATGTGTATTCGGTAGAGAAGGCGGATGAGGCAGAAGAGATTATAGGAAAGCTTAAAAAACAGTATTGGGATGCAAGACATAACTGTTATGCTTATGTAATCGGGGATGATACGGCTATGCGAAGGTGCAGTGATGACGGAGAACCGCAGGGAACGGCAGGCAGGCCTATGCTTGATATACTGTTAGGAGAGCGTTTATGTAATGTACTTGTCGTAGTTACAAGATATTTCGGGGGCGTGCTTCTTGGAACCGGAGGACTTATAAGGGCGTATCAGGCAGCAACGAGAGAAGGCCTTGCAGCGTCTGATATAATTGAGAAGAAAAGCGCATATAAGCTTAGGATAACGGTTGATTATACATTTATGGGTAAAATACAGTATATAGCGCAGACGCTTGGAGTTATTACGCTTGATACCATATATGGCGACAAGGTTATATTTATAATGCTTGTGCAGACGGAAAATGAGAAGTCTTTTTGTGAGAAGCTTATGGAAGCTACGTCTGCTTCGTCGGTTGTGGAGGGAATGTGCTGTATGGTACGGAGTTTCAAAAGACGGGAGCGCACACATCCTTTCGGAACGTGAAGAATGATTTGATGAAGGTGATGGATAATAATGGATTTATTTGAATACATGGGAGAAAAGCAAAAAGAAAAAGAATCTCCGCTTGCTTCGAGGATGAGGCCGCAGATTCTTGAGGATGTTGTAGGGCAGCAGCACATTATAGGACGAGACAAGCTGTTATACCGTGCAATTAAGGCTGACAAGCTGAGTTCTGTTATATTTTACGGACCTCCGGGAACCGGTAAGACTACTCTTGCTAAAGTAATTGCAGGCACAACTAAAGCTGAATTTACACAGATTAACGCGACAGCTTCGGGTAAGAAGGACATGGAAGACGTTATTAAGTCAGCGAAGGACAATCGTGCAATGTATGGGCGTAAGACCATATTATTTGTGGATGAGATCCACCGCTTCAATAAAGGACAGCAGGATTATCTGCTTCCTTTTGTAGAAGACGGAACTATAGTTCTTATAGGAGCAACAACCGAGAATCCGTTTTTTGAAGTAAACGGCGCGCTTCTTTCAAGGTCGCAGTTATTTGAACTTAAGCCTCTTTCTTCGGATGATATTAAGATACTGATAAAACGGGCGCTTAGTGATAAGGAAAAAAGGAATGGGCATATATAATGCCGTTATAGATGACGATGCGCTTGCGTTTTTATCCGAAACGGCTAACGGGGATGCAAGAAATGCTCTTAATGCAGTTGAGCTTGGAGTGCTTACGACGTCTCCTTCTGCAGACGGCAAAATACACATCACTATTGAAATTGCTTCCGAATGCATTCAGAAAAAGGTGCTCCGTTATGATAAACAGGGCGACAATCATTATGATACGATATCCGCATTTATTAAAAAGTATGAGGGGGTCAGACCCGGATGCCGCAGTATATTATCTTGCACGCATGTTAAATGCAGGAGAGGACATTATGTTTATTGCAAGGAGAATAATGATATGCGCATCAGAGGATGTATCTAATGCCGACCCGAATGCTCTTGTTGTGGCGGTATCAGCCGCGCAGGCGGTAAAGATGTTAGGAATGCCGGAGGCAAGAATAATTCTTGCACAGGCAGCATCATACGTAGCATGTGCGCCAAAAAGCAATTCTGCAATTATGGCAGTAGATGAAGCTATGAATGTAGCGCTTAACGATACCAATGCGACAGTGCCGCCTCATCTTATGGATGCACATTATGGAGGAGCTGCACAGCTTGGGCATGGAATAGATTATAAATATGCCCATAACTATAAAAACCATTATGTAAAACAGCAGTATCTTCCTGACGTACATGTAGGAAAAGTGTTTTATCAGCCTTCTGATAATGGATACGAAAAAGTACAGAAAGAATATCTGAAAGAATAAAAGAAGAAGCAGAAGAGTAGTTATTCTGCTTCTTCTTTGTCGTCTTCATCAGTTTCTTTGGGAGCTTCATATTTTGCATCATCAGCTTTCTTTTTCAATATTCTGTACATAAGAAGATATGCATAGAACATTACAGGAACGGCAACTGTTGCATATATGCATGCCTTAAAAAGCTGCGGCGTCTGCGGAGAAGTAAATATTGCAGCTATCAGTGTGACGATATACAGTCCGCACAATATTACAATTCCAATAATAGCGATAATTTTTTTCATAAAAATTTCTCTCCTTTAGTTGGCTTCAAAAAATCCTTTGCAATCCAAGGCTTGTTCATTGCATAAAGGTGAATGCCTCTGACTCCGTGTTTAATGAGGTCAAGCTTCTGCATAACAGCATATTCAATACCTGCTTTTTTCAAGTCTTCAGGATTATTTCGATAGCGGTTTATTCTGTCTGTAAGCTCAGGCGGAATTGATGCATTTGATAAGTCTACCATTGTAGTAACCTGTTTTGCGGTAGTAATTGGCATAATTCCTGCAAGTATAGGAATATGGATACCTGCTTTGTCGGTCATATCAAGAAACCTGTAGAACTTTTCGTTGTCGAAGAAAAGCTGTGAGGTAAGCATTGATACGCCGGCGTCTATTTTTTTTTTAAGGTTCTCAATGTCTTCTTCAATAGTAATTGAATCAGGGTGCTTTTCAGGATAACATGCACCGGCAATAAAGAAGCTTTTGTCAATAGCAGAAACAAGGTCTGAGGCGTGTTTGTAATATCTTGATTCAAATTCATCATCAGTCATATCACGCGGCTTATCGCCGCGAAGCGCAAGTATATTGCTCAGACCGTATTCTTTCATTTTTTGGTATAAACTTCAAGCTGGTCTTTTGTGAGCGCGGCGCATGTAAGATGTGCAAGCGATTCAATACCGCATTCGTTATATATATATGATGCTATTGCAAGGGTTTCTTTGCTAGTTCCGCCGCCTGCTCCATAGGTCACGCTTATAAAATCAGGTTCAACGGATTTCATTTCATCTATTGCTTTATATACTATGTGTACATCATCGGTTTTTTTCGGAGGGAAAACCTCAAGCGAGCATATAAGCTCTTTTTTTTTTTCTAAAATATCACTTATCATTATTATATAAATCTCCTTGCCTGTGTAGTGGGATAATTCTAATTTATATCGGTGCCGTTGTCAATTATACTTTTTGCTGTCTGTGAGGCTTTCGCAAAAAAATCACATATATCTTTTGTTGCGTTGACATTGTATTTATCTGCATCTGAATCTGTATTGTTATTAAGAAGCATATTTATTGCAGGAATAAGCTCTTTATATATTTTTTTAACGGGAATGCAGTATCCTTTTTTGCTGAAATAATTCATGTTATACGTCTCACAGCCGGGAATAGGCGATATATGTATAAGGGGCGTGCCTGAAACAAGAGCTTCCGTAGAGGACAGCCCTCCGGGTTTTGAAATAAATATATCGCTGGCTTTCATGTATTTTGCAATGTCGCCTGTAAATTCCAAAGGAATTACATTGTCGCTGTAATGTTTATTAATAAATGAATAAAGTTTTTTATTGCTGCCGCATATTACAATAAAGCATATGGTTTTGTCGTTACGGAAACGGTCATGCAGGATTTTTATTGCAAGGCCGACTTTCCCTGCTCCCATACTTCCTCCGGATATGAGAATATATTTTTGGACTTATCAAGTCCGAGTGATTTTTTTTGCGTCGGATTTTGAATATGAAGCGGTAAAATCAAAACGGCACGGTATTCCAAAAGGCATAAGCTTTTCTTTGGGGATACCGCGTTTTGTATATTCATTTTAAATCAGCCGAAGGGATAATATAATAATCACAGTCTGTCTCTTCGGTAAATGGAATGCATGTGTAGTCTGTCGCAATAAATATGGATATTCCCGGATAAATACCTGCATTTTTCATGGCGGTAATTATTTCGGCAGGAAACAGGTGCGGCATTATAATAATATCGGCAGGATTTTCCTTAAGGTAAGCCTGCATATTTTTCATCATAAGTCTGTTAAGATGATACACAGGCGAACGAAACGGAAGCTTACGATATAGGTTTCAAGCCCGTAAATAAGCCCGAATGCTTTCGGAAAAGTTTTGACAATGGATATATAAATATTGTCAATTATATGTTCGCTTTTTATTATCGCATAATGAGTACGGATTAATCATTACCGCATGATGGCCCCGCAGGTTTAATTCCTCCGCTATAGCTGTTCCTGCAGCATTATGGCCTCCGCCTGTGCCGCATGACATTATCAGTGCATCCATAGTAATCTGACCTGCAACCTTTCTTTTTGCTCAGTGCTTAAAAAGAGCTTTATCATAACTGCTGTGTGTATTATAAAGAATCCGATTAATACCGGCATAAATACGTCTGTAAAATACATAATTATGAGCGCTGTGGTATAAGCCGCCATCGTTCTGTAATAATGTGGTATAATGCGGATTATAAGCGAGAAAAAATAAATGCTGCTGCCAGAATAAGCGCCGGTCTGATATCCGGAAATAATCCAAGCAGACATCCGAAGGTAACTGCAATGCCTTTTCCGCCCTTAAAATGATAAAATACAGGAAGTATATGACCTATAACAGGCGCTGCCAGAACAAGTGTGAGATTAAACGACATCCCGCCGGCGTTAAGAAGATAACAATACACCGGAAGGAATCCTTTTAATATATCTCCGAAAAGAGTTATTATTCCGCAGAAAAATCCGCCGTATGTAAATGCGTTGGCGGCGCCGGGATTGTTATCATTGCTGTATATTAATATATCTTTTTTCATAAATGAAGAACATATGCGTGCAGACAGTATGCTGCCCGACAGATATCCTGCTATTATATAAAGTAAGGTATGGTTCATAAATTATTCTCCCTGTATGTTTTATATAATATAACTCATTTTTTTGATGTTGTAAATGTAATGTACATTTAAGTAAATATGTGCTATCATACAAATGCGTATATACTAATTTTTGAAAGGAATTCTGTTATGGATTATAAAAAGAAATTATCATCTGTATATGAATACATAAAAGGATTTGATTATTATTTTTTGGCTATTCCTCTTTGTATTGCAATTTTTTTGTGGATAATAGGCGCGTTTACCGGAATGTGGCCGGGAGATTCTAATTTTATAATTCATTTGCCCTGCAGGCTGATTCATGGCTTAACGGGCGGCTTGATTTGGGTATGGATTATGAATGGCTTGAACTTGCAATATTTGACGGCAAATATTTCGTGAGTTTTCCGCCGTTTCCGTCGTATATACTTCTTCCGTTTGCAGTGTTCTGCGGTGCGAATACCCCGGATAATATTATTAATCCCATCGCTACAGTAATAGGAGCAATATATGCGTATAAGCTCTGCCTTAAAGTGCTTGGGAATGAAAAAAACAGCTTGGCTTTCCTGTTTACGATGATTTTATATCTCGGAAGCAATACGATGTTCTTTATTGCTAACGGATGGGTATGGTTTATGGCGCAGAATTTTTCATTTACGCTTACAATAATGGCTGTATATTATGCGTATAAGGCATGTCCGGGATGGTCGCTGTTTTTCTGGGCGTGCGCCGTTGGATGCAGACCGTTCCAGATACTTTATTTTCCTGTGCTTCTGATTTTGATGATTAGTACATGGAAGAAAAATGAACATGATTTTAAGGTAGTAAAAAGATTAAAAGCGACTGGTACAAAGGAATTCCGTGCTTTCTTGTTGCTTTGTCATATTTTATACTGAATTATGCCAGATTCGGAAGTATATTTGAATTTGGACATAATTACCTGCCTGAATTTACAAGGACGGAGACAGGACAGTTTAATCTGGCATATTTAAAAGGGAATCTTGCCAATATGTTCAGGCTTCCTGAGAGGATTGAAGAAACAGGAAAAATGAATTTCTTTACTTATGACGGAGTTGCGTTTTGGCTTGTTAATCCTATAATTGTACTTTTGTTATTGTAATAATATACAAGCTTGTTAAAAGCAGGGATAAGAAGCTTGCAATGGGGCTTACGATACTTGCGCTTCTTATGATTCATGTAGTTGTGCTGTGCCTGCACAGAACGCTTGGCGGTTGGCATTTCGGTAACAGATATACATGCGATACGCTTCCGATAGTTTTATTCGGTACGCTAATCTGTATGCCGAAGAGCGAAAAGTTTAAGCCGGCTGTGTATATTATATTCATATTTGGCTTTGCACTGAATCTTTTGGGAACAGTAGCTGCTTATAATCATTGGATTTGATAATGTACTTAGGAAAGAGGTAATTATATTATGTATGTTGGTTCTATTACGGAAATATAACAGGAACGCTTTATCTGCTTGCATATCAGGTGCTTGGAATTTTGATAGCGTTTCGTATAATTAAAAATGATAAAATGATTTTTTAGGATACTTATAGGCTCGGTGCTTGGAAGCATTGGACTTCACTGGTGTCCGATATTATTTTCGTTTATGTTTGATTTTACCGTTGTTTCGCATGTGAGCGGTCTTGTGCTATTTGCGCTGATAACTCTTCTGGTATATATGATTGTAAAGAAAAAAGATAATAAAAATATTCCTGATTCCATTAAGAACTATCCGGTTCTTTTTGTAGCGGTGCCTTTGTTTATACTTTTTGCATGATGCTTTGGAATCATACGCTTGTTCTTAATGATTCAGGCGGATATTCAACGGGGCAGTGCGGATTTGGCGATATGAATATGCACCTTGGTTTTATAACAAGTATAGCCAACCAGCATACATTTCCGCCGCATTATTCGATTTTCCCTGAGGCAAAGCTTTCTTATCCGTTTTTTCGGATACCATATCTTCGAGTATATATATATGGGGCGCATCGCTTAGGTACGCATATATGCTTCCTATGTGGGTTGCAATACTGCAGGTAATGTGCGGAATGTATCTGTTTGCTGAAAGCTGGCTTAAAGACAGATGGAAAGCATTTTTGGCATATGTTTTATTTTTCTTTAACGGCGGATTCGGAATTATATATTTTCTGAACGGATATAAGACATTTGATGATTTGATGCATGGATTTTACAATACCCCGACTAATCTTGTGGACGTAAATGTAAGATGGACAAATACTATCGTGGATATGCTGCTGCCGCAAAGGGCAACACTTTTCGGATGGGCAATTTTATTTACCGTATTGTGTGTATTAAGAAATGCATGGGAGAACAGAAGAAAGGACTTTTTTCGTGCTTGCGGGTATTATGGGCGGTGCGCTTCCTATGGTACATACGCATTCCTTCCTTGCTCTTGGAATTATATGTTTTGGCTGGCTTATCGGGGATGCGGCAAAGCGTGCAGGTATATTTGTATGGGGAGAAAAAGACGATGGCACAGAAAAAAGGCGAAGATAATACTTGGCGGAATATGTGCATTTGGGCTTATATTATTTTCAATTCTTTCAGCCGTTCAGAATTCTTCAGAGCAGGGACTGCCTGATAAGGTTTATATGACACTCGGAATTATCGGAATATTCATTATTTTCTGCATGGGAATATATATATTCTTTAAAATGCAGAAGAAAGACCGCGTTGATGTTATTAAATTGTGGGGAATTCTTCTTGTAATGGTTGTTGTATTTGCATTTCCGCAGCTTTTCTACTGGACTTTCGGACAGGTTGCTTCCGGCGGAATGCTGCACGGACATTTTAACTGGTCCAATACGGGTGACATTGCTGAGCCATATATAATGTATTATCTGAAAAATATAGGACTTGTAGCAATATTGTTTGTTCCGGCGTGGATATTTGCAAAGAAAAGAGATATTGCACATGTATTTCCGGCTTATAATATGGTTTTTATGTGAGCTTATGGTATTTCAGCCAAATGTATACGATAACAATAAGCTTCTTCTGGCTGCGTATATGCTTATATGCTGTTTCGTGGCAGGCGCTGTATGTGATTGGATTCGTGAGGGATTTAAGAAAACTACGGTTTCGTGTATTATGAAATATGCCGTTGTGGTAATTCTTGTTATTGTATGTACTGTATCAGGATTGCTTACAATGGTGCGTGAGCAATATAGCGGAACAAAAGGAGCTAATTATGAGCTTTATAATAAGGAGCTTCTTGATGCATGTACATTTATTGAGGAAAATACGCCTGCTAATTCTGTAATTCTCACGGCAAATAACCATAACAATGCGGTTGCATCGCTTACAGGAAGAAATATTGTATGCGGTTCATCAACATTTTTGTATTTTCATGGATTTGATACTTACAACAGAGAACTTGATGTTGCGGACATGTATTCAGACCCGGCTTCTGCTGCCGATTTGTATAGCCGAACGCCTGCGCGACTGCCGACGATATCGCCCGCGACTGCGACATCTCTGCAGAAGAGTACCGTCTGGCCGAAACCGGAGAATTCGACATCTCGGTCAGCATGCTGCAGAAGATAGCACGGCACTACGGCATATCACTGGACGCACTGATGTTTGGGCAAGAGCCCAAAATGAGCTCCTACTTCCTGACACGTGCCGGAAAAGGAACCAGTATAGAACGTACCAAGGCATATAAATACCAATCGCTGGCAGCCGGTTTCATCAACCGCACGGCAGACCCGTTCATCGTGACCGTAGAACCGAAACCGGACAGCGAGCCGATACATTACAACAGCCATACCGGTCAGGAGTTCAACCTCGTACTGGAAGGCCGTATGATGGTCAGCATCGACGGCAAAGACTTAATCTTAAACGAAGGAGACAGTCTATACTTCAACTCCAAACTGCCGCACGGCATGAAGGCGCTTGACGGAAAGACTGTAAAATTCCTGGCAGTAATCATGTAATAAAGTTATGGTAGAAAGATTTTTATCTCAAACATCCTTCACCTCACAGGAGGACTTCATCAAGAACTTGAAGATAAACGTACCGGAGAATTTCAACTTCGGCTATGACGTAGTGGATGCCTGGGCAGCCGAGCAGCCCGACAAACCCGCACTGTTGTGGACCAATGACCAGGGCGAATGCCGGCAGTTTACCTTTGCCGACATGAAACGGTACACAGACATGACGGCTTCCTATTTCCAAAGCCTCGGCATCGGGCACGGAGACATGGTGATGCTGATACTGAAACGCCGTTATGAATTCTGGTTCAGCATTGTGGCACTGCACAAACTCGGTGCAGTGGTGATTCCCGCCACCCACCTGCTGACGAAGAAAGACATCGTATACCGCTGCAACGCCGCAGACATTAAAATGATAGTCTGTGCCGGCGAAAGCGTCATCACCGACCATATCACGGCAGCTATGCCAGAGTCTCCTTCTGTGAAACGCCTCGTAAGCGTCGGGCCGGAAGCTCCCGAAGGATTCGAAGACTTCCACAAAGGTATCGAGGCCGCCGCTCCTTTCGTGAAACCGGAACATCCGAACACGAACGATGACATCTCCCTGATGTACTTCACCAGCGGTACTACCGGAGAGCCCAAAATGGTGGCCCACGACTTCACCTATCCGTTGGGACATATCGTCACCGGCAGCTTCTGGCACAACCTGAAAGAGAGCAGCCTACACCTCACCATTGCCGACACCGGTTGGGGAAAAGCCGTGTGGGGCAAGCTCTACGGACAATGGATTGCCGGTGCCAACGTATTTGTATACGACCACGAGAAGTTCACTCCCGCAGCCATACTGGAGAAGATACAGGATTATCACGTCACGTCGCTTTGTGCACCGCCCACCATCTTCCGGTTCCTGATTCACGAAGACCTTACGAAGTACGACCTATCCAGCCTGGAATACTGCACCATCGCCGGAGAAGCCTTGAACCCCGCTGTATTCGAGACCTTCAAGAAACTGACGGGCATCAAGTTGATGGAGGGTTTCGGACAGACCGAAACGACCCTTACCGTAGCCACCATGCCCTGGATGGAACCCAAGCCGGGCAGCATGGGATTGCCCAATCCCCAATACGACGTAGACCTGATAGACCATGACGGCCGTTCGGTAGAGGCCGGTGAACAAGGACAGATTGTAATCCGTACCGACAAAGGCAAGCCGCTGGGATTGTTCAAGGAATACTACCGCGATGCCAACCGTACCCACGAGGCATGGAACAACGGCATTTACTACACGGGAGACGTAGCCTGGAAGGACGAAGACGGCTACCTCTGGTTCGTGGGCCGCGCCGACGACGTTATCAAAAGTAGCGGTTATCGAGAGACAGCGGTTGTATCAAAATGATGACTGACGTATTATCTGTCATTCTATAATTGATACAACCGCTGTCCTGTTCTTTGGCATGAAGACTACCGCTTCCGTACTATATCCTGCAAACTCTTCTCTGCCGACGACCACACATTCTCGGCCAATGCCGCCATACGAGGAAAGAGCGAGAACTCCGTTTCCATGTAACAGGAATATACCCTGTCCATAAGCACCCCGGATAAGTTCAGTCCGTCGAATAGTCAACGAATAAGGAAGCCACCGGAAATTCCACTGTTATTCCGATTGACCAGCATATTTCTTGAATAACATAGATGACGAATTATTAACCTTGCAAATATAAGATTTTCATGCAAATAAAAAGATAAAAGGATTATATTTGCACAAGATTCAGAGAACGCCACGACATCATGAATAGTAAAATGCGGACCGGAAGAGATATGATTCTCTTAATGATTATACTGTTCCTGTCCGATAATATATGCGCACAAGATGCTTATATCCACCGTCTCGGCATTGAAGGCCGGGCGGGATATATTTTCCCCACCAGCTCCTTTCTGCGGGGTGAAAACGATATGCGCAAAATAATGAGGTCTGCTTGCTCCGCCCACTTGAAGTACTCATTCCGGCTGCCACCGGGTACTGCCGCCGACCGGGTATACGGAAGTTCCTATCAGGGAATAGGATTGGGCTATTTCGATTTCGGCAACCGCAGGGAAATGGGAACTCCCGTTGCCCTCTACGCCTTCCAAGGCGCCCGCATCGCCGGAATCACTCCCCGCTTGTCGCTTAACTACGAATGGGGGTTCGGCGCATCTTTTGGCTGGAAGCCGTATGACTATCTCAGCAATCCCAACAATACTGTAATGGGAAGCAAAGTAAACGCCTATCTCAGCGCAGGCATTCACCTGAACTGGATACTTTCCCCGCGGTTCGACCTCAATATCGGCGCAACGGCAGTACATTTCTCCAACGGTAATACCCGGTACCCCAACACCGGACTGAACACGATAGATTTTAAAATCGGAGTGGCATATAATTTCAACCAGGACATTGACAAGACCTTGCAACCGTTGCAGCAAATTCCGGTTCCGGCATTCCCCCGGCATGTCAGCTATGACCTTATGCTGTTCGGTTCGTGGAGACGGAAAGCCGTAGACGTTCCCGGCGGACAAGTCCCCGCTCCCGGCAAATACGGCGTAGCCGGGTTCTGTTTCGCTCCGATGTATAACTTCGGATATAAATTCCGTGCAGGAGTATCCCTGGACGGTGTCTATGATGCCAGCGCCAACATTTATACAAAGGATTACGCTACCCAACTCGATGGTGCCAGCGAGGAAAAGGCATTCGGCACTCCCCCGCTTCGCAAACAACTCTCTCTGGGTGTCTCGGCACGCGGAGAATGGGTAATGCCCTACTTTACCGTCGGCATAGGTTTCGGAGCCAATATCCTGCATGGCGGGGGCGACTTGCAATCATTCTACCAAATCCTGGCGCTCAAAATAGATATGACCCGCGACACATTCCTGCATGTCGGCTACAACCTGAAGGATTTCCACGAGCCCAACTATCTGATGCTGGGTATAGGGTATCGGTTTAATAACAGGCGTCCCCGACTTCACATCGGTTTCCCACTTTAGGAAAGGTGGTAGGAATGCAGTCCGGAGAATGGCTGGATGTAGCAGGCTATGAACTGATATTGAAATAAAGAAAACTGTTTTTTGGTCGTCACTCGTCACCTATTGCCCGTATCCCTTTACCAGAGGGCGATACAGAGGTGACGAGAAGTGTGACGACCGGTGACGAGAAACTATCGGTCATCACTAAAATATCCGCTTCTTCAGCATTTCATCTTCTATAACTATTTAATTATCTGTCACTTTACCCAATAATACACATCTCATCATATTTTGCGGCATTCTGCCCATATTAAGGGGAAAAAAGTACCCCAACCCCTTACATTTCACCCCAAAATGCACAAGGAAAATACACTTTCTCCCTGTTATTTTTCTAACGTTACACCCTATATTATGTCATCATGGCTCTTGAAAAATTCCGTTTTGCAACTGCGAACCATACGGTTTCCATCTGCGGGCTGTACAGCCCGCAATTGGCAACCGTGGAGCCCGCAATTGCAAAACGAGGTTTTTGCTGATATACAGCTGCATTTACAACGCTCCTTTACGACATAATACACTATGGACAACGATATTTCTTACAGGGGATTCCAACTGAAACAGCTAACGTATATACTTTTTCGGTTTACATCTTGGTTTACATGAGCGGCATAATTCAAGGTAAAATGCGACTCTATTTTTGCTGAAATTATATGCTTAAATATAAAATCCCTCAGATTGTTACGTTGACCCGTTTTTACGTTGACCCCAAAAACAGAGCGGTCCGAAAAAAAATAGGGTCAATGTAAAAACCTGAGGGGTAATATTTGTAAAAATCCTATCTTTGCATAAAACTAACTCAGAAATCTTATGGACAACAACGGCTACCGTCTCCTTCTTCCTGAAGGGACATTGGATTATTTCATCATCTCGGACGTAAAGGAAAGCGCATCGGAAATAGTGATTTATTTAGAAGAAAAGAATGAAGTTCCTAAAGAATACGCAGGAATGAAAGTTGAGAGCAAGGGTTTTTACGAACCTGTTGTGGTTCAGGATTTCCCCCATACGCGGCAAGAAGCTTTTTCTGAACGTGCGCCGGCGCAGGTGGGTTGTCAAGGATGAGAACCGTTACGTGAGCCGTGACTGGAAACTGGTTGCCGGTGGTAGCCGTATGACGCATGAATTTGCGTCTTTTTAAAAGAATTATATTGATAAGCTGCCGGTGGGCTGCAGGCTGTTGGGAACGCTGTTCGGGGTCGACGGGGAACTGCTCGAGCGGCAATACCGGAATCACCTGAGCGGTTATCTCTGTTGGGAGCAGCTTCCTCATGCCGAAGAATGGCTTCTTTTCGAGAAGAACATCGGTGTTTATGTGGGACTGGATGAAGTCTGCCTTTCCCGCGGAGAATTATATACCGTGTTGATAAACAAGGAGAGAAAAGGCCGTTCGGGCAGTCTTATCGCCGTTGTGAAAGGAACAGATGTAAAGACCGTGACCTCCGTACTGCTCCGTCTTTCCCGCCGCAGACGCTTTCAGGTCAGGGAGATAACCATGGATATGGCTCCGAACATGGAGCAGATCGCCCGCCTCTGTTTTTCCCGCCGCACGCCGCGTCACAGACCGTTTCCATGTGCAGAAACTCGCTTATGAGGCGGTTCAGGATATGCGCGTTAAAGCACGTTGGGAGGCTTTGGACGAAGAATCCGTCTCCATGAGGCTCGGACTGATATACCACCAATGCAGGTACAAGGATGCGGCATTGACGCATCTTGCCCGCTGGTATGA
>VOFD01001375.1_pt1 | contig 14757 bp, 23 predicted proteins | sample 5384101 | NCBI WGS metagenome assembly VOFD01 (sample SAMN12384723, study PRJNA508395) | human gut metagenome | isolation source: healthy gut C | host: Homo sapiens
ATTTCGATCATCCGATCTTGCGGAGCGTATCTCTTTACTAACAGATTGACATACGTCCATGTGCATGTGCCGTCCTCCCTAAGGATACGCATCTCTTTGCCTAGTTTGACAGCAAGTCCCTTTCGTGCATCGTCCAGAAACTGAATCAGCAGGGCACGGTCGTCGGGATGAAAATGCCGGTATGTACCAAGAATCTCGGATAACGGAGTTCCATCCGATTCACCCACATTTCTGTACCAGTTTTTTGGGCATAGCCGTGTCCATTCAAAACATTAAAGTGAGCATAACCGACCTTGGCATAATCGCCAACCAGTTCGAAAAACTCCTCAAACTCCTGTATTTTATTATAGGCTATGGTTGTTTCTGTCTTATCTGCATTAATCAACAAATAATTGATCGGTTGGCATTTGCTATCATATAATGTAGTCACTTTAGTCACCAAATCAATCGTGCCTTCCTTTCGGGAGCTCTGATAATAGGTCCCGACTTTCGAGAAGTCATAACGAAAAGTAAAGTCGGCATCCTCATACATCTTCAACCGTTCTTTCATCTCCTTCGGGAAAATTGGGTTCTCGAAAATATTGATACCCAAGATGTCTTCTTTCTTCTCCACATGAAACATCTCCAATTCCCTATCGTTCAAATCCACCAACGTCCCATCCATATCATACAACTCGATACCAATGGGTAAATGCTTGAAAATGTTATATAAGAGACGTTCACTGTATTGCAAGGCCTGATAAGCAGATGCCATATCAGGACCATCCTGCACTTCGGCTATTCCATAAACAATTTCATTTCCGTCTTCGTCTGTTTCTCGAAAGCAAATCTTACTGCGTATCCAAACGGCTCCTTTTACTGTATCGAGCAAATATACCGTTTCCGGTCTTTGATGCACACCAAAAGAATGAACAGTTGTAGGAGGTTGCTCTTCTTTCAAAATACGTTTATTGAAATCTTCAAAACTGATCATTCCGGTCTGATCCAGACCTAACAACTCAATATAAGTTCAGAACATTCATAACTTGCAGTTGATAAATTGGCTTTCCACCACCCCATGTTAGCGTTAGCCATCAACTGCGAGAAAAAAGTAAAATCTTGTAGTCTATTCATAACGCTATTTATCATTTTAATATTTTTCGGGCGCAAAAATAGATATTACCGCCAAACCGGACTTTCAAAAAGATACTTTTTTTAGCATATTATAAGAAGATTATTCGTCATTAAACTAAAAAACAAACGGTTGGAACAATCTCTTTGAGAGAAAGTTCCAACCGTTTCTTGGGGTAGTTCTCGCGTTTCTGTTTTACTTTTTCAAGGACTGATAAACAGCTTTTGCCATCACTTTAGCCCCTTCTTCATTCGGATGAATCTTATCCGGGAACAATTCAGGCATTCCGTCCATTGCCGCGTGAAGATCGATAACAGGCAGGCCATTTTTCTTAGCAACCTTCCTTATCATCGGAATAATTTCTTTAGAGATAATCATCATCGTTGATATTATCACCGGTCTGATAGGCTTTAGAAGGATAGCAAAGATAAATCTTCGGTTGAGCTGGCAACGCTTTGAAAGCATCTACCATTGTTTGCAAATCTTTCGTGAAGTCTGCCTTATATTTCCAGTTGAATGATTTACTGTCATTCGTACCCAACTTGATAACAACGATATTAGGATTGAAAGCCAGCGCATCCTGATAAGCCTTTTCATTCATATAAGGATGATCGCCCTTGTTCAACAGAGTGCGTGCACTTACTCCGAAATTCTTTACCCAATAAGCCTCCCCAACATACGACTTAACACAGCCGGATAACTGTCACGATTGCGATTCTTGATACGTGCCCCATACGTAATGCTATTGCCGATGCAAGCTACACGGATAGCATCTTTATGAGGCACTTTGAAACTACGGAGCCAGGATGTCAGTTCATTCAGCATTTCATTCTTGTAAAGAAAATCTTCACGAATCCCCCATCCATGCCCGCCGGAAGGATAGATATGAAGTACTGAAGGAGCATTATTCTTGTTCAGAGCCAGATAATAATTAACTCCATTAGCAGGTGGAACGACCTTATCGTCATCACTATATACGATAAAAGCACGCGGCGTATCTTTCGTCACTTGCTTTTCATTGGAATATTCTGTTTCCAGTTCGGCAGAAGCATCTTTACCCAATAGATTATCATGAGATCCCATGTGGGTATATGACTTATCCATCGTAATCACAGGATAGAAAAGAATCTGGAAATTCGGACGAAGTTCCGGTTTAGCATGAGTGGCAATGGTGGATGCCAGATGTCCGCCGGCAGAAGAGCCCATAATACCGATGTCATTCGGATTCAGATTCCATACATCAGCACTGTCACGCACAGTTTTCATAGCAGCTTCGGCATCCGAGATTGGCAGTGTGCGGTCGCCTTTCGGCATCCAGTATTTCAAAACAATCAACGCAATTCCTTGTTTGTTGAAATAGGGTGCCCAATCATACCCTCGTGGTTGACTGCCAAACCGCTATATCCGCCACCCGGACAAGCGACCACGGCACGCCCCGTTGCCAGTTCCGGTGCAGGAAGGAATACGCGAAGTGAGGGCTGTTCGATATCAAAAGGTTTCGGAGCATTTTGCGCTACCACTTGTGAACCTGCCAGTAAGATAAATAACAGGAGAAAAATAGTAGAAAATTTCTGTTTCATAGTATCTATATACTTTGTTTAATGAATAATTAGACGTGCGAAGATAGTAATTTTACGTATCTTTGCACCTCATTTTGAATAGAAAAATTATATGCAAGGAATAAAGAATCTGACACAAGGCCCTATCAATCGTCAACTGTTTAATCTGGCAATGCCGATCATGGCAACGTCGTTTATTCAAATGGCATATAGTCTCACAGACATGGCATGGGTAGGACGGTTGGGAAGTGAAGCCGTAGCCGCCATCGGTTCCGTCGGAATCCTGACGTGGATGTCCGGTTCTATTTCCTTATTAAATAAGGTGGGATCTGAAGTGAGTGTCGGACAATCCATCGGTGCACAAAGCCAGGAAGATGCCCGCCACTTCGCGTCCCATAATATCACGATTGCTTTAATTATTTCCATTTGCTGGGGCGGGCTCCTTTTTATATTTGCAGAACCTATCATACGTATTTACGAACTTGAAGAACATATCACGGCCAATGCCATTCAATATCTGCGGATTGTTTCTACCGGATTACCTTTCGTTTTTCCTTTCCGCTGCCTTCACCGGAATTTATAATGCAGCAGGACGTAGCAAAATCCGTTCTTTATCAGTGGCACAGGATTGATTTTGAATATCATTCTGGACCCACTCTTTATATTCGGTTTCGGACTGGGAACAAACGGTGCGGCATATGCCACTTGGATTGCGGAAGCAAGCGTTTTCCTGATTTTCATCTATCAGTTGCGTTGCAGGGATGCCCTGCTGGGCGGTTTCCTTTCTTCACCCGGCTAAAGAAAAAGTACACGCGGAGAATCCTTAAACTGGGATTACCCGTAGCCACCTTAAATACACTGTTTGCCTTCGTCAACATGTTCCTCTGCCGCACTGCCTCTGAACAGGGAGGACACATCGGCTTAATGACGTTCACCACCGGAGGGCAAATTGAAGCAATCACCTGGAATACCTCACAGGGATTTTCCACTGCACTAAGTGCCTTCATCGCCCAAAACTACGCCGCCGGACGAGTGGAACGGGTACTTAGATCCTGGTACACCACCCTATGGATGACGGGAATCTTCGGTACACTCTGTACTTTGCTATTCGTTTTCTTCGGAAACGAAGTTTTTGCCATATTCGTGCCCGAACAGGCAGCCTACGAAGCCGGAGGTGTATTCCTCCGTATCGACGGATATTCCCAACTCTTCATGATGCTCGAAATCACCATGCAGGGAGTATTCTACGGCATCGGACGCACCATCCCTCCTGCCATTATCAGCATCAGTTGCAACTATATGCGTATTCCGCTTGCCATCCTGTTTGTGCGGATGGGCATGGGAGTGGAAGGAATCTGGTGGGCAGTCTGCGTCACCACGGTTGCCAAAGGGTTAATTCTTTTGAGTTGGTTCATTATTATTAAAAAGAAGTGTTTGAGTGTTCCTTCAACGATAAAAGGATAATTATCATTTTCCTTTATTAACAAACAAAGGGATTCATCCGAGTTATTTTAACCTAAAAAGTACACGCTTGCCAAATAATATGTATCTTTGCATTGTTATTTATAATACGAAGCGATTCGTATAAAAAACATTATTTATAAACCAATTTAAAAAACATCAACATTATGAACAAGATGAAATTTATGGTTCTCTTCATGAGTATTGCCATGATTTTTGGTAGCTGTGGAAGTATGAACAACACTGGTAAAGGTGCTGCTATCGGTGGTGGTTCGGGTGCTGCACTGGGTGCAATCCTGGGAGGTGTTATCGGTAAAGGTAAAGGCGCCGCTATTGGTGCTGCTATCGGTACGGCAGTAGGTGCAGGTACGGGTGCCCTTATCGGAAAGAAGATGGATAAAGCGGCAGCAGAAGCAAAAAACAAATTGAAGGCGCACAAGTAGAGCAGATGACTGACAACAACGGATTGCAGGCAGTAAAAGTTACATTCGATTCAGGTATTCTTTTCACTACCGGTAATGCAACTCTGAGTGCTGCTGCCAAGTCTGCTTTGAGCAAGTTCGCCAACAATGTGCTCAACCAGAACCGGGACATGGACGTGTCTATCTACGGATATACCGACAACCAGGGCTGGAAAAACAGCACTGCCGCACAAAGCCAGCAGAAAAATCTGAACTTGTCACAAGAACGTGCACAGAGCGTGTCCAGTTATTTGTTGAGCTGTGGTGTTTCCACCAATCAGATCAAAGGTGTACAGGGAATGGGTGAAAGCGATCCCGTTGCAAGCAATGACACTGCTGCCGGTCGCGAACAAAACCGTCGTGTAGAAGTATACATGTACGCAAGTGAGCAAATGATTAAAGATGCACAAGCAGCCGCTAATTAAAAAATACTGCGCTATACGCGCAACCTGCTGATTTTCTTCTTTGCATCAACACTACTGGCAGTGATTATTTATCGTTTCATGCCGGTTTATGTAACTCCGTTGATGGTTATCCGAAGCGTTCAGCAGATTTTTTTTCAGGAGATAAACCCACGTGGAAACACACGTGGGTTTCTTTTGATAAGATATCTCCTCACCTGCCGATGGCGGTCATAGCCTCCGAAGACAACCGTTTTGCCGAACACAACGGGTTCGACCTCGTAGAAATCAAGAGAAAGCGATGAAAGGAAAACGAAACACGCAAACGGAAACGGGGAGCAAGCACCATCAGTCAGCAGACAGCCAAGAATGTGTTCTTATGGCCGCAATCTTCGTGGGTACGCAAAGGGACTCGAAGTCTACTTTACGTTTCTCATCGAACTGTTCTGGTCGAAAGAACTAATCACGGTATTGCCGGTCATGCATAGCCAGTTCAAACAACTCTTCCTCATCCTCACCATATTCCCATCCATTATCATCCATCTCCTTACGGTACTTGTCCAGCTCATCAGGATAGTTCACCTGAGGATCTTCATCAGTGAATTCGTAGCCTTTACTTTTCGCCAGTTCGATTATTTCAGGAGCCAACGCACCCGGCAATTTTCCACTTTTTCCCAAAATCATATCCCATGTATGGTTATCAATCATCGTCCATCTCTCCTCTCCCTTCACCAATTGCATAACATTCATCAAAGCCACATTCTTCACATATTGGCTAAACGGTGTTACTAAAGGTGGATATCCCAATTTCGGCCATACGTATTCCACTTCTTCAAACAGCATCACTACCAAATCATCCAAACTCATAGGTTCCTTTCCCTGTCCTTTCAGAATCAGATTGATGCCCGAATGCACCCCTTTCAGATCGGCCATCATTGAACCCATCATGCCACCGGGAAGTCCACATCCCAGCAGCAAGGAAGACATATGTTTGTTGGTAGGATCAATAAAATATCCCAAAAAATCATCAATAAATTCCTGCGTCATGCTACGCGCTTTCTTATAAGCCTTCATATTGATTTCAGGTACCTGAAAACCTGCATTTTTCAACATAGCCTGTACAGAAATTACGTCAGGATGCACTTTTCCCCATGACAACGGCTCCATAGCGACATCAATGATATCCGCACCATTCTCACAAACTTCCAAAATAGATGCCATAGATAACCAGGACCGGAATGTCCATGATATTGTACAATGACTTCAGGATGTTTATCTTTGATATTTCTCACCAACTGCCCCAACATTTCAGGACGGCCGATACCTGCCATATCTTTCAAACAGATTTCGGGTGCCCCTGCTTCTATTAACTGGTCGGCAATATAAGAATAATAATCCACCGTATGTACAGGAGAATAAGTGATGCAAAGAGTGGCTTGGGGAATCATTCCCGCTTCTTTAGCATATTTTATGGAAGGAATAATATTACGAACTTCATTCAAACCACAAAAAATACGAGTAATATCCACTCCTTGCGCATGTTTTACCCTATACATCAACCGACGTACATCAGCTGGAACAGGATACATTCGCAATGCATTTAAACCACGGTCCAACATATGCGTCTGAATACCCGCCTCACGTAAAGGCTTGGTAAATGTACGCACTGCCTTGTTAGGATTCTCACCATATAGCAAGTTCACTTGTTCAAAAGCACCTCCATTAGTTTCGACTCGGGCAAACACCCCATTTCAACGATTAGAGGAGCAATTTTGGCTAACTGATCAGCTCTGGGCTGGTACTTCCCTGATGACTGCCACATATCGCGGTAGACCAAACTGAATTTGATTTCTTTTTTTCATAATTATTACTTGATTTAAAGGTGTCTTGTCCTTTTGCAAATATAACAAATGAATAAAAATAAAGTTAATATTCGAAGCTGTTTTTAGCTTCCAAAAACATGTTTAATATCATAAGCACCTTCGGTACTTTCAAATCCTGAATCTTGTGGCAGACTTAAGTGATAATAATTATCAGTGGTATCAACAAAGGTCTGATCGCGTACTATTTTGCGGTAGTTATTAATAAAGATGTTACGCATGATTGTGTACATCCATCCTTTGAAATTTGTGTCCGGAACATATTTCTCTTCATTGTCTAATGCTTTTAAAGATGTTTCCTGCAATAAATCATTTGCTTCTTCACGGTTGGCCGTTAATTTATAAGCGAAACGAAGCAACTCCTCCTGTACTCCAATTAAATCTTTTTCTGAAACTTAAACTTTTCATACTTTAAGGGTTTTATGGTTAATATTTCGTTTTTTTCTTGACGGTTGCAAGTTTAAAGGTATTTTATGAGTCGAACAGGGGGAAATTCGTCATTTCTTAGGGGGTGAAACTGTCAAATGATAGATTTTAGGTGCTTTTTGATAGTTTTAGGGGGTATTTAGTAAATATATTCTCTATCTCTTGGTTAAAAGAACCAAATAGATTACTTTTTGATTTTATATTACTAAATAAAACAAAAGGCTATGACTATACTTATTATCGTAGGAATTATCGTATTGCTGGGAATCATTTTTGCTTCCATGTACAACTCATTGGTGAGACTGAGAAACAATCGTGAAAACGCGTTTGCCGACATCGATGTACAGTTGAAACAACGCCATGATCTCATTCCCCAACTGGTAGACACCGTGAAAGGATATGCCGCACATGAAAAGGAAACGCTCGATCGAGTGATTCAGGCACGTAACGGTGCAGTTGGCGCAAAAACGATTGATGATAAGATAGCTGCCGAAAACCAGTTAAGCTCTGCTCTTGCTGGATTGAAGATTACTCTCGAGGCTTATCCCGATCTGAAAGCTAATCAGAATTTCCTGCAATTACAGGAAGAAATTTCTGACGTAGAGAATAAACTGGCTGCTGTTCGCCGCTACTTCAACTCGGCTACTAAGGAATACAATAACGCCGTGCAGACATTCCCGTCCAATATCGTAGCAGGTATGGCAGGTTTCCGCAGAGAGATCATGTTCGACCTGGGGAAGAACGAACGTGCGAATTTGGATCAGGCACCCAAAATAAGTTTCTAAACTCTTTATACACACCGTCCACTCAATTACAAAAGTTGAACACGCATGCAATACGTCGGAATCCAAACACAGCAGAGCCGGAATAATCTGCGCTCTGCGTTTCTGCTATTCCTGTTTCCTTGTCTCGTAGCGGCACTCCTCTATTTATCCTGTTACCTGTTGGTTCTTTTTGGATACGGAAAGAGTATGGAAATAGAAATAATGCCAATGGTCAATCATTTCTTCTTCTCTTCGTTGCCATACACCATGGGGATCGTAATCATCTGGTTTCTGATTGCCTACTGGACCAACACAAGCATTATCAATTCTGCCACCGGTTCCAAGCCGTTGAACCGTCGGGAGAATAAACGAGTTTATAATCTGGTGGAAAACCTTTGTATGTCTCAAGGCATGAAAATGCCGAAAATCAATATCATCTATGACAGTTCCCTGAATGCATTTGCCAGCGGTATCAACGAACGCACATACACCGTTACCCTATCGGAAGGTATCATCCGGAAACTAAATGATGAAGAACTGGAAGCGGTAATTGCGCACGAGCTAAGTCACATCCGTAACCGTGACGTGCGCCTGCTGATTATTTCCATCGTCTTTGTCGGGATTTTTTCCATGCTGACAGAAATCACATTTTATGCCATCACGCACATACGCGTGCGTAGTAACAATAAAGGTAGCGGCGGCGTGTTTCTCTTTATTCTTATCGCTTTAGTGATAGCTGCCATCGGCTATCTCTTCGCAAGCCTGATGCGCTTTGCCATTTCACGCAAACGCGAATACATGGCAGATGCAGGTTCGGCAGAAATGACGAAAAACCCATTAGCACTGGCCAACGCTCTCCGGAAAATATCGACAGACCCTGCCATCGAGGCAGTAGAAAGGAAGACGTGGCACAATTATTTATTCAGAATCCCAAAAAAGAATTCTAAAAGTATATTCAGCGGACTTAGCGGGTTGTTCGCCACTCATCCTCCTATCGAAAAGCGAATTGAAATACTGGAACAGTTCTAAATCGGGCTAAACTTATAAAAAGACAGGGATTTCTGTTTAATTTTCATTAAAAGAAACAGAAGTATCCCTGTCTTTTTTAGTATATTTGGTTGTTATACATATATACATCAACCTAAATACAACTGATATGAGAACGAAGAAACAAATCTTTATGCTGTTATTAGCCTTATTAATGGGAATCCCTACCCTTTCGGCTCAAAGTAAGAAGGAAAAGAAGGAACAGAAAAAAGAAGCGGTAAAGAAACTGATTGAATCAGAAAACTACAAGATAGATGTCAACACTGCCATGCCGATGCGCGGACGCTCCATCCCTTTGACGTCTTCCTACTCACTGACAATCAGAAATGATTCGGTTATTTCTTATTTGCCTTATTATGGACGGGCTTATAGCATCCCGTATGGCGGAGGTGACGGACTGAATTTCAAAGCCATCCTTAAAAAAGAATATAATATGGAAATGGACAAGAAAGGGAATGCCGTTATCAAATTCGTTGCACGTAATCCTGAAGACAGATATGAATTCAGAGCCAAAGTCTTCCCCAACGGTTCGGCAAGTATCGATGTCAATATGCAAAACCGTCAGTCCATTAGTTTTCAAGGAGAACTGGATATAAAGGAGGAAAAATAATGCCGTCCTTATTCTTCCGGCTCTTCACTACCTTTTAATATAGGTAGGCAAATGTGATATTTGACAGCTAAGATGCGGGTCAGGAATACCGCCAGTCCGCCAATCAACTGACAGGCGTATGATTCCAGACCTGTGGCGTCGCAAATCCAGTATGCAATACCACCTACGACGCAGGCCATTGCATAAATTTCTTTTTCGGAAAATGAGAGGTATTTCATTGATAAATACGTCACGAATCACTCCACGGCTGCTCCTGTAATGCTACCCATGATAATAGCCACCCAGAAAGGATAACCTAAAGCAATGCTCTTGCCTACACCTACCACGGTAAACAATGCCAAGCCAATGGTATCGAAAATAAAGAAAGTATTATTGAGCCGGATGAGCCAACGTCCGAAACAGATTACCCACAGCAAAGCCAGTCCCGTACAAATCAGATATATAGGGTCAGTCATCCATCCCGGTGTCACGTCGAGCAGGACATCACGAATAGTACCGCCACCGATAGCAGTAGCAAGTCCTACCACATAAGCACCAAACCAGTCGAAACGTTTCGCCGAAGCCAGCCGGATGCCACTAATAGCAAAGGCAAATGTGCCTATAAAATCAAGAATTTGAACGAATGTGGGCATATATTTGTTATTTTGTATGCAAAGTAACGAATAAATTCCGTAAGAAAATGTACTTTTGCTTCACGAATTAAACCGAATAAGATAGAAACAATATGAAAATAACAATTGTTGCGGGGGCACGCCCCAATTTTATGAAGATAGCTCCCATTACACGCGCTATTGAAGCCGCACGGGCGCTGGGTAAAAGTATCTCTTACCGACTGGTATATACAGGAAGGAAAGACGATACAAGTCTGGATGCTTCTCTCTTTTCGGATCTCGATATGAAAGCTCCCGATGTGTATCTGGGAGTGGAAAGCAGTAATCCAACGAGTTTGACAGCCGGAATCATGATCGCCTTCGAACAGGAGCTGACGGAAAATCCGGCACACGTCGTCCTGGTAGTGGATGATCTGACAGCAACCATGAGTTGCGCCATCGTAGCCAAGAAACAAGGTATCAAGGTAGCACATCTGGTAGCCGGCACACGTTCCTTCGATATGAAAATGCCAAAGGAAGTAAACCGGATGATTACCGACGGAGTATCCGACTATCTGTTTACTGCCGGCATGGTTGCCAACCGCAACCTGAACCAGACAGGAACGGAAAGTGAAAACGTATATTACGTCGGCAACATTTTGGTAGATACCGTTCGTTTCAACCGGAACCGGCTGCTCAAACCGGTATGGTGCTCCGTACTGGGACTTCAGGAAGGTAATTATCTCTTGCTCACCCTCAACCGTCGCGTATTGCTAAACAACAAAGAGAATCTGCGTCAGTTGCTGAAAACAATCATTGAAAAAATCTGCCGGTATGCCTATCGTAGCACCGCTGCACACATACGTACGAAATGCCATCAAAGAATTAGGCATCGAAGCTCCGAACCTCCACATAATGCCGCCACAGAATTACCTGTTCTTCGGTTATCTGATAAACAAGGCAAAAGGAATCATTACGGATTCGGGCAACGTGGCCGAAGAAGCAACATTTATGGGTATTCCATGTATCACGCTCAACACGTATGCCGAACATCCCGAAACATGGCGCATGGGAACCAACGAACTTGTCGGGGAAGATCCTGCCCTGCTTGCCAAAGCAATGGACACCCTGATGCAAGGTGAATGGAAGAAAGGCGAACTCCCCGAACGCTGGGACGGACGAACAGCCGAACGTATCGTGCAGATATTGACTGATAAAAAATAGTACTGCTACAGAGATACATTTCATCTTCCGGCACGTTACTTTCCATTTCATGCCGGAAGACTTTATTTACCTCGTAAAGGGAACTGTTGTTTCCCCGTAGAGAAACAAGAGTTTCCCCATAGGGGGAACAAAGGTTTCCCATAGAGAAACAATCACTATCTACGCGGGAAACTAATTTATCGAAAGGTGAATTGCCCCATTCCCTTTCATTGACGGACAACCAAAGCTTGTAAATAACAAAAACGATGGGTAAAAAAGTTATATATTCTGTTATCCTCAGACTTATTTGTTAACTTTGCGCCCTACTACGTACGTTATGATACAACGATATAACAAAATACTGATACTGCTCTTAGTCGTATTTGCAGCTTCAAATGCTTTTGCGCAGCAAATAAAAGGGGGTTGTCACTGATTCTGTTACCCACGAGCCATTGATGTATATCTCTGTCTACTACCAAGACAAGAGAGATATGGGTACTGTCACCAATATTGACGGAGAATACAGTCTTGAAGCCCGCAGAAACGGAGGAACTCTTGTGTTCTCCGCTGTAGGTTATATCAGTAAAACAGTTAAAGTCGGTTCCAACAATCAGACGGTAAACGTTAAGCTGGCTCCGGATAATGTGCTCCTGAACGAGGTTGTAGTGAAAACCTCAAAAAGGGAAAAATATTCCCGTAAAAACAACCCGGCAGTCGAATTCATGAAGAAAGTGATCGAACACAAAAAAGCACAAGTGCTCGAAGTGAACGATTACTACCAGTACGACAAGTACGAGAAAATGAAAATGTCTATCAACGACCTGACTCCGGAGAAACTGGAAAAGGGTATCTACAAGAAATACTCATTCCTCAAAGATCAGGTGGAAGTGTCGGAAACAACCAATAAATTGATTCTCCCGATTTCCGTACAGGAGACGGCTTCGCAAACCATCTATCGCAAAAAAATCCCGAAAACAAAAAAACGATCATCAAAGGCAAGAACTCCAATGGTATCGAAGAGTTTTTCTCCACAGGAGATATGCTCGGCACTGTACTGAAAGACGTATTTGCTGACATCAATATCTACGACGATGATATCCGGTTGCTCCAACAGCGCTTCGTGAGCCCTATCGGTAACAATGCCATCTCATTTTATAAATATTATCTGATGGACACATTGATGGTAAACAGGCGCGAATGTGTCCACCTCACGTTTGTCCCGCAAAACTCGCAGGACTTCGGATTCACCGGACATCTTTACGTATTGAACGACTCTACTTATGCCGTTCAGAAGTGTACGATGAACCTGCCTAAAAAAGACAGGGGTAAACTTCGTCAACCGCATGGACATCGTGCAACAGTACGAGCAACTTCCTAACGGCAACTGGGTATTGGCGGATGATGACATGACCGTAGACCTATCCTGGAATTCCAACAAAACGGCAGGCGGATTGCAGGTGGAACGAACTACAAAATATAGTAATTATAAATTCGATCCTATCGAACAACGACTGTTCCGGTTGAAAGGCAGCGTGATAAAAGAAGCGGATATGCTTTCGAAAAGCGATGAATATTGGGCAAGTGTCCGTCAAGTACCGCTGACGAAGAAAGAAAGTTCGATGGATGTATTCGTTAACCGCCTCGAACAGATACCGGGATTCAAATACATCATCTTCGGCGCGAAGGCGCTCATAGAGAACTTTGTGGAGACAGGAAGCAAGGGCAATCCCAGCAAGGTGGACATCGGCCCGATAAACACCATGATCTCGAGCAACTACATTGATGGTACCCGTTTCCGGTTGAGCGGCATGACAACGGCTCATTTCCATAAACACTGGTTCTTGAACGGATACGGAGCTTACGGTCTGAAAGACGAACGCTGGAAATATAGCGGTACGGTGACTTATTCATTCAATAAACGCGATTATGTTGTCTGGGAATTCCCGAAACATTATCTTTCGGCTTCGTACAGTTATGACGTAATGTCTCCGATGGATAAATTCCTGTTCACGGATAAAGACAATATCTTCCTGTCGGTAAAAACAACGACAGTAGACCAAATGTCGTATATGCGTGACGCTACCATTAATTATGAACTTGAAACGCTGACAGGATTCGGAGTGAAAGCCATGCTGCGCCATCGTAACGACGAGCCTACCGGCAAACTGGAATATCTGCGCAATGATGCCGCACAAACCCGTGTACATGATGTCACGACTTCGGAAGCAAGTCTGACGCTGCGTTATGCTCCGGGCGAATCATTTGTCAACTCCAAACAACGCCGCGTGCCCGTATCGCTGGATGCTCCTATCTTTACATTGACTCACGCCATGGGTTTCAAAGGAGTACTAGGCGGAGATTACAGTTTTAACCGTACGGAAGCAAGTGTGTGGAAACGTTTCTGGCTTCCCTCTTCCTGGGGAAAGATTGACTGTAGCTTAAAAAGCAGGTGCTGAATGGAACACGGTTCCTTTCCCATTGTTGATCTTGCCGGAAGCTAACTTGTCCTACATCACCCAGCGCGAAACGTTCAACTTGATTAATAACATGGAATTCCTGAACGACCGTTACGCTTCCATGTCATTATCTTATGATATGAATGGAAAACTATTCAACCGTATTCCCCTTATCAAGAACTTGAAATGGAGGGAAATGTTCCGCGTACGTGCCTTGTGGGGGAACATTGACGGATAAGAATAATCCGTTTAAGAGCAACAATCCCGATTTGTTCCGTTTCCCGACACGCGACGGTAAGTTCACCAGTTTCGTGATGGACCCGAAAGTGCCTTATATTGAAGGAAGTGTAGGTATCTACAACATTTTCAAGTTGCTGCACATTGAATATGTACATCGTTTCACTTACCGTGATAATCCGGGTATCAACAAAAACGGTATTCGTTTCATGGTATTAATGGTATTCTAAAAATTATGCAACCTTTAGCAGAACGGTTACGGCCAAAAACTTTGGATGAATATATCGGTCAGAAACATTTAGTTGGACCGGGAGCCATCTTGCGGAAGATGATTGACGCAGGGCGCATCTCTTCTTTTTATTCTCTGGGGACCTCCCGGAGTAGGTAAAACGACTCTTGCACAGATCATTGCCAACAAACTGGAGACGCCTTTCTATACTTTGAGTGCTGTAACTTCCGGTGTGAAGGATGTGCGCGAAGTGATAGACCGTGCCAAGAGCAACCGCTTCTTTTCGCAGTCCAGTCCGATTCTGTTTATCGATGAAATCCAT
>VOFD01002852.1_pt1 | contig 14744 bp, 22 predicted proteins | sample 5384101 | NCBI WGS metagenome assembly VOFD01 (sample SAMN12384723, study PRJNA508395) | human gut metagenome | isolation source: healthy gut C | host: Homo sapiens
TCAGTATTGCGCGCTTCGTTCAGTTACGTATTGCTGTTCCGAAGTTGACGCTAATGTAAATCCTTCCGGAGTACAAGTATCCAGAAACTTATCTCGTCATAAGCTTTTACATTGACCAGTGTTAAAATGATACCTAATGTAAGTAGATGTTGCACCCATAAAACACAAAAAGGCTTCACCCAGGTATTCCCCCAAATGAAAACCAACTGGGAGAGTTCACACTCATAAACATACCGTGTGTGTTTTGTACAACCTTAGGCCAAGCTACTTGAATTACCTTGCAGCCAATGCAAGCTTGTGACGTGAAAGCCCGCAATAATCTCAAATTCTTCTGGATTATAATCAAAATACACCCCAACTCACCTTCTGTAGTGTATCAAACTTTCATTTGTGTTTCTGGCTCATGGCCCCTTAGGAATTGCTCCCTATTTCTAGGAGTAGATGCTCTTATGTCTGCAGAAAGCATCTGGTCATATCAGCATCTCCACTTTGTCGAAAATATACTCACTGTGGTTCTAAGTATCCTTTCATCCCGTAGCTTTATTACATTACATCGCGCCATCCATAAAACAATCCATTTATTCATGGTACCTCTGCAAACTTTCTCGTACTTTTTTTTATTACACTTTGTCAGCTTACTTGTGTTTGCCTTATCGCCTCTCTGCACGCGATACTTACGCTAATGCATGTACCATGCAATTTAACTCTTACACGCTTTCTTCTCAAGATCCTTTTTTAAATAAAGTATCTCAATATTTATTATGAGAAGTTTAAGGCTAATTCCTCGTTAAAACAGTATATCTAATCTCAAACATAAAACCTCCATTGACATGACACCCCTCCCACTTGTATACACATGGAGGTGTCCATCCTCTAACATACAACTATCAGCTACCAAATGAAGTTGCTTGTGATCTATGGTCGCCAATATTGCAGACATGCAGAATGCACACTCCGGACTCAGGTTGGCTCTCTGTATTGTCGCCTCACTTAATCTGCGTATCTGCTACACATGGGCAGTAGCTCTACGTTCACTGCTAGAGCCTTATAGAACGCCTCAAATACAAAAACTTTGGTGTAACCGACAATGTCCTAAGACCTGCGTGATTCGTCATGCAAGACTCCTTTAATCTTTTAAGCCTTGGATAGCTACAAATCTTTTGAGGAAGGTTCCACATGAGTGATTGCATCCGCAACAACCAACCACATCACTGTTTGCATCAACAGCTTTTCCAGTCTCTCTTTGTGTCTATCTCTTAATTTCTCCAGGTAAAATAACAGGTTTTGAATCCTCATTTATAAGATCGTACTCTGATCGATACATATATCCTACTGCACTAAAGACCATTGGAACCCTTTCAAGAACAGTAGACAATAACTGGCCAACATTCTGCTTACAAACATCTGTGGTCTTTTCTACAGAACAAATATGGATAAAATCATTGCAGAATGAAATAAAGTCACCAACATAAAGAGGTGTGTGCTTTCCTGCATGCTTCCAATGGCACCACTACAGTGCTCACATCTGAAATCCCACCGATGGTGCTTCAGGTGAAACTGCTTTACAGTAATCTACATACTGTTCACCTAAACTTAAAGCTAATGCCTTTTTCCTCGGAATACTCTACCTGAATATGTAATCTCTCAAGAATCCCATATCCAATCTCAAGTGGAATCAAATCCTGCCGGACTATACTCTTTGCCTCGTTAGATAAACTCGTGCTCTGCAATTTTAATTTCTCGATAATTTCATCATCACTCTCAGTCTCCAAATAGTCATAAACATAATAATCACCGTACGTACACTTTTCAAACATCCACCTCATATCAGTAACATTACTAGTATCAAAATGCTCTCCTAAAGAGAAGCCCTCCGGCAATTTGCATGCATAAAACATACCCACCATACTAGTAACATTACTGGTAGTAAAGTGCTCTCCTAAAGAGAAGCCATATGATAAACTACAATAAGAAAACATATCACTCATATCAGTAACATTATTTGTATCAAAATGCTCTCCCAAAGTAAAATCCTTTTGGTAATTCGCATTCTTCAAACATGCCATACATATCAGTAACTCTACTAGTGTCGAAACACTCTCCCAAGGAGAAACCCTCTGGTAATCCACAACTCTCGAACATACAACACATATCAGTAACATTACTGGTGTCGAAGTGCTCTCCTAAAGAGAAAGCTCTCGGCAATACACATTCTTGAAACATATTTTCCATATTAGTAACATTACTAGTATCGAAACACTCACCTAGGGAAAAACCTTCCTTTAAATTGCATCTTAAAAACATAGACTCCATACATGTAACTTTACTAGTGTCGAAGTGTTCTCCTAAAGAGAAGCCTTCTGCTAATTTACAACCGGAAAACATATACCTAGTATTTATACATCCATCCGGTAAATCGACTGACTTTCCATTTCCATGATAGTGTAAATAATCACAATCATCTAGCTTTTCAAGTCTAAACTCTATTGGATCATAATCGAAGACACCTAACTCTCCTTCGTAATGAATTAAGTTACTCTTTTTCTTTGTCTCATTAAATAAACTCATTTCATTCATACCTTTACCTCCTAATTATCATCAATGGTTGCACTAATGCATCTAAAGAAATAACTCATTATCATTATCATCCTCAATTCTTATTGCTATAGTCGTGTCTTTGGGATACCATTTTAAGCAACGTAACAAATCACCAATTGTAATATTTCGTTCACCACAACATAGCTCATCAACGTTTGATAGTATCAATCGTTTCTCCTTATGATTGTATATGATCCCATTTACATTCGACTCCATAACATCAACTCCTTTAAATAAAAAATGGGTGAGTCCAAAAGACCCACCCTAAAAGCGACTAAAGCCTATTTAACCTTAGTCACTGCACAAATCAGCATAACCAGTCTCCAATAGCTGTGTTAATTTACCTGGCATACGGACAGCTGCATCACTGTGCAAATACATACTTATCTGTTGACCAACTACAGGCTTGATAACTAGTTCTCCGGTCATACTATCAAACAACACATCACTAATACTGATAATACGAACCCCTGCTCCATTCTTAATTGCCACTCTCATTGTTAGCCTCCCTATAATAAGGTATAACCAGATTACATCCAGCTGTGATACTATTCTTATCATTCAAATCGTTTATAGTTATCACCTCATCGACATAATCTCTTATATCATCATAATGATCATAGTCTACATACTCTTCTGCGATACTCCACAAGGAGTCTCCTGCTCAATAGTGTACATTTTATAAAGTTTTGCTTCAGTTGCAACAGCATCCCTAGTAGAATACCTTGCCCTCAGTACTGCAACTGTTATAACTGCAACCAAAATGACCGCAACTGCAGCAATAGCTGCCCATCCCCAACTTCTCATGATCTTTCCAGTCTTACCTAACTCCGCGTAACTCTTTCTCTCACATAACCTTTTCATAATTAGCCCTCCTAATAATTTTTCTTGGAATTTCCTTCCTTCATGTGAACAACTATTAATAAGAACTTTTTATTGAATAATAGGGTTTCATTTTACCTACTTTCAGAGCATTACTCCTCAAACGCATCATCGTATAGTAAAATCTCTACACTATCAATTTTTGAGTCAACAAAGTTGACTGTAACGGTATTGCCGTCCTTCACCCAACTAGATGATGTCTCTGAACTAACTATAGGCTCTCCGTATTCTGCAATCAGAGAGTCAAGACTGTCTTCAGCATTAACACCAACCACATAACTACTACTTCCATAGTATACTTTTTATACCTGTAATAGTTCCTCCTGCGAAACTGCTTAGCTGCTTTTCAGTTTCATTTTTCACTGTAAGTTCTATATTGTTATCACCTTTAAACAGTTTAAGTGTATTACGTTGATTAGGAGCTAATCCGTATGTGTATGTAACATTACTACTATCTAACGCCCACCCAGGTAATCCACCGTACTCGGTTGGCAAACTGATCAAATAACCATCAATAACTGCCTGCATTGAAAAAGCATCAGCAGAAACAGCAGCTTCAGTATTTATATCCTCCTCACTATTACATGCTGTTAGCATGCTCATTGCAATAAAGAACGCTATTGTAAATCTAATGCATCGTTTACGCATTGTACTAATCGCTCATCTCCTATCTGTATAGTTTTATTATCAATCACTAATTCAGGCACCTTACACAACTTATCTTTTATCACTGTGCTGATACCTAAATTTAAAAGGCATCCGTCACTAACTCTACTAACAGATGCCTTACAATCTTTAAAATTAATATTTACCTGATTCTGTTGTATTACCTTATCGATAATTTGTTTAGCTAACTTCGTATTGGCTGAACGTTCTTCTTTCTGCTTCTTAGCTATAACAGAACGTTCAGTCCTCTTCTCACTACGATGTAGTCTAAGTAAGTAGTCATTAACCAAATAGATAAGGAACTCTTGAAGATCATCATCCGGAACAGTTTCCCGTACATACTGCTCTGCCATTTTGCAGAGATCCTGACTGTATTTTTGCATAAAATTCCTCCATCTCTGCTAAACGTTTTACCATAATACCAAATGCCTGATCCTTACTTAATTTTTTCCGTCTCTGATCTGAGAAAAGAATTCATCGGAAAGATAAATCTTGCTATCAACTACTTTTGTTAATCTCTCCATACTACATCACCTCCTTATAACATAATAAAAAGTAATGTAATAATAACTGGTTTTAAAATCATTCAGATTTAATCAAAATCAGTCAAGTTCACTCAAAATTATTCAGATGCGCACACAGTCACTCAGAACCACTCAAGCTTACACAGAATCACTGAAATCACTGTATAGCCTCCGGCAGGCTTTTTACTGATTCTACAAAATCCTTATTTGCTTCCCAGTCAATGTAAAAAATTATTCTCCAAATTATTCTTCTTAGAGTATTTGTATGCCATTAACTCACCCAGTGTGAACACCCTCGCAGAATCCAACGTATTTACAACATACCTTATATACATTCTGTCTGCGTAATCTTCATCCTCAAGTATCTTGTTGTAAACAATCAATCCAGTGTATTCTGCATCTGCTAGAAAGTTTGACAACTCTCTCAGTTTAATCTTTACAAAATTAATTAACTCTGATTCATCAACAGAGTTAACCAGATAATAACAAACTGCGTTGTATTTATCTGAGTACACTGTAACCACGCTTTTTCTGATCAGAAGTGTGATGAATATCCAAATAGAGCTTCGCTGTAGCTGGAATAGGATAAAAGCTTTCTCTGGTAAACTCACCAGGCTTTAACAAATTAATCTTATCTTTATTTGCTAGAGTGCTATCACTTACACTTTTCTTAAGATCATTGTCACTAACCTTGTAACGATAGCCATAATCAAAATCCAAACGCAATGGACTCCAATCGTCAATTAAAATTGTCTCAAATTGCTTGAATACCCAACAATCTTTCAAGACATTTTTTTCTTATCTTAAAAACAGGCTCATCATGCCTTACGTAATAAACACTTATATCATTGCTTGTATATCCAAGCTTATAAAACTCATCCAAAATAGCATTTATAGTTAGAATAACTATTTCAGAAGTACCCATCTGGACTGGTGCATTTAGAGCATCATTCACAATATCGGCTCTTCTGTACTTATTCATAATCATCTCAGAGTTTCCAAAATAACCAACTATATTTACTGGCAGCCCTAAATCAATACGATCATTTATCCTCTGCTCATACTCCACATACCTTGGACACTTATAAAGAAACTCTGTCATACGTTTAATGAACTGTTGTTCATCTGCTATCTGTGAATCTCTCGTCCTGTATACAGTAGCAAGAGTCATCCTCTTGTATACCTGTCGTTCTGATTTAAACTTCTCTAAATCGAATTCTGTATGCTCTTCTCTGGCAACCATTCTTGCTAATGCTTCATATTTATCTTCACAGGAATTCATAATCTCATCATTCTCATCAGAACGCAAAAAACAGATTGTATGCTATTCTAAAATCGGACTGTGCAAAGTCACCCCATGCAAGAAAGTAGTCATCCTCAACAGTAATACAACTGTTGTAATCTTTAGGAATGCCAATAATATCGGTATTGTTGTAATTGTATCTAAGATTCTTCTGCTGGGCCACATTATAGTAAATATGCCTTATCTTAGTGCCCTCATTATTCACTCCAGCATCTTCAGTGCAACGTTCAAGCAATTTGCCTATTTTGCCACATCTGGAAACATATGATTTGTATGCTTTGTAAGATCTAAGAAAGTCTAGCGCATACCCATTTCCTCCAATTTCTCAAGCACCTTTTTTTCTGATCAAGCGAATAGCTATCTCTTTTCTTCAAACAAAAGTATCGCTCTGGACAACCCTCATACTTCATCAAGAAATTTAGTATCTCATTATTAGAAGATAAATCTGTACAATAACCATGTGACTTAAAGATCATTTCATCCTTGGCTATAGAGGCTAATGTGTCCTTTGTGCTGTAGCAAAAAGATACATACTCTCCATTAACTCATAATCATAACAAATACAACCATTTGTTCTCAAACGATCTTCATACTTGTCTATATCTGGTTCATCGTGTTTTGTAAATTTATACATAAACCCTCCTATCTTAAGGAACCACATCCTATTATAATAAAAAAGAGCACATAGCTTTTACACTACATGCTCCAATAGCTAAATCAGTAATTCACCATCGAGTGTCATCTTCTTGAATTTTCTACAAGGGGCGTGGCTCCCTTACTGTATAAAACTCCCAGCACAGGCCCAACCTGCTCTGGATAATCCTCATTAGCTTTTATTCTATTTAATTCTCTTGTTGCAACATTATCACAGATAACCCATCTGATCGCTGAGATTACTATCTCTTCCAAATCTTCTGTTGTGGATGTGAATAAGACATACCTAATCTCAACATCAGTAGAATCTTGTAACATCTTCTTCATGCGATTCTTATTTGCAACTTTAGGATCTCTAACAAGACCTAGCATTTTATCAATGCCTAGTACCCATACAAAAATCTTCTGAAATTACTCTTGCTAATACGGCTGTTACTGCAACCGTATGAAAAATAACTTTGATTATTGTATGCACTTCTCGTCTTGCCCAATCTTCTTGCTGTCCTGCATTACCTTTACTACTTACACAATAAGACTCCTTAAAATTAGGATCATTAAAAATTAATCCCATAGCAACTCGATACCTTCCGCGAGTAGTGGCTGTATCGTATTCTGATCCCTTTTCAAAAACATCGTAGAAACCATCCGGTACTATCTCTGTATTAAAATCAGGAGTGAATACAATATTATCTATCTCAAGCATAAGTTTTCTTCTTGTCACCAAATCAAAGGAAAGTCTCAGGCACGAGTTATTGAAATCACGTTTATCATCCCTAAATTTCAATCCCTTTAGCTGTGCTGCCCCACATTTATCATACATCTTATCCAGGCACACCAACAAACTTTGTATTGAGTTATCATACAAATCCAGATTAGTCTTCAACATTTTAAAGTATCTTTTGGAAATTGTTAGAATTATTAGTTAATACACATAAATTCTCAATATCATCACCCGTAAAATCTATTGATACAACCTGCTCGTCACCTTCCATAACATATGATGGCTCACCAAGTAACAACCGATTAGAAGTTTGCCTAAACTGCTGGAGAAATCCTCTGTAATCCTTCTCAAGAATCTGTGCAGTTTCATCATAGAAACTGATAGGCTCTGTAAATCCAAATTCCTTTGCCTTTACCAATAATTCCAAAAGCTAACTCATGCATCATCTTCTTTGGCATGTATGGAACTCTTACATGAACATTGTCTGCCTTGTTATGCGATTCAGGATTAGTGTTGTATAGCATATGTCCCTTCTTACCTACGTAAGCCACAGCACCATCATTACCTAAAATCTTCTCGGAAACATTTCCTGTAAGACATCCCATGGCAGCTCTAACCTGTATATTTGAAATCATCTCAGGTGTTATATCCGAACCTAACTCCTGTGAAGCCAGTATCAAATGATAACCTGCATTTCGTCCAAGTCTTATTATCTTGTTCAGAATCTCAGCAATTTCATTTTTACGCTTCTTAGCATTCATGAACATTGTCTGAAACTCATCAATGATAATTATATGTTGAGGAAAGCATAATCCAGTCTTCTCTCGAAACTCAGAAATCTTCTGTGCACCAGCTAATGCAAATACAGACTGCAACTTGTTCATCTCATCAAGTACAGACTGTAATACAGACACCAGATAATCTGAGTCTCCAGTAGCAGCAATACTGCGAATATGAGGCAATGGTGTCTCCAGAGCGTATGCTTTAAACTCTACTATCTTCGCATCACACAAAGCCAGAGAGACTTCCCATGGTGCGTACTCAGAACACAAACCGTAGATTATAGAATTTAAAGTAACCGATTTTCCCTGTCCTGTTGATCCACCAAGTATCATATGAATAGTGGCATCATCAAGCCTCTGGTCAGATACTAAAGATGAATTACCATCTACATACCCAGCACGCAAATAAACACCATCTGTCGCATCACCAAACCAAATTGGCGACCACGGACCTTGTACAGGCTCAGTAACAGTTATAACCCTAGCTGGCTCAAAATCACCAGCCAGCATTTCTGAAATACTCTTAGGAATCCCTTACCTCGTATGGATAAGTTCTGTTTGCTTTCTCCGCTAACTTAGGAAAGGTCTTTCGCATAAACCCCTCCTGTGTTAGCGGTACATTTACGGCATCTTTATAAGCCTTAAGAAATAATGCATGATTACTCTTTATATCCTCGTCATCTATCTTTATCACTATAACTCCTTATTTCTCAAAAGTTCTGTTGTCATTTCAACATAGTACTCAAGAGTCTCTTCACTTTCAAAGAAAATAGTTACCTTATTCCACTGCTTTTTGTCATAATGTAATAACGTCTTCAGCATGTGCGGTATAATAGAAGTCAGGTGAGTTGCCTTTCGCTGAATACCAGCTGGTGGGTTGTTTATCAGTCCATCTGCAGTTTTCTGATCGAAGAAGTATCTTCGCTGTATCATAACAAGCCTACCATTATTCACAATACCTGTCGAAACCTGCTGCACATAATAACCACCTACATATACTTACCAGAAGGAGCCTTTAACAAAATGGCCACGGTAGGCTTTTCACACTTCTTGAATAAATGACTTTCTTCTTCCTGAACCATACCAACAGGATCTGCTGGGTTTTTGAAGGCACCTGAGTTGTCTGTGGTGTAGAACCAAATGCATTCATCTCTTTTGTTTCAATATTACCAGGCTCGCTAACAGATTCAACTTTTAATGGAGTTGCGTTAGACGCAGATACCATGAAATCGGCTTCAGAGTTATAATGCATTTCCGCCATAACCTCTGCATAAGCATTAAGCACATCTGCAAAACTGTAGTTCTTACCCTCAAGTATTGCAGACACCTTTTGCAACTATAGGAAGAATAACACTTCCTATGCATGAACCCATAGCCGAATTTTTATGTATGATCTTTCTTGCTTTTATTAAATCATTAAGCTCATTTACACTCTCAAAGTGCATACGCTTGAAGCAATGTTCAAGCTCATCCTGTCTTGATAACTGCTGTAATACATTGAAATGATTTAACCGTGAAGTAATATCATACTCCATTAAAAGATCCTCTAAGCTAGAAGATACCTTTATTGGTTCCACAAAAGAATCACTATTCTCTATGGCAGTCTGAACGGTTGCTAATGTATTAGAACGGTTCATTGTAACCTCTCGATCACAATTAAACTTTCCATTCTCATATTTTATACCTGCAACATTACAAGAACCCTGCATTGTTGCTTTTACAATGTCTATTATAGAATAATAAACATTTGGTCTTATCTCTGCTAAACCAGCTGATGTTCTATTCACATAACGCTGTTCAGCAGTAATACCTACTGGTGCTGTGAGACAACGTGCATTTACCCCAAACTTCTGTAAATACCTAAAGTCAGCAAAAGGAGTATCATAGTAAAATACAGATGTAACTGTAGAATCACACCCATCAGTCTTAATCAAATCATAATCTGATGCACTGCCTACGTAAGCCTTTTGTTGTGTTATCTGCCAGTGAAAATGTCAGTGCATACCCATCCACTATAAGTAAAGTTGGTTTACGCTCCCCCATCTGGCTAACTGAACTATAGCGTCTACGTAAGCTCTATAACCCACCGTTAATGATGCTGCTCTTAAATACTTCGTTAACTGAAGTAATGCATTCTGTCTGTGCACACCCAAATCTGATACATTTAATGATATTGCACTGCTGAATATCGCTTTCTCATCCTTTGTCATACGGAATGAGTACTTTGAGTTTACATCATCGGCAGTATCCTCATCCTCGTCATTATCCACAATAACTGGAATATTGATATTCTGTGACCAGTGTCTTGCATAGAAGAATGTAGCAAGATTTTCTAACTCTAACTGAGATAACTTGTCTAAATTAGAGTTGCTTGTGGATACATCAATATCAGGAGAAGCATCAGCTTTCATATTAAACTGTACCCATTCAATAAGTGCCTTATGGAACTTCTCCTCATTTGGATACAGAGGAGCACCGTTATTTTTCTTTGAGCCCTCTACGTACGGATATAATTCCCTTTGAAATCCACTATCAGGATCCTTATACAAGGACATATCTTTTAACTCGGCATTACCATAAGGCCTGCAAACTTCATTTGGATCCGGTAGAAATGCTGTATCATCATCAGACTCCATAAAATCAACTCTATTTGGTAATGCAACAAAAAGCTCATCAGTACATGTGTTCTGAAACTTAGTTACATTATCTGCTGGCTTCAAATCAGAAAATGGCCATGAAGACTCTTTCCTGAGAGTATCTATAAATCTTTTTGTATTATCATAGCACTCATCATAGATATTATCTAAAGCCACGTTCACTGGGTCTGTAAAATCAGACCCCTGATTATTCACATACGTCATAGTTATTGCTAAAATAGCATAAACCTGATCCTTGTCTGAAATTTTTGTTTCAAGAGCTTCTCGCAGTCTCTGAATATATGACTGTGAAATCTCACCATTTGGTGAAGCTGCCTTAAGCTTACCTATTGCATTATAAACTGCTGTAATATCCATAACTTTAGCAGATTGTTCTGTTAAAACTATTTCAGGAACTGAAGTGTTCGGAAATACAGCAATTTTCATTGATGCTGAATTAAGCAAAACGCCAAACACATCTGAATCCTTTATCATTGTATCTGCAGTTATTGCTGACTGATTTTCATCAGATCCAACAATTATTGGATACTCTTTACCATTAATAGATTTCTGTATTTTTTATAAAGCATAAAAACCTCCTATAAAAAAATAGGAGTGGTGCAACAACCACTCCTTAATTTATCTCTAAAAACCAAGTAGTGCTGTTACACACTACCTAGCTATCAATTATCAACCTATGAAAAACCTTCTGGTATTATAGTCAAATTGACTACATAACTACTTCTGATGAATCGATTCCCTGATTCTTGAAGCTTGTATCACGTGTCTTTACGGCGCCGATATCTGCCTGCTTTTCAAGATACTCAGCGATTGCCGCAACCTCCGTACAATCCTTCAGGAAACCATCAACTGAACCAAGACATATGTTATACATATCCTGTGTCTTCTTACACTGCTCAAGTGCCTGATCTATAAGTGCGTTACCGCCGTTAGCTGCCTCAGCCTTTAATGCTGCTGCAACTTCTCCGAAAGCATCAAGTACTCCATCGTTGAATGAACGCTTAATCTCTCCGATTGTGCTGTCAAGTGTAACCTTATTAAGTTCCATGATATCTCCTCCTTTCCAATATTAATTCAGTGCTGCGTCTGTCTTCTTGTAGTACTCTGCTACCTTGTCGAATGACTCTAAGAGCTCGCTATTAACTTCAAGGAACTGGTAAATACCTTCCTTGCAAGCTGCAACTGACTTCTGAAGCTTTACACTTCCCTGCTCCTTGCAGATCTCTTCTGCTCCCTCGATTGCTGCCTTGATCTTTGGAATAGTCTCTCCATTGAAGACGTCCTTTATAGCCTCAATCTTTGGTACAAGTTCCATATTCATGTTCTGTGCCATAGTGAATTCCTCCTTTCCACTTATTAAATATTTATAAAAATAAACACTCAAAAAAGCGGGTTTTAAACACCCCGCTTTTTCAAGAATCTATCTCTATTTGCTATCTTTTGTCATGAACTACTAACTCTTCAAGGGCAAAGTCCTTAGCCCTTTTAAAAAATAGAACCATTCTGTAATGTGTAAATTGTATCAACTGCATTGACTAAATCTGTTGCTCTTTCTTTCATATCCCTAAAAACATCATTAGAAATTAATAAATGTGGAAAAATTCCCATCATACTACCATTTCTAAGAACAGCCATCATTTTTGGATCCTTTACAATATCTATATTCGAATTCAGATAAAACAGAAAATTATAATTTTCTGTTAGAGAATCACTTTCCACCATGGCAACATTATAATCAGCTATACTGTCGTAATTACGAAGAATAACATTTTTTCTTCGAGCCATTTCCTCATCCAACTCATCAAGAACATCTTTAAGTGCATCCTTACTAGTTACAATTCGAAATAACCTTTTTATTGATTCATCTTTTCCAGCATTGGATGTATCAAATGCCATAAACTGTACTCTAAACCATCCACATCAATTATTGTTGTTGTTAAATTAAACGGATTCAGTTTTATCTAAGCTGAATGCATAAAAAGCTTTACAAACTGTACTGCTTCATCTAACTTATTGTAGATAATCAACATGCTACGTTGTGGGTGGTTAAAAAAAATACAGGTTTAGCATTTGTTATATCAAAAAGAAATTGCGGATTAAATACCACATCAGTTCCTACCTTGCTATAATCCAAATACTTTGCCTGTATATCACCTGCAACATTATGTAATTTCTCACCAAGCTGTTTATACTCCTCTTCCTTCTCTTGTAACTGTTTCTCCAGAATACTTAACTCTTGATGTAAATTTCTCAGACGATCATCATTAACAACCTGTGCTGCTTTCAATGCATCTCTACTTTCTTTATCATCAAATTTAAATGATTGAGTTCTTTTTCTGGGAAGTTTCAAAAATATCACTTTGTATAGATTTTTCACGAGATTTCAATTGAGCCAATTCTGGCTCATACTGGTCTGCTATACTCTTCTTCTCTTTCTCCAGAACATCAGTAGCTTGTTTTTAATAAATCAGCTTCTATATCGTCCAGATTATCTTGTACAGATTTTTTGCGCAATTATAGCAGCGTAAATATTATAATGCTTGTGCACATTATAAATACACAAAACTGCAAGAAAGACTAAATAAATAGTTAGAACGATTTTTGCCTTATGAGCACCAAACTCAAGATTACTACAACAAACACAAGAACTAACTTTATAGTTTTTCTTGTTTTTCTCCCTCAAGATTCAAACGAGTAATCTCAAGCAATTTATCTATTATCTTGTCTAATTTATTTGTTCTAGACAATCTTTCAATATGCTTTGCCTGCTTATTAAAAAAACTTTATAAGACCTCCTAGACTATTTGGGTCTATCTGAACTTGTTGTGTCTCAAGTTGCTGCTCTAACTCAGCCTGGAACCGTGTACTAACTGAATTGTTCAACTGGTCTTGTAGTACAGACATAGAAGCACGTATCTCTGCTGAAATAGCATCACCGCCAGTGATCATATCCTTAGCATCTTTTGCATTTATTTCAGCCATTTTAGTATCATACTCTTTTTTAACACTAGAGTATTTACTCTGCACCTCATTCAGCTCACGTTCAAATTGCACAGTTCCTTCTTTACATACTCATCTAGAGCTCTCTCTTTTGCAACTTTAATACTACTTTGATAAGTATCCATAGCTGCCGACTTGGCATTCTCACATGCATAGCAAGATTCTTTATTGTTGCTTATCTGATGTTTTATTTGTGAAATGCTGCGTCTGCATTGTTCCATGGACTGTTTTACTTCACCAAACTCCACAGCATTTCACCCCTTTTTAATACATAAATTTCATTGCAAATTCACTAAAAATCTCGTATGTCACATAAGTATCATATAACGCATTATGAAAATCCTTTTCTGCAACATTTGTGAATTTAGATGCTAACCTGCTGTAGCGCTTTTTTTAATGTAGCTTCATCCATAGAGATCATTTTTGAAGCCTGTTCCAGCTTTAACCTATCCCTGCCAACCATCAGATTAGCTACAGCCTTCATAAGATCAAAGGAATAAACATCCGGAGAATTCCTTAAAGTAGTTACCTTTCTACCAAAATCGAATTCATCAAGTCCATTATTATTCAATGTCTGATTTATCAAGCGTTTATCGAAATCAACATTCCATCCAATAAATGTTATACCTTCAGTCATATCAATTCCATTTAACATGGTAAACCAGTGATCTTCGAAAACCTTACCGCCAGACAAATCATGTAACATTTTCTTAGTTATACCATATACAGCTGCTGCATCCTTGTTGATCTCGTGCTGTGTATCACAATACCAATTGTAACCTCTCTTGAGTTTTAAGTTATTATCAAGTATCAAACCGCTAAACTGGATTACCTCATCCTGTGAATGTAATCCAGTAGTTTCTGTATCGAAAATCAAGTATTTCATCTGAACCCTCCGTTCTCCAACATCCTATAATAATTTGAAATTCCCATAAGACTTATAGGCTGCTCCACATC
>VOFD01000677.1_pt1 | contig 14726 bp, 22 predicted proteins | sample 5384101 | NCBI WGS metagenome assembly VOFD01 (sample SAMN12384723, study PRJNA508395) | human gut metagenome | isolation source: healthy gut C | host: Homo sapiens
AGCCGGATACGCTCGCCGTTCTCGTCAAGGTCATAGACCTTCCGGCTCTTGACAAGCCACTTGCCGGTTTCGTCCATTGCCCGCATGGTAAGAAGGATGTGGGCGTGGGGATTTCCGTCCCCCTTGTCATGGATGGCAAAGTCGGCAATCATGCCTTTAGATACGAATTGCTCCTGACAAAATTCTTTAAGCATGGAAGGTACCGCTCTTTCGGGACTTCCACCGGAAATGCCAGCACGATGCGCCGGGCAAGCTGGGAGTTGTTCTCCAATCATTCTTGCTGCAGAAGGATCGTTTTGAATAACTTCAAGAAAGCTGGAAAATGAACTGTCTATTTGTGCGAATCTTGCAGAACCAAAAGGAATACCATTCATGCACCCGGACAAATCATATAACTTTTTAATCCCATAAAAAGATTATATGTTTCCTCTGAATGCAGTTCTATTTCTACCCAATCTCCATTTTTTGCCGATCCTCGCGTGACTTTTTTCACAAGGAGCAACACTATCGGTAGGAAAGTACTTCTCATTTTTTGACTTTCGTTCAAGGAGCAGCTTTCCTCGAACAGATTGTTCTGGATTGTTTTGATTATCCACAAGCATTGGCATAAATCGAAAACGAAATCGTTCTGTACTGCTTAGAACAACCGGGGTAGCATCAGCTGTCATTGCAGATCTTGATACAACATCAATACACGATTCTTTCATTAAAAACGTCTCCACTATTATAGCCAGATGAGATTTCCGCAATCCGATTTCTTCTAGCAATTTCTCTAAAAAAAGTTGCTCTTTGTCGATCTCAGAGAATCCACTTGTAGTACCTTATGTCAAATTCTAGGAACTAAAGTCCTGAAATCAATCGAATTTGATGTAATATCCCACTTGGCAACTTGCATCTTTTTGATTTTTCTGCCATCGCCAAAATCAAGAAGGTCTGTTCGTGACAGGTTATTCAAAATTTTATTTAGACTACCGATACCGGCAGACGAAAGCAAAAATGCTTCAGCAGGATCACATAGCTTACAATATGCCCAAAGCTGTCCTAAATCGTGCAAGTTCAACTGCGTCTTTTTGGCCTCAATAAAAGCAATTGCAGATTTGCCGCCTTTTACTATGATGCCAAGAACATCAATTTGGATATCCAATCCAACCGTTTGAGGATAGTGGTCAATCATACCATAGTCTTCAAGAATAACATCAAGCGTTCTGGCGTGAGAATCAACGGTAACTATATGTGCACCCTTATACTTGTCTTCAAGATATTTCTGAAGCCAAATTCTCATAGGTTCATACAGTTCAATTTCCTTTTTTACATTACTCGCCATAGCCAAGTACCTTTGCCAAGTCTGTCCACGAATCAAAGTGCTGTCCACGAATTTCTTCCGGTAAATATGGATCATTTTCACCGGGATGATGAGGTTTAACACTTCTCCTGATAGGCTTCTCCCAATAGAATTTATGCGTTTTGGCTGGATCGATAAACTCTAACAGCTCCTCACTGTACTTCTCCAGTGCTTCTTGCTTGTGCTGGATATTAAATCCTACCGCTAAAAATTCGTTAGCAAAAATCTTGACTTGATGCTCTTTTTTTCCAGAAGTTTGGTTTTCCTTCATTATACTTAACAAGTTTTCCGTCTCGGAAGTTCGGATGGCCAAAATCAATTGTTTGAACCGGGACATCGATTGCCGTCAGCATGTTGGCAATATCAATCACCATGTACCAGTTTCCGGGAATTTCAATATAAACACGGTGTGCTCCTTCTTGGCCAAATGCAATATTGCTCTTGCGAATATATCCCGTAACGTCCGCAATTCCTTTCAAAAGAGCTTTCTTTTCATCTGCCGTAATACCAAATAATTCCGGATTCATTCGCATAGTAGAATGATGCGTTCCATTTCAATTAAGCGCATAAGCTCGCGCATCACATATTCATCATTCGACTTTGTAAAGGACATTTTGGTAGAATGTTTCGACTGCGTAACGGTCAAATCGTGTCCAATTAACGGTTCAATAATCGAGCGAATATCAACCGTACTTGCTTTTTACATAAACGGAAACGTCTTTCAAGTCATCTGTATACAGATTTTTTGTAAGGGATATCTATGGTGATGGTTGTTTCTCTAGTACCTCGTTGAATTTCACCATTTCCGAGAATCATACCAGTCAAATAGGCCATTTCAACATTCATGGTTATGTACACGCTCCCTTTTATTATAAGGCATATCCTTTTTCAAACTCTTCCAAATATCCATTGTCTTCCGCAATTTTTCGGATTGTTGCAACATCTTGATGCCTGCCAAAATGGAATCCATAGAACTGGACGAGATCGACAACAAAACGAGATTTATTGATTCGTCCAACACAACCACCGTTTCCTGCTCTTATACTGTCATTCAAAACAGCAGGGCAGTTGTCTAAACTAGCAAAATTGATTCTAAACTGTGCTCCAAGTTTATTGGGTAAGCCACTAGGGGTATCGCCAAGTTCAATTGGTCTATACACTTGTCCCGGAAATAAATTTTCAAATACCTTATCGCGCCCGTCTTTTGGAATCTCCGCCTCAAACGAACTAACTCTTCCAGGACGAGCCATATAACCAACAACTTCAAACCATTGTTCACAGGACATTGAAATACTTTCGGCTCGCGGACCAACCAAGCAACTAGATGTGGTTGGAATATACGGTTTACGATCAAATGCGTAATTACTCATAAAAAGTCACTTCCCTAATATTTCATAAATTCTGTCTGCAAGAGCTTTTTGCTAACAGAGGGGAACAGCATTTCCAATCTGCTGTCGGATATATAGCTTTTGACCAAGAAAGACAAATTTATCATCAAAGGATTGAAGTCGGGCAGCCTCTCTAGGTGTTATTGCACGATTTAAGAATGGATGATTATTCGTTCCGTTTGAAGACGCATCGAAACGAGTATCGATTGTTGGTGATACATCATCCCATTTCAATCGGCCCCATGTCCCAGAAAATTGCTGCTTACCCACCATATCCTGCGGTAAAAATTCCTTTCCACATTCAGGTGGAATCATTGACAGCTTTTTTATAGCAATCTCGGCATGGTTAGACGCCTTATGATTATAAAGCATTTTACTGCCGCTTCTCATTTGACGCTGGTAAAGGCTTGTGGTCTCCGTGATATAGGGTTGTTCAAATTCTCCCTCACCAGAATTCAAATAAGCCAGATCATAAATCGCATCTCTGACTGTAACCTTTACACTGTCTGTCGGGATTGGCAAGGTAATTTTTTTTATGCTTCGAGCAAATAAAAATTGCACGCTGCCTAGCTTGTGGAACGCCAAAATCGGATGCATTCAAAACACCATAGTCCACCTGATAGCCCATATTAGTGACTTTTTCCACAATCTGATCTTTGAACCATCCTGCAGAAGTCGAAAGTAACGCTTTTACGTTTTCTATTACAAAAACTTCAGGAGAGACAGCCGCCACAATATTCAAGTATTCGTTGAATAAAAAATTTCGAGGATCATTAAGGCCAAGCTTCTTACCTTTAAGAGAAAAACCCTGACAAGGCGGACCGCCAATAATCATGTTGATTTTTTTTCTCTCGGCTCATTTTGATTATCTTCTTTTTAATTGCGCTATCCGTAATGTCTCCATGGACAATTTCTGTATCCGGCATATTGTGCTTGAAAGTTGCAAGTGCGTGTTCATTAAAATCCAGCGCAATCACAGTTTTAAAATGCGTGTTTTTTTCCATTCCATATGAAAAGCCACCTGCACCGCTAAACAAATCCAAAACCCTAAACTCTTGAATGTTATCTTTCTGAATCATTCTATTTCGAATCAAAATCCTTTTGAATAGTTCCTTTCCATTGATTGTAGGCTTAAACAGATCATATTCATTATCTGAACCGTGATTTGCTTCACCTAAAATCTCAAACTGGTCGCTATTATATTTATCAATAATTGTAATCGGAACACCCATAATTCCTGCATAGTCGTAGGGAATATCTGTTACCTTACGGACATTTATTGCATCGTATGTATCATAGTGAGGGTACTCTTTGGGATCGTACTTTTTGGTAAGGACAAGCTGTTCATGGCGTCTTTCAATATCGAGATTGGTTAGCCACATTGCATTTCCGAGACTTCTCCATTTTTTTGTCCTCTCATCCACCCAGTATCTCGTGTTTCGTGGCTCAGAAGACTGAGGTACTCGGAATTTCATATCGCCAAACTGGTAGCCCGTCCATGCTTGGTTGTTTTGAATCAATGGAAAAATCTCTTTATAAGTTAACGCATTTTGATTTCCAATTAGCAAATAGCTTTTTTGGTACTTAACTAGCAAGGCGACTAGTTCTTTAAACAGAGAAAAAGGCGGGTTTGTAACCACAATGTCTGCTTGCTTTAAATATTCAACGCACTCAGAGCTTCTAAAATCTCCATCACCGCATAACATCCGAACGCTTTTTGTCTTTCGCAAAAAATTCTCAATATCATCATCGGTAAAAACGATAGCTTTACTAGGAATTTTTTTCAAATCCAAAACACGGCCATGCGTTTCTGCTGTAAAAATTTGGTTGCAATCAAACAGGCTTGTTTGTGTCAAGCTGCCCTCGGAAGCTACATAAGAAGTGCAAATCAAACGTTTCAGCCCAAGCTTGTTAAAGTTGCGTACAAAATAACGGCAAAAATTCGACTTGAATGGATCATCGCAATTGCAGAGAACGACCTTTCCTCGAAAATGTTTCAAGTAATGTTGAAGTTCCTTTTCAATAGCTTCATACGTGGTGTAGAATTCATCATCTTTTATATTTTTTGCTGTCTGAAGGTTACTATTATTATTTCCCATAACACACTCTCCTGCATATGTTGGCTGAGTAAATCAACAATAATCTACAATGTCATCAATCTTACAGTCGAGTACGCAGCATATTTTCACCAAGGTATCCAATCGAACATCCTCGTTTTTTTCCCATACGAGCCATTGCGTTCGTACTAATCTTCGAACGCTTGACAAGTTCGGATTTGCTCATGTTTTTGTCTATCAGCATTTTCCAAAGCTTATTATAATTGAGTGCCATGTGCATTCTCCCGTTATCTGGACAACTTGATTTCTGGAATCAACTATATCACACTATTGCCGGAAGTTCAATTGAATATTGAATTTTTCAAGCAAAATCTTTTATGTACCATGCCGGATATGTCTTTTCTTTCCGGCATGAATCAGTTATTAAATATCAAGCGTAACACGAACCGCTTTATTGAGACGATATATGTTCTCTCGTTTTTCGCCCTTTGCCTTTTGGCAGCACACCTCCGGGTGCTCCATAGCAAGGGCATCAAGCTGCTTCTGCAGGGCGGGATTCAGCGTGAACACGCTGCTTGTTCCGTCCTCACTGGCGTAGATCATGGTTTCCAGCTTAAACATTGTCATCGGGCTCGACAAAATCTTCCTTCCTCCATTCCTTGTTCTCCTCGATGTCCTGCATCAGGAGCAGCATATTGGTGTAGCACTCCATCTCGGCACGGACGAAATAGAACATCTGGTCATACCAGTCTGCCAGCGTTTCGTTCTCCAGCTTCCGGCAGAAGTCATACACCTGCTTGTTCTGGTCGGGATCAACCGTCAGCCCGGCAACTCCGCACAGCCGCTTGTGGGTCAACTCCAGATCGGCGCAGCCATAGGTGTAGAGCAGCTTTTTTTCTTCAAACGTCAGTTTCATAGGCTTGTTCCTCCGTATTAAAAAAGGGCCTGCCCTGTGCAGACCCGATGTAACAAAAAAGACCGCCGTGCGTTGTGCAGGGCGGTCTTGAACTCAGGATTGGAGAAAATCCCGGAGTTCATCAGCGAAAAAGGAGATTTTAGCGATAATCGACATCGCTATGTAAGGTAGGGCGAAAACCACAAATGCGGTAATCAGCATTTTCAGGACTTCGCCGCCGTCTGCCAGCTTCATGACCCAGCTTGCCAAAGCCACGAAGAAGAACAGTCCCGCCAGCAGATTCGTCAGGACAGTGGAGAAGGTCGTGAGGAAGATGCCCACCCACTGCGCCAGAATCAGCAGCAGAAGCAGCGGAAAAAGGGCAAGTTTCAGCATCCATTTCAGCACAGCCATCGTGGACACCTCCTTATACAAAAAATCAGCTCAGACTTAATGATTTCCTCGGCACGGTTGCGGATGCTGTTCATTCGGCGCACCCATTCCAGTTGATTGGCGGCTTTCAGTGCTCCGGTCACGCCCTCAGCTTCCTGCATCTGCCAGACGGTCAATGCAAGCTGCTCCTCAGCCTGCTTGTCCAGCTTGGCAAGATAGCCGCTCAGCTCCCCGGACAGGAGCAGTTGATTGTACCGGATGGGATGATGTTCTTTCAGATACCTTTTATGTAAGCGGCCCCACCGCCCGGGGGGTGCTGCTCTGTCGGGGCTGCTACGGTCAGATTCGGCAGATAGTAGCCGTTGACCATAGTGTAATCCAGACCGTTGTTGCTGTCGTGGAGCGTGTTCTTTAAGGTAGTCATGCTGCATTATCCTCCTTTGGTTTCGGCGTTGGGGTTGCTTCTGGGTCTGGTTTTAGATTTCCTTTCTTCTTGTGATAGAATTCCAAGGTTTTCTTGTTGTGGTTGATTCTTCTGCATTCATCGGAACAAAATTCCTGCTGGCTGTGTGTAGGCCAGTAGGAGTGACCGCACACGGCACAGGTTCGCTGCCGGTAGTAGTGAGTTCCTCTCTCGGCTTCTCTATCCGCTTTCTTTTGCTCCTGTCTTGCCTGATTCCAGCATTCCCTTGAGCAGAAAAGCTGTCGGTTGCTCGTAGGTGTAAACATCTTCCCGCAGTGCGGACACGTTTTGGTTTTAATGACCTCGCCACCGTTTTCAGCGATTTTCTTTGCCTTTCGCTTTTCTCGGTAGGCTTTTTCACGTTTGCGCTGCTTTTCCATGCGCTGCCGTTCTTCCTGCTCCTTCTGCGCTTTCAGTTCGGCAAGTTCTTCCTCGGTATAAGCAATATCGACTTGGCCGACATAGTTGAAATAAATGTCAACTCTTTTGTGTGCGGGCATTGCCTGCACCCTCGGCTTCATAAACAACGATTTTATCGACAAGCTCGTTAAACATTGAATCGGAGATTTCTGTTGGATTTTTGCACTTGCGAATCAGCGAAATGAAATGCCGAATATCAGCAGAACTTGATTTATCTTCAGCAATTTCGGATTTCATCGTTTCCATCTGCGATTCCAATTCTGCTTGCTCGCTATCATACTGTGCCATCAGTTGCTTATACTGTCTTTCGGGCAGCAGTCCAGACATAAGATTTTCGTACAGACTACGAATAAGGGCAGAAAGCTCATCATAGCGTTTTTGACAACGTTTCAATTCCGATTGGTTCTGCTTCGGCTTTTCTTCACGTTTCTCTTTCCAAAGTGATTGCAGTTCCAAAGCGAAGGTTTCTTCATCTTTTAGAACAAATCTCGAAAAGCGTTTGACCGATGCCAATATCAAGGCTTCAACATTATCAACACTAATCGAATGGGCAGTACAGCCATTTACCCGACTTGCATATCCACCGCAACGATAAGAATATTGAGTAGACCCATCCTTTTTACTGTAGTGTGTTTGCAAGGTCAATCTTCTGCCGCAGTCGGCACAATATAGATACCCGCTTAAACGGTTGGTGTGCGTTCCCCAAGCAGAAGCACGATTCACTCGGCATCTGCGTTTCTGAACACTATCCCAAAGTTCTTGCGATATAATCGGTTCATGCGTGTTCTGGAAAACGTACTGTTCATCTTCATCTGTTTCTTTTCTCTTGTGAAGTTTGAAATTTGTGCTTACAGATTTTCGTAAAACAGTGTGTCCCAGATATTCCTGCCGACCTAAAATTGTTCTTACGGAGGAGGTGCCCCACAGGTACGGATTGGAGAACTTTGTCCCATTGTACTGCTCCGGGTGATATTTCTTTGCGTGCAGCAGGAATCAGGACTTTTTCCTCTGTCAACAGTTCTGCGATTGTCCGTGGGCTTTTTCCTTCGTTCGCAAGAAGAAAAATGCGCTTTACGACTTCGGATGCCACCGGATCAACAACAAGTGTCTGCTTGTCGTTCGGCAAACGGTTATATCCATAGGGAATTGAACCGCTACAACGCTTTCCGTCTTTCATACGGGCGTCAAATATAGCCTTGATTTTGTTGCTTGTGTCTTTTGCGTACCATTCGTTCATTATATTCAAAAATGGGGCAAAGTCATTGTCAGAAGCGTTATTACTGTCAATACTGTTATTTATCGCAAGGAAACGGACATCTTTCTGTGGGAACAGAACTTCCGTATAAAAACCGACTTGCAGATAGTTTCGCCCTAATCGGCTCATATCCTTAACAATCAGCGTTTCGACATTTCCTGCTTCTACCTCTTTTATTAGAGATTGAAAGCCAGGACGATTGAAATTCACACCTGAAAAGCCATCATCTGTAAAGTGGCGGATGTTCTTGAAGCCGTTCTTTTGGGCGTAATCTTCCAAGTATTGCTTTTGATTGGTGATTGAATTTGACTCACCATTAAGGTCATCATCTCTCGACAAACGCTCATAGAGTGCGGTGATTTTTGGTTCTTTAGGCATTTGTTTCTACCTCCTTTCTTATGGAATCTTTCAATTTAGGACAATCAAGTTTATCGTCCTATTAAAGTATAGCCCTCGGGCGCAAGTTCGATGGCAGTAGTAGTTTCACCAAAAGTAGAAGCCCACGCATCAAAATGGGTCAACCCTTTCTGCTGCAAGGTGTTGTACTGGAGGTAGCGCATGAGGGTGTACATCTCGGTCATGCTGTTGCTCAGGGGTGTACCCGTTGCAAAAATCACGCCACGGCCACCGGTGATTTCATCCAGATAGCGACACTTGCCGAACATATCGCTGGATTTTTGCGCCTCGCTCGTACTCAAACCTGCGACATTACGCATTTTCGTGTACAAGTAGAGGTTCTTAAACGCTTGGCTCTCGTCCACAAACAACCTGTCTACGCCCAATTGTTCAAACGTAACCACATCATCTTTACGGTCTGCGCCTTGCAGCTTTTCCAGTTTCTGTTTCAGAGACTTGCGCAACTTTTCCAGCTGCTTTACCGTGAAATGCTCGCCAACCTGTGCTTTCGCTTCTTCGATGGCCTCCTCGATTTCATCCATCTGTTCCTGAATCAGACGCTCCTGTCGTTCTGCGGACAAGGGTATCTTTTCAAACTGGCTGTGTCCGATGATAACTGCATCGTAGTCACCGGTCGCAATTCTCGCACAGAATTTTTTTCGATTACCGGGTTCAAAATCTTTCTTGCTGGTAACCAGCAGCTTCGCATTGGGGTACAGGCGTAAAAACTCGCTGGCCCATTGTTCCGTCAAATGGTTTGGCACGACAAAAAGACTTTTCTGACACAAGCCCAGACGTTTCAGTTCCATAGCGGAAGCCGCCATCTCAAAACTCTTGCCAGCACCGACTTCGTGCGCCAAAAGGGTGTTGTACCCATACAGCACATGGGCAACCGCATTGCGCTGATGCTCTCGCAAATTGATCTCCGGGTTCATGCCCACAAAATGAATGTGACTACCGTCATACTCACGGGGGCGGGTGCTGTTAAAAAGCTCGTTGTACTTTTTTACCAGTAGGGCGCGTCGCTGTGGATCTTTCCAGACCCAGCCAGCAAATGCGTCCTTGATGGCCTGCTGTTTCTGCTGGGCGAGGGTAGTTTCGTTTTGATTCAGCACGCGCTTTTTTTCCTTGCCATCCTCCTCGATGGTATCATAGACGCGGCTGTCACGCAAATTCAAGGTATCCTCCAAAATCTTGTAAGCGTTGGCTCGGCGGGTACCGTAGGTTTCAGTGGCCATAATGTCACCAAAGCCAGTAGCAGATTTATTGCTGATCCGCCATTCGGAAGTGTAAGGGGAGTAGCGAACGGTGATGGCATTGTTATAGCGGATACGATAGGGCGGCTGAAAAGTTTCCATCATGAACTGCTGCACAATAGAGGGGGCAAGCCACGTTGCACCCAAGCGCACATCAATTTCAGAGGCTTCCAGTTCTCTGGGCTGCGCCTTGGTCAGCGCATCCACATTGACCCTGAACTCCGGGTGGCTTTCTGCAGCAAGTTGTGCCATCCGTAGTTTATCGCGCACATTACCCGAAAGGTATTCGTCCGCTGTTTGCCAGCCGGCTTCCGGGTCGTCAGCATCCACAGCAGGGTCTTTGAAAATCACGCCGGACAATTCGGTGATGATGCGCTCATAGTTACCGGGAGTGCCCAGCAGTTCTGCCATATAAGGCAGGTCTACTTTACCGTGTTCCCCGATGGACACTGCCAGTGCTTCACTGGGGGTATCCACGCTGGTGACAACACGCTCTGGCCGAATCGTCCGCTTGGTGAACATATCTGCCTTGGACTTAAGATTTTTATTCTCGTCCAGATTCTCCAGTGAGCAGAGCAGATAGTAGGAGCTGTCATCATCGAACAGGCGGGCATTTTTTTCTTGTCGTTAATCAGGCCGTATTTTGCAGTAAAGGCATCGTAGGCGGCGTTCAATTTTGCTTGCGATGCCTTAATGTCCTCGTCCGGGAAGTCATTCAGCTGCTGCTGAATCAGTTCGTTGACGATCTGCCGCAACTCCACCATACCAGCTACACGGCCTTTGGCGTTGTCGGACAGTTCGATCTGCGTCATGATAGAGTTTTCTCGGTAGTAGATCTCGCCATCAACAACCGTATAGCTAAAATTCTTCACAGTCGGGTCTGCAGGCAGCGTTTTGCGCTGTGCTTCCGCATCTGCGACGTCCGGAGCAGCAATCTCCACCGCAGTGTAATTGCCCTCAATATGCTGTACCGCTTCTGCAAGCTGGTCTGCCAGCATTGCATCCTCAATTGGTGCAACGGTCAGGTCGTGACCATATTGGGTGCTTTCCAGTTCCAAATTTCCCAGCACCATTTCCGGATGGTCTACAAAATACTGATTGATATTGAAGCCATCTTCGGTCTGCCCCAGCTGCACCCATGCAGGTTCGATGTCTGCAGGGCGGTCACGCTTCTGCAAAAAAGAGGATATCCGAAACAACCTCGGTGCTTGCATTTGCCTTAAAAGCGTTGTTGGGTAAGCGGATGGCTCCCAGCAAATCAGCACGTTCCGCCATGTACTTGCGGGCACTGCTGTCTTTGCTGTCCATCGTGAAACGGCTGGTCACGAAAGCAATCACGCCGCCCGGTCGGATCTGGTCGATAGTCTTGGCGAAAAAAGTAGTTGTGGATAGAAAAACCCAGTTTGTTGTACGCCTTGTCGTTGACTTTGTACTGACCGAAAGGGACATTACCTACGGCAAGGTCGTAAAAATCTCGGCGGTCGGTGGTTTCAAAGCCAGCAACCGTAATGTCGGCCTGTGGATATAGTTTTTGGGCGATGCGTCCGGTGATGGAATCCAGTTCCCAGTTGGGTGTACTCGGCAGACCAGTTTTCCTTGTTGGGGTCAAAGACATCTGCAAGACCGCCCCAGCCTACATACTGTGAAAGCACCTGCTGCTTCGGCGGTGGCACCGCGATGCTCCTGCTCCAAAGTGCGCAAGGTCTGGATGGCTTCAATATTGCGGGCGAATTTCTGCTTGGGGCCTCCGACACCCAAATTATCATCCGTGATGTGAAAATTGGCTTCCCGCACAGGTTCAGCGTTCAGGGCTTCAGTTTTGCGGCAGCAGCATTCGGAAAAGTTGCCATTCACCATTGACTTCTGTGGAGATAGGCAGTTTATCCAATTCTTCATCGGGCGTAGGCTCATCCTGCCGCAGACCGTCCTCAAACTGCTGCTTGTTGATTACCTCGTTATCCCATGACTGCCCATGCGCACTGGTGTCGATGCGCACATCGGTTTCACCCACATAGCCGATTTTGCCCTCAATGGTTCGGGTGGGCAGGTCAACAACAACTTCGTCACCGACCTTGTAATCGGCATTTTTTTTCAGGGGCAACCTCAACAAGTTCGTTCTGCTGCTGTTCATACAGTTCTCGGATATGGGGCAAACTTCGCTTCGGAAGATGGGCTGTCCGCTGTTAGTTAAGTCCATATCCTGCAAGCTGACGGATTTGAACATGAAGTTGACATGGTCTACACGGAAGTTCCGGTCATCCAGTCTGATAATGCTGCCAATCGGCAGATAATCTTCCTCTCCCGCAGATATTTTGTCTGGTGGTGGGTGCCATCTTCGCCCTGTCCGGCCAGATAGAGGCTGTTGCCCTCAGCCCACAGCTTCTGCGATTTTGCTACCCACTCTCCACGCAAAAAGCCAGTCACCTTGACTTTTCCCAGCGCCTTTTCCTGCGACAGCAAATTAGAGCGCAAAACTTCCTTTACAGTGACTGCATCTTTGTCATAGAACAGAAAATATCCGCCCAGTTCAAAGCCAATCAGGGTATTGGGGTACTGCTCTTTCAGAGCATTGTATTCGGCAGCGGCATCACCATCCAGCATTGGGAGCTGTCGTTCCGCTTCCTGCACGGCGGCACGATGCTCTTTTTCTTTATCGGTCAGGTAGCGGTCAGACTGAATCATCAGGTCGATGTATTTCTCGACCTGTGTCCAGCTTAACGTAACCTTTTGATGATCCGGGTAGTGGTCAAATTCAAGTCCTTTTCCATCATGATTTACAAAACCGCTGCTGCCATCCAGAAAGTTCTGCGAATGTCCGCCGATGCCGTACTCTTTCGCCAATGCTTTAGCGCGGAGTTTGCGGTCGGGCTGTGTCTGGTACAGTTCGATGATCCGCTGCTTGCCATCCTGAAAACCGGAACCATGCTTACGCAGTTCGTTTTCAATTTCAGCCTGTGACAAAACAAAAACGGAGGGCGATTTTTTTTCGCTCTCCGCTCGGTCAATATGTTCGATTTGTTGGGCTTCGATGGGGATGACGTCATCCAGAAGACTTAGCTGTAGATCAGTTCCGTCCGAATCACTTCCTCGACCTGCTCCCGCAGGCTGTTCATGTGCTGCACCCAGGCCATCTGGTTCTTCTCTTTGTCCGGTCAGAAAGTTCAGGCGCAGCCTGCCGTACTTGCCCAGCGGGGTCTTCGGCTGATGGAGGGTCAGGTTCGGGAGAAGATAATCCCCGGTCTGCGTGTAACTCAGATTGCTGCTCATATTCATGCTGGCTCCTTTCATTGTTTCGGCGGCGAATGGTTGTTTTTACGGTGCCCGCTCTATGGTACGCAGCACCTCCCGGCTCATGTCGCTGACGGCTGCGCCGAGGGCGTAGACGCTATCCGGGGTTGAGAAATTGTAGATTGCCTGAAAATCGTCCTTGTCGAACCACCCGGCAGGCTCAAAGCCGCAGCGTTCCAGCAACGTGTAGGTGACGCTGATGGCGGCAGCGGACTTGAACTGCATCTCCACCCCGGCTTCATCATAATCCATCAGAAGCGAGCCGTCAACGATGGCGAGAATGTCACCACTGTTGTTGTCCCAGTAATCTGCCACCAGTTTCCCGGCAACATCCGCAAGCTGCTGGCTGACACGCTCTCCGCTGATGCCGTAGGTGGCAGCGAGCATTTCTGAAACCGGCTGCACCAAATCGGGACCGAGCTGCCACACCTCCGGGTCACGGGAATTGCGGCGCACCCCGGTGTCCGACACATCGAAAACGTAGTGCAGGCGCGGGAATCCGCTGGATTCGTCCAGCAAGGCGATGCCCTTAGAGCCACGCCTGACATAGCGGTTCATCCGGTTGCGCCAAATGTCAAATTCGGCGCAGGCGGTGGCATCGGGCCGCTGAGCGTAGATCATAAGCTGGTCGGCAAAGGGGTACTTGTACAGCCGGGATGCGGTGGTCAGGTAATCCGTCCAGCTTTCCCAGTACCGGGTCAAGCCGTTTGCCGTGCGCTGGGCAAGGGCAAGGTATTCTTCGGTTTTGCTTGGCATTTTTGCCTCCTTCTTCAGATTTTAGGGTATAAAAATAGCGGGCAACCGTTTTGGGTTGCCCGCCAAGGGTATATAATAATTGGGTTATCGTCGACTTTGAAGTTTTGATGATGAATGTCTATTTTTCATCGCTTTCGGGCGGACGAACATAACGTAACATTTTTCTTTCACAGGCACCAAATTCCAAATAGTTGTTTTTTGCCTCGTTTAGAGTTATTCCATGATTCAAGTCACTGGGGTCGCTATCAGAAGTAATAAACGGGTCATTCTCCCAAAAAGCAAACTGGGCAAATGTACCCACAATCTTCCTTTGGTGGAACATTATAAGTAAAACATTCGCAGCATGGACATTGATACTTTTTCAAATAGATGCACCCCCGCAAGCACCGACTTGTCAATTTGTATATGGCTCTGTGTCTTTTCCGTCGTATACAATTACTTTAATGTTGGTGGCTGCATCAACATCCGCATGAATACCTACGGTATATTCTTTGTCCGTAACATTCGCAAAAGAGTAGCAGCCTCCCGCAGAAATATTGCCAGATACGATTTCCTGTTCGCCTTCGCAGAGCAAATGCACCACAATTTCAAAATCATTCCTATTCTGAATCGTCAGTGTGCCCGTTTTGGATGAAACCTTTACATTAGAATAAGTGATTACATATTGGGCAGATGTTGATTTTTCTGTACAAGACACAGAGCAATCCCATTGGATTGCAGCCTTCGCCTTTCTGTAGGATTCCGAAGATCTATACGCCGAAATTATAATGATTGCGGCTACGGCAAAGACGCTCACGATAATGAACACTATTGGTGC
>VOFD01002346.1_pt1 | contig 14711 bp, 18 predicted proteins | sample 5384101 | NCBI WGS metagenome assembly VOFD01 (sample SAMN12384723, study PRJNA508395) | human gut metagenome | isolation source: healthy gut C | host: Homo sapiens
ATGATGGACGATGTAGAGAACGGGAAAATCGGTGTCTGCATTATGAAAGACCTGACACGCTGGGGGCGTGACTATCTCCAAGTCGGCAATGCGATGGAGATATTCAGACGGAACAATGTGCGCTTTATCGCAGTCAACAACGGGATAGACAGCGAAAAGCCCGACACATTGGAGTTTGCGCCCTTTATCAACATCATGTCGGAGTGGTACGCAAAGGACATCAGCAAGAAAGTAAAGACCGGCATTAAGACGAAGGGCATGAGTGGAAAGCCGATTGCCACCGAAGCCCCCTATGGCTATGTCAAATCCCCGGACAACAAGGATTTTTGGATTATCGACGAGGAAGCCGCCGGAGTTGTTCGTTTGATTTTTCGCCTGTTTCTGGACGGAAAAAACCGAAACCAAATTGCCGTATATCTCACGCAGGCGCAAATCCCAACGCCCACATTCTACATGAAAGAGCGCGGGCGGGGAACCTGTAAAAACAGGGCGCTCAATGAGGCCAACCGCTATAAGTGGAACAAAGCCACCCTGACCCATATCCTTACGCGGCAGGAGTATTGCGGCGATGTAGTCAACTTCAAGACTACAAAGCATTTCCGGGACAAGCGGAACCACTATGTAGACCGGAGCCAATGGCAGATAACCGAAAATGTGCATGAGCCGATTATTGACCGCGCCGACTTTGAAACCGCACAGCGGATTTTGGAAAACGCGCCCGTCAGACGCCCCAACGGGGACGGGGAAATCCACCCTTTGTCGGGCTTGCTTTTCTGTAAGGATTGCGGCGCAAAAATGCACATCCGCATAGATTACAGAAACGGCGGCAAGCGGCACGTTGCCTATTGCAGCGAGTACCACAAGGGGAAAGCCAAAAACCCCAAGTGCCATTCCCCGCACATCATTGACGCGGATTTGCTCATGCAGACCGTCGCGGAAGTGCTGAAGAAAATCGAGGACTATTCTATCAGCAACTGGGCGGAATTTGAAGCCTTAGTGAAAAAGAACCTTGCCATGCAGCAGACCGACAAGACCAAGAAACAGCAGAAGCGTGTCCCGCAAATCACGACGCGCCTTGAACAGATTGACAAGGTGCTGAACAAGCTCTATGAGGACAACGCCCTCGGCACGATCCCGCAAGACCGCTATGAGCAAATGTCGCAGAAGTATTCAGAAGAATACTATGCGCTGAAAGCGGAGCTTGCCGAGCTGCAAGAGCAGCTATCCGCTTTTGAGAACGCGGGCGGACGGGCGCAGAAGTTTTTGAAGCTGACGGAACGCTACGCTGCCTTTACCGACCTGACCCCCGCCATTCTCAACGAGTTTATCAGCCGGATTGAAGTGCATGAGCGCGACAAGAAAAGGGCAAAACAAGCCATTCAGCACATCGGGATATATTTCAACTATATCGGCAAATTTGAGAACGAAGTGACACAGCTTACAGAGCCAACGGAGCAGGAAATCCGGCAAATGCGGGAGAAAATCGAGGAAGCCCAAAAGGAAAAGAGCCGCGCCTATCACCGGCAGTATTCAAGGGAGTACCGGGCGCGAAACCTTGAAAAGCAGCGGGAGTATGACCGTATCAAGGCGCGGGAATACCGGGCAAGGAGAAAGGCGCAGACCGCCGCCGCACAGCCCGCACAGTAAAACAGAATAACCGACAACCAAGAGGGATTTTCCGGCTACGGGAAATCCCTCTTTTGCGCCCGGAGAAAGGAGCCGCCTATGGCAGAACAGAACGGGACGCCCACCGAACCCCGGAACCCCGACAGTATCATCACGACGCAGAGGAACGGGCAGACCATTGTTGCGGAGTTATTTTTCAATCACAGCAGCACAGAAACATTCCGCGACAAGCTGCTCAAAACGATACTTGCCGACAGTTCGCGTTTATCCGCGTCTGACGGTCAAGAGCCGGAAAAAACAGAAATCTTGCGATAACAGCCGCCCCGACGAACCATTCCCCGTCCGGGCGGTTTTTATCGTCAAAAACGCCGTTTTCTCCAAGTCAAGAGCCGGAGAAAACACCCGAAAAATGCCCCTATTGCGTAACAGGGGCACAGAAAGGAGCTTGCATGAGAACAGGGCTTACCAAGCAGGAAAAGACCACCGATATTTGGTTTGACGAGAAAGACCCCCTTATCCATATCCGCACCCACAACACCGCCTTGAAAAAGCGTCTGCTTGCATACAGCCGCCGTTATCCGGCGATCTGCCAGCAGACTGACGCAGACCCGGAAACGGGCTGCATGGAGTTTGATATTGAGAAAGGCCGCTTCTCTTTCCGTCTGACCGCCCCATACAGCGAGGAACGGCGGGCGGTATGCCAGAGAGAGCAACGCCGCCGACAGGCTGAAATAGAGTGGAAATGTTCATAGTTTTGTGCTATACTTTTTCTAAAAGCAGAGTAATACTGCGGAATTGATTGGAGGACAACACAATGGTTACATTTATGAGATTAAGATAAAACCGCGAGTTATGTTGCGGTTATCCGTATTGCATAACTCGCTTATTGAAGCAGAGATGTAATTACGGAGGAAAAACAAATGAATAATAATTTATCACGCTTTGCAGACAGCAAGGTTTATTTTCAATGCCCAATTTGCACAAAATCAATGGATATACAAGGCAATAGCCTAATTTGTAGACATGGACATTGCTTTGATATTTCAAGATATGGGTATGTAAATTTGTTGTTAAAATCATCGCCCAAAACCAACTACAGCAAGCGGTCTTTTGACAACCGGCACCAAATTTTGGAGTATGGCATGTATGATGTTGTGTTGGAGAAAATCATACAGTTTATTTCTGATACGCCATCTATAAGAAACATTTTAGATGTTGGTTGCGGCGAGGGTTTCTATGCAAGGCAGATACAGCAAAGAACAGAACGAAACATCTTTGCTTTTGACTTGTCAAGGGAGGCAATACAGATTGCATCAAAAAAAGACAAGCGCAAAGCAGTGAAGTGGTTTGTTACTGACTTATCAAAAATCCCTTTGAAAGACGGAAGTATGGATTGTATTTTAGACATATTTTCGCCTGCACACTACAAAGAATTTCAGCGATTGCTATCTCCTAACGGATATGTTGTGAAAGTAATTCCTACGAAAAATCATTTGAGGGAAATCAGGACTAAAGTGCAAGCACACTTGAAAAATCCAGATTATTCAAATGAGTCTGTCGTTGAATATTTTGAGAAATATCTTAAAACCATTTCAAGAGAAACGGTTTCAGCCACCGTACAGTTGTCATCAGAACAAAGAATGTCGTTTATTGAAATGACGCCGCTTCTCTTTTGCGTTGAAAAAGATTGCGTTGATTGGTGTACTCTCACACATTTGACAATCGAAGCTGATGTTTTAATAGGAATGTATTAAAGGGCGTATTGATATTTAATATTCCCATTTATTGAGCAGAACGGAGTAAACCAAACACCCTAATCAAAAGGACAGCCGAGGAAATCGACTGTCCTTTTTCTATGCCGACAGGTAGAAAGGAGTGACCACCCATGACGAAACCGAGAGAAAAAAACCGCGAGGAATTGCAAGCCGAGATTGAGGACGGGAAGAAGAAAATCCGGCAGCTTGAAAACCGGGAAAAGGTGTTGCGGCAAAAGTTATCCCAAGAGGAACGCCGGACGCGTAGCCATCGGCTGATCGTCCGGGGTGCGGTCTTTGAGAGCATTGTGCCGGAAGCCAAGACCATGACCGACGAGGAAGCCGCCGCCTTTCTCCGGCTTGCCTTGACGAGCGAGGAAGCGCGGGCTTATCTGAAAAAACGCACCAAGGGCGGGAAAAGCGAATAATCCCTTTGGCACAAAGGGCGCACTTATACACCCTTACGGGTGCGTGCGCTCTGCCGAGGGCTTGTCGGCACAGAGAGAAAGCCGCTTGCTTCCCTCTCTGACCGACATTGGCGGCTTTGCCGCAACAAGGGGCTGCACCCCTTGCGCCGCTTACGCGGCTATCCCTGCACACCCACAAAAACAGTATACCAGCCTTTGGCGTCTGTACCATTTTTGCGGGTTTTCATTTTATCCGGGAGGTGATACCCATAGCCATCTATCATTGTAATATCAGCATTGTCAGCCGGGGCAAGGGCAAATCAGCCGTTGCCGCAGCCGCCTACCGAAGCGGCGAAAAGCTGACAAATGAGTGGGACGGAATGACACACGACTACACCCGCAAAGGCGGTGTTGTCCATACGGAAATTATGCTGCCACCCCACGCCCCGCCCTCTTTCTCTGACCGTTCAACCTTGTGGAACAGCGTGGAGCTTTACGAGAAAGCCGGGAACGCCCAGCTTGCCAGAGAGATTGACGCGGCGCTCCCCATAGAGTTATCCAGAGAGGAACAGATCCGACTTGTCCGGGAATACTGTTCCTCTCAATTTGTTTCCAGAGGAATGTGCGTTGATTATGCCATTCACGACACCGGCAAGGGCAATCCCCATTGTCACATCATGCTTACCATGCGCCCCCTTGACGAGCGCGGCGCATGGGCGGCGAAGTCCAAAAAGGAATATGACCTTGACGAGAACGGCGAGCGCATACGCTTACCAAGCGGCAGATACAAGACACACAAAGTTGACCTCACCGGCTGGAACGACAAGGGCAACGCGCTCTTATGGCGTAAGGCATGGGCGGATATTTCAAACGCCTACCTTGAACGAGCCGGAAGCCCGGAGCGTATCGACCACCGCAGCAACGCCGAGCGCGGCATTGACGAGCTACCTACCGTCCACATGGGCGTAGCCGCCTGTCAAATGGAGAAGAAAGGCATAGCCACCGAGAAAGGCGACTGAACCGGAATATCCAAAAGGCAAACCGCCTTATCCGGGAAATCCGGGCGCAGATTGGAAAGCTCAAAGAATGGATTGGCGAACTGTTCAAAGCGCGGGAAACCGCCCCGGAACAGCCCGCAACAATCCCCCGGCCTTGCAAATCTGCTGATGAAGTATTTAAGCGTTCAGAGGGAAAAGAGCCGGAAGTATTCGCAGAGTTGGCAAAGGCAGCACGCAGCCGACGAGCTGAAAACCGTAGCAGAGGCGGTAGGCTACCTTTCCGAGCATGGCATCTCCACCCTTGCGAGCTGGACGCTGCCCTTTCCTCTGTCAGCGACCAAGCCGACGCTATCCGGGCGGGCATGAAAACCGCCGAGGAGCGCATGAAAGAACTGCAAAAGCTGATTGAATACGGGAAGAACTACACCGAGTACAAGCCCATTCACGATGAACTGAAAAAGCTGCAAAACGGCTGGACAAGCAAGCGCGACAAGTACGAGGAAACCCACCGCGCCGAGCTGACGCTATGGAACGCAGCGAGCCGCTATCTCCATGCAAATCTGCCGAAAGGGACAAAGCCCAGCTTGCCTATCTCTGAATGGGAAAAAGAGTACGCCACCCTCAGCGGACAGAGGACAGCGGAATATACCAAGCTGAAAGAAACCCGCGCCGAGGTTGCCGAGCTGCACAATATCCGCAAGTGCGTTGATATTGCGCTGAAAGCCGACCAGCCGGAGCAGACCCGCGACAAGCGGCACGACTTAGAACGATGAAAGGAGTTGAGATTTTTGTATTACACCCAAGAACAGATAGACCGGGCGAACCAAGCCGACCTTGTTTCTGTTCCTGCAATCGCAGGGAACCGCTTACGCGCCGGACAGGAATACCGATGGAAACGGCACGACAGCTTGACCGTCCGGGGCAACAAGTGGTATCGCCACAGCCAGAGCAAGGGCGGCGGCCCCATTGATTTTGTCATGGAGTTTTTTGGCAAGAGCTTCACCGAAGCCGTTGAACTTCTCACAGGAGAAAAGGGAGCCGCACCGCCGCCGGATAGACCAAGCTACGCGCCCCTCTCCGACTTCCGGCTACCGCCCCGCAGCAACGACAACAGAATAGCGAGGAACTACCTCACAGCCGCCCGCCGCATTGATGATGATGTGACGGGCTTTTTCTTTGCCAGCGGCGATATTTACGAGGACGCAGCCCACCACAACGCCGTATTTGTGGGGCGGGACGAGGACGGAATACCGCGCTACGCCCACAGCAAGGGAACGGCGGGAAACTTCCGCCTTGATGTGAAAGGCAGCGACAAAGCCTTTAACTTCTGCTACCGGGGCGAGGGTGACAGGCTGTTTGTCTTTGAAGCCCCCGTTGACCTGATTTCTTTCCTCTGCCTGTTCAAAAAGGCTTGGCAGAAGCAGAGCTACCTGTCATTGGGCGGCGTGGGAGAAAAAGCCCTGCTCCGCTTCCTCTCTGACCGCCCGAACATCAAGACCGTTTATCTCTGCCTTGACAGCGACGAAGCCGGAAACGACGCTTGCAGCCGCCTTGTGAAGCTATGCCGGAGGGCTACACCGTCCACCGGCTTGTCCCTCTTTTCAAGGATTGGAACGAGGTATTGCAGCACCGGGCAGAAATCACAGACGGGAAGTATTTGCGAGAAGCGGTCTACGGCTTGAAAGAGCCGCCGCAGGAAGAAACCGTCGAGATTATCCGCATGAGCGAGGTTGACACACAGACCGTCGAATGGTTATGGGAGCCGTATATCCCCTTTGGGAAAGTAACCATTGTGCAGGGCAACCCCGGCGAGGGCAAGACCACCTTTGCCCTACGCCTTGCCGCCGCTTGTACCAACCGCAAGCCGTTCCCCCACATGGCAGTGCATGAGCCGTTCAATGTGATTTACCAGACTGCCGAGGACGGTTTGGGCGACACCATCAAGCCCCGCCTTATGGAAGCCGAAGCAGACCTTGACCGCATTCTTGTCATTGATGAAGCCAAGAGCGTACCGGGTGCGCCGTTATCCTAATCGGACACCTCAACAAAGCCGCCGGAGGACAGAGCGCCTACCGGGGTTTAGGCTCCATCGACTTCCGCGCTTTCGGTTCTATGCAGGCTGTGCTTGCAAATATTGAGGTTAAGAATGAAGATGATGCAAAAATGCTCTATGCTGAACTTGACGGCTACTGGACTAAGGGAAATGTGCTTCTCGGTCTGAATGAGGTTGCAAGAAATGCGGGAATTTCCCTTGATACCCTCAATAATCTTAATTATGATACTCAGCAGGAACTTGTCTTTGAATATATGGCTGACAGTTCCGATACTGCCCGACTCTATGAGATTACAAACAAGGCTCTTTCGATTGCGGAACTTGACCGTGTTGCAAAGTTAATCAACATTCCTGTTGACACGCTGAAAGAATATCCATTTGAAACTCAGGTACAGCTTTGCGGCATCTACGCCATGGAAAGCGATAACGTTACAGAGTTTGAGCTTGCCAATCGTCTTAGAGGTGCTGTTGGCTTATGAGTGTGATTAAAACAACAGGTGCGGATTTGCAGAAAATCGCCAATAAAGCCTATGCAAAGTATGCCACGGATAAGGGTGAAAAATCGCTCTTGCCCTTGAAAAAAGCCGTATTCCGTACTTTGCAAGGTTTAACGGTGCGGAAATTTCCCTTACATACGATGCCGACTATAAGGAAAATGTTGAGGAAATCATCAGAAAAATTATGTCGGGTGCTTATGAGGAGATTGTAGCTGAATTGAAGCGTATGACGAACAAGAATAGCTATAAGTCGCTTCTGCCCGAAATTGCAGAAATGCTTGGTGCTTCGGTAAGTTTCTTGAAATCTCGTCCAGATGAGGTGCAGGAAATTGTCTGCAAAAGATATGTTGATTTGTGGTACTGCGATACACCGACTATCAAACGTAAACTTGCGGAAATTCTCAATCTTGACAATTCTGCAGAGCATTATGTATCGGCAGAAGTTCAGCGTAAATATGCCGAAAAGATACGAGATTCACATATACAAAGAGAAATCAGAGAACACCTGAGCGTGAAAGGAGATTTTGATTATGCCTGTACAGGATAATGAACAGCCGAAAATGGCAGATGATATTTTCGGCAATGATGAGGAAAAGCGTAGACAGGATATGCAGAACTCTCAGGAGAACAGCACTAAGAAGTCACAGAAACTTCTTCCTTTTTTGAACGCAAAGGCAGAGATTCATCAGAGCCGCATTGATACTATCAACGAAAAAATCGCTGTTCGTGAGGACAAAATCGCTCGAAATGAAGCTAAAATTGAAAAGCTGTACGCAAAGGCTGACAGGCTGGAGGACAGAAATACAATTCTGAAAAATATGCTCGGCAGTGTTCCTGTTGTCCGGAAACTGATTGAAAAAAATGAGCAGAGAATTGCGAATATCAGGGAAAATAAAATCCCAAAAAGACAGGATAAAATCAGGAATCACAAGCTGAAAATCAATCGGCTTACTGCAAAACGTGACAGGGTTGAACACAAACTGAATCGTGTTCTCGCCCTCAATGATACTATCCGAAGCTTTTCTATCGGTCACAATAAAGAACGTCGGGAAGTCTTTACCAACGCTATGGACAGGCTGAATTGCGCTAATTCTGACTGCCTGACCGATAAGTTAAACACACTGAAAGAACAGAAAAATCAGCTTTTCGTGGAATACAATGACCCGAATACTTCCGCTGTTGACAAGTATGATTTACAGAATAAAATCGACAGCGTGACAGGCAAAATCGGAACTCTTGAAGATAAGATACATAAGCTGGCACGTCCCGAAAATCATTTTGCAGAGCAGACGAATGATATTGTTGATGCGGCTATGCAGGTCACTTCCGAGAAAATTTCAGAAGCTGCGGACAATGCTGATTTCGGTATGACGGAACTTGCCGAAACCATCTTTCTTTCTGCCGAACAGGTAGAAAAAACTTGATAAGGCAGAAATCACTCGTATTGCGGATAAGTTCAATCCTCTTGAAAATGTTGAAGTGCAGCTTGAAGATGATGCGAATATGATTGACGGAATCATCAACAACGGCTCTAAGACTGAACTTGAAGCATTGAAAAAGACTTGTCGGAAACACTTGATGCTATGAAAGAAATTAAAGGAAACAAGTACATGATGCAAAGCGTTCGTGAGGATGTTGCAGAGGATATTCCTAAAATGGAAGTGCAGCTTGAAGCAGTCAATAAAGCTCTCGAAAAAAATTTACTTCTGCGGTTGAAAATAGGGGCATCATCAATTCTGATTATTACAATTCCCTGCCGAAAGAACAGCGACATATTGAGAGTATGAGCAGCAGACAGGCTGAAAAAGTTATCGCTTCACTCACGGCTGTTGGAGTGCCGTTTTCCGCTGTAAATCGCACAAACGAAAAAACTGCAATAACCGTCGCAAATAAGGATATTCCTGTTTTGAAAGATATGATGCTGAATGCTCAGAGAGCTATGGAAGAAGAATCCCGACAGGCTTGGCACGAACTCGGTGATGCTTATGTTGAAGCCTATGAGGAAACGCACATTCCTGAAAATGTTGAGGTGAAAAAGCCGGAATACCAGACGGTAAACCCGGATTTTTATAAATCATTGACTAAGGATAACCGTTCTATCAGCGTTGAAAATAAAGAAAATGCTGATAAGGTTATGGAACGGCTTGCAGGCAAAAATATTCAGTTTTCGGCTGTAATTCGCAAAATGATACGGTTGAGATTACCGTTGCAAAGACTGACGAAAACACATACAAAAAGCATTTCGGACAACGTTAAAAATGAACGTGCAGTGCAGTTTGTAAATCCTGATTTCTTCAAGGCTCTGCCAAAAGAAGAACGTGCAACACAAAGAATGTCACAGGAAAATGCTGAGCAGAAAATTGCTGAATTATCTGAGAAAAATATTCCTCATTCTGCCATACTCAATGGAAATAAATCGGCGATTACGGTTGAGAAAAAGAATGTCGGAGCTGCATTTTTCAGCAGAGATAAGCTGAAACGCTCCGCACAGCGTATCAGCCACAAAAGCAAACAGCAGGACAAACCAAAAACACCAAACCAAAATCAAGGATTGGAATAATGAAAATTGCGGAAGAACAGATAGAAAAGAGCAAATTCCGTCAATTTGCCATCATTTCTAATGGCGCACGGCTTTGATTTGAAAAAGGTCGGCAGAGAATATCTGTGGAAAGAACAAGATAGTCTGCATATCAAGGACAATACGGTCGGTGAACGTGGCTCTTGGTTTCGATTTTCTGAGGATAAAGGCGGTGACAATATCGCCTTTGTCCGTGAATATATGGGAAAATCGTTTGTTGAAGCCATTGAGCTTCTGAACGGCGAAAATTATTTGAGGGATTTTGTTTCCTCGCACAGCTATGAACGCAGACGTAAAAATGCTGAAAAATCCGATATATCAATCAGTGAAAATGCCGATTGCAAGCGTGTTTTAGCATATCTCTGCAAAACTCGCAGACTTGACTCTGATATGATTTTCGAACTTGTAAAAAGCGGAAAAATCGTGCAGGAACAGAAAACAGGAAATGTCATTTTTAAGTTTTTTGATGAGAATAACAGGCTTGTAGGCGCTGAAAAAGTTGGTACTCCACACATCATATATTTAAGGGTGTTGCTGAAAATTCGGCTAATGATTACGGCTTTGAAATCAAAAAAGGCAATTGCGAAAATGCGTATTTTTTGAATCCGCAATTGATTTATTCTCGTTTCTGCAAATGAAAAATCCCAATAATTGCAGGCTGATTTCGATGATGGGAGTCAAGCCGAACGTCGTTATCGAAACTATGAAACGCTGTGAAATATCGCCCGAAAATGTCTTTATTTGTTCTGACAATGACAAGGCAGGAAATGAATTTTATCAGCGATTAACAAAGGAATATCCGCAAATAAAATGTGTTTTTCCCGACAGCAGATACAAGGACTGGAATGATATGCTCTGTGGGATTCCGAAAGAAAAAGAGGAGGTCGGAAAAGTGACAACTTACGGCAACAAAACGTGGAACGATGCGACAGATAACAGAGATAAAACACTCGTTTCAATGAACGAAGATACTTTTTAAAACTAAAAAATCAGCTCGATAATTCGGGTATCAACTACTTTGCTTACGCCAAAGACAGCAGTGTTGTTATGGCGGTGAATGACAAAAATATTGCTTGGCTGAAACAGCTTTCGGGCAATAAAAATCTTCCCACTCGCAAATCAATGTTGTGTACATACCGCCGCAGAAAAATATTATCGGAAACGCTGAATACCGATATATTCCCGATAAGCAGTATATCTCCGCTGACAGCGATACCGCTTTAAAAATGGCTGATATTATGCTCTCCCGAAACGTGCAGTTTTCGGGCAGAATCTATCCTAACGGCAAGGCTACGCTGACAGTTAGCGGTGCGGATTTGGCAAACGTTCAGTCCATTCATCAAGCAGTGATTGATATGCGTAAACAGTTTTCAAAGGCGGAAAAGGCGGACGAAATTATCGGAAACAAGGCATATCGTGACATCAGGCAAAGACAGTTTTTTATTCAAAACTTACACCTGAACAGTACAAAACTGCACAGCCGTTTCTTGATACCAATGCGGAATACAGCGGTCTGATTCGTGATAACAAGGTCATTTTACTGTTGAAAAGGAAGATTCTGCAAATTTCCACAGGGCATTGGAGAACGCACAGCGTGAGGTCGGAATTATCAATTCTCTGAAAAATAACGGTATTGATGATTACCATATGGACAAACTGTTTGAGGTAATTCACAGATTTGCCGCCCCGGATATTCATGAAAGTCTTGACAGCTTTTTACTCCGCAGCTTGATGAGAAGCAATTTGATAAAATGCTTTCCCTCGTAAATGACTACCTTGCACAATCGGTTTCGGAGCGATATGGCGAATATTCAGGACTTAATGCAATTCTCGACTTTAAGAATGAAATTGACAGAACTGCTGAACTTGCGGAATTTTTCTCGGAGCATAATTTCAGCGATGAGCAGAAAATTGTTATTTCTGAAATGTTCTCAAGAGATTCATCTAAAAATAACATTGAGGTTATTGATGAATCTTTACTTCCGATGAAATTCGTGAGTATTACGATATTCTGCACAATCAGTTTGATTTAGGTGATGCTACGGATTTTCTTGCAAACAGAATTAAACCTGAACTTACTGAGAAGGAAAAAAGCCTTTATGAATGGCGATATTGTGTCGTTTATGGCAAAAGCAGTACTTGCTTGGGACGAAATTGAGGATATTGGCTATTATTTCTATGAGGATGGATATATCAATAAATTTGCTCCTCACGATAATGCAAGTTATGGCAACGGACTGAGCGAAACTGCACTTTATGACCTTGCTCATCGTATGCAGGACGGAGAGGATATTCGCAAAGGAAATTGCACAGGCTCTGCTCGGAAATCAGCACAATTTCATCACTTCTCAAAATAACAAATTTACCGTTGAATACGGTGACGATTTTGCTGTTGCAAGATATTGTAATACCGAAAGACAGATAAGTTATGAGGAGTTGGGCGATGCCTTTTTCAAGTTGTTTAAAAACGAATATGACGATATTGTTCATGACAGAACTGTTGAGGATTTGAGAGATATTTTTCCCGACATTTCGGTGGAAACAGCTGATAAGCTTATCAATGCTTTTGACAGTGCAGCAATGCACGGCTGGAAGAATAATCAGGTTGTGACTAATCGCATTAAGAAGGCGCTCTATGATATTCTTGGTGATGAAGAAAATACCGAAAAGGCTTTTGCTTCAATCGCTGATATGAAGTACAATTTCAAGGTTGAGCCGAAAACAGAGAAAAGTTCCATACATTTCGGTTTGCTTGGAAACGGAATTACCGTCTACGATACTTCCCGTACCGATAATGAAACCCGTGACTATGTGACTGTTGCCCATATCTCGCCGGAGGGCGTTGTTAAGGTGTATGACGATTCAATTTCTGCTGACGATTTGGCACTTATTCAAAGTCAAGCTGATTCTGCCAGAGAGAAATTTATGGCAGATTGGAATACACTTGATTCAGCATCACAATTACAGAAACTCTATGATAAAGCCGATACGGAAACTATGCTGAATATTGGAAAAGAAGCTCTTTCTACAGAAGAAAAAATAGTAAAATATATGCCTTTTGTTTTCTTTGGTGAGGGCGAACGTCCGCAGCCCGAAAACAAGGACTTAGGTCCGGTGACTATGCGTAAGGTTGGAGCATTTTATGAGATGTATGGCAAAAATGCTCAGATAGCAGTTGACGTTCTCAAACTTCATCTCACTTCTAAAAATGGTGAAGATATGGTCGGTTTTCCTGATACAGTAAAGAGCGAATATGCCGATAAACTGCGTTATGCAGGATATACCGTTTTAATCGAAGAATCCTTTGAAATCAATCCTCCGAAACAGCAGGAGGAAAAACTTATGAGCGATATTTCAGAGGTTGCTGAAACTACTCCCGAAGAAACCATAAATCCGCTTACTATCACATTCAGCGGTGACAGTGACAGCCTTGATGAAATCAGGGATAAGGCTCTTTCACTCAGTGCAGCTTGTACACTTATCACAAGCGGACTTGTAGTCGATACATACGAAAATCATAGGGATGAATTGCTTTCAGCTGCCCATGAACTCGGTTTACTTGCTGAAATAAGAGGTGCGAAAAACCCTGATATTTCAGAAGATGATGTACCGCTTTTTGCTGATGCAGACGTTATTGAGAAAATCGAAAAGAGCGAAAATGCAAGCGACAACAAACCATTTTACGAAACGCCCGATGTTCAGGGCGAACAGCTTTCACTTTTCGGTGACTCCGTTCCGATTGCTCCCCAACAGCAGAAAAAAAAGGAAAAGGAAACATACGCCACAGGTCTTTTTGTAGGCAATGTAAACCGCTTTTCAGCACTCCACGATGAAATTATACGTGGAACTGGTTTTGAGAACGGCAAATTCCGTGTACAGCAATTCTATCACGAAAAAAGCCCACAAATAAGGAGTTTGCAGACTTCCTCAAAAATGAGTATGGCACAGGCGGTCACACGGGAGATGACGAAATTAAATTTGTTGACCATGATTCAAAAGGAATATTTTTCACACTTGAAAACAATGAAAAATTCAAATTCACTTGGTCGAAGTCGCTGATTTTACGGCTGAAATTATTGAAAAAAGGCGAGTATATTGAGCCAAAAATTGAAGCCGAAAAATCGGTTATAGAAATGACAGTCTACGACGATATTTCTGACGATAAAACAGCACAGATGCTTTCTGAAATTCGTCAAGGGAAAATTGCTGAAATTAGTGAAAAAACTGACGATAAAGAAATTGTATATGATGCACGAAAGAAGAATTTTTCCAATGTAAGGCTTGCTTACAATGAGGATTCCGGATTTCATCTGACAGTGGATACTGACAAGATTAAAGATGCAGTGATTACAGTGTTCGGTCAAAATGAAGAAGCGGTCAGGGATTATCTTGATAAGTACGCTGATGAAATCAATCTTGTGGATATTATCGAGCAGCCTAAAAATATCACTCTTCACAAGGTACAGGGTGGATTTTATGAGATTCATGGCAAACAGACGGAGCTTGAAAAATTAGCTGAAGTTCTTGATATGCATATCGTTCAGCGTAACAGAGAGTCTCTTATCGGATTTACCGATAATGCTCTTGAAAATGTGAAATCTGCTCTTGAAAATGCCGGATATTCCGTAGATATTGAGGACAGCGGTGATAAAATTGTCTTCGAAATGCTAGGCGGCGGTAGGCTTGAATTCAAGGATAATACATTCACCAAGCTTGCTGAAATTGATACGGCAAGCGGAGAAATCAGCTATTTTGTTGATAATTTGAGCGATAAGGACAAGCAGCATATTTCTGAAAA
>VOFD01001559.1_pt1 | contig 14707 bp, 20 predicted proteins | sample 5384101 | NCBI WGS metagenome assembly VOFD01 (sample SAMN12384723, study PRJNA508395) | human gut metagenome | isolation source: healthy gut C | host: Homo sapiens
TCTTTGATACCGTCAATGCCAAAGTCGGAGAGATTGCGGTACAGGTAGGGACTACCCCGGCGGCATGGAACGCCGGGGTTTTCTCCCTTATCCGCCAGCTTTCCGAAACGGTGATCCTGCCGATTGCCGGATTGGTGCTGACCTTCGTCGCCACCTACGAGCTGATACAGATGCTTTTGGAAAAGAACAATATGCACGAGGTTGACGTGGCGAATATCTACAAATGGGTATTCAAAACCGCTTGTGCCATCCTCATTCTTTCCAACACCTTTTTGATATTGTCATGGCAGTGTTTGATGTGTCGCAGAGCGTGATTGCGGATGCGGCGGGGCTCATCCAAGGCTCCACCGACATTACGCCGGATATGCTGGCGGAGCTGGAAACCACGCTGGAGGGCATGGACTTGGGGCCGCTCCTTGGCCTGTGGCTCCAGTCCTCTGTAATCGGGCTGACCATGCAGATCATGGGGATCATCATTTTCGTTCTGGTGTACGGAAGAATGATAGAAATATATTTGCTGACCAGTTTAGCCCCCTGCCCGTTGCCACGCTTTCCAACCGAGAGCTGGGCGGTACAGGGCAGAACTACCTAAAATCCCTGTTCGCCGTGGGCTTTCAAGGGATGCTCATACTGGTCTGTGTTGCGATCTATGCGGTGCTCATTCAAGGCATCGCCACAGGCGGCGATCCGATTGGAGCGATATGGGGAACCGTAGGCTATACGGTTCTTTTGTGCTTTATGCTGTTTAAGACGGGCGGCATCGCCCAGCGCATCTTCGGGGCGCATTAAACGGACGGACTTCGGGACAATTTGTCCCGAGGCCGGGAAAGGAGGAAACAATTTTGAGTAAGGATGTCATATTAACCCCGGAACAGATCGCCGCCGAGGAGCGGCGCTGGCTGTTCGATGCGCCGATTGCGGAACTGGCCGAGGTAAAAGGCGTGACGGTGGACGAGGCGGTTAAGCTGCGGACGGACGCAATTTTGCAGGAGGCCGCTGTTCCCATCGAAGTCACGGTTCGCCCGATTGAGCCCCAGGGTAAGCTCATCGGCTTTGCCAGCGTAAACATCGGGGGCGTGGTGGTGGATGATTTTAAGGTGGTGGACGGGAAAAACGGGGTGTTCCTGGGCGCTCCCAGCAAGCCCGACCCCACCAGCAGGTCGGGCTACCGGGCCACGGTGCGTATCAACGACCGGGGAACCCAGGAGCGGCTGAACGCGGCGGCCCAGGCAGGCTTACAACATGGCGGTGGAGAAACTGCTGGCCCGGGCCGAGGCGGTGCGCCCCGCCCCATCCGGGAGCAGATGGACAAGGCGGGAAAGGAGGCCGCGCAGAAAAATGCCGCCCGCTCCGCCCCGGCAAAGGGGAAGGAGGGCGGGATGACGATGATGGCCACTTTGGGACAAAATGTCCCGAAACTCCAGACGAGCTGTGGGAGGCGGTCAAGTGGGCCGTCAAGCCCGACGGCGCTGTACTGTTCTTCGCGCAGTGCCCCTATGACAAGGTGCTGGGCGCGTCCAACCTCTCCATGCTCCGCTATGAGTGGGTATGGTACAAGAGCCGCTGTACGGGTTTTCTCAACGCCCGCCGCGCTCCGCTGAAAAAGACGGAGAACATTCTGGTGTTCTATCAGAAGCTCCCCGCTTTACAATCCGCAGTTTGAGCAGGGCAAGCCCTACAAGAAAATTGCGGGCAATAACGGGAACAGCACCAACTACGGAAAATTCACCCGTTCCGGCAGCGGATCGGAGGACGGCCTGCGCTTTCCCGGAAACGTGCTGGTTTTTTCCAGACCAGACGGCGATTTTTGGGGGCTGGAGCTCGTTCCTCAATTACTTTGACAGCTCTTTGCCGTTCCAGCTTTCCTTTATCAACCGCCGCTCCCGTTCCCGGAGCAAGTACAAGGTCAATATCCCCCCGGCACAGGATGACTTTGACAGCATCCGGGCCGAGTTCACAGGTATGCTGAAAAATCAGATTGCCAAAAGCAACAACGGCATCGAGCGTTCTAAATATATCACTTTCGGCCTACCCGCCGAGGGGATCGCGGAGGCCCGCCCCCGTCTGGAGCGCGTGGAGGCCGACGTGACAGGCAATTTGAAGCGGCTGGGCGTTCCCTCGGACTCCGATGGACGGGCAGGCACGGCTGGCCCTGCTTCCAGTCAGATGCATCCCGGCAGCCGGGAGCCGTTCCGTTTCTCCTGGCAGGACATTCCGAACGGGCATGGGCACAAAGGACTATATTGCCCCGGACAGCTTCGACTTCCGGCAGTCCCGGACATTCCGGGTGGGCCAGTATTGGGGCGCTGCGTCCTATTTGCAGATTTTGGCGTCCGAGCTCTCTGACAAGCTCCTGGCGGAGATCCTGGAGCTGGATGCGGAACTGACGGTTACGCTCCATATTCAGACGGTGGATCAGCTCAAGCCATTAAGACCGTCAAGGGCAAACTCTCCGACATCGGCAAAATGAAAGTGGAGGAACAGCGCAAGGCGGTACGGGCCGGGTACGATCCCGACATTCTGCCGCCTGACCTCATTACATTCAGCAAGGACGCGGCGGAGCTCCTGGCTGATCTCCAGTCCCGCAACGAGCGGATGTTCCTGCTGACCTTTACGGTGGTAAACATCGCCCCCACCCGCCAGCGGCTGGAAAACGATGTGTTCACCGTGGGCGGCATCGCACAGAAATACAACTGTGCTTTGAAGCGGCTGGACTGGCAACAGGAGCAGGGCTTCGTGTCCTCCCTGGCCCTGGGCTATAATGAGGTGGAAATCCAGCGGGGCATGACCACCAGCTCCACGGCCATCTTCATTCCCTTTATGACCCGGGAGCTGCGCATGGCGGGGCCGTCCCTCTACTACGGCATGAACGCCCTTTCCCATAACGTCATCATGGCTGACCGCAGAAGTTGTCAGAATGATTTTGGAAGCTATCTATGAACCTGTCTTTGACAGTCACTCCCACGGTTTCAGACCGGGCAAAAGCTGTCATACCGCACTCCGTCAGATTTCTTCTGACTTCACAGGCGTGGTTTGGTTTATCGAGGGTGATATTCAGGGTTGTTTTGATAACATCAATCACGAAAAACTGATTGAGATTTTTGAGCAGGAAAATCAAAGACAGTCGTTTTCTGAACATCATTCGCCAGTTTTTGAAAGCTGGGTATATCGAGAATTGGAAGTATAACGCCACTTACAGCGGTTCTCCGCAGGGTGGTATCTGTTCACCGATACTTGCAAATATCTATCTGAATGAGCTGGACAAGAAGTTTCGGGAAATCGCAGAACTCTTTGATAAGCCGAGGTCTGCATATCAGACACTGGAATATCATGCGGCAAGCAAAGAATAATAAAAAGACTGTCTTACTGGATTGACCACACCGCTGACGAAGCGGCAAGACAAGAACTGATTAACCAGCATAAGGCGCAGAAGAAAGCCCTAAGAAATCTGCCCTGCAAACCTGCCGACAATAAAAAGTTTACGTTTGTCCGCTATGCGGACGATTGGCTGGCAGGCGTGTGCGGTACAAAAGCGGAATGTGAGGAATTGAAAGCCGAAATCGCTGAATTTCTAAGCACAGAGCTGAAATTGACTTTGAGCGAAGAAAAGACGCTGATAACGCACAGCTCCGAAAAAGTCCGTTTCATTGGCTATGATATTTGTGTCCGCAGAAATCAAGGTCACAGAATGAAAAACGGAACGTGGAGAAAATCCCGTACCCTGCACATGAAAGTTGCCTTGTCTATTCCCCATACGGAAAAGATTGAAAAATTCATGTTTGCAAAGAAAGTCATTCGCCAAAAGGAAAACGGGGAGTTTCAGCCGATACACCGAGCCGGACTTCTCAACCTTGCGGATTATGAGATTGTGGAACAGTACAATGCCGAAGCAAGAGGGTTATGCAACTATTACAATCTGGCTTGTGATTATCACACGTTGGACTACTTCTGCTATCTCATGGAGTACAGTTGCTTAAAAACGATTGCTAATAAGCATAAAACCAGTATCCGCAAAATCATTCGCCAGTATAAAGACGGGAAAACATGGTCTGTTCCTTATGAAACCAAAACAGGGACAAAGCGTGTGCGCCCCGTTAAAATCGCTGACTGTAAGCGTGGCGAAGCGAGTGACATCATCTATCAGAGAAAGAAATTTAGCTGGAAAACCACTATCAGACAGCGGCTCAATGCCAGAGTTTGTGAATTATGTGGGTGTAAAGAAGCCGATTTGTATGAGGTTCACGTTATACGGAACTTAAACGAATTGGGTAATTCTGATTGGGAAACCGTGATGAAAAAGAAGCGGAGAAAAACGCTTGTCGTTTGCAGCAAGTGCCATGAACCTATCGGGACGCCCAGAGAACGGGGAGCCGTGGGGCTGCGGTCGCCAAAAAAGCAAAGGAAGCAATCAGCAATGCAGGACAGGCCGCTGTTGCCCTGGTCAAAAACAATAAGGGGATTTTGGTGATTGTCAGCGGCGTGGCCCTGCTGTTTATTCTGGTGTTTTCCTCCCTGTCCTCCTGTTCCGTGACGATGGAAGGGGCGATGGGTGCTGTACTTGGCACCTCCTATACTTCTGAAGATCCGGACATTTTGCAGGTGGAGGACGATTACATCGCGCTGGAGCAGCAGTTGGAACGCCGGATGGCCAACATCGAAAGCGAATTTCCCGGCTATGACGAGTACCAGTACGATGTGGACACCATTGGCCACGATCCCAATGAGCTGATTTCCTACCTGACTGCAAAATTCAATGCCTTCACCCCGGCTCAGGTACAGGCAGAATTAGAAGCCCTGTTCAACCAGCAATACACCCTTACCACCCGTGAGGAGGTGCAGATCCGTTACCGGACTGTGACCTGGACGGATGAGGAAGGCAACGAACATGAAAGTGAGGAGGCATATGAGTATTACATTCTCCATGTGACCCTGCGGAACCATTCCCTGGGGACGGTGGCGGTGGAAAACCTGACCGAAGATGAAAAGGGCCGGTATGCCGCCATCCTGGAGTTAAAAGGCAACAAGCCCTATCTGTTCGGGGACAACATCTATGCGAACCCCTCTGAAGGGGAGCATTACGAAATCCCCGGCGAAGCCCTGTCCGACCCGTCTTTTGCCGCACTGATTACCGAAGCGGAAAAATACTTAGGCTACCCCTACGTCTGGGGCGGTTCAAATCCGTCCACCAGCTTTGATTGCAGCGGATTTGTCTGCTGGGTCTTTACCAACAGCGGCGTTCACAACCTGCCCCGTACCACGGCGCAGGGCATTTACAATCAATGCGCAATTATCCCGTCCTCCGAAGCCAAACCGGGGGACATTATCTTTTCACGGGAACCTATGACAGCGCAGGGCCAGTGTCCCATGTGGGGATTTATGTAGGCGACGGATGATGATCCACTGTGGCTCACCCATCCAGTACGCCAATATCAACACGTCTTATTGGCAGCAGCACTTTTTTACGCATTTGGGCGGCTCTGACCGCCCGGAAAGGAGTTTTGATGAACCAGAAAATTCAGAAAATCGTGACCGAGATTGAGAAGGTCAAGAGCAAGATTGCAACCCAGCAGGCAAGGCTTAGGGAGCTGGAGCAGCAGAAAACGGAACTTGAGAATACCGAGATTGTTGGTATGGTGCGCGGCCTGGAGGTCACGCCGGAAGAACTGGCCACCATCATTCAGGCTATTCGCAGCGGCAATACCGGCGGCCTGTCTGTGGCCGCACAAAAATCCGGAGGAACAGGAGGAAATGGATGATGAAGAATAAGCTGCGCTATTTCATGGTGCTGACTGCACTTGCGATGTGCTTTGGTACTTTTTCTGTTACCGCCTATGCACAGAGTAATGAACCACAGGAGGAAACCGCGCCGGTGGAAGAAACCACAGAGCCGGAAGAAACTGCTACCCCGAACCCCTTCACGCCAAACGGAACCGGCACTGTCCTGGACAACGCCACCAGCGAGGACGAAAAGGAGTTTTATACCATCGTGACCGAGGATGAAAACGTCTTTTATCTGGTTATTGATAAACAGCGCGATACGGAAAACGTCTATTTCCTCAATGCGGTCACGGAGTCCGACCTGATGGCACTTGCCGAGCCGGATGCAGAGGAAACCGCCGAACCGGTGGAATCAGAGCCGGAACCCACACCCTCGCCAGAGCCGGAGGAACCTGCCGAGGGAATAGTGGAACCTGAACCGGAGCCTGTTCCGGAAACCGGAACCAGTCCCATTATGCTAGTTTTGATTGGCGTGGCGGTACTTGCCGTAGGCGGCCTGGGCTACTACTTCAAGATTTATAAACCCAAACATGAATTGGACGATGCTGCCGATTTGGATGAATTTGAGTTTGCAGGGCCGGAAGAACCGACCATCCGGGAAGAAGATCTGGAAGAACCTGCGCCGGAACTGACTGCCGAGGAAGAAGCCGAACAGCGCCGGCTTTATGAGGAAGAACAGGAATTTCCGGACGATGACGAGGATGCCCCTGTTCAGTAATAATCCGGGGCTGGAACGGATGATGCAGCAGAAACCCACCGGGCGGCGGGTGCCGGAACCTCCGGCGCTCCCGCCCGATCATCCCTGCTATGGCTGCAACTATGGCATGGGAAGGCGCTGTATAGGGGTCTGCTATAAGCAGCTTTTGAAAGGAAGGAGGAAACACGATTGAAATTAGTGGTGGCTGAGAAACCCAGCGTGGCTCAGAGTCTGGCCGCTGTGCTGGGGGCCAAAACAGAAAAAACAGGGATATTTGGAGGGCGGCGGCTTTCTGGTAAGCTGGTGCGTCGGGCATTTGGTCGGGTTGGCCCCTGCCGATGCCTACGACCCGAAGTATTCCGAGGTGACCGTAGAAGGACTTGCCGATTATTCAGAAAGAATGGAAGTTTATCGTTGCCCCAGGAAAAAAGGAGCAATTCAAGGTGCTTTCTGACCTGATGAACCGGGCCGATGTGGACGGTTTGGTATGCGCCACCGACGCGGGCCGTGAAGGGGACTTGATCTTCCGTCTGGTGTATCATCAGGCCGGGTGCCACAAGCCGATGGAGCGTCTGTGGATTTCGTCAATGGAGGAGGACGCAATCAAAGCGGGATTTTCCGCCCTGCGCCCCAGCAGCGAATATGACCTTCTCTATGCTGCGGCCCTCTGTCGGGCAAAGGCGGATTGGCTGGTAGGGATTACCGGAACCCGGCTGTTCTCCACTCTCTACCGGAGAACGCTCAATGTGGGGCGCGTCATGACCCCCACCCTGGCCCTGGTGGTGGAACGGGAAACTGCGATTGACAGCTTCAAAAAGGAGAAGTTTTACACGGTGGAACTGGACTGCGGTTTTTCTGCCGCAAGTGACCGGATGGCAGAGAAAAAGGCAGCGGAGAAACTGAAAGCTGCCTGTGCAGGCCAGACTGCCACTGTCCGAAGGGTGGAGAAAAAGCAGCGCAATGCCAGCCCGCCGAAGCTATATGATTTGACTTCCCTCCAAAGGGACGGAAACCGGCTGTTTGGCTACACCGCCCAGCAGGTGTTGGACTATGCCCAGGCCCTCTATGAAAAGAAGCTGCTGACCTATCCCCGTACCGATTCCAATTATCTGACGGAGGACACCGCTGCCACAGTGCCGGAGCTTTTGGAGCAATCTGTTTCCAGCCTGCCGTTTTCTGTGGAGGTAGGGCAAACAGATGTCCCGTGTGGTAGATGCTTCAAAGGTCAGCGACCACCATGCGCTGCTGCCTACTATGCAGGTAAAGCAGGATGCACTTGCTGCGCTGCCCGCCGGGGAGCGCAACATCCTCACCCTGGTGATGGTTCGGCTTCTGTGCGCGGTCAGCGAAAGCAGGGCTAGGACACAGCGGTAATACTGGATTGCAGCGGCACTTCCTTTTTGCAAAGGGCCGCGTGGTGACAACCCCCGGCTGGAAGGCCGTGGAACAAGCCTTCCTCTCCACCCTGAAACAGAAGCCAGAAAAGGACGATCCAGAACCGGCCGCACTACCTTCCATCACCGAAGGGCAGTCCCTTCCCGGCTGCAAGGCGGCGGTGCGCGAGGGAACCACCAGCCCGCCCAAACACTTCACGGAAGATCTGCTGCTTTCCGCGATGGAACACGCCAGCGCAGAGGAATTTGCAGAGATTAAGGATGTGGAGCGCACGGGCCTGGGAACCCCGGCTACCCGCGCCGGTGTGATTGAGAAGCTGGTGCGCGGCGGCTTTCTGGAACGTAAGGGCCGCCAGCTTCTCCCTACGAAAAAAGGCCATAACCTGATTGTGGTGCTGCCGGACAGTATCAAGTCGGCTAAACTGACCGCAGAATGGGAAGCTGCCTTAAAGGAAGTGGAACGCGGGGATCGTTCCGCAGACGATTTCCTCTCCGGCATTGAACGGATGACCGCCGATCTGGTGGAGGGCTACCGGGCAATCCAGGCAGACACCTCCCTCTTTGACCAGCGGGAGCCGATTGGCAAGTGTCCCCGCTGCGGCAAAGATGTGGTGGAAAGCAAGCTGAGTTTTCAGTGTGTTGACCGTTCCTGCGGGTTTACCATGTGGAAGAACAGCCGCTTCTTTACCGACAAGCATAAAGAACTGACCAAAGCGGTGGCAAGCGCACTGTTGAAAAAGGGCCGTGTCAAAATGACCGGCTTATTCAGTGAGAAAAAGGGCGTGGCCTACGATGCCACCGTGGTACTCGACGATACCGGCAAGTATGTGAATTACAAGCTGGAATTTGACCAGAAGAAAGCAGGTGCAAAGCATGAGTGAGGAACGAAACCAATATTCCGTGGTGCCCTTTGACACTTTTGAGCGATACCTGGGGCCGCGCTATGAGAATATTCCCGGCGTGGAGTACATTTTGGAAAATGGAACGCTGCTCTACTTCATGGAGGAGGCTCCAGGCGTGTACGAGTCTGCCGACCACACCGTTACCGGCGAACCGGCAGCCCCAAAACTGTTTGTCCCCGTTTATGAGGGGGATGAAATGCAGCCCCACGCTTTTGCCGAAGTCGGCCCCCGTGAACAGTTTGCCGCCATCACCGATTTTTCTGTGACCATCGGCCTGCCGGGGGTGAACCAGCGCAAGGAGCCGGGATATGTGCTGGACAACGGCCTGGTGCTTCTGGAAAGTGAACGGGACAGCCAGGGCAACTATAAGGCCGGGGCCGGAATGGACGGGATGTTTTTACAGACCGGGCGCATTTTTGAGCCGATCCGGTATCCGGATGGGGAAATCCTCGCGTTTCTGGAACGCCAGCCGGAGCGCATCCGTGCGAAAGACCTGGAGTCCGTAAAGGCCGATGATACTGCCAGAGTGCAGAAGCCCAGGGAAGAAAGACAGTCCCAAAGCCGCCTTCCCTGCGGGAGCAGCTACGTCGGGCGCAGGAGGCACGGCCCTTACCTGGGGCCAATGTTCCGGAAAGGGAACGGTGATCGGGATGGCCTTGCTGAAGGTAGAACAGGAAACCATCATTCTTTTTAACGAAGCGGAGGCCACGGCCAGCGTCTATACCCATAACGCTGCCTTACAGCGGGTACTTCTGGAACTGTGCCAGACCCATCCGGCCCAGGTACGGCAGACCGAAGATAACCGCCACGGCGGGCTGACCTTTGAATTGCCCAAAAAGTGGGTGAAAATCACACCGCCGCGGGAACTCTCCGAAGCACAGAAACGGGTTTTGGACGAGATGAACCAGCGCAATCGGGAACGCAGGCAATCCACTTAATCATTCAGGGCGGCATGGGGTGTCTGTGCCGCTCTTCTTTTTGAAAGGAGGTTCTTATGGCGCAGAAATGGCAGACCATTTCGGAACTGGCCGCCGATACCAGCCGGAAGGTCACACACTCACCGGAGGAATGGTGCCGCTTTCTCACTACGGCGTCACGATTTTATAAAGCCTACGATTTTGACGATCAGCTTTTGATTTACGCACAGAAGCCGGACGCGACGGCCTGCGCGGATATGTCCACTTGGAACAATAAAATGCGCCGGTGGGTCAATGCGGGCAGCACTGCTATCGCGCTGATCCGCAAGGGGTACGGCGGCAAGCCTTATCTGGACTATGTGCATGATGTGGCAGACACCCATCCGGTACGGGGCGGCAAAGACCCGTGGTTGTGGAAATTGACGGAGGAAAACCGTGAGCCAGTCATAGAACGGCTGCGGAGTACCTTTGGAATTGACGGTGCCGGTGATTTGGGCGACCTCTTGATGGAGGTCACGGATAAACTGGTGCAGGAAAGCTACGGCGAATATCTTCCCGACCTGCTCTATGAGCGGGAGGACAGCTTTTTAGAGGGGCTTGACGATTTCAATGTGGAGGTGCTGTTTCGCAATACCCTGCGAGCAAGCGTCCAGTACGCTGTCCTTTCCCGCTGCGGCCTGGATGTGAACCGTTACCTGGACACAGAGGATTTTCGGGAGATCACCAACTTTAACACCACCGCTGCCCTGGCCTGCCTGGGGACGGCAGTATCCCAGGGAAGCCGGGAACTGCTTTTGGAGATTGGCGACACCATCCGGAAAATAGAACGGGAAAAGGCCAAAAATCCTCTTGCAAAGTCTAACAGGGAGCCGTATAATGATAGCAGAAACTTTAGCACATTAAAGCGTGAAAGGAGCGACGAGCATGGCGATATTGACATACACGAAACAGAACGGGTATCAGGTTCCCAATCTCCGGATGGACGAGAGGGAGAACGAACCGCAGACCCTGGGCCGGTTCGGAAGGGCCAGGGAGAAATATCTGATGGAGCACCGCAAGGGACTTTACAATTCGATGCTGCTGACCGGCAGGCTGTGGGCGCATCTGACCGAGATCGACCGGACAGCCCAGGAACAGATGGACAGTCTGGTGGCAGAGATGGCGAAGGAACAGGGCGTGACCGAAGCATTGAAAGCCAGCAATCCGATGGAATGGGTGCAGCGGATGAACAACATCCAGCAGTCGGCGGAGGAGATCATCCGAAGCGACCTAATTTACAGTTAAACACGAAGGGAACGGCAGGTGAACAGCCTGCCGTTTCTGCGTCTGTGGAGATAGACGCGCCATTTTCTGCAAAGCCGGACTACCGGCAGCTTACTCTTTTTGACCTGCCGGAAATGCAGGTACAGAAGATTTCTCGCCAGGAAGCGGAGGCTGCTTCTTCCCGTTCCCGGCGCAGAAAGCCGGAGCAGCCAAAGGATAACAAGTTGGAAACAGCCAGCCGGAAACTGTTTGAGCAATCCGGCACAGCGGCCAATGAGCAACTATCCTTTGACCTTATCGCGGCCGGGCGTGGACAGATAGAACCCCAAAACGGGGATACAGTCAGGGTACAACCCCGCCCCCGCCAGTCCCTCCCCGGAACCCACCGGCGCGGGCGCGTCCGAAGCGGTCAAACCGTCCACAGAAGCCCCTGTTTCTCCTTCCTTTGTGCCGGATGTGCCAGAGTACATGAAATTAAAGGCCGATCACCCCGGCTCTTTTGTAAGCGTCAAGGTGGGCGATTATTTTTTGCTCTATGGGGAGGACGCAAAGCAGGCTGCCGCCGACCTGGGCCTAAAGACCGTGGTTCAGGAGATTCCCGGACTTGGGGAAACCACTGTCACCGGCACAAACCTGGGCTGGCCCCATCTGGCAAAGCAGTTACAGCTTCACGGCCATAACGTCACTATTGGCGAATGGGAGAACGGTCAGTATCAAATTGTCAAAAACCTGGATGTGGCTGATTTTATTCCCCTGCGGATGAAGCTGGAGCAGGAAAACCGTATCTATACTATTGATCAGGTCGATTACGCTGCGGGGCGTGTCAGCCTGCAGGATGATACCTTTGGGGTCAGAACTGGATTTCCCATCTTCCGGAATGAGCCGGTATCCATCGTGCGGGAATGGGTGGAACGCCAGCAGGAAAAAGACCTGGCGGTGGCAGCGCGTACAGAGGAAATGCTCTCGGAAACCTACGAACAATCCCAGCTTGATACAGCCAAAAGGCTGATTACAGAATTTTGTGAGTATGAATATGGTTCCGAGGTGGATTTTACCGACCTGCGGCATATCGGGTTGGCCTGTACCACCACGGACAACGAACAGCACATCCTTCAGGTGGAAGCAAATCTCGTAGAGCCGTCCATCAGTTACCTGCTGGACGGCGAATTGGTACATCGAGATAAGTACCAAAATCTCTCGAAACTGATTCTCAAGGAACTTGTCACACTTGACTTTGATCACCTCATCCGCACGGGCCTTGACGCGGCTCAGAGAGAACCGGCCATTATTCAGGAGGATGTAAAACCGTATCATCGTTATTCTGTGATAGAAGCCAGCAGTACGGATTCCTATGTCCCGGATGGTGGCCGATTTGCTATTTTTGATGAAGAAACATGGGACTACTATTATGACGAGAACAGTTGGGCAAAGGTTTTTCCCGACGCAGAATCCGCCGCTCAATTTATAAAGGAACTGGAGAAAGCGGATGCCGAAAAGCAGCAGCCTGGCCTGACCGGGCAGCCGATTACCCGCGAGGGCGACACCCTGACGGTTGGGAATGGCCCCGCTACCCATGAAGTTGATATTACCGTATCTGATGAAGAATGGGAACGTATCAAAGAAGCTATCCCAGACCAGACCGGGAAAGCCCCTGACCATGACGGAACCTCTCAGGCCAGTGGCAGAACGCTTCCTCCACCTGAAATAAAGCCTATTGTATCTGCCGATGAATGGCAGCGAGCAAAGGAAGCGATTGCTGACCGGGGGATAAAAGTTACATCAGAAACCGAAAAAGTTTATCCAGGAGAAAAAAAACCACTTACCTTACGACGTGGTTGTGGAACGGCTGCATATTGAGGAACCAGAGCGCCCTTCCACCCCTGCCGCCCAAAACTTCACATCACCGACCCTGACCTGGGTGCAGGCGGGCAAAAGACAAAGTACCAGAACAACGTGGCTGCGATCCGGCTCTTAAAAGACCTGGAGGCCCAGGGCCGCAGCGCGACGCCGGAGGAACAGGAAATCTTATCCCGCTATGTCGGGTTGGGGCGGCATTCCCCAGGCGTTTGATGAAGCCAATGAAAAGTGGGCTTCAGAGTATGCAGAGTTAAAAGCGTTATTGACCCCGGAAGAATACGCTTCGGCCCGTAGTTCCACCCTGAACGCGCATTTTACCAGCCCCACCGTGATTGAGGGAATGTATCAGGCATTGGAGAAGATGGGCGTTCATCCAGATACCGTTCTGGAACCTGCTATGGGCGTAGGCAACTTCTTTGGGCTTCTACCGGAGTCTATGCAGAGCGCGACCCTGATGGGCGTGGAACTGGACAGCCTTACCGGACGGTTGGCAAAAGCAGCTTTATCCCCAGGCGAATATCACCGTGGATGGCTTTGAGCGCGTCAACCTGTCGGACAATTCCATCGACCTGGCCGTGGGGAACGTACCTTTTGGCAGCTACAAGCTGGCCGATCCCCGGTACGATAAGCAAAACCTTCTCATTCACGACTACTTTTTGTGAAAACGCTGGATAAAGTGCGGCCCGGTGGGATTGTGGCTTTTATCACCTCAAAGGGAACGCTGGATAAGCAGGATTCCACCGTGCGGGAATATCTGGCGCAGCGGGCTGACATTTTAGGCGCGGTGCGCCTGCCGAACAACGCCTTTTCCAGGAATGCCGGTACGGATGTGACGACAGATATGTTGTTCCTGCAAAAAGCGGGCGCAGCCACGGGAGCAGGTGCCGGATTGGGTGCATCTGGGGCAGACCGCAGACGGCATCCCTATCAACCGCTATTTTGAAGCCCATCCGGATATGGTGCTGGGCACGATGGCCTGGGACAAAAGTATGTATGGGAACGAACGGGAAACTACCTGCGCCCCGCTTCCTGGGATTGAGCTGGCCGACCAGTTGAGCGAAGCCCTTTCAAAACTCTCCCCGCCGGATCAGCAGCTTCTCTCCCAAAAAGGTGCGGTGGAAGTCCCGGAACTATTAGAACGAATGGAAACCGCTGATGTAGAAGCCCGGAATTTCAGCTACACGGAGGTCGGCGGTAAGCTCTACTTTGTGGAGGATGGCGAGCGGATTCCGTTAGAGGTTCCCGCCACCACCGAAAAGCGTATCCGGGGATGATTGGCCTTCGGGAACTGACCCGAAATCTCATTGAGTTGCAGCTTCACGGTGGCACTGATGAGAACATCAAGGCCGCTCAGGAAAAACTGAATCAAGCCTACGACGCTTATACCGCAGAGTACGGCCTCTTAAACAGCACTGGAAACAAGCGGGCCTTTGAACAGGATTCGTCCTACTGCCTGCTGTGTTCCCTGGAGGTATTGGACGAGGACGGAAACCTAGAGCGCAAGGCGGATATGTTCACAAAACGCACCATCAACCAACAGGTGACGATTGACCATGTGGACACCGCCAGTGAAGCCCTGGCCGTTTCTATTGGAGAACGTGCCCGTGTGGATTTGGGGTATATGTCCTCCCTTTTTGGCACCCCAGGCGAAACCGATAGTATCATCCGCGACCTGAAAGGGGTCATCTACAAAAATCCGGAAGCCGGTGGCGGCCCGTTAGATGGATGGGAAACGGCAGACGAGTATTTATCCGGCAACGTCCGGAAGAAGCTGGTCGCTGCACGGGCGGCGGCAGAGATTGACCCTGCATTTGCAGAGAATGTGGCCGCACTGGAGCAGGCCCAGCCCAAAGACCTCTCCGCAGCGGAGATTGACGTGCGGATCGGCGTTACCTGGAT
>VOFD01000378.1_pt1 | contig 14704 bp, 12 predicted proteins | sample 5384101 | NCBI WGS metagenome assembly VOFD01 (sample SAMN12384723, study PRJNA508395) | human gut metagenome | isolation source: healthy gut C | host: Homo sapiens
AATACTTTATTATAGAAATCTTTCTTAATCTGAAGTCTAATCAAACCATTCATTTCAGCATCTTTAGTATCAGCATACGAAACCCCATCTTCATTAAAATAAATGCCTGAAGTCATGTAAGCCTGTTGAGGAACCAAAGTCATTCTATAAGAATCCTTCCACATATCATATTCATCTTGTCCGTTATGGATGGTGAAAATGATTTCTTCGTTCTTCTTATTATTATAAGCAAAAACATCGGTAAAATTGCTTTCCAAACCTATTCCCGGACAGTTTTTAACTTCCTGCAAAGCCGATTTTGCCATGTTATAATCAGTTGCTCCACCGTCCATCTGCTTACCGCTCCACAAATAAACTTCACCTTTCAACATTTTAGTTGCCCCTAATGACCAATAATGCTTCCCATATTTATAAGAATAATCATTGCCAAATGCTGCTTCTGAAGCAGATATATCATTCTTGATTTGTTCCATTACAGCACTTGCAGGAGAAGCCGGTTTCAGGATGTTAGCCAAATCAATGGTAGAACCACTGGTATAATCCAAATGTAAAATTACATCTCCCCATGAACGGAGCAGATGAAAATACAAGAAAGCACGCATACCATAAGCCTCACCCAAATAATAGTTCTTCGACACCTCTGGCAACAGTTGGGTTTCTGTTGTTTTGGCAATCATCAAGTTTATCTGATTAATAACCCCATACAAGTCAGCAAAGTTACTTAGTCCCACATTTTCCGCATTCAGCGAATTATAAGGAAATCTTTCCATTCCTTGAGTCGCTTCACCACCAAATGGATCATCACCATAAATATCCGCACGAGGTTCACCTAAAATAAAGAGATTATATGTCCGTTCCCTAAGTTGAGCATGCAAACCTACATTAAATGCACTGAAATGAGTGTCACTTTTCCAGTAATTGGGATCAGTAATAGTACTTTCTGATTCCAAATCCAAAGAATTGCATCCTGTTGCCATCGGCAACAGGGTCATACCAGCTAATACATATATAAATATCTTTTTCATAATTATCTTCCTATTTTAATCTTAATTTATTTAGAATGTTACAGATAATCCGAACAATACAGTTCTAGGAGTAGGATAACGTCCGTTATCAATACCGCGACCATAGGTAGTACTTACCACCGGTTCGGGAGAAACGCCTTCATAACCGGTAATATAGAATAAGTTCTGTCCGGTTACATAGACAGAGGCATCGGTCATGTGTACTTTGCTAATCAGTGATTTGGGCAATTGATAACTCAACGTAATTTCACGTAAAGCCAAATAATCTCCTTTCTCATAAAAACGTGAGCTATTACTATCAGCCGCAGTATTACTATCGTTGGAACGGGTTATGTTCTTTTTTGCTTAACTGATCTGCATAATAGAACTTGGGCAAATCCGAATTAGGGTTTGCTTCGCTCCAAGTATCTTTCACCTTATCGATAACATTGAAACTACCCTGATATTGTCCCAATGAACGAGCAGCCAAATCATTGTATAATGTATGACCTAAAGCATAGTCAAAACGAGCATACAATGAAATACCTTTATAACCAAACGTTGTAGAGAAACCACCTGTAATATTCGGGAAAATATTACCAACCACGTAGCGATCATACCCATTGATGACATCATCACCATTCATATCTTCCCAACATACATCACCCGGTTCAATGGGTTGCCATCCTGTTGATTCTTTGTAAGGTTTATTAGTTAACGGATTAATTTGATCGGCCAAGCCCGGACCATAAAGATTCGCAACTTCATCAATACGCATATTAGCATGCTGTTTCACATCATCCCAATCTTTGAAAATATGTTGCTGTTTATAGGCTACCAATTCACCCAACTTACCTCCTTCTTGACGACCTGCAATCCATTTTGTCGGGAATTTACCATCTGCACCTACTTTTCCAGCAGCGACTTCGTATCCACCAACCCGATTTTTGTCTACACCATTATAAGGCAGGCTAATTATCTTATTAGCTACAGAAGAAATATTGGCATTCATATCCCAAGTAAAGCCACCTTTATTAATGATGTTAGCCCTGACTTCCGCCTCAAAACCATAGTTACGCAACGTTCCTTGATTAGTTACAATATCAGAAAATCCGGTATATCCCGGCAATGCTTGTTTCGTCAGCAAATCTTTTTTGTATCACGGCTGTAATAATCCAAAATAAAAGATAACCTATTCTGCAAGAAGCCAATATCCAAACCCACCTCAAATGTCTGACTCTGTTCCCAACGGAGATTAGTATTTAACAGTTTGGAATTGTAAAGTCCAGTTGCGCCACCATAGTTTTTAGATTCCACTTGTGCATACTCCCCATACACTTCATAGTTACCAATACCGTTTACATTACCATTCACACCATAACTTACACGAGGCTTTAGGTTAGAAATAACTCCTGATACTTTTGAGTCTTTCCAAAAGTCCTCTTCCATAACATTCCAACCGACAGACACGCCTGGGAAAAATCCCCAACGATTATCTTTCAAACGAGAAATACCATCATAACGCGCTGTAAAAGACAACAGATATTTCATGTTATAGTTATAATTAATACGACCAAATCCAGACAATATGCGATAAGTTTGTTTTCTCAGTTCTAGTAAAAGTACGATTAGAACCAACATTCAATGTCGGCACATCATCTGTAGGAGAGCCCTGTGTCTTAGCTTCAAAGTCAAACTGATTGTAGGTATAGTATTCACCACCAATCATCGCTTCCAAGTTATGTTTTTCTGCAAAAGTACCAGTATAAGTCAAAAAGCATTCAATTGAACCTGCTGATATTTTTGCACCCACGCTTCTGCCTGACGGGTTGTTTCCGGTGTAGTAGTGGTCTGGGTCTGATAAAGCTTTATTGAATTTTTCACGCTGGTAATCATAATTCAATAAAGAAGCATTTCCATTCAATACCAATTGTTTGGGAAGAATATCCAAAGTAAAACCGATATTATAAGTAGCGCGTGTAGTACTGTTCTTCTGGGTAAGTTTATCTCTGTAATAAGCAGGGGTTACCATCACCTGTTCCAAATCCGGCTGCCGGAGTACCATCTTCATTCAAGGATTCCAAGTAGGGCGCTGAGAACGAGTACGGTAGAAGAATTCGTAAGAACCAATCCACAGTTCCGGACGAGTAGACCAAACATAAGAAACACCAGCTTTCACATTCAAAATAGGCAATATTTTATATGAGGCGTTGAATGAGCCGCTGAATCGTTGAAAACCTGTTCCCTTAATCATACCATCTTCATTATAGTATCCCAAACTACTGGCAAAAAGTACTTTTATCATTACCGCCTGTAATATTAAGATAATGATCTTGTGTAATGGCACTACTACTGAACACCTCATCATCCAGTTGGCCTGAATAATCTTTGAATAAAATTTGCTTTCCTTCATAAAATGGATCGTCCATCACAGACCATCCCTCATTTTTCAAATGAGCATTATCATCTGTCAAATACTGGATATCAAACAAAGCTGTTTCCAATGCCATATCCTTGCTGAGTATCCACATTAGTACGTCCGGTTCTCAAATATCCCAAACGGTTATAATAGATATAATCCTCTGCATTACAGAATTCATACCCTTTGCGAGTAAAGTTCTTACCTATTTTAAATTTATAGTTAATCGAAGTTTTACCTTCCTTTCCACTCTTGGTTTCTATCAAAATAACACCACCATTTGCACGAGAACTCCGTAAATAGCTGTAGAAGCAGCATCTTTTAATATCTGAATAGATTCGATATCAGATGGATTAACATCCGACATACTATTACGCACAATACCATCAACAACCACTAAAGCATTACTATTTTCGCCAGTAATTGTCGCCCCACCACGAAGAGTTATATCAGGATTAGTACTGGTTGACCAGTCGTATTTACAACACGCAACCCTGTTACTGAACCTTGTAAAGACTGACCTGCATTACTGTAAGCCGCATTCTTCAATACACTATTGTCCAATTTCGAAATTGCTGTAGTCAAAGCAGCGCGTTTCTGCGAACCGCCGTAACCGGTAATCACCACTTCATCCAATACTTCCGTATCATCTTTCAAAATGATATTCAACGACTGTCCTACATACTTAATCTCCTGAGTTTTGTAACCGACGAATGAAATCTGAATTACATCTCCATTCTTTACATTGGTTAAAGTGAAATTGCCATCAAAATCAGTAATAGTACCATTGGTCGTTCCCTTTACTATTACAGATGCACCAATAACAGTTTCACCTGTACCATCTTTCACCACACCGGTACAAGTTTCACTCTGCTGTGTGATTTCTACATCGGTTATGCCTGAGACAGGCACTGCATGCTGCTCCAGTTGTTGTTCCCATCAGGAATAGCAGCATACTGTCTGACTTTCGCCGTTTTAACATAGCTGTGATTTTTTTTAATTATTTATTGAAAATCATATAATCCTTTTTGGCAAAGTTCTTTTGGAACTATGATAATATATAAATATCTGGAAATCACTATATTAAAATAATAGGCATACAGGATGAATAGAAATCTATCTTATTTTCTTCGATGTATCGGTTCCATCGGATTTGTTGTTTTTTTTTAGGGATACATTATATATCTATTCCCCAATATCAAGTGTACGACAACACCTTATACAGCTTATATGCCGGTAACTTCTTTAAAGCCGAGCGCCCCTTCCGCAACATTGGAACAAGTGGATCGAATCCGTTGCAAATGTTTCATCCTTTGCGTTGCTTTATCATAGGAAAAGCTTTAAACTTGTTATAAAAGCGTTTCGTTTTTTTACCTACACCAACTTCGTAGGTTTTATTAATTCCGGTAACAATACGTTGGGCGTCCTGTATGCCACCGGATAACCCTGTACCTGTTAATCCTGAATAGTTATCTACGGAAGCCGTTTGTGTAGTTCCTCCATACGAAATCTTTTTGGGGGCTCTTCGTGTATCACCTGTATAGATTACATTGAATTTGGGCTGAGCTTGGATTACCTCTACCGCTTCTTGCTTTCCTATCAAGAAACTTCTGTTGCCTATGCGAAGCACCGCTATCAATTCCGGATCAGAAAACTCCTTTTCTTGTTGTTCCGGATCTTTAAAGACATAATGCTTCTTTATCAGGTCATAATTAACCGGAGCCGTAAACTGTCTTCCATCTTTATATACAATCAAGCAATCTTGAAATTCATCAAACAGATAAGAGGAATTGTCCTTAGTATTTTGCGCAAACAGACCCACACAGAATATCCATATCCCTAACCAACATAAAATCAGTCTCATATATTTTCAGTTAATTGTTTATCTCAAGAAAGGGTGAGCCTGAAGCCCACCCTTTCATTTATTATAAAAAAGAATTCACCTGCGTTACGGAAGGAAAGTAACACGTACTTCATACATACGCTGATGTTGCTCCACTCCAGCAGGGCGATGAGCGATATTCTTCACCAGATAACGACGAGGCTTGGTAAAATCTCCCGGCATACCCAATTTAGGAGAGTCACCTACGGGTTCTACCGTACAGACAGAATAGCTTACCAGATAAAGTTCACCTATGATTTCATTCTTTCTAACAGGAAGAACTACATATTGTGAACGGTTATCAACAGGATTCACCAATTCAAAGTCACCGGAGAACTTGCTGCCATCAAACAAGAACCCCTTGTTAGCTGTCGAATATTGTACATCCGAAGCGGCATATACGTTTAATACATACACCTTGCCATCAGGCGCACTGCTATCGGATTCTATTGTTTCCGAACCTTCCACTTTTATTGATTCTCCGGCAGCCACAACTTTCCCATCCGGCATGGTATAGGGAGCCCCCGTTCTGTTAACCCACGTAAAAAAACGTCAGAACTTCCAATCAAACGAGTATCAATATAATTGTCCACCCATTTGTTCCAGTTAACTGCATAAATCTTGTCATTAAACAATTCCCGGGCTTTTAACTCGATTTTGCTTACCCCTACTTCTGAATAAACAGATTCCGGTGCCTCTTCATAAGTCAATCCGGCAGTACAACTAGAAATAACTGATGCACTGCACAACACAGCTGCACCTATACATATTTTATTTAGCAATTTATTCATCATAACTATCTTTTTTTAATTGTTATAGTTGAAGTTTTTCCATCCCGGATTCTGTTGCAATTGTGTATAGTCTCTCAACATGGACTGTGAAAATGGTACAAAGTAGTATCTTGCATCATCAAACTTTCTTTCATAATAAGAATACGGCATCTCAAAAGTCTGGAATTTAGGAGTAAAATATCCTTCACCACCCGGCTCTACAGGATAACCATTCTCACCAGCCTTTTCGCTTTCCATACCTTTACGGAAAATCCATAATCCTCTGGAAGGAGTATTCAACTCTTCAATAGTCGTTTTGCCTTCTGCTTCCCCCAACGCAATAAATCGAAATAACGGAAGCCCGGACATTCAAATGCAAATTCCAAACGACGTTGCAGTTTCATTTCATTCCACAAATCATTGCCGTCATAATTAGGCAATCCGGCACGATTACGGATTTCATTGATATAGCCTGCCGCATCGGTCTTGCCTAGTTTAATACTTGCCTCGGCACAATTCAGCAACACTTCCGCATACCGTACATTGAAATAGCAAGTCTGACGCTGGGTGTCAAAATCCAAAGTCCCGTCCGTATTGATTTTATTAAACTGAGAGTACTTCCTTGAATAATAACCAGTTATTGTTTGTGCGGAAGCTCTGTTGATTGGTGCGGAATTTAAATTTTCCATCACTCTATACCCAGAATGTAAAGCACTGTATTTTAAGGTCTTTTCATCTAGTGTAGTATTGTCAATCCAAGTTTGAATAATATAACGTTCTTCTTCCGGTCCCATATATGCTCCATCGTAAGTAACTGTGGAATAGAAGCGGCTATCGCGATTCTTGAACATATCGCGATAATTAGCAGATTCTCCTTCTAATTCTCCTTCTGCATTTCTATGGATTCCCATGGCTTTTGCCTGTGAAGTTTCCCACCAATTTTTCCATTTGCCATCAGCGTCATCTTTCTGTAAATAACAGTCTACCAAATCCTGTGTAGGAAATAAACCTGAACGACGCCCGTAAGAATAAGTCGCATCTTCGGTTGCTCCATAATAATTCCCGTCAGGTCCGTTCTTTGCAGTTGGATTGAAACCACTACGTTGGTTTTCTTTAAACATGACCGGCCAAATTGACTCAACGCTTGTATGTGACTCTGTTTTTGTGAACAGATCCTCATAATTCGGTTCCAAACTGTACTTGCCTATCAATCCTTTAGCTGCATTATAAGCCAATTCATAATAATGATTTGCATTCTTCTCAAACTTGAACAAGCCTTCAGCGTCATCCGAATATAGACCTTTGGCTGAAGCATCGGCCGCATTGGCTGCATATAAAGCCACGCGCGAAATGTATGCGTTAGCTACATCTTCATTTACCATACCAAGCGTATGCGTTCCACCATAAGCTTTAAAATAATCTACGGATTTCTGCAAATCGTCTAGAATATTGTCGAAAATAGTTTCGCGTTTGGTACGAGGCAAATAGGTTTCATCTTCAATCGTTAACGCTTTGTCTACATAAGGAACGCTTCCCCAAAACTTTTCCATGTCAAAATAAATAAAAGCACGGAAAAAGTAACATTCACCCAAGAATTGGTTCTTCTGAGCCTCTGTCAATATGCTGCTGGAAGAAATTTTTTCAATTCCAAGATTTACAGCACGAATGTTTTTATAAGCTCCACTCCATGGGGCGCTGAAACAAGTGATACCATTATTTTCATCATAAGTACGTTTGTTAAAATTGTACTGTCGATACGTATCCCAGTCCTGTTCATAGTTTCCCTGACAGTTATCTGACCACTGTTCTGACTGGAAGGTGTCACCAGATGCCGATTGGGATATGAAATAGAAATTGTTCACATAAGAACGAGCCAATTGAGGATTTTCCCAAAAGCGTTCTTCATCCACTTTTGTTGTAGGTTCTATTCCTAACGGATCACATGCAGTTGTTACTCCCATCATCGAAGAAAGAAATAACCCGGCCAGAATATATTTAGTTGTTTTATTTTTACGTTTCATATTAACCAAGTTTTATAAAGTTACTGTTACGCCCAAAGTATAAGAACGCTGGGTAGGATAGCTTCCCAAAGTACCATTGTTATTATAGATAGAAGCACCTGTAGTAATGAATTCGGGATCCTGCAAATCTTTCAGTGGATAAGATTTTTTAGTCCAAGTAAATGCGTTAGTCACAACGAAACTTAAATCCAATCCTTGAATAACTGGTAGATTTTTCAAAACCGAACGTTTTAAGTCATAACGTAAACTGATATTTTTCAGTTTCAGGTAAGAGGCATCAAAAGACCAGATGTCAATGTAACTATATCCAAATCCATTGCCTTCAGGAACCGGAGTTGGAAGAGCGGCGTCTACATCAGGGTTGCTCGGTGTATATGCATTCTGGAACGCGTATTGTCCGTAATTCCACATATAGCTTTGTTGGCTGCGGAGCGGAGAAGGCATAGCTCCCCTTGCACCGGTTGCTCCTTGGAAGAACAGTTCCAGATCGAATCCGTTCCAGTCGGCTCCTAAAGTTACACCAAATTGAGTATGTGGAGTAGACCCTTCCGCATTGAACACATAGTAATCATTTACACGACCATCACCATTTAAGTCCACCAAAGCCGGAGTTCCCAAAGTCATATTATTGTTAGCGTGTAATAAGGAATTATACATATTTTGCCATGACCCGTGTAATCCATTGGTCTTCAACCCATAAGGATATGTTATAGATTCTCCGTTTGTTACATAAGGACGTTTGCCGATATTGTCGAATGTCGGAGTCCACCAGTCCGAATCAGAGCTGCTATGGCGAGTCACCCGTTCATCCCAATAAGAATAGTTTACCCCTACACGATAACCGACTTTGCCAATCTTGTCTTGCCAGTTCAACGAAACTTCGAAACCTCCTTTTCGTGAAGTAGTGTACGGAGCATTAATTTTCGGAGTGTTCGGCATACCTAAAATATCTACCCGAATCATATCATCAGTCATGTCCATCACATCTCCTTTGTTCAAATATAAAAACGTATCGAATGATCCTGTCAAGCGGTCTTTCAAAAAGCCGAAATCCAGACCAATACCATACTGCTTACTGCTGGACCATTGTAAATTGTTTGCTACATCAGACTCGTACCATCCTACATTAGAAGCCATATTTTCTCCAAACAATATGCGGTTTGAACTCTGCGCATATTGGGTAAGGAAAGAAAATGGACTTCCCACTTCATTACCTACCAATCCAAATCCGCCACGTAATTTTATCATATTAACAATGTTCGGATTCACCAAATTCTTGAACCAAACTTCATCGGACATCACCCAACCCAATGAGAAAGCCTGAAAATATCCCCAACGTTTATCCGGGCTATAACTCAAAGAACCATTGTAGTTAGCACTGTATTGGAACAGGTACTTATTGTCATAGTCGTAAGTAAAACGCCCGATGTAAGAAGCAGAACCCCATTCTTCAGCAGAGCCACCGGCAGAAACTAATGTACCGCCTAGATCAAGCTGCGGAGCCAAAGTGGTAGGATATCCTTTTTTCTTTGCATCCGTCCAATTGCTCTTTCTTACCTGACTTTGATAGTTCACCATAGCAGATAGATTATGCTTTCCGAAAGAACGGGTATAATCAATCTGGAAAATGCCGGTCAACAACTTATACTTATTCCATTTTTCATATAAGTTGGCGTTTTCAGGATTATAGGAAGAAACGGCAGTAGCATACGGATTGTCATAAACGCCTTCCTGATCATGGTTAAAATGACGCTGATGATAATAAGAAGTAGTGAAGTTCAAGCTAGCCTGTGCAGACAAGCCTTCCACCCAAGGCACACTCCATTTCAAAGCTGCATTCATCTGGAAGCGATAAGATTCTGTATTGTTGAAACCGTTGTTCAACTGCGCCTCCACAGATCCCTTTCTTGGCAGTCCGGTACTCAGGCAGCCGGCCTCTTAGGCATCCAGTCACCATACATGGCATTGTTGAACACACCTTCACCATCGGCAGGTTTATTGTTGTTAGAAGTATTACCGTTCAAGTTGAAAGTAAATTTCAAACTCTTGTCGCTCAACAACATGGCGTCTGTGTTCAAAATCATGTTCACCTGTTCGTATGAATATTTATCACTGACACCATTTTGCTTCATATATCCCAAACTTGAATAATATTTGATACGTTCGCCACCACCACGCAGGCTGACATTAGTTTGATACATTGGCTGTGTATGATCAAACATATCCCATGGGTCGTAAGAAGAATAGTAGTCCTGGATATTTTTACCTTGTGTCTTTAACGGATCGAACAAGTCGTTGATGTCTTGCAAAGAATACCCTAAATTATATCTTTCGTTCACCAGGTTACGGATTTCTTCAAATCCGTATCCTTTCTGCCACAGATCGCCCATATAATATTTAGAAAGTTCTGTATCATTAAAAGTCGGACTCTCTTGGAAACTTGCCAATTCCGCTTCATTACGTGCCAATGCGTACTCGTAACTACTCAATCCTTTGGGACGATAAGCAGGAGTCATGATAGACACTTTTTGGTTTAAAGTAATGGTAGGCGCGCCTTCCTGTCCACGCTTGGTAGCAATCACTACTACACCATTAGCGGCACGCGGACCATATACGGCAGTTGCAGCAGCGTCTTTCAAGATTGACATGGAAGCGATATCATCCGGACGCAAGCGATTGAAAAACTCATTACCTTGCCCCGAATCCATCACGACATCGTCAATGACATACAAGATATTTTCACCGCCTCGAATCCAAATTCTGGCGTTTTCACCCGGCGCACCGGAAGCCTGTTGAGTTACCACACCGGTAACACGTCCTCCCAACCCTTCGGACATAGAAGCAACCGGTAACTTTGCCAATTCGGACATCTTTACGGTAGCGGCAGATGCAGTCATTGTTTTGGCTTTCTGAACACCACCATAACCTACTACAACCACTTCTTGAAGAGTTTGTGAATCTTCTTGAAGAATAATTTTTAAAGATTCTCCTTTAAATTTAATCTCTTGGGTAAGATATCCCACAAAGGAAACTTGGATAACATCTCCTTGTTTAACACCTGACAAGGAAAAGTCACCATCAATACCGGTAATAGTACCATTGGTCGTACCTTTCACTACTACAGACGCACCGATAACGGTTTCACCTGTAGCATCTACTACGACTCCCTTACACGTCCCTGTCTGTTGTGTGATTTTCACATCGGCAACGCCGGGATTGGCGACCGCGTATGCTGCTCCTGTAGAGGCACCCATTAGGAACAGCAACATACTGACTGATTTTTTAGTCGTTTTAACATAGCTGTGATTTTTTTTAAAGTTTATTGAAAAAAATTACCCGAACAAGGATTCCAGTTACGATAAGTTCCACAATCATCCCGCCAAGGTACGAAAGAGATCACCTTTTCACCGTCCAAATAGAGAGTATTCGGTTTCTGGTTGAACTCATCACCGCCTCCCCAACCGCCATGTCCCGTGGTGAGGTAGTACAGACGGGCGTTCTTGGCAGGCTCCTTCAAGGTGAACTTTACGGTAAGAGAATTCTGACGCATGAAAATCGGATAAGGCTGTCCTGCCTGCTCCAGATAATTCACTGTATTGAACAGCGGAAGAGTATTATAAACCCGATGTTCTTCATCAGGATAATACTTCAGTTTCAACGACAGACGATGTCCTTTGGCATCCCAGTTGCCGATGTAGCGCCAATCCAAGCTTCCCCTTCCAATTTTTCGGCCAGTGGGGTTACCTCCATTTTGTAAAGTACGGAGTCCACCCAGTCCTGTCCCTTCACCTTATTATAATTGAACTTGCGCACACCGAAACCGGTGAAGAAACGCATCAACTCTAAAGGCACATCATACTCCGCTGTGGAAATCAGCCCGTGGTAGTCCGTATTTTCCGAGCGGAAAGAGGGAACTTTCTTCAAATCACGTATGGCATCAAGAAAAGACAGCTGCTTGCCTTCCGGTATCAGAAAGACAGAACCGGTGCGGTCGTAAGCATCACCGTCCGAGTATTGGACAACTTCCGCAAAAGACGGTACGATTCTTCACATAGTCGGGCAGCTTCACTTTCTTCAACAGGATGGTGCCGCCTCCGGCACTGTATTGTACGCCATCCTCCAGTACTTCGGGCAATTTAGCGTTGTTGAAGCAGATGCTCTGCTGGTCGAAGACCGGAATTGTGATAACTCCGCTTTGGTTGATGGTATATTGGTAGTCGGCCGCATCCATGCTTTCCCCCCACGACTGTGGCAACACATCCTTTCCTTTCTTCAGCGGGGTAATATGGGTGGCTTCCTGAATCATGTCACCGTTTCGCACGACTCTCAGTACCAATCCGTCAGGTACACCCACATTGGCTTGCGGAGTACCACGAAAAGGGATGTCGTTGGTATACCACACCTCGATGGTGTTGGAATTGATGGATGTGCGCAAAATTTTGCAGTTCATCCCTAAGTGTTTTCCTTCGCCCGTTTGCGTGAAACCTTTGCCGAATTCGAAGGGAGTGACCGCAGATATCACTTGTCCGTTAGGTAGTTCAGCCCTGCGGTATGCCTGCCGGGTGGTGTAGTCGATGTAACTGCCGGTTACAGGTGTCTTGTCTTCCGGGCGGGGATTGGGACGGTCGTTTTGCTCCGGCCATACGTTGGTCAATGATACGCGGTCACTGGATACGGTCATCAACAGATGCCCCGGCCGGGCTTTCCCTTTGTAATTCGATTGGTAGGTCACCTCGATACCTTGTGCATTCTTCACTTTTCAGGGTAGTTCTGCGCGCAGACCGTCCCGGGATGGTTCTTTTCATTTTTTCTTATTTTAAAGTATGATATAACAATTCATTTTACATGAAACACAAAATTCTCCCTTCACCCTATCCGGCTCGTTACCAGCGATCTGCCGTGTAGGAACGTCCGTAATGCCCTTTAACCGGTATGTAGGCAGTGGCATTTTGTAGCCCTCGCGTTGTAATGACGGATGGGCTCCTTGGGTCAGTGCCTGTAGGCGGCGGTATGCGGTAGAACGGGTCATTCCGCAGACCTGCTGCATCCGGGCGCAGGTGATACTGCGATGATCTTTAAAATATTCACTCAGCAGCCCGTCCACTTCGATAGGCGACAAGTCCACCGTGTGCACCTTGTATCGTTCTCTTACAAAAATGTGCCCGGCTTATAATACTCTTCTTGAAACTTTTCTCAGGCTGGAAGTTGACTCCTGTTATCTGTACTGTGCCACGGGTCATCTTCTTAGGATTTTCACTTTCTGTGGAGCCGATACTGACAGAGAAATACCCTAATCCGTTGATATGGATTCGTTTGCCGTCACCTAATTTCTCGGACAGAATATCTATCAGTCCCTCTACCACTGCCGCCCAGTCCGAACGGCTTACTGAAGTATAAAGCGTAGCCTCGTGTATCAAGTCCTTCGAGTGGATGGTCTGCTTGTTGGTGTTTCTCACATGGTATTTTTTTCTTTTCCCCGTCATTTGCCGGAGATTCATAGATATCAAATTTAATGTCTGACATAATGTACTATGTATTTGTTTTATTTATAGGATGTTATCGTGCAAACTTACAGAACATTCTGTGAAGAAAGGTAGAAGCTGGCACCATGCTTTTGATGAAATCTAGTCCAAATAAAACGCAGTCTTAGTATGCCGCCGTCCGTTTTCCATGCAGCTAGCCATAGCAACTTGCGCCTGGCTCATTTAATGGCACCTCCAATTTTTACGATCTGCTTTGGCCGATTCTTCACTGTACCGTAATGCTCCGGTGATGACCAAAGGAGTATCCGTTTCACCTCGCATCAGTATAAACAACTTTATGCTCAGTTAAAGAGAATGGGCTAAAACATAACCGCCACTGCTTGGCTCACCCAAAGAAAGAACAATTGTCAGGCGCGTAATGACGCATTTTGCTGCGTCCATAGGAAAGCCTCTTTTATAGCACCAGCAGTCTGCCCCGGGATGGGGAGAAGTTTCAAAAAGATGGACTATCGGCTAGGTATGAAGTGGAAAAAAAGACCAGTCCTGGCTCATGCGTGATGTCAAGATGAGGAGCCTTCGGAAAACATTTGCCTCTGATGGGGAAGAAATTACATACCCGCTATGGCGACCAGGCATCGCTGAACCGGCTCTAACTCGATAAACCATTTCGAGGAAATCACTGAAAGTTCTGTGTCACCATATAATATTGAAGTCCAACGATATGTGGTGACAGAATAAAAAGTATTACAATACAATATTTATTAATCCTATCCTAATTTAAATTTGACTATGGTAACGGATGTAGCTAGTAAAACTGGTAGAAATCGCAAATTTATTTCCTGTTTGTAAATTCAAGGACAAAGATCATCTTAAAATTACCAAAGTACATATACTCTGATTATTTGACATATAGCTGCAAGAGTAGTTCTGAAGGAACTAAGGAAATGTAATTACTTGATTTTCAATAAACTTAAAAAATCACAGCTATGTTAAAACGACTAAAATCAGTCAGTATGTTGCTGCTTCCTAATGGGTGCCTCTACAGGAGCAGCATACGCGGTCGCCAATTCCGGCGTTGCCGATGTGAAATCACACGGCAGGAGTTGTAATGGGCCGCTGCAGGTG
>VOFD01001218.1_pt1 | contig 14702 bp, 27 predicted proteins | sample 5384101 | NCBI WGS metagenome assembly VOFD01 (sample SAMN12384723, study PRJNA508395) | human gut metagenome | isolation source: healthy gut C | host: Homo sapiens
TGGGCTGGTTTGACACCGTGGCCACCAAGTATGGCTGTATGATCCAGGGGGCCACGCAGGTGGCGCTGACCTGTCTGGACGTGCTGGGCTATCTGGATGAGATTAAGGTCTGCACCGGCTATGAGATTGACGGCCAGGTCACCAAAGACTTCCCCGTCCCCGCCCTGCTGGAGCGGGCGAAGCCGGTCTTTACCACCCTGCCGGGCTGGAAGTCTGACGTGCGCGGCATCACGTCCTACGACGCGCTGCCCGCTAATGCCAAAGCCTATGTGGACTTCATCGAAAAGGAGATTGAAACCCCCATCAAAATTGTCTCCACCGGCCCCAAGCGTCACGAGATCACACAGCGCCCTTAACCACAATGATCCGCGGGAACCCCTTTAAGGGGTTCCCGTTGGTTTTTCCGGTCCCTTTTCCATCTCTTCCCGGAGCTTTCCCAGGGCTTTTTTCTCCAGCCGGGAGACGTAAGAGCGGCTAATCCCGCAGACCTCGGCAATCTCCCGCTGGGTGCAGGGGCCGTCTCCATCCAGGCCATAGCGCAGGGAAATGACCTTCGCCTCCCGCTCGGTGAGGCAGCTCTGAACGCAGCGCCGCACCTTGGCGCAGGACTCTCTGGCATCCAGATTTTCCAGCATGTCGTCGTCCACACTGATCACGTCCATCAGCGACAGGAGTTCCCCTCGCCATCCCCCTCAATGGAGTCGGACAGGGACACATCCCCCTGATACTTCCGCTGGCTTCGGAAGTGCATGAGAATCTCGTTTTCAATACACCGGCTGGCGTAGGTGGCCAGCCGGACATTTTTATCCGCCTTGAAAGTGGAAATCCCCTTGATGAGTCCGATGGTGCCGATGGAAATCAGGTCGTCCTGATCGCTGGCCTGGACATAGTATTTCTTGAGAATGTGGGACACCAGGCGGAGGTTATGCTCCACCAGCTTGTTGCGCGCCTCCAGGTCCCCTTGGGCGAACCGCCCAAATATTCCCGCTCCTCCTCCGCTTTCAGCGGACGCGGGAAGGAGCCGGTGTTTCCCAGGCGCAGGGGAAGCAAAGGGTATTGAGCAGCAGCAACAGTCCTGCTGAAATCATTGGCAGCACCTCCTGTGCTCTACTCTATTCCCCTGCGGCCTGTCTCTATTTCCACAATTTTTATCCCCACCCAAGAAAAAGCGGGCCGCGCTACCCGTGGTCTCAGCTCGGACATAGAACGCAAAGAGCGATTTTCTGCCGTTTTTTCAGAAAGAATGTGTTTTAATCACAGTAAAAGCTGGCACTTTGGGGTATGCTATGAATAAGAAAAGAATCCAAAAGGAGTGCTGAATATGGCGATCAATACAATTACCCAGGAAAACTTTGATGAACAGGTGACCCAGTCCTCTGCCCCCGTGCTGCTGGACTTTTGGGCTGCTTGGTGCGGTCCCTGCACCATGCTCTCCCCTGTGGTGGAGGAGCTGGCCCAGGAGCATCCTGAGATCTCCTTTGGCAAGGTCAATGTGGACGAGGTCCCCGAGCTGGCCCAGCGGTACCGCATCTCTGCCATTCCCACCCTGCTGCTCTTCCGAGACGGTGAGCCGGTGGACATGTCTGTGGGCGTAAAGTCCAAGGCGGAGCTGGAAGATTTTTTGAAGTGATCCTCCTCTTACGATATAGGAAGCGAGGCGTTCTTTCCACGAACGCCTCGCTTTCTTTCTTTGTATTCGTCTTTCTATGGTTCTGCCAGAGAAGGTCCCTGTTTCAGGGCCTTTTCCAGGCCAAAGAGGACCGCGCAAATCCAAATCCCGACAACAACTCCCACCAGCCCAAGGGCCATCACCAAGGCAGGATGCTCTGTCCAAAAACCGGCAAGGCGGTTACCGTAGCCAGGACGGTGCGGACGGTGCGCAGCCGCAAAAGCTTCCTTTGGTGGGGGAGCGCCGCCCGTCCGGCAAGCTCCGCCAAATCGGTGAGCAGCTGGAAGTGGAAATAGATGGCTAAAATAGCGGCAATCAACTGGAGAACATGGAACAGATAGTGCTCCATGCTCATCCCAAGGGCGCCCAGGCTCCAGACAGCGGCCGACCAAAGGCCCAGCAGGATTCCCAAGGGCCGGAGGAGCTTGAGGGAAGGACGCTCACTCCCCAAATCGCCGATGGCCTTGACCATGAACACATACGCCAGCCAGTCGGGCAGCACGTCAATGGTACTCAAATTGAGATTCAGATAGAGAAACAGGTAGCCCCAGGCCACCAGGTTGACCCCCCGCGCGATGTCTTCACGGTTCACGGTCTGCCACCTCCTTTAGGGTGAGGATCTCTTGTTCTTCTCCGTTCCAGAGGATGCGGACGGCGAAGCCAGTGCAGGGGTTTTCCGGGTGGAAGGGATTGCCGCTGCCATTGTCGGTTACAGTGCCATCCCATGAATCGCCGATCTCCAGATACCTCCAAAAGCCCCGGTTCGAGCTGCCGCCAAATTCGCTGCCCGCCCAGTAGCTGTTGGACGCATTTCCCGACATGGCCTCGAACGCGGCGGAATCCGCCGGCGGCGCGTCTTGGGTCAAAGGCATGGATTCCACACCCAGGGTATATAATGCTTGACGCGCTTCCTCACTCCCGCCAAACCGGTATCTCGTCACACAGGACTCCTGTTCAAACTCAAATTCCGCATCGGGCTTTGGGACGGCATCGAAGAGATGCCCACTCATTCCAAAGGGCCAGTGTCCCTCTGTTTCCACCGTGTTTTCCACCTCGTGACGACTGTATTCATCTACCCTCACCGCACCGCTTTCTCCCTCAGCATAATACTGTGTTTTAGCCGGCAGGAAGGGGACGGAGGAAGGGGCATAAAACGTATAAGAGTATTCCTCTGAGCTGAGAAGATAGAGCCGCTTCTCTCCCAGGGGTTCCACTACATATCCATTTTCCCAATCGACCTTCACAGGATAGCCCAGGACATCCTGCCCGGTCCCGGCGCTCTCGCTGTGCCGGGTGGTTAAGAAGACCAGGAATGCATGATAGGAGCCATCCGCCTGTGCTTCCAGGTTATACACATAATATTCATCCTGAGACAAGCAATACTCCACTGCCTTCCTTCTCCCTTCCGTGGGCGCATTGTACGGGTCCGAAACCGAATAGACCATGACCTCCTCTTTGCCGGTGTCAAAATAGAGAACCTGCCCCGTTTCACGGATACGATCCTCCAGGGCTTTTCGCTGCTCCAAGGGTGAGGCCATCATAAGATACATGTCATTTCCTTTGAGAATCCCCTTGGCATAGGTGTCCAGCGCCCCGGCCACCGTGGTGCAGCGGGTCAGGCGGCCTGTAGAGATCCGCTCCTCCACCGTGCCCAGAGACGAGCTGGTGTAGGCCAGCTCCGGCTCCACCGTGCCCAGCAGGCAGGCGCCCAGCAGGAGCGCCGTCACACAGACTGAGGCCAGGGCCATTCCCTTGGGATAGGACCGAAACCGCACAATGGCCTCGACCCGCCGGGCAATGTTTTTGCCGCCGTTGGAGATGGAGGTGGTACCGGGCGCCCGGGGATAGCGGTCATTGGCCATGGCAAGGAGGGAGACGCCGTAGCTTCTCCGTGCCTCCCCTCCAGCCGCTCCAATACCCGCTGGTCGCAAAGAGATTCCAGGTCGTTCCCCACCCGGTTGAGCAAAAAAGCTGGACTGCCGGATTGCACCAGTGAAGGGCCCGGCAGAGGCACCAGAACACGTTTTGCAGGGCATCGAAATATTTGATATGGAGCAGCTCATGGAGAAGCACATGGTCATCCGGCGCCTCATCCCGAGGCAGCGCCAGCACGGGCCGGAACACACCGCAAACCATGGGCGAGGGCAGGTTGCTTAGAACCACCACATCACAGGACGACAGCCCATAGCGCGCCCCCACTGACGAAACCCGCGCCCGGAGCGCTGGGGAGGCCGGCGCACCCCGGCGGAGAAGCCCCCGCAGCCACCCATAGGATATCAAATACCGCGCCAGGACCAGCACAACGCCCAGGACATACAGAACGAACAGCCAGTCGGTCACGCTGACCGGCAGCCCTTGAGCCAGGGAATGGGCGCGGTCACATCCACCGCCTGATAAAAAAGAGGTGTAGGCCGAAGAAAGCTTCCCCTCTACCCAGTTTTTACAGGTCTCGACCCAGACGGAAGGGGCAGAAGCACATAGTTTCCCCTTGTTTGCACCGGCAGCCAAAGGCGAAGAGCCAGCACAGACCACACAAAATATTGCCAGCGCGGCGTCAGCTTATCTTTCAAGAGGGCTTTTACCGCCAATACCAGGGCCCCTGCCAGCGTCACCGAGAGGGTTTGCAGCAGGAAGCTCCACAGGTTTGTCATCTCACACCTCCATGTCATCCAGGAGCTTTCGCAGGCGCTCCCGCTCCTGGGGGTGATCTGGCTCTCTTTCAAGAACGCCGCGATGAGGTCCCCGGCGGCCCCGCCATAGACCCGGTCCAGAAGCCGGTTGCGTTCCTGGCGGGCGCATTCCTCCCGGTTCACCGCCGCGGCGTAGCGGTGGGGCTCCTGTTCCCGTGAAATGGATACCAATCCCTTGGATTCCATGCGGGTCAGGTAGGTATGGACGGTGTTCCGCCGCCAGGCGTGGGGGGCCAGGGCGGAGACGATCTCCCCCAGGGTGAGGCCTCCCCCTCCCAGAGGACATTCAGAATGGCCCATTCGTTTTCTGTCAGCTTTACCATGTTCATTCCCCTTCCTTCATTGGGATATCTTTTTAGGAGTAAAGGTCTCCACAGGTTCGCCGTTCCACCAGGTTTGGGCGGCAAACTCCATCCCGTCATATTCATCCGGCTCATAAAGGCGCCATCCATCTGTGGAAACCCGTCCGGTCCAATCCTCTCCGCAGGTCATCCTGACGGCATTCCCCTGGGTCCCGCCAAATTCTGTGCCCCAGGCGCAGTCTCCCTTTGATATATCCTCCAGAAAAGAGGGCATTGGGCCCAGCTTTTTTCTTGTTCGCCACCTGCAAGCCGGCTTCCACACCAACCCTCTTTGTTCCGTCAGGGAGGTTAAATTCACACGTTGTCACGCTGTCTTCCGTCACGCTGTCAAAGGCATCATGGGGATTGGGGACGGAGGAGCGCGTTGGCCCAGAGAATGGAAGGACGGAATCCCATTCGCTCTTTGGCGCATCCTGCGCGACGGTGTATATGGTCATGGCCTTTCTTGTTACTGCGCCATACTCCCCTACGGCCCGCTGGGTGTATCCGGCAGGATAGAGCGACAAATTACCAGTATACATCCCTCCTTCCGCAATGGTACCCAGATAAAGAATTCGCGGCCCGGTACACTCCACCACCCAGCCCTCCTCTCGGGTGAGGCGAACCTCATACCAGGCTACCCCCGAAAGGCCCGACAAGTCCTCGCGCCACCCCATCAGTTCGGGAGAAGAGAAGTCCTGGAGATTCTGAATGGAAAAGGCGATTTGCGCCGTCATCGTGCCATCCGGCTCTTCGCGCAGGTTGTGGATGACATAGCTTTTTACGTGTCCCAGCAAAGAGATGTCTGCCACTCTTCCTGTGGAATGGACGGACAGGAGATCTCCCCCTTCCTCCATATCATAGACCGCAAGCCCCTTGCCAAACTCCTCCGGCGCGGGCGGGCTGCCCTGGTCGAAGGCCCGGGAGATCTCTTGCTCCAGCAGCGCCCGGGTTTCCTTTGGTGAGGCAATGGCCAGATAGCCCTTCTCCCCGGTGATCATCCCTTGGCATAGGTATCCAGAGCCCCGGCCACCGTGGTGCAATGGGTCAGCCGAAGGGATGCCAGCGCCTCGGCACGATCCCACCCGCCGGCATGGCCCCAATTTTCCACAGACTTGATCTCCTGGGCAGCAGTCCCCGTCATAGTGGCGCTGAGCAGGAGCAGCGTGACGCAGACCGAAGCCAGAACCATTCCCTTTGGGATACCGCTGAAAGCCCACGATGGCTTCAATGCGGCGGCTGATGTTCCTGCCCCCTGTTGGAGATAGAGGTGGTCCCCGGCGCTCTGGGGGTACCGGTCGTTTGCCATGGCTAAAGGGCAATGCCATACCGCCGCCGTTCCTCTCCTTCCAGCCGCTCCAGCACCCGCTGGTCGCAGAGGGCTTCCTGGTCGTTTCCCACCCGGTTCAGCATCCACTGGATCACAGGATTACACCAATGCAGGGCCCGGCAAAGGCTCCAGAACGCATTTTTGCAGGGCGTCAAAATACTTGATATGGAGCAGCTCATGGAGGAGCACGTGGTCGTCAAGCCCCTCCTCCGCCGGCAGAGCCAGCACGGGGCGGAGCACCCCGCAAACCATCGGGAGGGCAATCCAGGCAAACCACCACAGGACACACCGGGAGACGATACTGAGCGCCCACCGCCCGCACCTGTTCCACAATCCCTTCTTCCTCCCCAGGTATTCCCTGCCGAAGGAGGCGGCGCAGCCTGAGATAGGAAACCAGATACCGTGCCAAAGCTGCCGCCACGCCGGCCACATACAGGACAAACAGCCAGTCAGTCACGCTTACAGGCCGCCCTTTGAGCCACGGGATCGGAGCGGTGAGCCGAATCACCTCATAAAAAAGACGTATAAGCAGAGGAAAGGCCCTGCTCCACCAGGGTTTTTAAGGTTTCACCCACAGCGGCAGGGGCAGCAGGACGATGTTCCCCGTGGTGTTCACCGGGATCACAATCCGAACCGCCAGGATGATCCACACAAAATACTGCCACCGGGGCGGCAGTTTGTCCCGCAGCAGCCACTTGACCAGCAGCAGCAGCCCGCCCACCAGAGTAATATAAGAGGTCTGAAGCAAAAAGCCCCATAGATTCGTCATGGCGCGCTCCTTTCTACAGATGTAGAACACTTTCTGTCCCCATTGCACTACAGCTGTAGAACGCTGTCAACGCTTTTTTCCATGACAACTGGACCATCTTCTGCTATAATAATGTCTACTGAATAAACTGCTATGCGGTTTATTGGCGCGGCGCGCCAATGGAAGGTGCAAGGCTTGTGTCTTTGTTCAGTACACATTACAATAGAGAAAATCCAAATGGAAAGGACGGAGCCGCCATGTATGAACTGATTCAAGTGGGCCCCAAAAGCTATTACATCAATGCCCCTGTGAAAATGGGCTTTTATCTCACAGAGGGAAACCAAGCCTATCTCATTGACAGCGGGAACGACAAGGACGCGGGGCGAAAGGTCCGGCAGCTCTTGGAGAAGCAGGGCTGGACCCTGAGGGCCATTCTAAACACCCATTCCAATGCCGACCATATTGAGGCAACAAATACCTGCAAAAAGCAGACGGGCTGCGCCATCTACGCCCCGGGCATCGACTGCGCCTTTACCCGCCATCCCCTGCTGGAGCCCTCCTTCCTCTATGGCGGCTTCCCGCCCAAAGATTTGCGGCACAAATTTCTCATGGCCCAGGAGAGCCCGGCGGAATACCTGACGGACAGTGCCCTGCCCGAAGGTATGAAGTCCATTCCTCTTCCCGGTCACTTTTTTGATATGGTGGGCTTTGAAACTGACGACGGCGTCATCTATCTGGCCGACTGTCTTTCCAGCAAGGAGACCCTGGAGAAATACCAGATCGGCGTGATTTACGACGTGGAGGCCTATTTGAACACCTTAGACATGGTCAAGGGTCTCCAGGCCAAATGCTTTGTCCCCGCCCACGCCGAGGCAACGGATCACATCGCCCCGCTGGCCCAATACAACATTGACAAAACCCATGAGGTCGCGGAGAAGATCCTCACTTTGTGCCAGGAGCCCATGGGCTTTGAAGCTCTGCTCCAAAAACTCTTCGACGCTTACAACCTGACCATGGATTTTTTCCCAGTATGTTCTGGTTGGCAGCACCGTGCGCTCTTATCTTTCCTGGCTGAAGGACAAGGGGAGCTTACGGTGGATTTCTCCACCCGGATGCCCCTGTGGTCTCGAACCTGATCCCAAAAACAACAGACGCCGTGCGATTGTGAAAGCACGGCGTCTGTGTTTTTTAGGATATTCAGAAGAGATCATCCAAGCATCATCCCGGCCCCCCAAATACAGCAGGGCACTGAGAACCACCGGGACCGCCAGCAGGGGGACGGCTGTTTGCGCATAGCGGACGTTCTCGATCTGTGTAGCAGAGCAGGCCAAGGTGGCCTCCGAACCGAAGAAGCAAATGTGTGAGCCCGCCGCCGTGGCCGAGATGATGGCCCCGGCGGTCAGCAGGATATTCGCGTCCAGGGCCTGGGCGATGGGAATGATCACCGGAAAGGCGATGGCGCAGATCCCCAGAAATTTCCCGCCGCCACCGCCAATGCGGTGACGATCAGGAAAGCCGCCACCGGAAGGATTTGCGGACTCATCGCCGCCTTTGCCGCGCCAATGACGAACTCCGGCATCCCCAGCAGGCTGTTGATGTCCCGCAGGATAAAGGCGCTGGTGACGATAAACAGGACTCCGATCATATCCTTAAAGCCAGATAAAACCGTGTCTAAGTATTTGCCCGGCCCCATGAGCCGCTGGGGCAGATACAAAAAGGGCACAGAACACCAGACAGACCAGCGTTCCATATAAAATCTCCCCTGTAGCAATGGTGATGGCGGTTACCAAAATCACAGGCAGCAGAAAGTTCAGCGCATTGGGCTTTTTCCTGCTGGTCTGCTCGGGTTCTTCTTCCGGCAGCTCCCTTTCCCGGGCCAGCGCGTAGGCCTTTTTCATGGGGCCGAATTTCGGCAGAACGCCCACCGCATACAGCAGGCCGCACAGCAACGCCACAAGGGGATAAAACAGGAAGGGCAGGGCACTTAGAAAAGTTGCCATCCCCTTCTCCGCCGGGCAGACGCCGGTTGCCACCAGCTGGCTGATCATAAACACCCCCAGGTGGAGGTGGGCACAATGACGCAGACCGAAGAGGCGGTGGAGTTACTGAGAAAGGCCAGCATTTCCCGGGGAATCCGAAAGCGGTCTGTGGCCCGGCGCATGGCGGTACCCACAGAGAGGATCGAGAGCCAGTCATCCACAAAGACCACCACCCCCAAAAGCCAGCTGGCGAAGAGGGTGCGCTTCTCCCCTTTGCAAATTTTGGCCGCGATGGCTGTGAACCCATAGATGCCGCCGGAGGCTTCAAACAGGGCCACCAGGCTGCCGAAAAAGCCGCAGACCAGCACCAGCCAGATCCACAGGTCGCTTCCCATAACCCCATAGACCACATCCAGCCAGGGCTTGGGGAACCCCATCCATAGAGCATCACCGCCCCCACTACGGTTCCGGCCAGAAGGGAGACTGCGGTCCTCCTGGTCAAAAACACCAAAACAATCACCACCGCCACGGGCAGCAGGCTTAGCACGCCAAAGGTCTGCATCCCATCACTTTCCCTCTCAACACGAATGATTGCTTTCATAGTAAAGCATAACCACGTTTTTCGTCAAGACATTTGGAGCTTTTCTGTGGAAAATCACAAGATCTGCCCGTCTACCGCCAGGCTTCTCCCCCACCGGGCTGCATTTTGCCCGGATGTTCCGTTTCCCCTTACAGAAGCTGAGACACTTGCCGAAGGTCTGAAATCTCATAGGTAACGGGGCAATCGCTGCTGAGCGGCAGGCCCTTGGGGTTATACCAACAGCAGTCCAAGCCCGCCGTGTGGCTGCCCGCCATATCGGCCTGGAGGCTGTCCCCTACCATGAGGATCTCCCGGGCAGGCAGCCGGCAGCGTTCCAGGCAGGCAGAAAAGAATCGCAGGTCCGGCTTTTTCCGCCCCCATGGCGTCAGAGACAAAAAAGGCCGGTAAAGCAGGGCAGCAAACCGGCTTTTTCCAAACGGAGCCGCTGGACTTCCTGAAATCCGTTGGAGGCCGCGTATAATTTTACGCGCTTACTGAGGGCAAACAAGACCTCCTGGGCAAAGGGCTCCATCTCCACCTCTTCTGCCAGACGCAGCGGAAAGGTTGTTTGAAACAATCCTCTCTTTTCCGGCCGCCCGAACCACCGCGCCATTTCCTCGGCCCGGGCTGCAATCACCTGCTCCACGGACAGCATGCCCGCCTTTTGTTGGCCCCAAAGGGTCTCATCCACCTGCCGAAAGAACATATAGGCCTGATCGGAGTAAGGAACCCCGCAAACCGGAAGGGTTTTTTTCAGCGCGTTGCGCCCACACCGGTCATAGCTGAAGATGGTGTCGTCAAGATCGAAAAAAATGGCTTTGTACATAATACTCCCCTGTCTTTGCTTCCAATGAGAAAGGGACGAACGGAACTCCGCTCGCCCCTCTTTTTTCCCTTTGCTTATTTCTCTCCCAGCAGCTGCCGGGCCATGGTCTCCAGATCCAGGCCGCTGGTCTCCGCCACCCGTTTTCGCCAAGAGTCGGGGAAGGCCTCCGCGCCGCTGTAGGCGCCGCAAAGGTTGCCACAGATGGCACCGTTGGTGTCTGCGTCGTCGCCGGCGTTGATGGCGGCCAGCACCCCGTCGGCACCCCGGCCATTGGTGGCGTAAAAGGCACCGAAGGCAATGGAAACCGATTCGTAGGCCATCATGCTGGCGCCAAAAATCCCCACCAGTTCGTCCAAAATCTCGCTGATATCCGCCTGGCCCGCTTGGTCCACAATGGACTCCACCAGACGCAAGCGACGGAGAGCAGCGGGGCAGTTACATCAGCGCCGATCTTTTCGCCGTAGGCCGCGCCCTCCGCCCCGGCCCGGAGAATGTCCAGGGGAGAATATCCTCCATGCACCCCCAGAGAAACCCCAGCGGCCACCGCGCAGGCCGCAGCCACTGCAGGTTTGCTGCCGTGGCTTGGCAGAGAGGAAGCAGCCGCCATTTCCAGGCATTTCCCCAGGTCGTCGTGATAGCGGATGCCGATGGGGCCACCCGCATGGCGCTGCCATTGGTCACCCCTGGCCAGCGGTCAGCTTAGGGTCCCGCCCGGCGATCAGAGCCTCTAAATAGCGTCGGGTGGAGGGACCGATGACGGTACTCTCCAGCATGTTCTGGCGGATGGCCCAGTTTTTCATGGCCTCGTGAAAGGCCTCCTCAGAAAAAGCCGCCGCAATCAATGATGACCTGGCTCAGGATCACGCTCTCCATGGTGTCGTCGGTGATCTCCCGGCCTTCAGGTCGCCGTGATAGGTCTGGACCGTTTTCTGGGGTTCCAGGAAATCCTGAATATACCCATAGGTCTCGGTGATCTGCCGCCGGGTCAAGAAGGACGCCGGCATACCCATTGCGTCTCCGATGGCGCCGCCCACCAGGGACCCGTATGCTCTGTTAAACATTGGTTTCCTCCTCTTTCCAAAATCCATGCGGGCCGTGTATTTGCACCGTCTTGGCTGCGCATCGGGCGGCCAGGGCAACCCCCTTCCCGCAGGGTCATCCCCGGGCAAAGGCGTAAAGCAGCGCCCCGAAAAGCTGTCCCCCGCCCCTGTGGTGTCTACCGGCGCGCAGGGAACCGAGGAATACGGGAAGGACTCCTCCGGGGCGTAAACCACGCCGCCCTGGGCTCCCTGCTTCAGGATCAGCGTTTTTCCCCTGCACCAGGCTCTCCACAATGCCAAGGCCACCCAAGGCTTCCAGCTCACTCTCGTTGGGCGTGAGTACTTGGCTGATCTCCAGCACCCGCTTGCGCAGCTGGGGCGGGATATCTCCCACCAAAGGGCTGGGGTCAAAGAGGAGCTTTGCGCCTCGGGCGGAAAGCTCCTCCAGGCTGGCCATAATGGCTTCTCCATCTTCACTGAGCAGATAATAGCCTGTGACCCCACCCAGCCGGGCGGGGCCCCTCGAAGGCGTTCCGCCAGCTGCAAGGGGAATGTTTCCTCCATCCCCTTTCGGGTCAGGAAAGTGCGTTCCCCGTCCGGCTCCGAGAACACCAGGCAGCTCCCGGTCACTCCTTGGATATCCACGAGAAAGCGGGAAGAAAACCCGTGGGCTTTGCAATAGGCCCGGATTTCCTCCCCCGTCTGGTCGCTGCCTACACTGGAAACCACGTGGCATGTCCCGCCCAGGTTTTGAATGGTGGCCGCCATGTTGACCGCGCAGCCGCCCACAAAGGGCTCCTCGGTGGAAAAGTAGCCGTCCTGGCCCCGTTTTGGCCAGCTGTCAACGGAAAAATACCGATCCAGCAAAAGGCCGCCGAAAAGAATGATGTCCCGGTCCACAGGTCAGTCCTCCAGACGGATCGCCGCGTCAGCCGGCCAGCGGAGAACCACCTGGTCCCCCCTTTGATGGGCCTGGCTGCCGGAAGACCGCTCCTCCGTGAGGATCTCCATGGCCCCGCAGCGGACCCGGAAGGAGGTGGTGCTGCCCGAATAGACCACGGATTCCACAATCCCCCGCAGGCCGTCGCCCTCTTGGGAGAGCTCAATTTTCTCCGGGCGCACGGCGTAGCTGACTTGCTCTCCGGGCGTTCCAGCCTGGGCGGGGATGGTGAGGGGGCCATGTTCGGTTTCAGGGTAACCTGCTCCCCCTCCGCAGACTGCACCTTGCCCCCGAAGAAGTTCGCCTTGCCCAGGAAGCTGGCCACGAAGCGGTTTTTCGGGTGCTCGTACACCTGGGCCGGGGTGCCGGTCTGTTCAATCATTCCGTTGTTCATCACCACAATGGAGTCGGAGAGGGTCATGGCCTCCTCCTGGTCATGGGTGACAAAGAAGGTGGTGACACCGCACTCCTCCAAAAATCCGGCGAAGCTCGGCCTGCATCTCCACCCTCAGTTTTTTGTCCAGGGCGCTGAGGCACTCGTCCAACAGCAGCACCCGGGGACGAATCACCAAGGCCCTGGCCAGGGCTACACGCTGCTGCTGCCCGCCGGAGAGCTGGCGGGGCTTACGGTCGGCATAGTCCTCCATATGGACCATTTCCAGGGCCTCCCTCACCCGGGTTTTCAGTTCCTCTCCCTTCACCTTCCGCTGCTCCAGGCCATAGGCCACATTCTGATACACGGTCATGTGAGGAAAGAGCGCATAGCTCTGAAAGACCATGCCAATCCCCCCCGTTTGTGTACAGGGGTGGCACGGACAGAGACATTGTCAAAGAGGATATCCCCATCCTGGGGACCTCAAACCCCGCGATCATCCGCAGGGTGGTGGTCTTTCCGCAGCCGGAAGGTCCCAGAATAGAGGTCAGGGTCCCGTCCGCCACGGTGAGATCGATGTGATCCACCACCGTGTTGCTGCCATAGACCTTGTCAAATTTTTCAGGGTGACTTCAGACATTCTTTTTGTTTCCTCCGATCATACCCAGGAAGGTTTTTCCCATGATGAGTCCCACCGCAGCCAGGCACAGCAGGGAGATGCCAATAATCACTGTGGAAATGGCGTTAATCTCCGGGGTGAAGCCAAACTTGATGGAGCTCTGAATTTCAATGGGCAGCGTAGAAATCCCTGCGGGCATCAGGAAATAGCTGATGGGGGAAGTTGTCAAAGCTGATCATGAAGGACAGGAATCCCCCCGCCACGATGGCCGGCGCCAAGGCCGGGAAGGTCACCCGCCGGAAGGTGGTCAGGCCGTGGCGCCCAAGGAGGCACTCATATCCTCCAGGGTCTGGTCCAGAGACTGGACCCGGGCCTCCAACACCAAAAAGGGTGTAGGGCAGCGAAATGACGATGTGGCCGGCAAGAACGAAAAAGAGATTCTTTTCCAAATCCACCGCCCGGATCATCAGCAGCAGGGACAGGCCCAAAATCAGCCACGGGATGCTCATAGGCATCATCACAAAGCTGCGGGCCAGCTGCTTGCCCTTGTGTTTCAGGGCCTGGTGCCCCAGGATAAAGAGGGTACCCAGCACCATGCAGGCAAGCCCCGTGACCAGGGCAATCAGCAGGGAGTTTCGGGTGGCCGTCAGCAGGACATTGTCCTGGGCAAGCTCCTGATACCATTTCAAGGTAAAGGAAAAGGGCAGCGAATTGTACCGGGACTCGTTAAAGCCCATCACCATCAGCACAAAGATGGGGACGTACAGATACAGAAGAGCCAGCAGCACAAAGGCTTTGCTTCCAAGATTCTTTTTCATGCGTCATACCGCCTTCCCCACTTGCTGATGGCCATCATGCTCAGCAGAACCATGGCCAGCAGCAGGAACGCGATGGCCGCGCCGAAGTTCCAGCCGTACAGCTCGGTAAACTGATCCTCGATGACCGTGCCGATGACCATACCGTCGGTTCCCCCCCAGGATGCGGGGCTCCACAAAGGTACCCAGGCAAGGCACGAAGACAATGAGGATTCCGGAGACCACCCCGGGCATGGAGGCCGGGAAGACCACCCGGCGGAAGGTGGTCATTTTTGTGGCGCCCAGGCTGGCGCTTGCCTCCAGCATGGCGTCGTCCATCCGCTCCAGGGCCATGTAGATGGTAATGACCATATAGGGGAAGTAGGCATGGACCAGCCCAATGATGACCGCTGTCTGGGTATATAAGATTCCCAGGGTATCTCCCGAAGACAGGCCCAGGGCCCCAGGAGGCGGTTGAGTACACCGCCGTCCTGGAGGAAGATGAGCCAGCTATAGATCCGAACCAGCTGGTTGGTAAAGAAGGGATGATGATCAGCACCAGAATGATCCCCGCGCTCCTTTCAGCTTTTTGGCCAGGATATAGGCCAGGGGATAGGCAATCAGCAGGCTGAACACCGTCACCAGCACTGCCCAGACGATGGTGCGTCCGGTCAGTTTCAAATACATGTCCTTTGAGAAAAAGTGAAGATAGTTGGCAAAGGTAAACCCTGAGCCGTCGTCGGCCTGCACGCTGTAAAACAGCATAATCAGCA
>VOFD01002191.1_pt1 | contig 14700 bp, 23 predicted proteins | sample 5384101 | NCBI WGS metagenome assembly VOFD01 (sample SAMN12384723, study PRJNA508395) | human gut metagenome | isolation source: healthy gut C | host: Homo sapiens
AGCATGTATTGCTGGTATTTAAATCATTATGCAGACAATACATCGATTATGAGCAGTTGTTAGACGTATTATTTCGTAGTCTCCGCAACCCGAAGTTATTCCGAGCGGCGGTAGAATGTGATGGAAATGTTATCGATTTCCTTCTTGATGGCATGAATCAGAACCTTGTGAAAAAGGGTCAAAATATATGCATCCTTTATTATCACCCTGTTTATGTTCATCTTAATCAGCAACGAATCGGTAGAAGCTTCCAGATTGGTGTTCACTGACTTCACCAATCAACATATCCCCAACATGTTTTGCATCTGTTAATTCTGCCCTTAGGTGCCTACATTGTAGTGCAAGGTGTTGCTAGGGTCTCAAACATTTGGGATTTTGTGCAAACCTGCTCCTGGCTTTATTGTGTTGCATTTATTGATGTGGTTACCAAACCGTTGACTATGCGGCGCTTCGTCTTCACAGCAGCAGTGCACTTATGTTTTCTGGACCATGAACACTGACTCCACTTTTGAGAAATTAAAATTATTAATTTTGGAAAGGATGAATTAAAACAAGTCTGAAACTTAAATTATTACGACAACTTTGATTGGTATATCTTGTTTGCCTCATGCTCAGCCACCGGTGTTAACGGTTATGTAAAGTAGTAACCATCGAATCTATGGCCTGTCAGCCGGAAGAAGCTGGCAGGTACCCACCAACATGCTGGTTTGGCCTTATTGAATCCATGCCTATCCTTTTGCTAATTATAGCAACTGTTCTGCATTTGCCAACCCTTTCATTTACGCCGCCGATCGGTGATATGTGTTGAAACAAAAAGTAAAAGGTAGTGCCCCATAACATTTGACTTAACGCAACTATAATTGTGCAGGTTCTGAACTTTGTCTCGCTGCATTTCACAAATTATATAAACCTGTCACTAACATGATGAACATTCAAGAACAAAATCGCGCCGACCGAAAGTTGAATTGGCGAAAGTCAGTTGAAAATTAAAAGCTGAATGCCGCTCAGCTTGCTACTGCAGTCAATAGAAGCATGGTTATTATTATTTACGCAAAACTAGTCTGGTACATGATAGATTGTTGTTAAAACCTAAAGCAGAACAGGAATATTTGAGCCTGCCAAAGACAAAGAATTGTTTTGAAACAGTAGTTTTTAAGTGAAGTACGTGCTCAGGTTATCAAAACTTAGTTTGGTTGTCAAAAATCCTGGAAGAATACCCGCAGCAGCGATGCAGCAAAATTGGCAGGTTCTAAGTATGATAAACAATTAAAACAGTTGATTGATTTGTGTTCCATGCGCCGATCAGTTCGCCTTCGGGCAGCATTGCTTGTACTGGCAGATTAGTATATTTTGATGGTTAAGGCTATGAAGAATAAGAAAATATTGCTTTGATAGAGCAAGAATTGTCCGATTTCAAAGACCGCAGTTCCATGAAGAATTGCTAAGTCAGCATACCTTCGTTAAAACTGACTTCTGACGAGTATCAATCCATTTCTGGCACCAGAATGGACGCCGCGACTGTATAAAATGTAAGCCGCCGAAGCGATGACCATGGATTCCGGATAGACATACGCCCGATGGTCCCGGACCATTTGCACCACCAAGCCGGTCAATGACAGGTTGAGAAGCACCAGCATGGCGCCGCACAGACGATATCGGCGATACTCGGACATGATGTCCTGCTGATTGCGCATGCTTCTCATCTGGCAGAGCAAAAGAAATCGGATCATGGACAGGACAATATAATAAACAGCAACCGCTCCCCACCAAAATGAGGAATAAACAATCCCAACCGTCAGCTTGAAGGCAGAATACACCAGGTTCATTCCCAGAGAGACTAAGAGGGACATCCAAACCCGGAAGGCAGCATCGGTCATGAACCGCTTGCCCCACGGATTTGCATAGAGCTTCTGTCTGGCTGCCCGGTAGAATTCCGGCAGAGTCCTGACCAGGAAGATACATACCACCGTTAAGGCGTATGCGGACAGAGCATAGACGGCGTATGCCGCCGGTGTTCGTCCGCTCCCCGGAGAAACACCACCGGGAGCGCCGCTGCGCTGAAACCCGCCAGAATGGCCATCACCCACCCTGGCGGAAACAGCAGCTTCTTACAGATCCTGTTCCAAGCCTTCATGACAATTCCTCCGGATTTTTACGGTGAAGGTGCTGCCCACTTCCGGAGGCGCTTTCCACGCAAATTTCCCCGCCCATGATATCCACCACACGCTTGACCAGAGCCAGGCCCAAACCGTTGCCCTCGGTGGCGTGGGAGGTGTCGCCCTGGTAGAACTTCTCAAAAATATGCGCGCCAACCTCTGGTGACATCCCGCAGCCGGTGTCGGAGATCTGCACCGTGGCGTACTGGCTGTCTGCGGTCAGAATCACACCGACCGTTCCCCCTGCCGTGTGAACTTGAAGGCGTTGGAGAGCAGATTGTTCCAAACTAAAGAAAGAAGCTCCGCATCAGCAGAGATTCTGACACCTTCTGCAAGATTTACATCGATTTCAATGCCCTGCTTCTCCCAGACAGGTTCAAATTGCAGCAGGCTTTCACACAGCTGCTCGCTCAAGTTGTACACCGAGACGGCGGGGAAAATCTGCTGGTTCTCCAATTTGTTCAGCTTCAGAATATTGGTAACGAGGCTTGCAAGCCTACGGGCGGAGTCTGTGACAGACCTTGCATATTCCAGCCGCTTTTCCTCGGTCAAGCCGGGCTGCTGCAGCATGGTTCCGTAGTTCTGAATCACAGCCAGCGGCGTTTTCAGCTCATGGGAGACGTTGGCAATGAAGTCCGTCCGCAGTGTCTCCACCCCGGCCAGTTCCCCAGCAAGGGCGTTGATATGCTCGGCAATCTCTCCAAAGTGGCTATATCGATCCATCACCTCGGGAACGGAGATTCTTGCATCGAAGTCTCCGTTCATCAGCCGCTCAAGACCCCTTGAATCTTCTTGGCTGGGCGCTTGACCGTCACGTATCGTCTCAGTGCGTCGATCCCCACGCAGATGGCAGCCAGCACCAGCACATTGACAAAAACAACCGGTGCAAAGGTCCGTATCTCCTCTTTTGACAGGGAAACGGTGGAGAAAAACACCAGAAATGTACAGGTGACTGCCATGCCGATGGATGCAGCAAACAGCAGGAAGGAGCGCAAATAATTCAACGCACTCCAAAGGAAGGTACGCCGCCCTCTGCTCATTTGATCACCGCCTTGTAGCCCAAGCCATGCACCGTGACGATCTCAAAGGCGTCACAACGGGGCCAGCTTGCTCCGCAGCTTGGTCATATACACATCCACTGTGGGGGCCGGATGCGGTGTCGGCGTCCCAAAACTCATCCATCAGCTGTGTGCGGGTAAAGGTTTTTCTGGGATAAGACAGCAGCTTATAGAGCAGGTTGAACTCTCGTGTGGTCAGGGAGATCTCTTCCTCACCCAGATATGCTGTGTGCTCGTCCACATCCATCACGAAGTTACCGACCTCCAAATGGTGGCTGGAGGCGATCTTTGCCCTGCGCAGCAGCGCGCCGATCCGCAAGCACAGCTCATCCAAATCGATGGGTTTCACCATGTAATCGTCAATTCCTGCGCGATACCCCCGCTGCTTGAGGCAAAATCGTCTCGTGCCGTCATAAACAGGATGGGGATATTTTCATCCAGGCTGCGTACCGTCCTGGCAAATTCAAAACCGTCAATTTCCGGCATCATGATGTCCGAGATGATCAGGTCAAACATGCTCTGGTACAGCGCATCATAGGCGTCGCTGGCACGCAGGCAGCCGGTTGCTACATAGCCGCTTTGATTGAGGAAGGAACAGACCGTGCGATTCAAGTCGGAATCGTCCTCTACTACTAAGATCTGGAACATCAGGCACCCCTCCGCGAATTTTACTGAAATGATACCACAGAAATGTGAATATTTTGTTTGCGTCAGAGGGAAATCTAAAAAGTCTGGGCGGCCCATCCCGGCGCCGCCCGCCTGTGTTACTTGCCAGTATGCTTCCCCTGGCCGGTGGCAGCCAGACGCTTCTTGGCTTCCTCCACCGATTCACCGTCATGAGTCAGGAAATGGTCCACGAACTTGTCGGTCATTTTGGTGAAGCTGCTCACCACGCCGTCTTCGATCCTATGATAGCCACCAACGACGCCGCCTTCTATTTTTTTGTAGCCATTGACAGCCGCCTCCGCAATCTTTTCGTTTGCCTGAACCAGTTTGGACTTTGCCATGATATGTTCCTCCTGTTATTCCAACTTGATTGTGTAGCATTACTGCAAACCCTTTACTAAGGGAATCAGGCACATCAGCAGTACAATGCCCACCAGACCGATGACTATGCCGTAGACCAGCATATCCCAAACCATAACCATGCACATACCTGCACCCAGAGTCAGCGTGCCCGCCATGCCCAGCACAGTGACAGCCACAGTTTTCGCGGTGAGCTTGACCAGGACGGGTTTGCCCGCCATTTTACGGCGAATTAGGAGCATGACCAGCAGCACCACCATGCCGGTACAGCCGGTCACAACGCCGGGGGCCCCATGCGTTCCACTCTGGCAACAGCGTCATACACATGCCCAGGGCAAATAAGATACCGCCAATGGCACTTAGGATCAGAGTGACGAAGTTCTTTTTTTGACATAATGATTTTACCTCCTGATTGGATGACGGGTTCCTTTTGACTGGCACATCATACTGCCTCTGTGTTTTCAAATTGATGACGAGTTGTTTGCGAAGTGTTAATTTGCGGGATGCTCTCTTCCGGAATTGCGACCAACGCCGCTGTTTCCATCAGACCGCTCCAGTTTGTAATTTTGTGTGCGGTTTTGTCGTTGCCACGCCGTGATATTGCATACACTGGATCGAGACGAAGAGGCCCAGAAGGACGAAGAGATTGCAAAAGCGCTTTTCAGCCAAAATAAATCATAGTTTTTTACCAAATAAAAGGCGTGCTGCGGACATTCCACAGCACGCCTTGTTATCATTTGCGCGCAAAAAGAATTTCAATGCCTTTTGGGCAATTATTTCGCGTACTCGATGACCTTGGTCTCCCGCATCATGTTGACCTTGATCTGGCCGGGATACTCCAGCTCGATTCCATCTTCTTGGCGATGTCCCGGGCCAGGAGGATCATGCTGTCCTCGGAGACCTCCTCAGGCTTGACCATGATGCGGACCTCCCGGCCGGCCTGGATGGCGTAGGCCTTATCCACGCCGGGGAAGGATGAGGTGAGTTCCTCCAGCTTTTCCAGCCGGCGGATATAGTTTTCCACGTTCTCCCGCCGTGCCGCCGGGGCGGGCGGCGGAAATGGCGTCGGCTGCCTGGACCAGGCAGGCCACGATGGTCCTGGCCTCCACGTCGCCGTGGTGGGCCTCGATGGCGTGGACCACCGCCTCGCTCTCCTTATACTTTCGGGCCAGCTCCACGCCCAGCTGGACGTGGCTGCCTTCCATCTCGTGGTCCACAGCCTTTCCCAGGTCATGGAGGAGGCCCGCCCGCTTGGCCAGGGCCACGTCCACGCCCAGCTCAGAGGCCAAAAGCCCTGCGATGTGAGCTACCTCAATGGAGTGGTTCAACACGTTCTGGCCGTAGAGGTGCGGTACTTCTGGCGTCCCAGAATCTTGATGAGCTCCGGGTGCAGGTTGTGTACGCCGGTTTCGTAGCAAGCCCGCTCGCCCTCTTCCTTGATGGTCCGGTCCACTTCCTTCCGGGCCTTTTCCACCATGTCCTCAATGCGGGTGGGGCGAATCCGGCCGTCGGCAATCAGCTTTTCCAGCGCCAGTCGGGCAATCTCCCGGCGGACGGGGGTCAAAGGAGGAGACGGTAATGGCTTCTGGGGTATCATCGATGATCAGGTCTACGCCGGTGATGGTTTCCAGAGTCCGGATGTTGCGACCCTCGCGGCCGATGATGCGGCCCTTCATCTCGTCATTGGGCAGAGGCACAGCGGACACGGTGGCCTCGGCCACGTGGTCGGCGGCACAGCGCTGGATGGCGGTGGCGATGATCTCCCGAGCCGTCTGCTCGGCCTCCTCCTTCAGCTGCGATTCCACCTCTTTGATCTTCATGGCGGTTTCGTGCCGAACCTCGGATTCCACGCTGTCCAGGAGGTATTTCTTGGCTTCCTCCTGGGTCAGGCCGGAGATTTTCTCCAGGACCTCCATCTGGCTTCTCTTAATGAGATTGACCTCATTCTGGGTGGCGGTGATGGCGGCCTGTTTTTTGGTCAAGTCGTCCTCTTTTTCCGCTCGTAGGCGTCCATTTTTTCTTATCCAGGGATTCTTCCTTTTGCTGCAGGCGGCGTTCCTGCTTGGAAAGCTCGCTGCGGCGCTCTTTGACTTCCTTTTCGTACTCGGTGCGCGATTTATGGATTTCGTCCTTTGCCCTCCAGCAGCATTTCCTTCTTTTTGCTCTCGCCGCCGCGGATGGCCTCGTTGATGATACGGGTGGCCTCTTCCTCGGCGCTTCCAATTTCCCGTTCGGCAACCTTTTTCCGGTATATGGTGCCGGCCAGGAAGGCCGCGACTGCAACCACAAGGCTAACGCCAAGGATCAGCAAAAAGTAATCTGAATGGGTCCCATAATTCGTGACACACCTCCTTCACTAAGATTTGGGTTTCCGGAGGGTGACTGTCCACAACGCCTTCGGCGCAGACGGAGAAGGCCCCGTCAGGAGCCTGGGGCGATTTTCAGGAGTGACGGCAGGGGAATCCTGCCAGCATAAAAACGCCAGCCAATCCGCCGAGCCGGGCGGACGCATGGACGGTAACACGCCGGTTTTGCGCAGAAAAAGTAACACCGGGCCGGCACAGTCCCCAACAGCGCCAGCCGGTACACCAATCCATCGTTTATTTTATATGCTGCGAAAGGGAAAGTCAAGACAATTTGCACGAAGGCCATAAAAAAATCCAACGTTTTTATGCACAAAGCGACAAGAAACCGGGGAGGGGATTTGATGTGGTCTGTTTTAAATGGCCTGGATGTAGCTGGTTTTTGCGTATTCTTCCCGGCTCTTGACCCAAAATCATTGTAAATCCTACAAGCACTGGCTTTGGTTGATACCGGGCATATGCTTCCTTGGGGTGGTTACACTGGCCTTGCTTCCCCGATGGGAAGCAATCTGAATACTAAAACCCACGGCGTAGTGCTCATGTGGAGCTACGCCGTGGGTTGTCTCTTTATGTCAGGGGGCTCAAAACCATCTGCTCATACAGGGGCCTGCCCGGCTCGTAGCCCTGGGGACGGTAGGTGACGGAGGAAATGGGTTTGCCCTCCAGGCCGTAGCGGGCGTTGTAGCCGAACAGGTTGATGTAATGGGTTAGATCATCCCGCTCTGCCGCCATGGCCTCCAGGACGGCCACAGTAGCCAGCACGTCGTCAATGGCCCGGTGGGAGTTTTGCACCTGGTCCTGGAGGTTGTAGGCCTCAATGGCTGAGGCCAGACGGTGGGGAAAGGCGCGCCGGTCCCGGTACACCGTGAGGAGGTCCAACTTGTCTTTTCCCTTCAAAATGGCAGCATCCCCGTCTTTTACCAGGGTATAGAAAAGAAAGGACAGGTCAAAGTGGGCGTTGTAGGCAAGGAGCAGGGTGCGCTCGCCTGCAATCAGCTCCGCCACGTCCCGGCACAGACGGGGTTTGGGGATGCCCCGCTCCCGTAAGTCTTGATTGGTGATGCCGGTGAGGGCCTGAATTTTTAGGCGGTACAAACCGCCCGGGAGACAGCGCCACCAGGTTGTCATACTCCCGGGTAACCACGGCCTCACCGTTCTGCCGCTCCAGAACGGCGGCGGAGAATTCGATGATCTCATCCCGATTGGGAGACAGGCCCGTGGTCTCTGTGTCAAAGATCACCAGCTTGTCATACCGGGAAAACAGGGTATCCAATTTTGCCATAAAACCTCCTATGTTTTGATCAGAGAGGCGGCGCGGGCGAATTTGCTCGGGTCTCTTCCTGGAGATGCCAGGCTTCAGACAGACTCCGGCACCACTGGGCCAGGGCCTCGCCGCTGCCCCCCTTTCGCTCTGCCTCCAGCTCCCAAAAGGGCAGATCCCGTCCGCCGCCGGTGAGTACTCCCTGGTCCAGGGCCAGCTCTGCCACGGCATCTGGCAGGCAGGCCAGGAGCCGGAGCCGCCGGAACCGTGCGCCGCACCGGGGCAATAATTGGTCCGGCTGCAAAGACGTGACTTCCCATGGCGCGCCCAGCGTCTGCAATTTGGACAGGTCTGCCAGTCCCCCGCCGGGCAGCTCCCATTCCCCCCCGTGCCCGGCCAGGACCTGGGGTTTTACGGTCAGGACAGGGCGCCCGTTTTCCTGGCGCACCCGCAGGGTCCAGTGGCGGGCGGCCAGGGCTTGGGCTGGCGTGTCGTAATAAACCGTCTCCATCTCACTGCCTCCCAGGGGCCAAAGGCTTTCTCCAGCTCCTGGAGAAGCTCCTCCAGTTGACCGGGGCCTGTGAGGGCATACTTAAACTCCAATTCCAGTCCCATGATTACTCCTTGTCGTGTTTCTGCTGCTTCATCAAATCTTCATTACCAGGCTGTGGGGCAGCAGCTTCACGCCCCGCACCTGCCAGCGGACCGGCGCGCCGTGGACAGACAGGTCCTTCCGGGTGCGGTATAGGTCATGGATGGCTGTGGCGACTACGTCCTTTGCTTCATACATGATGTTGTAATAGGTGACTGCGGTATTGCTGGTCTTGGTGGCGTGATCGAAAAACTCCGTTTTAACCCACCCGGGGGCTCACGGCCATGACCCGGATGCCCCGGGACTTCAGCTCCTGATTCAGGGCGCGGCTGTAGCTGAGGACGAAAGCCTTGGTGGAGCCGTATACATTGAGGTATGGCACAGGCTGGAACGCGGACAGGGAGTCCAATTCGACGATTTTGCCGTCCCGGTGCATATAAAGGAAGGGACAGCTGGGTCATGGCTACCAGGGCTTTGCAATTGAGGTCAATCATATTCATGCAGTCCTGCAAAGGAATCTGGTCGTACCGTCCAAATTTCCCGAAGCCGGCGCAGTTGACCAGAACCTTGATTTCCGGCTGCACCATATCCAACAGATCTGCATACCGCTGAAAGCTGTCCGGGTTCAACAAATCCATGGCAATGGGACGGATGGGGCAGCAGACCTGATCCTTCAGAGATTCCAGCGCCTCCTTCCGGCGGGCGATGACCCACATTTCATCGAAGTTTGCCTCATGGGAAAGCTGGATGGCAAACTCCCGGCCCATGCCGGAGCTGGCGCCGGTAATGACCGCAATTTTCATATACATTCCTCCTGTGACATGGGATCATGATATTCTTTCATATCACGATTTTCAGGCGATGTCAGAAAACCCGGTCGCACCATTGACAAATCCCCGGGGGGGCGGATAAACTTGGGATAACAGACTGGCAAGGAGGAATCACCTATGTGTCATCAAGGTATATTACACCGATTTTTCACACCACAGTGGACGAGCCCCCTGACCAAAAAGCTGGCCCGGCTGATTCTTACGGCGGGCATGGATCAGATTGATTTTCAGGGAAATTTGTAGCCATCAAGATGCATTTCGGCGAGCCGGGCAACCTTGCCTATCTGCGGCCCAACTGGGCCAAGGCGGTGGCCGACGTGGTGAAGGAGCTGGGGGGATCCCCTTCCTCACCGACTGCAACACCCTGTATGTGGGGGGACGGAAGAACGCCCTGGATCATTTGGACAGTGCCTATCAAAACGGATTTGTGCCATACGCCACTGGTTGCCAGGTGATCATTGCCGATGGCCTGAAAGGTACGGACGAGGTGGACGTGCCAGTGGAGGGCGGCGAATATGTGAAGACTGCCAAAATTGGCCGGGCGGTGATGGATGCGGATATTGTCATTTCCCTCACCCATTTTAAGTGCCACGAAGAGGCCGGCGTAGGCGGCGCCATGAAAAACGTGGGAATGGGCTGCGGCTCCGGCGCCGGGAAGCGGAAATGCACAGCGACGGGCGGCCCCTGACTGACCGGGAGAAATGTGTAGGCTGCGGAGCCTGCGCTAAAATCTGCGCTCACAAGGGACCCAAGCTCCGGGACGGTAAGATGGAAATCGACTGGAGCACCTGCGTGGGCTGCGGCCGGTGCATGGCCGTGTGCCCGGTGGGAGCCATTTATCCGGCCTACCAACACTCTGCCAGTCTCCTGGGCTGCAAAATTGCCGAGTACACCAAGGCGGTCCTGGCCGGACGGCCCAGCTTCCACATCAGCCTGGTGCAGGATGTGAGCCCTTACTGCGACTGTCACGCAGAAAACGATGTGCCGGTGGTGCCAGATGTGGGGATGTTCGCTTCGTTTGACCCGGTGGCCCTGGATCTGGCCTGCACGGAAGCGGTCCTGGCTCAGAAGCCCATGGCCGGTTCCGTCCTGAATCGGTTGCCGGACGGGGGAAGGATCACATTCAATCCATTTTCCCCATTACCAACTGGCGCAGCCAGATCGCCCCACGCCAAAAAATCGGCCTGGGCGAGGATAGCTATCAGCTGGTGCAAATCTGATCCGGTCTGCATGTGACGGGAGGAGGACTGCAGGATGGGGCGCTATGCTGATTGGCAGGCCGTCCTGGATCAAAATGCAGGGGAAATGGAGCAGTATTTCCAGGAGCATGCCCGATTTTTTGACACAACACCAAGGAATGCTTTTACGAAACAGGCCTTCCTTCGCGCCAACTGTGCCTACCCGGAGCCTGGGCCGGGGAGATGCAACAGGTGGAGGGACCGGAGACGCCCCATTACAGTGGCGCATGTACGCCAGGAACGAGCCCTGTTCGTTCCACGTGACCTCCTTCTTCCGGATTTCCCAGGGAAGGCTTGTCACTCTGGACGAATGCTGGGGAGACGATGGCCCGCCGCCCCGGTGGCGGCAGGAGATGGGCCTCAGCACGCCGATGGAGAAAGTCGGCGCTATGTGAGGGTCCCTGCCGGGGTTCCCAGCAAAAATACCGGGGCACCGCAAAGCGGCAGTTGCTTTGCGGTGCCCCTGTTCTGTACAATGTGTTTGAATGCGCGCCTGAGGCCGTACGCGGCACTGTGCCGGGTTATCGGCCCTTCCCAAGGAAGAAGAGCGCTAGCATTCCAGGACCCACGTGAGCGCCAGTGAGGCTCGTGGAGGCAGACAATGAGCTCCTTGGGCGGTGCAATTTCCTGGACCATCTGAGCCAGCTGCTCCCGCATCCTCCGGGCAGTCCCGTGGGAGATGTAGACCCGCTGGGTCTCCGGGCTGCATACCCGCTTCCGGTACAGCTCCCCCAGAGTCTCCACCGCCCGTTTCCGGCCACGCACCTTGTTGAAGACGGTGATATGCCCGGTTTCATCTCCCCGGGCAGGGGTTTCAGCGCTGCAACATGGTGCCCAGCGTCGCCGTGACGCCGGACAGCCGCCCGGTCCGGCGGAGGAACATCAGGTCATCTACGGTGAAAAATTCGCACAGATTATCCCGGTCCTGCCCAGCGAGGCATAGGTTTGGTCAGGTTCAGTCCGGCCTTCCGATCGTCGGAGGCCCGGCCCAGGAGAAGACCAATACCAAACCCAGCGCCCATGGAATCCAGCACCCGCACTTGCCGCTGGGGGAATTCCTCCATCAGGGCTTGAGCAGCCTGCAAACCGGAGGCCACGGTGCCGCTGATTCCGGAGGAGAGCGTGATGTACAGGACATCCTCACCCGCAGCCAGAACCGGACGGAAGGCATCCTCCATCTGCGCGGCAGGGATCAGGGATGTTTTGACCACGCCCTTGTTCGAAGGAAATTGTAGTACTCATGACCGTCAAAATCCTCGGGATAGGGGGACAGGTAATTAGCTTTCCCTCCCGCTCATAAGAGGAGGAAATGATTTGCACCTGGAACTCCTCCAGCTGCGCTTTTGGGAAGGTTGCAGGATGAATCGAAAAAATGGCAAAGCTCATGTTGAAACGCGCCTCCGCATCTTGTGTTTGATATTAGTATACATGATTCTGGAGAGCATGTAAAGACGTGAGTTGTAAAAAGTTTGTGACTGGGAGGACGCCGGTCTTGCAGCTACATGGGAAATTGTGCTACAATGTACAAAAGTTCCGAGGGAGAAGGTGGCTGACGCAATGACTTACGATAAAAAACAGGTGGCAGACCGGCTGTGCTACTGGCGGGAATTTATGCAGAGCTTTCACCTGCCCACCTGGGAGGAGCTGCCGGATCTGGAGCTGTACATGGACCAGGTGGTGTCTCTGGTGATCCGTTATGTGAATTTGCAGCCCCATTCTGCGCTGAAGGACTCCATCCTGACGGCCAGCGCAGTGAACAACTATGTCCGGCTGAAGCTCATTCCTCCACCTGTGAAGAAACGCTACAGCCGGATTCACTTGGCGTATCTTATTGTGATCTGTTGTCTGAAGGGGGTCTATGAGCCTGTCCAGCATTCAGCAGATGTTTCCTATGAACCTGTCCGGAGGAGGAGGTTCAGCAGATTTACACGAACTTTGTGCACCGGTACCGCACCGCCTATTTGCGATGTGTGGAGCAGCTGGAGCAGCTGTCCGAGCCGGTTTGGGACCCTGAAACCAGGAAACCAGCCAGGTGGAGAGCTTGGTCCTCACCACGGCGGTGGCTGCCACCCTGTATAAGCTGGTCACCGACAAGCTGCTGGCTCTGCAGCTACCTCAGGAGGAGCCGGCTCATTGAAGTGCCTTGGGAGGCAAGACGATGGCAACAGGCACCGGCGTGTGGAAAAACGCCGGTGCCTGTTGCTGTATTTCGAGGGGCTATACGTACTGAATTTTCATACTGCCAAAGCTGACCTCCCTCCAGCCAGATGGTCGCCTGAGGAGTGGGGTCCGGCTGACCGGAGACATCGATGCCGCCGCCTGTACGGTCCAGTCTGTTTTCAATCCGGTACCGGCTGGGTGCTTGATCACCAGGTTGCCAAAGGCAGCGTCAAACGCAGCCGGCAGTTCGGGACAAACCGATTGGCAGCCGGTGAGATCCAGCACCAAGCTGCCAAAGGCCATATCAATGTTGCCGCCCTGAAGCTCCTCCGTCTGGACCGTGATCCGGTCGGAGCAAAAGGCAAAGTCCCCCCGGATGTAACCGGAATTATTGACATAGGACCGCCGTGTTTTGTCCTCACTGTGGAAAGAAGCTCCATTTACCGTAACGTGAGGGCTTTTTTTTCCTGTGCTTGCGCCAGCTGACGCGGTCAAACACCATGGAAATGCCCCAGAGAATCAGCAGCAGCCCCAGAACCAGAGGCCAGGTGATGAGAGAGGGGATGACGCCCAAATTCACCAGCAGGAAGTACAGGCCCGCTGCACTGGCCCCAAGCCCGAAAGCCGAAAGGTGGGAAGTGCAGGGAAGACAGGCCCAGGCACAGGAGGGCAGAGGGCCAGGCCACAGACCAGAGCCATACATCCAGTTCCAAGTAGATTGCGGCGATGTAGGTAACGCCAGTGAGGATCAGAAACAGTGCAAACCAAATCCCGCTGTCTTGCAAGTTTAGATGGAAACCGCTTTCATCTGCATCCTGGATGACCTCCTCCACCACTTCGCCCACGTGGCTTTTCCGGGGCTCTTCCGCCGCCCGGGGACGCCCAGCAGCTCGTCTGTGGAAATGCCAAATAGCTCTGCCAGACGGGGAACTGCGGTCACATCGGGGCAGGATAGGTCGTGCTCCCATTTACTCACCGCCTGGGCGGTCACGCCCATTTTTTTTCAGCCAGCTGATCCTGTGTCAGTCCCAGCCGCTTTCGGTGGTATAAAATTCGCTTGCCCAGGGTCAAGCTTGCCGTGTCTTCCATGTTGAAACCCTCCTGTTGGATTTGCCTGTACTATGCCACAAAATCGGGAAAAAGCTATCACCCATTTGTTTATTTCCAGTATTTTTCTCCCACAACGGCTGGTTGAGGGGGCTCCAACGGGCGGTTGTTTTTTGAATTACAGAACTTTTTGCGCCCCAGAACGCGAAAAAGCGTACCGAATGGATACGACTTTAAAACTGCCCCAGGAGTCCGTCCTCATTGACTTGATATGTTCTTTCTGTCGGGGGCTGACTTTGGCCCCGATAAATACGGTTCTCCTATTGTCCGGAGTCTCGTTCTGTTCTGTTTGTTTTATTATTTCTTTTTTCCATGAGAATCTAATATTATAACGGGTTAAGGTGCGAGCCTGCGAGTACCGCACCGGCGAAGTGGCTGAGCCGGCGAGAGCGCCAATGTACAACCATAACGGGTGGAGGTTATACCTTGGCATATCTCGCAACAGATACCTGTTGAAACTGCACGGCAAGCCGTGTCGTATATACAAATGAAATTGGCATTTCGACTGCTACCATAAACGATATAAGTATTCTGGTTATCAATAAAAGGGGAAAGATGAATATTCCTATAACGTCTTTATGCCTTTGCTTTATTCTAATATGTACACCCTGCCAATAAAGTAAAGCCGGATTCAATAATGGCTATCTGGGTTGATTTTATATTCCTTTCCCTCTTTTATGACCAACCTTTGTTACTGAGGAAGGTGGCAACTTTAACCGCTTTTTGTTATGTCCCAGCTTAATATCCTGCAGGGCATATCCTTCCTTCAGTCGTTCCAGATAATCGTCATAACTGGTAATACAGACGTTTGTAAAAGCTGCGTCCATTTCCTTGTACGGATCAAACGGTTCTTTTGCAGGTCTTCAATTTTCTTTTCCTGGGGCTGATAGAATCCAGCAGTTCAGGTAA
>VOFD01002424.1_pt1 | contig 14694 bp, 19 predicted proteins | sample 5384101 | NCBI WGS metagenome assembly VOFD01 (sample SAMN12384723, study PRJNA508395) | human gut metagenome | isolation source: healthy gut C | host: Homo sapiens
GAACGGCCGTCGGCTCGTCGAAGATGAGGACATCGGAGTCGCGGTAGAGCATCTTGAGGATTTCCACCTTCTGCTGCATGCCGACGGTCATGTCCTGGACTTTCTTTCGGAGGTCGACATGGAGTCCATACGTATCCATGAGCCTCTGGATTTTTTCCTTTGCCTTCCGATATTTGAGAAAACCGAGCCTGTTTGCATCTTCGTGGCCGAGGACGATGTTCTCAAGGCCGGTGAAGACGTCGATCAGCATAAAATGCTGATGCACCATCCCGATTCCGAAACGGTTGGCATCGTTGGGGTTTTTCACCCGGATCTCTTCGCCGTTGAGAAGGATGCGTCCGGAAGTGGGCGGGAGGAGGCCGAAGAGAATCGACATCAGCGTCGACTTGCCGGCGCCGTTTTCGCCCAAGAGGGCATGGATTTCGCCCCGACGGACCTGTATGTGGATATTATCGTTTGCGACAAGCGTTCCGTTGAAGACTTTGGTGATGCCGTCGAACTCGATGACGTATGGCGCGTCTTTCCTGACGGCCGGAAGGGTTTCAGTGGCCATGGAAAGCTCCTTTCTAAAGGCACTGCCACGGAAGAAGATCCATGGCAGTGCGGATTGAACGAAACGATTTACCAGGCGGCGTCAGCTTCGGCATCGGTGTAATTGACGGTGACATAGGAGGTATCCCTTCCCTTGAGGTCGAAGGTGACGTTTGAACCTTCGAGGGCGACACCGGTGTAGGAGGAATCGGCGACGAGCTTGTCGAAAACATCCTCGTACTCTTCGACGGTGAAGTTCTCAAAGCCCCAGGAAGCCTCTTCGGTAGGAAGACCGATCATATCCTCGGCGGCACCGACGGATGCGGTCTTGCCGGCATAGGCCTCGGGCCATTTTCCGTCGTTGTCGAAGAAGGCCTCGAGGGCATCCATCGTGGAGGTGGCAAGGCCCTTCATGGCCGAAGAGACGACGAGATCCGGAGCCTGGCTGTGCTGATCGACGTCGACGCCGAAGATCTTGCGGTTGGCCTTGTCTTTGTTGGCGGAGGAGACGACGGACTGGAAGATCTTTCCGCCGCAGGTGAAGATGGCCTCGACGCCGCTGCTGTACCAGCCGTCGCAGCGGGTGACGATTTTGTCGTCCGGGTTGAAGGTTCCGGAATAGTCGTACTCGACTTCGACGTTGACCTTCAGCTCGTTGGCGGCGGAGAGGATGCCGGAGAGATATCCCCAGCCGTACTTGATGACGGCATTTCCCTTCATGCCGCCTTCGAAGGCGAGGTGACGATAGCCCTCCTTGACGGCAGCGTAGCCGAGAAGGAAGCCCGGCTCGTATTCCTTGTAGAGGATGTTGTGGGTGTTGCTGGCAGTCTTGTAGGCATCGGCATTATAGTTGTCCTCCTCGTGGGGCCTCGCCGTCGAGAAGAAGGAAGGCGACTTCGGGATGCTTGTCCTGGACTTCGTAGATGGAAGCCTCGAAGAGATAGCCGGGCAGACGATGACCTTGGCGCCTCTGCTGATCGCCTGCTCGATGGAAGCGACTCTGGCGGTGGTGGAGTCTTCGCTGGGCTTGAAATAGGCCTGTTTCAGATTGTTCTCCGAGGCGAACTGCTTGACACCCTCGTAGGTGAACTGGTTGAAGGAGCCGTCGTCGATGTTGCCGACGTCGGTGACCATGGCGATGTCGATGCTTTCATCGTTGGTTTCGCAGGAAGACATACCGAAGACGGCGATCAGAGACAGAGCCAGACTGAAGATCTTCTTTTTCATACGTTTTTCCCTCCTTTTTGTATGAAAACGAAACTTCGAATGAAAAAATGGGCCCTAACCGATGTATGAGCCCATTTAATCCGGTGGTGTCAAGCCGATGCTTTGGATTAAATGGATAGTCCCCTGTTATGGCCGGGGCTAGAGACAGGACCGCCATAGATTGGTCCCCTATACCCATTTCTTCGATGACAATTGTAGCACCGAAAAAAGGACGAAAAACGAAAGGCGGCTCTATTTTTACAATAAAGCCCTTTCAAAGACGCAGAGCCGACAGCAAGTCAAGAAATGAGGATAGTAATGCAGTGAACCCCTTTCAACAAAAAAAAACAGAAGAAAAATATTGACAACAGACATTCGGAACATGGCAATTGTATTGAGACAATGAAAACACTAAAATAGCTTTGTCGTAAACCATAGGGAGGTTTCTACAGAATGTTAGTCAATGCTAGCAGAATGCTGAAGATTGCCCGTGACGGACACTATGCCGTCGGACAGTTCAACATCAACAACCTGGAGTGGACCAAGGCCGTCTTGACCACCGCCCAGGAACTCAATTCGCCTGTCATCCTCGGTGTCTCCGAAGGCGCGGCCAAGTACATGACCGGCTTCAAGACCGTCGCCGCGATGGTCCGCGCGATGGACGAGAGCCTCGGCATCACCGTTCCCGTCGCCCTCCATCTCGATCACGGCTCTTTCGAAGGGGCCAAGAGCTGCATCGCCGCCGGATTCACGTCCATCATGTTCGACGGCTCTCATTTCGCCTTCGACGAAAACGTCCAGAAGACCACCGAGCTTGTCAACCTTGCCCATGACAAGGGCCTCTCCATCGAGGCCGAAGTCGGTGCCATCGGCGGAACCGAGGACGGCATCACGGCGGATGGCGAGATCGCCGACCCCGAAGAGTGCGCCAAGATCGCCGCTCTGGGCGTCGACTTCCTTGCCGCCGGCATCGGAAACATCCACGGCATCTATCCTGCCGATTGGAAGGGACTCCACTTCGATGCTCTCGAGAGGATCCATGCCGCGACGAACCACATTCCTCTTGTCCTTCACGGCGGAACCGGCATCCCCGATGAGCAGATCCGCAAGGCCATCGCCAACGGTGTCAGCAAGATCAATGTCAACACCGATTGTCAGTTGGTCTTCGCCGCTGCCACGGTCGAGTATTGCATCGCCGGCAAGGCGGCTCCTGATCCGGACAAGAAGGGATTCGATCCCAGAAAGCTCCTCAAGCCTGGATACGAGGCCATCAAGGCCAAGGTCAAGGAGAGGATGGAAGTCTTCGGCTCCATCGGCAAGGCCAACTACTAAAATACGGAACGAAAAAGAGGACCGGTGGAAAGCCGGTCCTTTTTTCTGTGCTCGGAAAGAGGGAGGGATCAAGGAAGAACGTTTCCTGGCGGAGCAGTAGAGACGATACCAGTCTTCCCGTTCAAGGGGGGAGAGCAATACCGTCCAGACTCTCCTGGATGTAATCCTTTCGTAGGGCGCCGATGACGATCTCGACATTCTCGCCGAGGGAGGAGAGGAACGCCGTTGCGACGGCGCATGGGGAAACGCCGTATTTCTTTGAAAGATCCGCGAGGCATTCCTGCGCCTTCTCCATTTTCGGATGGAGGAAAAGGGAGCCTTCGAAGAATCCGACCTGATAGGGAGACCAGCATTGGAGCGCAATTCCTCGACGCTTGAGGAAGAAGAAAAGGCCACCCGTTTCAAGCGGGCTTGGACTGGGTTGTCGACGTTCAGGGGTCCGGAAAGAAGGAAACTCTGTCCAAGACCGAGTTGCAGCTGGTCGACCTCGATGGGACAGGGGAGGAATTCCTCGAGATATTCGATCTGGCTTCTGTCCATGTTGCTGACGCCGAAATGAAGAATCTTCTTGTCTTCCAGAAGAGAAGAAACGGCTTCTGCCGACTTCTTTTCCCGTCCATCAGTATATCCGCCTGTGGAGCAAAAAGGGAATCGACATGGTCGACGCAAAGGCGGGATAGACAATTGTCGACTGCCTTTAGCAAATAATCCTTTGAGAAATCATAACAGACAGTCTTTCCTTCTTTTTTGAACGATGCCGACCTTCGTCTGAATGAAGAACTTTTCTCTCAATCCAGGATGTCTTCGGAAGACTTCGCCGAGAGCGGATTCCGAGCGCCCGTCGGAGTAGATATCAGCGACATCGAGTGTGGTGATGCCTTTTTCCAGGCAGAAAAGAAGAAGGTCATGGAGAGACTCGACGGGCATATCCTCAATGCGCATCAATCCGAGGATCAGTCTTCCTCTCTTTTGTCATCGTCTTGCCTCCTCGGCGATGTCAGCATATTGGCAATCGACAAGCTTGAAGAGGTCATCCGGCTTGATCCGTACCTGAAGGCCGATGCGCCCAGCGGAGACATAGAGATACTCGAAGGTCTCTGCCGAGAGGTCGACGTATGTCCTGAAGGCCTTCTTCATCCCGAGGGGCGAACAGCCGCCGTGGACATAGCCTGTCAGGGGAGCAGATCCTTCTGCGGGATCATTTCCACGCTTTTCTCGTCGCAGGCCTTGGCGGCCTTTTTCAAGGACAGCTCTTTGTCGGCAGGGACGACGAAGACATAATGCTGTCGGCTCTTGCCCATGGTGACGAGAGTCTTGAAGACATGCCTCGGGTCTTCCTTCAGGAAAGAAGCGACCGAGAGGGCATCGATAGCCTTAGAAGAGGAATAATCGTAGGTTTCATAAGGGATTCCGGCCTTTTCAAGAAGCCGTATCGCATTGGTCTTCGTCATCGGAACGTCTTTCCTTCGATGTGGCTTCCGTTGTTGAAGTCGACGGCGGAGAGACGCCTCTTTCCCGCCTTTGAGTTCAAGAAGCGCGACGATGCCCTCTGAAAGCTGGAGATGGATTTCTTTCTTTCTGGCAAGGAGAACGGTGCCTGCAGGGGCGAGCTTTCGTCGGAGACTTTTCGTGCCTTGAAAATCTTGATGGGTTCCTCGTCCAGAAGGAGGTGGCCTCCCGGCTCTTGGCTCAGGGACCGCACGGCATTGACGAAGGCTTCCGGAGACTGCGTCAGGGACAGCTTCTCCTCCTCTTTCTTTATCGTCGGGCAAAAAGTCGCTTCGCTTTCTTCCTGCTTCTTTCCTTGCAGTTTGCCTTCAAAAGTAGAGAGGGAGGTATTTCACGGCCATGTCCAGGGCAAGGGCAGCCAAGCGGTTCGAAAGGGAGGTATAGTCGTCCTCCGGATCGATTCCTAGGCTTTCCTGTGCATAGATATCTCCGGCGTCCATCGCCTTGACCATTTCCATCAAGGTGACGCCAGTGGTCGTCGCCGTTTCGGAGCGCATATTGATGGGGCAGCCCCTGCGGTATTTCTGGGAGCAGGGAGGCGTGGAGGTTCAAGGGGCGGACAATGCCAAGGCCCAGAACCTCCTCGGAGAGGATCTGGCCGTAGGCAAAAGTGAGAAGGAGATCCGGCTTCTCTTCCTGCAGGAAGTCGTGTTCTTTGTTGATCCGGTGTGGCTTATGGCATGGGATTCCAAGTATTCGTGCCGTTTTGGCGACATCGGATTCCTCGACCTTGTTTCCGCGGGAGCGGACTTTGTCCTCCTTGGTGACGACGGAGACGACATTGAAGCCGTTCCTCACCAGACCTTCCAGGACGAAGGCCGATATCTGGGGCGTGCCCAGGAAAACGATCTTTTTTCCGTTCATTGATTGCCTCGTGTACTTTTTCTTCTATGACAATATGTTATCATTGTGGCAGAGGTAATGGCTATGTTCTTGGTTCAGCATGTCGGGATTACCGCTGGCATGGTTATCATCGTCTATCTCTTCATGTTCCTTTTGGGGAATGTCATCGGCTATGCGTTCGAAGTCCTTTTTCAGGCGGTTTGTCTCCGCCGGGAAGTGGGTCAACCCAGGGTTCATGAGAGGGCCGTGGCTTCCACTTTATGGCTTCGGTCTCGTTCTCATGCTGACGATGGTTATGCTCATTGTCGGAAACCTGCCTTCGGACATGCTTTTCTACAATCCTTGGGGCAATATGGTCGGGCATATCGGGGAGCCAAACGGAGCGACTGTCAATGATTTGATTCCGATATCCTTGATGTGGATTTCCCTCATCGTCCTAGAATTTATCGCTGGAATCATCTTTGTCAAGGGTTTCAAAATCAAATTATGGGACTACAGCAATATGAAGGGCAATATTCTCGGCGTCATTTGCCCTCAGTTTTCCGTTGTGTGGCTCATCGCGGCAGTCGTTTATTACTATGCTCTCGCCATTTGTCCTCGCTCTTTTCCAGAACATGTTCGGCTATATGTTCGGAAGCGATGGCGCCGTCGCCCATTTCGTTCATTTTCGTTCTCGGCATCATCTATGGCGTCTTTTTCCCTCGACCTTGCAAACTCTTTGGGCGTCTTTTACGCGTATCGCCAAAATGGCGAAGAAACGTCAGGAACTTGTCGCCTATGAGGCCATCGTCCAGCAGAAGCGTGCCGAGTTGAAGAGGAAGAGACAGGAGCTTTGACCTCCATCCTTCCCGAGGGGTTCGGCGAAAAGGTGGAGGAGAACAAGAGGACTGCCAAGGAAAAGACGGAAGGCTCTTTGAAAAGATGCGTCGATTGATGCTCATCGATCCCGACAAGAAGAAAACCGACAACTACGATTCTTCGGGGAGGCCGATCAAGGACGAAGAGGCCGATTCGGAAGGGGAGGAGAGGTCTTGACGGATCTTTAAATCGAGACTTCAAAATAGAATTCTAGGGAGATAATTATTGACCACAATTTTTTGTTGTTTTCCGCTCTTTTCCGTTCTTTTACCCCATTAATGAAAAAGAAAAAACAAAACGAAGCTTATCGCTTATCGGACCATCGGCTAAAGGTCACGCTTCCTTCCGAAACAGTCAGAAGAATTTGATTGGAAATGCTATCGCGGCATTCTTGTCATCGTATTGGACCAACTGTTGACGGCTCTGTTGGTAAAAGGTCTTGAAATCCTCATAGTCGTAGGACGTCTCGTAGGGAATGCCAAGATAATAGCTCTTTACCCAACACCCCCACGATATCATATTACACCCCTTGACAGCTTTATGATAGTCGCATTTTAACTCTTATTTTTTCTCATTAACTACTATTTTTTTTAACTCTACTGCTTAAATAGCTTAAACTTCCTAAGGTAATTTAACGTATCCGCATTAGAACTCAATATTTCAAAAAACATCAGCCTACCTTAGATTACCTTAAAAAATGCTAACGTAACTCAATTACCATCATTATTCTCTTCACCTTGAAATACGTTAGATTTTCTAAGCAGCAAAGGTAATTAAAGAATCTACTCAAATTATGCCAATAATAGCCTCTATTTTGCCTGATTTAGCCTACGTTAGATCTAAGGTTGCATCAACATTCACTTCTAACGTACTACCTTGAACTTATCTAACGTATCTAAGGTAAAACTAACGTGAGCCAAATCTAGACAGACATCTCTTCTAACGTATACTCCTTAAAAGACTTCCCAAGCACTCAGGCAATTCTGAGGTCTTTTGAAATCTAGATAAAATCTTCTCTAAGGTATACCGCTTGAAAGACTTTAAAGTTCAGGATAATCTTTAATCATTTGCAATCTCGGAGACTTTGTCTTCTTACCCAATCCCAACAAAAAAAAAAAAGCCACCAAACTAGTCAAATAAGAATGATGGCTTAAGTGATTAAATAAGTAATTTGTAATTAGCTTTATACTTTAACGATATAATCTTTCTTTCTAGGAGCTGCCTCCTTAGGTTCTTCATTGGCATAGCCAAGAGCAAGAGCTCCAACGCCTCTTAATGTTGTAGGAAGATTCCATTCTTCAAGAAGCTCTTTTCCCTTCACTATCGAATATCTCACGTGCTTTTAGCAACCCAAACAGTGCCAAGTCCAAGAGAATGAGCAGCAAGCATCATATTCATAAGAACGCAACTGCCATCCTCAACAAAATTAGAAGCATTGCCATCAGCTAAAACTAAAACAACGACAGGTGCTCCGTAATATGGATCATTGCTTGTCTTTCTGACCTTTTCATTAAGCTCAGTTATCTTTTCACGATACTTAGGACTAGTAACAGCCACAATGGTAGGCGATTGTCTTCCACCACCTGTAGGAGCATAAGTTCCAGCTTCAAGAATCTTATTTAAATCCTTTTCTGATACTGGTTCTTTCTTATAGCTTCTTATGCTTCTTCTAGTTTCAATTAATTTGATAAAATCAGTTTCCATGAATATCATTCTCCCTCCAAAATCATGATAAATGCAAAATTACTTATTCATCACTAGATTGTGTGGCAAAAAGATGATGACTGAAAAGTCCACGCTAATTTTCGGTTATAATATACTGCTAAAGAGTTGAATTTTTAAATGATTGAGAAATAGATTAACTATCGTTTCTCTTTGTGTTCTAAAAGGCTCATATTTGCCCTACATTCGCTTATTCTTCTTTCTTGAGTAAAATATCGTTATACTTTCTAAAAACCCCACATAAGCCAAAAAGAAGCCCAAATTATCGCAAATAAAAAAAGAGGCTACCATAATAGTAACCTCAATAATTATCTAAGCTATTGCCTATAGTTTAATTGTCAATTGTAATTTGAATTGGATTAGTATCAGTAGGAAGACTAGCTAATGTTAAAATACCATTCTTAATTTGATTAAATCCGCTTGTACTAGAGCCTTGTCCTGTCCAATCATATACATCAAGGGAAACCGTGTTTTCATATTTTTGCTCTTCTTCATTCCAAACAGCATAACTAGCTGTTACAGAATAAGAATGACCAACAGCAAATACTAATGTTCCTTTTCCATCTACTAATTCATCGAGAGAACAGCCTTGATATTGTGGTGCATTGCTCCCGTAAATGTAATCTTGATCAGTAATAGAGATTTGAATATTCTCTAAATCATCATAGCTAGTTTCATTAATGACAGTATATGGTACATTCCAAGTTTCAACTTCAACTTTTCCATATTCAGTAACCGTGAATGTTCTCATTAGCGTTGCATCATCAGCATTGTTGAAAGACAAATGAGCATAGATTGTTGCTGTTCCTGGATTGATTTGCTTTAAGTCAACTCTTATTGAACCACCACGAACCATATTAGAACCGCTTGAGCCAATCAAATCGCTTTCCTTTATAGGGTCAAAACTAATAGCACTATTAGGTATGACGTCTTGATTGGAAGATAGAACTTCTGTGTTGTTTTCGTCGACACTATTGTATGATCCGAATTCAGCCATATCGAAATCCAAGGTTAGATTTTGAACGCAATCTAGATACTGATAGCCTTTATCTTCTTCACTAGCCATCGATATTTCATCAATTACACTACTACTCCAACTTAAATAATCATTTGGATCATCATATTCAGTGATTGGCTCTAGTTCTATTTTAATAACAACATCTTCGCCAGGCATTATAAACTGATAACCTAAAGAGCCTCTGCTAATAGGTGTTCCGTTGTAAGTGACTTCACCAATCTCATAAAACACACTAGTTGACTCTACATCAAATAGGATATTGCTTCCTTCTTGTCCTTGGCTATCACAATCAATAACTCTGTAATTATCATTTTCTTCATAAGTGATGTTATAAATAGCTGGGTCTCCACCTCCGCCATCGTTACAAGAAGCAAGCCCAAACACTGCAGTTATGCACACTAAACTTGTTAAAATTATACTTGTTTTCTTCATAACTTCTCTTACGCTAAAAGCGTCTCCTTTATGAAATTATAACAAAAAGTAAAAGATTTAGTATATTTTTCACAAATTTTCATAATCAAAAAAGAGGCTACCATCACTAGTAGCCTCAATGTTATTTAAGTCTTATTTAGCTCATCTATTCCCATCTTATGGTTGGATCGTTTTTGATTTCACCGATGATAGAGATAAGCTCATCCCAACTTTTGTTACAGATGACCCTTCTGATATTTAGTGTGCTGGTCCCGTTTTCCGTATCGATGAAGAGCGGATTAGGAAACTCGCTAGCAAGCGTAGATTTGCCTATGCCTTCGGGTCCCATGATCACTGTCTTTATAGCTCTTCTTTTAATTCCTTCTTCAATTTTTAACATGTCTATTTACTCCTTTTCTTCTGTTATTAGCTTGTTCTTTTGGCGTAGCCCATCTGCAATTGGATGGTTCGTAATTACCGTTAACATCAATTCGATCAATCGATAAATCATCTCTATATCCATGACTTAATGCCCATTCTTTAAATTTCACATAGTCGTCCCATTCATGACATATTGAGATCCCACGACCACCATATCGTTTATAGTCTTTAGAAGTTGGTGTGTTGCATCGCTCTCTCATTGAATGCCAAATGTTATAAGTTCGACACGAATAGGTTGTATCGTTATGTTTGGCCTTGACTTTATTACGTAAAATCAAATTATCTCTATGCAAACAGCCACATGATTGAGTATTCCCCGTGTATAAGGCACTTTCAGATACAACTTTGCAATTTCCACATTTACAAAAAGACATAACCATGCTTTTCTTCTGCCAGTTTTAGTAATTATGATTCTTGGTTCAACAGCGGTCAGTCTTCCAAAGGTCATCCCTGGATGGATATCACTTATTTTCATTTAATATCCTCCGTGATTATTACTTCTTCCCTTGCATCGCTATCAGACACCAAGATCAAACTGCCTTCTTGAAGCGAGATGTAAGGTGAAACTAATTCTTTGAACTTGTCTTTTCCTAGGATTCTTGTCAGTTCTGTTATTCCTAGAAGTTTCGGTGTTTGATAAGGTGAATAGCCTAGTTCTTCGAGCGCTTTCGCTACCTTGCCTTCATCGATGATCTTTCTAGTGACTCGAGAATGGACCAACTTGAATCCTATGTATTTTTTTGTCCCTTGATTGCCTTCTTTAAGCAGTGCTCTTTCACCTTTTCAAAGTAGGCTATGTAGTCATCGCATTTAGGTAGGATTCCTGCTATTTCTTCTTCGGTCAAAACATCGATATTTCTCTCTAAATCGACCAAATTCCTTGCAGAATCTAACTTTTCTTGCAATAAACCAGTCCAGGACAGTACTTACATTTAGACTTTTCTTTAGCTGTCCTATCACCACTTTTAATAGCCTTAACCGCTGGTTCAACTATGTCTTTTTCAAAAGCTAGAAGTTCATCGACCGTCATCTCATATTCATTGGTGTTATTGATTACCGGTTGATAGATAACTAGCCTAATGTTTTTAATTGGATAGACATCCTTGAAGCACTTATAGGTGGCAAGAGAATACAAGGCCAATTGCGGATTTGGCTGATTTAGTTCCTTATCGAAGCTCGAAATAGGTAGATGTCCTGTTTTCAAGTCGATGATAGTCAAGGTTCCGCCATTCTATCTGATATAATTCCTAGATCCAAAGTGCCTATAGAATCATCGTCAAATCCTAGATCGAGTTGCTGTTCGATAAGGACTAAAGGCTTCTCTTTGCTATTCGCCTTTTCATACTCATAGGTAGAGACTACGAATTCGGTATATTTATCAGCTATTTCCTGCATATTTTCATCGTAGTGTTTAAGGCCTTTTATAGCTTCTGCTGCTGATTTGATATCGCCTTCGTAATCGCTAACACCTAAAGCATTAGAGATTTGAATTGATCCAAGTTCGTGGCATTCACTTCCAAACTCGGCGACTTCACTGCTCTCATCACTACTTCCATCGTTAAAAACAGTGGATAAGTAGCATTTAAGCCAAACAGATGCTTTACTTGACTGTACAGTCTTGAATGTTTTTTGGAGACGCATTTACAGAATAAGAAAAATACTTGTATTTTTCTTTATTTCTGCATATAATATGAGTAGGAAAGGAGTGTTGGATATGGCACACACGGTCAATGTAAATATTAAGATGGATGAAGATGTGAAAAAAGGATGGAACGGGCCTGTGCCGAGATGGGCCTTTCCATGAGCGCGGCGTTTACGATGTTCGCAAAGAAGGTCGGCAGAGAGTACCGCATACCGTTTGAGGTTTCGGCTGATCCGTTCTACTCGGAAAGCAACCTCCGGCACCTGGAGAGCGTCATGCAGGATGTGAAGGATGGTAAGGCTCACTTCTGTCATCATAAACTCCGGCAACTATTCTTTCGCTTTTGATAAGTATTCTCCTGTTTATGGGGATTCAGACATGAATAATATCCCATGGCAACTAAAACCTATTTGGCAGGAAAGATATAGATACCAAAGAAGTAAAAGAGAACGAGACATTTGGAAAGAACGTGTAGGAATATCTTTAGAAGAAGATAATCTTAATGATTATCGTATGTCCATATGAAGAATTTTCTGCTCATCCCATCTTTTTCTTTCTTTTCTTAAAAAATGTGATTTGAATTTGGAATTTGATGAAGGTGAACTTGACCAAAATATCAAAAGTCACATGATGGGGATATAAGCGATAGAAAAGATGGTATTGTTGATAGAAAGCTACTATGACACAAATAAGCTTTGCCGCAAAAGTAGAAGATGGGAAAATCGTGAACAATTTCATGTTCTTTTTCGCCTATTGCCAACTTCAACGATTTTGGCTTCAACTTCATCACGTCGCAGATTTCTTATTACAAATAGAGAGAAGTTTCATGAAAAAGATATGAATCAATTTTTCTTCTGAGATTGAAAATTATTAATTGACTGCTGCTTCTTTGTCAACATTGTTATTCTTTCCATCTTTGAATTACTTCCAAGTAATTTGTTGAATGAGAAGAAATAAATACTATCAGCATTACCTCTTCAATAAAGTATCTACTGAAGCACTAGAGAATAAATCTTTCATTAGAGTTTTGGACGAAGAAGCCGTAAAGCAGGAAGAGATTGTTATTGATAAGACTGACTTTCAAAGATAATCGGTTCAGAATTATTCCTTAACATATTAGGTTCAGATAAGCATCTTCCATCTGACAGCATCGACAAATCTGTATTTAACAATAAGATATTTGAGAAAGTTGAGAAGGTTGACATCGGGATCAACTGATGATGAGAATAGAAATGATTTTTCCTAAAATGATCGGAAATAACAAGGTTTGTTTGCGAATGGTTTAAATCAACTGATGATGAGAATAGAAATGATTTTTTGACAATTGAAGCAAATTGCCTTAAGTATCTAAATAATTAAAACTTTTGATGCAATTTTAAAGCTCTGTTAGACAGTGAGAAATTTTCTCTGAATTTGGTTAAATTCAAATGATACGGATCTACACAAAGTTTTGCAAACTGGCTTGACAGCCAATATAAGCCTGAATTAAAGACAAAGTTTGAAAAATTGTGACTTCACATTGTTCATTATAATGGGGCATTAAGTTGATGCAGACTTATTAAGAATAATCATAGATGAGACAAATTTGATCAAGTTCATGAATATTTTAACAAAAAATAGTTTTAAATGTTCCAATAATATTAGTAATTCAATATTTAAGAAGTATTATAGTAAATCTAAAAAGCAATGCTGTCTTTGAATCAATCAGAGATAAAATAAAGGGTATTACTTGATACTTTAAACACCTTTTAGAGAAATTATCGTTATTTAATGCGATAAAACATCGAAGTTGAATAGGCGAGGCGAACCTGTTCAAACATTTCTTTCGGCAATCAAATCTGTGACTATCGCAAATGGTTGAATATACGACTCACATACGATGCCATCATTCAAAGTGATGGAAGAGCAATGAACATGTGAAGGAAGAGAATTTCCTGGAAATACAAAATATCTTGTTAAAAAGGAAAATGTTTTCCAATGAGATAATAAAAAAAAGATGAAAAATTAATGATATATCAAACTGTGTCATTAAAAGTTATGTACTACAATTTAAGGATTCTTTGACCTTTACTTTACAAAAAATGTAATTATTATAAAGTACAAAATGAATCAACATTGAAATGGTTGAGCAAATAAGACACAGAATCTAAGCAATATTTCCTCAAAAATAGATCGCCTTACAATTGATGAAAAGAAGATTATATAAGTAGAATTCTGACATTAGCATTTGATGCCCTTTTAGCGATGAGCAACTCTGGAAAATTTGGCTCCTCTACTTATTTTGTAGGTGAACGCACTTCATCAAAGATGACGTTAATATAGAATATCATGAAGGTAAAATTATGCATATCTTTCATTGGGAATTAACACTTGAGTGTTAAAGATATTGGAGTTATAGGTCAAATTAAAGGAAAGTTTAGCTTTTGCCCTGAAACCCAGTTATCACGTCCATGCCAATGAGTAATATAGAGACATTGCTACAAAATAAATATGAAACGGTTATACCGTCTTATCTATTTACATTTATCGAGCAAGAAAGGTCTATAATCATTGGTAATGGACATGTTCCTTCCGGTAGATTTAATTAATGTCAAGAATTCTGGATATACAAATTATTGATATACTATATAAAAAATCGAGTTGGCACTCCAGCGATTCTTTCGCGGCTATCGCTTATCTCTCGTATTTCTCTACTATTTCAATAGTAAGTATGTACTTCCTAGCATACAAGTTTTACCATTTATTGAAAGCTGGGCAATCGATGACAGATGTTGTTCTTATCTTTTATTAGCCTTGGTAAAAAACAAGACTGTTCCAAGCTATACAGTTTCGAAAAAAATATGGACTGAAAGATAATGAAATTAGCTTCTTCTGATGTTGAAGCTTCAAAAGATACTGGGTTCATCATCGAACTATTTAAGAACATGCAGTTCTTTCCATTTACAATCAAATCTAAACAATGAAGATGATGGAATTCAATAATATATGCACAGATATTGATAGTAATGAACTGTTATCAAACCTGTAGAATATGAAAAGAAAAGGTTATATGGAAAAATGACAAAACTATTTCATATACTCGTATGGTGAGAAATGCCTTCGCAAACTAATTAAGACTAATTTATTAATTTGCTCTTTTGCAAATTAAGGACAGCAATACGTAACTGAATTCAAAGCAACA
>VOFD01002462.1_pt1 | contig 14694 bp, 22 predicted proteins | sample 5384101 | NCBI WGS metagenome assembly VOFD01 (sample SAMN12384723, study PRJNA508395) | human gut metagenome | isolation source: healthy gut C | host: Homo sapiens
TCAGTCTTGGGGAGATTGATGGTCTTGTTGTAGTCCATGGGTTTGCTTCCTCCTATTCTGGGTCTTTTTTAGACTTTTTCGATCAAATTACATAGAAATGTGACCAGGCCACACGCCCGGCAGAGCATAGCGTGGGGAAATTCCGGAAACGGGTCCCGCGTGAACACGCTGGTGGTGTCATCACCTGGGGGCCCAGTTCCACCATATCCGTGGGGCTGTGAAAAAACCGCAATTCCTGCTGGGTCCAGAAGGGATATTTTTGCGTGTGCATGGTCCCTTCTTCCATAAGAAGGCCGCACTTAGGGCACTTCATCAAAGCCACTCCTCTCTGGAAAAACAAAAACGCCTTTGTCTCATCAAAGAGACAAAGGCGCAAGACCTCTGCGGTACCACTCTTCTTGCCGGAAGGGCATCCCGTTCCAGCCACTCAAATGCTGCCCGGTAACGGGGGCGTCCGGAGGGGCTTACTCTGGTTCAGCCCCCCTGCTCCAAGGTGATCTTCTCCGCCCCTCCCGTCCGCCTTGCACCAAACGGCGGCTCTCTGTGCGTCTCGGAGGCGGGTACTTTTCCTTTTCTGCGCATGATAACGATATACCCTTATATTTTATCCACTTTATTGAGGAATGTCAAGAATTTTGTTGAGGATTTTCATGTCTAGCACGCTCCAGTCATAGGTGCGCAGAGCGCCCCTCCGCACGGCGGAGGGGGCGCTTCCAGTGTATCTCTGCGATCTTATTTGATCTCATAGTCCCGGCCGAACTGGAGGTTGCCGAAGTCGATGCGGCGGGTGCCGTGGACCGGTCCTCCTCAGGCTCCTCCTCCGCCTGGGGGGCGGGGGGAACTCTGGCAGTGTCCGACAGGTCCTCTGGGCCCCCTCCGCAGCCTCCTGGGCGGCCTGGGCCTTTAGATTCTCGGCGGTGGCGTCTGCCATGGCCTGGGCCAGCAGGCGCTGGACGTTGTCGTCGATCTCCTCCACGGCCTCCTCTACCGGGTCGGCCTGGGAGACCGGGGCGTCGGGGCCAGCTGGGTAAAGGCCGTCCAGGTAGCGCAGCTCCTGCTCGTGGAGGGCCCGCACCTTGGCCCACATAGGCAGCGGTGGCGGATTGGGCGGCGGACAGACGGAACTCCTCGTCGCCGGCCTGCTTGCGGATATTGGCCACCCGCTCCTTGGCCTCCCCTTCGGCGTCGGAGAGGATCTGGGCCTTTTTTGGCCTCCGCCTCCTTCACCAGCTCGTCGGCCATCCGCTGGGCGGTGAGCAGAGCCTTACGCATGGCGTCCTCGGTGGAGCGGTACTCCTCCACCTTGTCCACCAACACCTTCATCTTGCTCTTCAAAACGGCGTTCTCATTGTACAGTGAGGTATAGTCCGCTGTGAGCAGATCCAGAAATTCATCCACCTGAGCCATGTTGTAGCCGCCGAAGGAAGCCTTGGGAAAGGCGCGCTCGGAGACCTCCTGAGGGGTGAGCATATTCATTACCTCCTAAATCAAAACGCTTTTTTCAGCGCAGGACCTCGTCGTCGTTCTGGGCGCGCCAGTCAAAATACTGTTCCAGGACCACGGGAGTGCCGTCGTCCCAGGTGAGGTGGGTCACCAGATAGCCCATCAAGTCCGACAGGGCCTGTCCGTACAGCCGCTGGGCCGTCCAGATACCCTCTTCGGCTGGGAGCAGGGCATAGATATCCCCCCCTCCTCCCAGGAGGCGGGGGCGCAGGGCCAGGCGAGAGTCCCGTCCGCCTCATAGAGCGGTCCCTCTCCCCGCAGCTCCAGCCATTGGAGCAGGTCCAGCGTCTCCACGGTGCCGGTCTCTGGTACGGTGATCTGGGCGGTCATGCCGGCCTGAACGCTCTGGATAGACCAGAGGGGGGGAGCTCCAGGACCTGAAAAGCTCCCCTTGTCATAGGAGAGGACATGCACTTCCAGCATGCCGGCCCCGGCCCCATTGGACTGTGGGATCAGACCGGCCACCACAGAATAGTAATAATACCGGCCATTCAGGTCACAGGTGACCAAGTCATCCCCAATCTGGGCCTCTACATACCAGCGGAACAGCAGATTCCGGGAATCCGAGCCCTCCGGCGGCAGCGCCTCAGGGGGCAGGTCGTCCGCGGCCTGAAGGGCATACAGGCGGACGGCCTCCTCTGCGCCGTCTCCGTCCAGATCCATGGAGAGGCAGCCGTGCTCCATGAGGAGCGGGGCCTGCGGCTCCTCGTCTTCGGAGGCGGAGGCGGCCCCTCCGCCGGCGCAGCCGGACAGCAGGGCCAGGAGCAAAAGGAGGGGGAGGAGCCGGCCCGGCGGCCGAACGGCGACGCGTCCCATCTGCTCAGAAGTAGAGCCCGTTATTCTCCAGCGCGTCGATCAGGTCCCCCAGAATGTCCACATTGTAGGGGGTGATGATATAGGTGGAGATGGCCACCTTCTTGATCTTGCCCTCGTTGGCATAGGCCACGCCGGAAAGAAAATCCAGCAGGCGGCGGGCGATCTCCTTGTTGGTGGACTCCAGGTTGAGCACCACGGTGCGCTTCTCCCGCAGATGGTCGGCGATCTCGCTGGCGTTCTCAAAGCGCTCTGGCTTTACCAGCACCACCTGGAGCTGAGTAGTGGTGTGAATATTGACGACCTTGTTGCTGCGGCGCTCCGGCTCGACCGGGGCGCTGTACAAAGAGCCCGTGCGGTCCATCCGCTCGGAGCGGTCCCGGCGCTCAGGGACGGCAGCACGAGGCGCCGGCTCAAACTCCTCGAAATCGTCCTCGTCCTCATCCTCGTAGGGGTGGGCCAAGCGCTTGAGTTCATCCATAAATCCCATAGCGGTATCCTCTCTTTTCCTTGGTGTAAGCTCTGCCGCCGGTTCAACGGGCGGTGTGCATGGGCGGCCGGGGGCCGAACAGCGCGGTGCCGACCCGGACCAGCGTGGCCCCCTCGGCGATGGCGTCCTCAAAGTCGCCGCTCATTCCCATGGACAGGCAATCTATATCACTTTGATTATCCGACATTTTTGCTCTTATGTCAACAAAAAGCTGATACATTTTTGCAAAAAAAGGCCGATTGGCACCGGGGAGGGGGCTGATAGGCGGGATGGCCATCAAACCCCGCAGGCGCACATGGGGCAGGGACTGAGCCAGCTCAGCCAAGGGACGGAGCTGGGCCGGGTCCACCCCGCCCTTGCTCTCCTCCATGCCGATATTTACCTCCAGCAGGATGTCCTGCACCAGGCCCAGCTTGTCCGCCTGGGCCTCCACAGCCTGGAGCAGGTGCTCCGACCCCACCGACTGGATCAGGTCCACCCGTCCCACCACCTGCTTGACCTTGTTGGTCTGGAGGTGTCCGATAAAATGGACCCGGGCCCCCGCATAGGCGCCGGCGGCCAGGTGGGCGGTGAGCTCCTGGACCCGGTTCTCGCCGCACACTGTGATCCCCGCGGCGATGGCCCGGCGGATGGTGTCGTCCGTCTGCACCTTGGTGGCGGCGCACAGGGCGATATCCTCCGGGCGGCGGCCGGACGACTCTGCCGCGGCCGCCATGCGGGCCCGGACTGCCTGGACCTGCTGTTGGATGGACATATGCAATCTCTCTCTTTCTCTACAGGTGACGGGCTGCCGGATGGGCGGCCCTCAGAAATTCAGCAATTTCCCGTCATAGAGCCCGGTGGCCCGGACGATGACCTCGTCCCCCGCCCGCAGGACGGCCCGCCCCTCGGTGGCGGGGGAGACCACATAGAAGTCGGACTCCTCGGTGAGGATCTCCACCGGCTTGAATTCTGCCCGGCCGCCCACCAGGGTATAGACCCCCACCAGGTTAGTCTGGACGGTCTCGCCGGTCTCCGGATCGGTGGACTCCTGGGTGACCATGCGCAGAGCGGCCTTGGGGATGCGCAGGCCGGAGCTGCTGCCGAAGATGAGCTCCACTGTCTGGCCGCGGAGCAGGGTGATCTGGGACAAATAGCGGTTGGAGGAGAGGACCACCACCGCACGGCCGTCCACCGCCTCCCCCACCTGCTCCAGCGTCATGGGGACGTCCTGGCTGAAGGAACCGGAAAAGCGGGCGGTGACGGAGCTCTCCTTGGACAGGCGCAGGGCCTCCTCCTCCGAGACCGCGGCCGCGAAGTACCAGCGGTCGGAGGTGATGAGCTTGCCGGCGGTGCCGGAGGGGGCCGTGACCTGCTGCCCGGCCAGGGCATCCAGGTCGGCGGGGGTCATGGTCAGGATGGACTGAGGGGTGAGCAGGCTCTCATAGCCGTCGGCCAAAGAGGAGAACACCCCCGCGGCAGGAGCGGTGATGCGGCTGGTGACGCTGCTGGACTGGGTGCGCAGGGCGCGGTACTCCTCTATCAGCGACTGCCGCAGGGGGAGAGCTGGGAGGAGTCAAGCCCCTCACCATAGGTGTAGCTGCGCTTGAGCACCTGGCTTTTCAGCTCCATCACGTCGTCGTCCAGCTGACGGTAGGAGCCAGAGGCGGAGGCGAACCGCAGGGAGGCCAGGGACTGGAGGATGGATTCGTCCAGCCGGGCGGCGGAGACGACGTCGTCGGTCTGGTTCATGGCGTAATCCAGCAGCTCGATCTCCATGGCCAGCTCCTCCATCTGAGCCTGGACGTCCAGCGCCTGGCTGTTCTGGTGGACCAGAGCCACAGTCTGGCCCCGGCCCACTTCCTCCCCTTCTGCCCGGGTAATGTCCAGGATGCCCGATTGGGCGGGGAGGAGCTGTTCCTCCCGCACCACCCAGCCGTCTGCCTCCAGGCTGTCATTGGCAGTATAGGTAGTAGGTGAGGATAGTGGTGAAGGGATCGGTAAAAGCTGTCCCAGGCAGATAGGACGGCCAGCATCACCGAGAAGGGATGACCAGCGTGACCGCTGTTGAGGGACGATGACCAGCGTGACCAGACTGTGGGGCGGGAGTTACCCAGGTGACCGGCTCTCTGGCAGATGGGGGACCATTTGACGATTGCGGGATCGCTGCTTGACATAGCCCCGCATCTGAAACCCGTTCATCAGGAAGATGGTGACGGGCCGGCGCTCCCGGCGGACCTGGGTGAGGAAGATCTCCTGGAGGTTATTGGTTTTCTGCATATGTAGCACTCCTTTTTTTTCTTGGCGGCGGGGCAGTTTTCCGGCCTTGAGTGCCTCTATACTAAACCAAATTCTTCCAAATATTTTGTCGAATCCGGCGGCCGCTGGTCAAAATCTGAGGCTCCGGTCCCCAGAAGAGCCATTTGGGATTGCGGCGGAACCAGGTGAGCTGCCGCTTGGCGTACTGCCGGGAGCGCAGCTTGATCTCCTCCGCGGCGGCGCAGACATCTCCGCCGCCGCGCAGCGCGGCGGCCATCTCCTTGTAGCCGATGGCCTGCATGGCGGTGCACCGCACCGGGACACCGGAGTCCAGGAGGGCCCGGACCTCCTCCACCAGGCCGTCCGCCATCATCTGGTCCACCCGGCGGTCGATGCGCGCCCACATGTCCTCCCGGCGCTCGAAGGCCAGGGTGAGGGTGAGGGCATCGTAGCGGAGCGGGAGGGCCCGGGTCTCCCGGTTATGCTGGGAGATGGTCTTTCCGGTCTCCGCCAGACCTCCAGGGCCCGGACGATACGTTTGGTCGTTGGGGTGGAGGCGTGCGGCGGTCTCCGGGTCGGCGGCGGCCAGCTCCCCCAGCATGGCCTGCCCGCAGGGCGCCCGCCAGCTCGGGCCTCCAGCCGGGCGCGGGACCGCCGTCGGGGGAGAAGGCGGCGAAGGTCCCGCCCCGGACAGGAGGGAGTCGATATACAGCCCGGTGCCACCGGCCACGATGGGCAGCTTGCCCCGGGAGAGGATGTCGTCCACGCAGGCGCGGAGGCCAGGTCCACATACCGGGCCACCGAGAAGTCCTCCGCCGGGTCGGCCACGTCGAGCATGTGGTGGGGCACCCCCCGCATCTCCTCCCGGGTGGGCTTGGCCGTGCCGATGTCCATGCCGCGGTAGATCTGCATGGAGTCGGCGGGCTGGAGGGTGGGGAGACGGCCCTGGAGGACCCGCTGGCTCTGAAGGATATGGCACAGGCGGCCGGCCGGGTCAGGCTGGCTCTGGAGCGGGGGGAGAGACCATCGCCGTCTACGGCGACTATGATGTGGATGGCATCACCGCCACCTGCCTGCTGACCGATTTCCTCCGACGGAAGGGCGGGGCAGTCATCCCCTATATCCCCGACCGGCTGGAGGAGGGCTACGGCCTCAACCGGGAGGCGGTGACGGCCCTGAAGGAGCAGGGCGCCTCCCTGATCGTCACGGTGGACTGCGGCATTACTGCCCTGGAGGAGACCGCCTGGGCCCGGTCCCTGGGGATCGATGTGGTCATCACGGACCACCACGAGTGCAAGAGCGGCCTGCCCGCCGCCCAGGCGGTGGTGGACCCCCGGCGCAGCGACTGCCCCAGCGCCTGCAAGGGCCTGGCCGGCGTGGGGGTGGCCCTGAAGCTGGCCATGGCCATCAACGGACCAGAAGGGGACGGAGACGTGCTGGCGGAGTACTGTGACCTGGCCGCCGTGGGGACGGTGGCCGACGTGATGCCTATGACCGGGGAGAACCGGACCATCGTCCGGCTGGGGCTGGAGGAGCTCTCCCACCCCCGCCGGCTGGGCCTGGCCCTGCTGATCCGGGAGGCGGGGCTGGAGGACAAGGCCATCACCGCCACCTCGATCGGCTATACCCTGGCCCCCCGGATCAACGCCTCCGGCCGGATGGGCCGGGCCCAGATGGCGGTGGAGCTGCTCCTCACCCGGGACCCGGAGCGGGGCGGAGGAGCTGGCCCAGGAGCTGTGCGCCCTGAACCGGGAGCGGCAGACCATTGAGGGCGAGATCTTCCGGCAGTGTGTGGATCGGCTGGACCGGGCCCCCCAGAAGGGGGCGGTGCTGCTGGCCGATCCGGAGTGGCACCAGGGGGTGGTGGGCATCGTGGCCTCCCGCCTGACGGAGAAGTACGCCTGCCCGGCGTTTATGGTCTGCCTGGACCACGGGATGGGGAAGGGCTCTTGCCGCTCCTGGGGGGGCGTGAACCTGTTTGAGCGGCTGGCAGAGTCCAGCGACCTGCTGGAGAGCTTTGGCGGCCACGCCCTGGCGGCGGGCTTCACCGTGCGGGAGGAGAACATCCCGCTCTCCCGCCGCCTGCGGGAGGGCTTGGAGCGGGCCCTGGGGGGGGGCATCCCCAGCCGCCCTGGAGGCCGACGCAGAGGTGGAGGCCCGGGAGCTCACTGTGGAGGCGGTGGCCGATCTGGACCGGCTGGAGCCCTGCGGCACTGGCAACCCCGGCCCGTCCTGGTGCTTGCGGGGGGCCCTGATCCAGTCCATGTCCCGGGTGGGCCGGGGGCGGCACCTGAAGCTGCGGCTGGAGGCCGGGGACCCCGCTGGACGCCATTTTTTTCCGCCGACGGGGCCGAGCTGGGCTGGCCCCCGGCGGCCGGGTGGATGTGGCCTTTTATCCCCCAGATCAATGAGAACCTGCGCAAGATGCTCATGGCCATGGCCAAGGACATCCGGGTGATCCTCATCAAGATCTGTGACCGGCTGCACAACATGCGCACCATGGAGTACCAGTCCCCCAAGAAGCAGCGGGAAAAGAGCCTGGAGACCATGGAGATCTACGCGCCCATCGCCCACCGCTTAGGTATGCAGAAGATCAAATGGGAGCTGGAGGACCTCTCCCTGCGGTATCTGGACCCCGTAGGCTACAAGGAGATCGAGGATGAGATGTCCGAGCGCTCCTCCGCCCACGAGGAGTTTCTGGCCGCCGTCCAGCTGCGCATCCAGCAGCGGCTGGAACAGGAGGGCATCCACTGCACCGTGTACGGCCGGGTGAAGCACATCTACTCCATCTACCGGAAAATGTACGCCCAGAACAAGACACTGGACGAGATTTTCGATCTCTATGCCTTCCGGGTCATCGTGGACGACATGCCAGACTGCTACAATGTCCTGGGCTGTATCCACGATATGTTCAAGCCGGTGCTGGGCCGCTTCAAGGACTATATCGGCACCCCCAAGCCCAACGGCTACCAGTCCCTGCACACCACCGTCATCGGCCGGGAGGGGGTCCCCTTTGAGGTGCAGATCCGCACCTGGGACATGCACCACACGGCGGAATACGGCGTGGCCGCCCACTGGAAGTATAAGCAGGGGCTGGCCAACGACAAGCTGGGCACGGAGCACGCCTTCGAGTGGGTGCGCAAGCTGCTGGAGAGCCAGCAGGACACCGACCCGGACGAGTTTGTCCGCACCCTGAAGGTGGACCTGTTTGCCGACGAGGTGTTCGTGTTTACTCCCAGCGGGGACGTCAAGAGCCTGCCCGCCGGCGCCACCCCCATTGACTTTGCCTATAACATCCACTCCGCTGTGGGCAACCACATGACGGGGGCCCGGGTCAACGGCCGGATGGTGACCTACGACACCCCCCTGCACAACGGCGAGATCGTGGAGGTCCTCACCTCCAAAGCGGCCAAGGGCCCCAGCCGGGACTGGCTGAAGATCGCCAAGAGCAACGAGGCCCGGAACAAGATCCGCCAGTGGTTCAAGAAGGAGCGGCGGGAGGAGAACATCGCCACCGGCCGCGCCTCCTTTGAGGCGGAGCTCAAGCACGTGCCAAGATCCCCCTGGCCTCCATCACGACCGAGGAGGTGCTGCCCTACATCCTGCGGAAGGTGCGCTTCGGCACCCTGGACGAGCTGTACGCCTCCATCGGTTACGGCGGCACCACCGCCGTCAAAGCGGTGGCCCGGGTCCGGGACGAGATGCTGCGGCTGGGCCGCCTCCAGGCGGAGAAGGCGGCCGCCGCCTCCAAGACCACCGCCGAGAGCGTGATTGTCCCCGGCACCACCGCCCCCGGTGGACCTCCGGCCAGCTGGGCCTGGTCCAAGCACACGGACTCTGGCATCATCGTGGAGGGGTTGGGCAACTGCCTGGTGAAATTCGCTAAGTGCTGCACCCCCGTGCCCGGCGACCCGGTGGTGGGCTTATCACCCGGGGCTACGGGGTGTCTGTCCACCGGGCGGACTGCCCCAACGCCGCCCCCGACAAGCGCAAGCCCGAGGAGGCCGCCCGCTGGGTCCGGGTGTCCTGGGTGGAGGGCAGCCTGCCCAGCTACCAGACCTGTTTGGAGCTGTCCGCCAAGGACCGGGACGGCCTGACCCTGGACGTGGCCATGGCCCTGTCCCGCCCGCTCCATGCCGGATGGACACGCCATCCTTCGCATCGAGGTGGAGGTGCGGGACAAGGAGGAGCTGGCCACCGTCATCAACAAGCTCAATAACATCCAGGGGTGTACCATGTGGCCAGAGCGTCTGGCAAATGATAGGGGCAGGAGGACAGTCGTGGTATTTCAATTTTAGGGGTTCTGTTCGGCTGGACCTGGCCTATTTGGTCGTTTGTGTTTGTATTCAGCCTGATTTTGGCCATCAAACAGGCTGTCCAAGCGCCGGATGACATGGAGAAAAACTCTCCTTGTGGCCCGGTGTATGGGCTTCGGTATCTCTGAGTGTGATTTTGGGCGGGATGGTGTCTCTCATCGTTGTTTTGCAAATAAGATAAAAACTGATATTATTAAGTTGAACGGAGTCGAATATTATGAGAGCAGTGGTGACCCGGGTCTCCTCCGCCTCCGTCTCCATCGGCGGAACGGTGCGGGGAGCCATTGATCAGGGATATCTGGTCCTGCTGGGGGTGGCCCCCAGGACAATGAGAGGCCGTTTGCGACAAGCTGGCGGAGAAGATCTGCAACCTGCGGGTCTTTGAGGATGAGAACGGGAAGATGAATTTGAACTTGGAGGCGGTGGGGGGCGAGCTGCTGGTCGTGAGCCAGTTCACCCTGTACGCCGACACCAAGTCCCGCCGCCCCGGCTTTCCGGGGCGGCCAAGCCCGACCTGGCCATTCCCCTCTACGAGCGTTTCTGGACCAGTGCCGCCAGCGGGGTTTCCAGGTGGAACACGGCCGGTTCGGGGCGGATATGCAGGTGGCCTCGGTGAACGACGGGCCCGTCACCATTCTCTTTGACACGGAACAGGGATAAGGAGGAGTGACCTATGAAGGTATCTGTCATGCAGGTGGGCCCCATCGGCACCAACTGCTATTTGCAGGTGGGGCCCATCGGACTGAGGAGGGAGACCAAACAATGCCGCCGTCATCGATCCCGGGGACGAGCCGGAGCTGATCCTCCGCACCTGAAGGAGGAGGGGGCGGAGGTCAGGTATCTCCTGCTTACCCACGGCCACTATGACCACACCACCGCCGTCCCGCAGCTCAAAAGGCGCTTCCCAATGTGGGCAGATCTACATCCACCAGGCGGACGCCAACGGGGCGGGCAGCCAGCTCTTCCCCCCTGGCCGGGCAGGTAAAGGACCTGAACAACTACGACGAGGGGGACACCATCCCCTGGGCTCCCTGACCATCCAGGTACTCCACACCCCCGGCCATTCCCCCGGCTCTGTGACCCTGAAGGTGGAGGACGTGCTTTTACTGGAGACACCCTGTTCGCCGGCTCCTGCGGCCGCACCGACCTGCGGGGGGGCAGCTATGAGCAGATCATGCAGTCCCTGAAGCGGCTGGGGGAGCTGAAGGGGGACTTCCACGTCTGCCCCGGCCACGAGGCCACCTCCACCCTGGGCGGGAGCGGAAGGAGTAATCCCTTCCTGAGGGAGGCCATGGGGCAGAGGGGGCTGCCCGATTTTTGAGGAAGGTGGACTGGTTTGTATCTGGGGGCGGACCACGACTGGCAGCCAGAGCGGTATATGTCGGTGGAGCAGATGATGCTCACCTTGTTCCCCGGAGGAGCGGCCCCCAGTACCCTATGAGCCCATCGGCCGGAGGGGGAGGACCTGGGCCCGTTTTGCCGTCACCCTGGGCGGGATGGGACAGCTGGCGTCACGTGGAGGTGAGCTACCGGCCCCAGGGCCGATGGGGCCCGGGCTGCGGTCCGTTGCCCCTGGGCGGGGACTGGACCGTCCCCGAGGAGGTGGCCATACCGGGCCTCCAGCACGGGCCACTGAAGATGGCTTTTTCCGGGCGGGCAGTGACCCTGCTGGGGCAGCCGCCCCTGGGGGGGGCTCACCGGGGTGCGGCCGGTGAAGCTGCCCACCCGCGCCATGCTGGCGGGGGCCACGGAGGCCCAGCAAGCCCAGGCGGGAGCTGGAGGAGGTGTACGGGTCTCCCCCCCGGGCCAAGCTGGCGGTGGACTGCGCCCAGGCAAGCCTGGATGCCCAGCGGCCCTGAAGGAGGACCAGGTGTCCCTCTATATCGGCATTCCCTTCTGCCCCACCCGGTGCGCCTACTGCTCCTTTGTCTCCGCCGATGTGGGTCGGGCCCTGAAGCTGGTGGAGCCCTACGTGGAGGCGCTGCTGGAGGAGATCGACGCGTGGGCCGGCGAGGTCCTGCGGCCGGGCGGGCCTGTCCGTCCGCACCCTGTATGTGGGGGGCGGGACCTCCCACCACCCTCTCCGCATCCCAGCTGGACCGCCTGCTGGGTGCCGGGGGGGACCTGCCCCTGGAGGGCTGCCAGAATATACGGTGGAGGCGGGGCGGCCGGACACCATTACCCGGGAAAAGCTGGAGGTGCTCCAGGAAGCAGGGATCGAGCGCATCTCCATCAACCCCCAGACCATGTCGGACCCCGTGCTCCGGGCCATCGGCCGCCGCGGCACACCGCCCGGGACATCCTGGAGGCCTACGCCGCCGCCCGTCAGGTGGGCTTCCCCTGCATCAACATGGACTTGATTGCCGGCCTGCCCCAGGACAGCGTGCACGGCTTCCGGGACTCTCTGGAGGAGGTGCTGGCCCTGAGACCTGAGAATATCACCGTCCACACCCTGGCCCTGAAAAAGGGTTCCCGGCTGATGGAGGAGGGCGGGCGCTCCCCAGGGGAGAGGAGACCGCCCGGATGCTGGACCACTCAGCCTGGAGGCCCTGCGGGGGGCAGGGCTACGGCCCCTACTATCTGTACCGGCAGAAGTACATGTCGGGCTCTCTGGAGAACGTGGGCTGGGCCCGGCCGGGGACGGAGAGCCTGTACAACATCGTCCATGATGGAGGAACTGCAGAGCGTGCTGTCACCAGGGGCTGGCGGGGTCACCAAGCTGGTGGACCGGCCGCCGGCACCATCGTCCCGGCAGCCCAACCCCAAATATCCCCACGACTATCTGGCCGCCTTGGACCAAAGTGCCTGGCCCAGAAGGACGAGATGGCTGCCTTTTACTAAAAACTGAATGGAGTTTTTTGAACCAATGGCCTATCAACTTCAGGAGATCAACCGCGGGCAAGACCACCACCGCCATGAAGATCGCGGAGGAGCTCCAGCGCCGGGGTGTCAATACCCACGCGGTGGCTATGGACAACTACTTCAAGAGCCTGAATCGCAAGACCGCCGCCCCGCACCCCCGAGGGGGACATCGACTACGAATCCTCCCCAGTGCCTGGATATGGAGCTGCTGGACCAGCACTTCGCCGCCCTGAGCCGGGGGGAGGAGATCATCATCCCCAAATTTGAGTTTGCCCGCCAGATGCGCAACGACGCCCGGGGCACCCCGCTGAAGCTGGACAAGAACGAGATTGCCATCTTCGAGGGCATCCACGCCCTGAACGACGACATTGCCGGTCGCCACCCGGAGGCCGCCAAGCTGTATATCTCCGCCCGCTCCAACGTAAACGACGGGGCAGCGCTCCGATTTAAGGGGACCTGGATGCGGCTGACCCGGCGGGCGGTGCGGGACTACAACTTCCGCGGCACCGACGTGGCCGAGACTCTGGAGATGTGGGCCAATGTCCGCCGGGGAGAGAAGCTGTATATCTCCCCCTTCAAAAACCGGGCGGACATCATCTTCGACTCCTCCCTCCCCTATGAGGTGTCGGTTATGAAGAATTTCGCCCTCCCTCTCCTCCAGGCAGTGCCCGAGGAGAATGCTGGGCGTGCCGAGCTGCTGGAGCTGATCGAGGCGTTCCAGTGGTTCGAGCCCATCGATCCGGAGCTGGTGGCCAGGACTCCCTGCTGCGGGCCATCAGGCACCAAGGTGGGGCTCACCCTCCCGCCCCCTGCGCGCGGAAGGGTTCCACGGGCCTCCTCACCGCCCGCTTTGAGGCCGGGATGACGCCACCGTCACCCATTCCCATGCCCTGGTGGGGCCTGGACGGGGCCGGGATCTGGGCGGGACCTCTCCGGCCCTGGACACAGGGGGACTATGTGGGGCTGGTGTGGTACACCTTTACGCTGGAGGGGCTGGACGGTCGGGTCGGAAGATGTTCGGCCCCTACCAGCTTACCGTCTACGACGGGGGAGAGGTGGCCGGCCTGGTTCGGAGAGGGGGTCACCTATCAGATCTTCCCCGACCGCTTCCGCCGTACCCGGGTCCCCAAGCCCGATGGGCTGGTGGGGGGGCGCTGGGTCCACGCCGCCTGGCAGGAGGAGCCGGAATACCGCCCCGACCGGAACGGGGAGATCCGCAACCGGGACTTCTTTGGCGGCGACCTGCGGGGCGTGATGGAAAAGCTGGACTATCTGAAGTGCCTGGGGGTGGAGAGAACCACCGCTACGGCACCGCCGACTACGACCAGCCGCATCGACCCCATGCTGGGCACCGACGAGGACTTCTACCGGGCTGTGCCGCCAGGCCCACCGGCGGGGCATGCGGGTGATGCTGGACGGCGTGTTCAACCACACGGGCTATGTCAGCCGCTATTTCAACGGGGACGGCTTCTACCCCGATGTGGGGGCCAACCAGAGCTGGGACTCCCCCTACCGCTCCTGGTTAAATTTCATCCAGTGGCCCAAGAAGTACGAGAGCTGGTGGGGCATCTACTCCCTGCCCGCGGTGAACGAGGGCTGCCCCTCCTACCGGGAGTTCATCTTCGGGGGAGAGAACAGCGTTGTGCGCCGCTGGCTGCGGGCCGGGGCGGACGGCTGGCGCCTGGACGTGGCTGATGAGCTGCCCGACGACTTCGTGGCCACGATCCACCCGCCGCCCGGGCGGAGAAGCCGAGGCCCTGGTCATCGGCGAGGTGTGGGAGGACGGCACCAACAAGGTGGCCTATGGGGTGCGCCGCAAGCACATCCTGGGCCGACACTGCGACGGGCTGATGAACTGGGGCCGGGAGCGTCGCCGGGAAAGGTGATGGGCGGGTTTTGCCCCCGTCCCACTGGAGCAGGCCGGCAGCCCTCAGGTTATCAGGTGGTACTTCACCGTGGAGGGGAGCGGACCCCCACATTCTGGCCGATCTCCCGCAGGGTGGGGGGATAGCCCATATCCCGGGTGAAGGTGCGGATGAAGTCGTAAATCCGCTGCTGCTTGGGGGTGAGGTTGGTCATGGCGGCGCCCTCCCAAAGGTCATGTTGGGTCAATATCTTGTGGTAAGGCCCCCATCCTGATCATTCTTGGAGGTCATCTGCGAACTGCTGCTCCCCTGGTCATGGCCGAGATTGTGGACACCGCCATCCCCGCCGGGGACGAGGGCTACATCTTTAAAATGGGCTTCTGTGATGCTGGCTGCTGGCGGGCGTGTCCATGGTCTGCGGCGTGTTTCTCTCCCGGTATGCCGCCTTTGCCAGCCAGGGCTTCGGGGCCAACCTGCGCCAGTGCCTGTTTGACAAGGTGCAGGAGTTTCCTTCGCGGACATCGACCGCTTTTCGTCCGCCTCCCTCATCACCCGGATGACCAACGACAGTGAACGCCATGACCATGATGCTGGCCATGGGCCTTCG
>VOFD01001649.1_pt1 | contig 14679 bp, 26 predicted proteins | sample 5384101 | NCBI WGS metagenome assembly VOFD01 (sample SAMN12384723, study PRJNA508395) | human gut metagenome | isolation source: healthy gut C | host: Homo sapiens
ATAATAAATTGTAAAATAATAATTCCTGCTAATATCCCAATTACGATATACATCCGTTAAATATCCCTCTTTTTTTGAAAAACAACGCTACTAACAGATATCATTATAACAATGAACACCATTGCTACACCGAATCCGCCAAGCACTCATTTCCACTTGGATTCATAGGAAGCAGTGATAATTTTCCAGTTATCGTATACTTATAAATCTGGAAATTCTGAATTCCTATTTTTGAATAGCACTGTTGACCACTCCATACACAATGGTCATTACATTCATAGTAAGACAGACAGCAATGACCATGCTGATTACATTATTTTTCAAAATAATTGCAATCGCCATACAAATCAGCACAAGTGCATAATGAAGAGCCAGCTCCGCCACAAAATAAGATAAAATCGCCTTTGTATTTCCCCATTCCAATTCCCCGAAAACAATACAGTTCGCCGCGCCTGAAATAAGAATACCCCGGTCATTGTCAGTACCGTAAAGACAGACAAACTCAGTCGTAGAAGACTCCTTTTTCTATCTGAAATCCTTTTCGTAGAGGATCACACGATCATCCGCATCGTATCTCTTCTTGGAGAGAACCATGCTCAGTTTCCGGAATCCGATCTTTTCAGACTGGCGGATGGCCTCATCCACAATCTCTTTGACGTCGATCACAGTAACCGGTCTGCCCGCTTCCTGCAGCTCACTGATTCTATCATAGAGCGTCGGGATTGCTTCTTCGTCGATCGTGTAATCTTCCTCGTAAGCATAAGTACGTCCAAATTCGACAAGTTCATCATTGGTAAATACCGGAATAACAATCTCGCTTGTAAACTTCTCTGCGAAATCCGGATGCTTCTCAAACAGCTCTTTCAGATATTTCTTCTCATCTTCCAGAACCACAAGAAGTGCATCTGTACGGAACTCCATCGCTTTGGAAAGCTGTTCCACAACGGCATCATCAGATCACCTGCTTCCTCAATGATCAGCGTACCACCCGCAATCTTGGCAACCGTAGACGGGATATCCTTTTTATTGAAATCCTCTGCATAAATCTTTGCAATCTTTACAGATTCCTCGCCTTTTTTCTTCACTGATTGTCTTTGCAAAACGAATACCGAGCGTAGACTTTCCACTGCCCTCTGCACCGAGAATGATCAGATTGCCGACTCTGGACGTCTGATCTGTAGATTTCATCTTCTTCATTACCATATATAATGCCGAAGCAATCTGCTGACTCAGCCCTGCCACCGTTGCAAAATAAGAGAAATTATACTTCTGTTCTTCCGTCAGATCCGTCGGAACTGCATCCTCTTCCTTTACAGATCTTTGCTTCTTTTTTTCTTCCTTTTCTTTTCGGTCTGCTTTTCCTTCTCTTGCTTTTCGAGCTCCGCCGCCTGTTTCTCAAGCTCCGCTTCAATCTCTTTTGCAATATCCCTTGTATTTCCAAGAGCCGCCTTTTTCGCACTTGCGCCTTCGGTGCGTCCTCTTTCACTTCTGTTTCCGGCTCAGCCTGAGATACTTCCGCAACTTCCTCAATCGGCTGCACTTCTACTTCCTGTTCAGCCTCAACTACTTCTTCAACCTGTGGTGTCTCTTCTGGCTCTGCTACTTCTTCAATTACTTTCTCAATCGGTGCTTTGCCTCTTCTGGTTCAGCCTCAGCCACTTCTTCAACCTGTGGTTCAACTTCTGGTGCAACCTCAACTATTTTCTCAGCCAGTTCAACCTCTGTTTCCGGCTCAACTTCAGCGACTTCCTCCACATGTGATTCTCTTTGCTTTCACTGGCTGTGGTTCTGCTTCAACCTTTTTTGCCCAGAACTGCTTTGCGATTGCCGCTTCTTTCTGTGCAAGGCTCATGGACAGCAGAATATCATCAATATTGTTTCTCTTGATCTCTTCTGCCGGAACTTCTTCAGCTGCTTCTTCTGCCTCGGCAGTCACATCATTCATCGGTTCGATAATATCACTCTCATCCGGTTTTCTCTGAATACCGGAGAGAATATCCGCATACTCTTTGCAAGTTCTGCCTGAAGGTCTTCTGTATTAAATTCATATTTTTTATCCGCTTTTGCCGGTGCATCCTGACCGGCTGCATCTGCCTTTTTCTTTTGATACGTTTTCCGCTTCGGAATCTGCGTCATCCATAATTTTCTCATCAACCTCTGCATCATCCGCGCCTTCTCTGCGGCATTCTCATTATCGACAGTCTTTTCCGGGGTCGTTACTGGCAATTCCTTATGGAAATCCTGTTCTTCCTGATCGGTTTTTTTCCTGATTTTCAGAAAATCTTTGCAAAGATTCCGTAATCATCATTTTCTTCTTTTTCAGCTGTATGTTCTGCGACACTCTGTGCGATCTCTTTTTCCGTTACAGAAATCACATCATCCGTGATCACTTCTTTGCTGGATTCTGGCATATTTTCCAGAATAGCTTTTTCCAGATCCGGTGCTACATTTTCTACCATTTCCGCTTTTGGCATGGTAGCTTCGTTGCGGTTGTCATACGCCTGCTGTACCGGTGTCAGTGCTTTGATCCTCTGTTTCAGTTCGAGTGCACGGATAACATATTTGCCCTGTCTGAACCACACAACCAGATCATCGCAAGCATCAACACATTTCTCCTTCTGTCCGGCACGATAATAAAGTTTTGCAAGCTCATAGGCATATTTTTCCGTGTATTCTTTCTGATTATATTCTTCCAGAATCTCAATCTGATCCTCGATCGCCGCACCTCTGCCTCGATAGATCATATATTTCAAAAGATAACGTGAATTGTCGTGCGGTCTTTGCTTCAACAAATTCACTGTAAAATTCCGTTGCATCATCAAACTCCCGCAGTTTTACGGAAATCTCCGTTAAATGGAACAAAAATGCTTCTCACTGCCTGAGATTTGCGGTATGCACGAAGCAAAAAGTGCCTTACTGTCCTGCAATCTTCCGACTTCTTCATAAATTTCGCTGATCATACAAAGCGTTCTGACATTTCTTACTCTCCGCCAGTCAATCGTATCAATAATATCTGCCGCATCTTCATAATATCCCTGATCAGCCAGCTTTGTTATTTCTTCTAACTTAAGGTTGTATTCGTATTTATCCACTGTTTCACCTCGTATATGTTCCTGCCTGTTATTATCCTATTTTATTCTACTATTACTCTTCATGTTTTTAAAGTATACTACACCAAAAATACATTGTCAAACCGAGGGTTTTCGCAATTTTTCCGTCTGACCGGTTCTTTTTCCCCGGAAATATCCAAAAAGGAAGCCGCTGTTTTTTGCGGCTCCCCGATACTCTTATTTGGTCTTACCGATTTTAACTTTTGACCAGGCAGAATAGTATTTCTTTCTGTTTTTCTTTTTCCAGGTTCTGATCCGGATATAATATTTCTTTCTGGATTTTAACTTGGATACCGTAGTACTGTTTTTTTCATACCACTGATATTTTTTGTCTTTTTGATTTGAATTTTCTGCTTGTTGATACCTGAATCTGATATCCTGACACCTGCTTTTTCTGTTTTTTCCAGGAAATACTCAGTGCCTTCTTCTTTTTGATGACTTGGATGATCTTCGTCGCTTTCGGAACAATTTTGAAAGAAAGTGTTTTCTTTGCCACAGTATTTATTTTTCATTTTTACATTTACATGGTACTGACCAACCTTCTTTCTTCCTGCCTGATACGATACCGTATAATGATCGGAAGATACTCTGTTGCCATCACCATCAAGTACAATAACGCCTGGATTTTTGTCTTTCCATCGTATACATATTTCGTCTTTGAAAGTTTTACCACTTTTGGTGTCCGCTTTTTCACAAACTTCGCAGTAATGCTTTCATCAGACAGTATCTGTATCCTGTAATCCTCTTCTTTTTGAAAGCAGTATTCCTTTTCTGTACCATCCTTCGAAAACATATTCTTCCTCCGGAATTGCCTGAAGTTTCGCAAACTGCCCATACTGGTAAATACCTCCGCCAATCACAGTTCCGGCTTTTTCATCAGATACAAGTGCTTCCACCGTAAAATATGCATTTCTTGCATCGTCGCCGGACAAATCCGAATCCGAATTTATTGTGTTTCCATCTGCATCATAAAGTCTGTAGTCCGCATCGGAACCTTCCGGAGTATCCTTCTCCAGCTCCGCTTTATCGTATGCTGGGAGAACGCCTTCCACCACTTCTCCTTTTTCCATCTCAATATTGAAATAATTGATGTTTCGCGTATACTCACCGGCCAGAGCACTGTATTCATTGATGCTGTAATTGACGCTGTCTTTTCACGTGCAGTCATTTCCACATAAAAAGTTTCATCCACCGGAAGGACAACATATTTCTGCCCATTGTTATCCACCCCTGCAATATAACTTCCTGTTTCATCCGACTGCTCATTGATGATCGATGCAATCTTATTTTGTTCTGCATCAAAAACCTTAACATCAACCTCACAGTTGATTCGAATGATCCGGAATCCGCCATTGTTCAGGCGATTTGCAGTTGTTCCGACATAATTGCTGTCCATCGATGCCAGCCATGCATAACACAGTTCCGGATAATGAGCCGCCCCTGAGTCCTTCTCCATTTAAAACAGCCGTTGTAAAATAATTCGGATGATTGCTGACAAGTGCAAGCATCAGATCACTCAGTTTCACACCCGCATAATCAATGACAAGCTCATTATAATCTGTGATTCCTGCATCCTGAAGTGCTTTCCTGAGCCATCCCGATACGATTTTCAATGCCTTTTCTTCCGTTCCCCATGGATTGATCCCGGTATTCCAGATATATGCACCCACAAATTTATACCATTCACTCTTTACCTGCGATACGATCGAATCCGTCAGACGTCCTGACTGTTCATCGGTACAACCAAAAACTACGGAACAAATCTCCCGAATCTCATTCTGATAACGATCAACATAATTTTCTCTGTTTACGATAAATTTTTTAGATAAGATTGTAACATAATCTGACAGAAATACGCCCTGAGAATAATTATGTTTCGTATCATTGACGATCAGCCCATCTTTTAAGAACCCAACCGCATTCCAGGTCAGATTGTCCACAGAGATTTTTTTCATTTGAAAATCATCTACAACATACTTCTCTGTTGTTGGCATCGCCTGGTAGATCGCCAGCATTTTCTTTTTCAGATCTGCATAATCTTCCGGTTCTGACTCCGCAGACGGCAAATATCGATCAATACCATATCTGCCAAATCCCATGGGCGCCGGTGCTACATAAGGCACAGGATCACTCTGATTAATAATATTAAATATATTATCATACTTTGAATCCCCATTTACCTCTTCGCTCAATGCACCTGCCGGCGTTTCAAAACAATAACCATAAACATCTTTTCTCTGATACGAGATATCGTTTCCCAAAGCGATTACCTTATCAAGTTCACCGCTCACCAGATTCGCTGTTGCCGGCGCACGGCTGTATCCCGTGACCCATATTTTAACCTGTCCGGAAATTCCCTGCTTGGAAATATATTGTTTCAAATAAGAAAGAACATTATTTTTCGCAGTATTAAATCCCTGATGCTGTCCGGATGTACCAATCGTAAAATTGCTTGCCCACTCCTGCTCATAACCGCCGCCTCTGACAGCAACTGCAATCAGTGTATATTCCTCATCTTTTACTTTCACAGGTTTATTTCCGATGATAACGCCAATCGAATCCGTCGTCGGTTTCTTCGTAAACCAGTCATTTACTGCTATATTTTCATCTGCGAATCCCATTTCTTTCAACAACGCTCTGGCATTCTTTGCTTTTATTGGTGTAATCCGTCAGACCGCCATCACTGCTTCCAAATGCCGACATTGCAAAACTGAGCGACATCGTTGCCAGACTCGGATTATAATTATAGGCACTCTTTGCAAAATAATTGTCCGAATAATAACATTTGGCTGTACTGTCTCCACTGTAGGTAAACGTTATCTCCTTTACCGAAGACAGAATATCATCTGCGACCTCTCCAAACGTAAATTCCAGATCATCCACCGAATACACCGGATAAAAATAATCCTCGGATGTTGCGATATCAGACGCAGTCATTTTGAAAAAATTCTGCAATATTCTTTCCTTCTTGCGGCATATTTGCCATCGTCTTGAACAGACCGATAGAATACAGGTTAATTCCCTGATCTTTTAACAGATCTGCTTCTTCCAGTGTATGATTTGCATATGCATACAGGTGAACATTTGTATCATTTCTGTGCCATGCATTTCCCACAACATTTCCATCGTAATAACCATCATAATTATAATCGCCTTCGTTGGTCATTCCGGTAGAAAAAAAAGCACAACATTTTTAATCACATTTTCACTATCTGCATGATTTAACATAGAATTTGCCAGTTCCAGACCACTTGATATATCTCTGGTCGTGCTGGAAGCGGAAAGATTATTAATCTTATTGATCAGCGAGCTGTATTCTTTTGAAAAACCAGATACAGTAGTTGCATAATCTTTATAAGAAATGACCGCCACATAATTATCTCCGCCCGTTGCACTGATATCCCGGATAAATTTCCCGGCAGCACTCTTGACATCAGATAATGCCGTATCTGCCGTGTAAATCGTCTCATTATTATATGTAAATTCTGCTGTATCCGAGGTATCCAGCACCAATACCGTATACCGCTTCACATTTCTTTGCCGCCTGGATTTCCAGGATGCCAAATGGCAGATCCACACCGGTGATCACTAAAATAACAGCCAGCCAAAGGCTGATGATCCTTTTCATTTTTCTCATATTCCCAAACTCCTTTACTGCCTCTTTTGCAATACTCTGTGTCCATCCTGATCGGTTTCCATTTTGCAGTCCCCGGCACACAAAATGCCGGCCGCACTCCATTTTATCATATGCATTGGAAAAGCCGATCTTGTTATTCGCCCCAATAACATAAACGCAGGAAGTATAATATGTGTTCGGCGTTCGCGACCACCGAATTTGCTTTTTTTGATTTTCTTTCAAAACAATACGCTGTTCTTCCTTCTCAAAAAATCTAGAAACGTTCCTTCCGATCTTTGCATTTATATTCTGATCTTCCATCACCTCACTGTATGCCAGCAAAAAAAATCTTTCTCTTTATACTTTTTGTCCCTGTTCCCGAAACTCCCAATGATTTCTCATCCGTTATCTTAATCTCAGATTCCAAAACAGGCATCCCATCCGGAAGCTGTCTGATATATTCATGGTTTAAATAATCATCCATAAAACTGTTTTCATAATACGCTTCATAAGAATTTATCTGCATATTCATTTTCAGTACTTCTTTCCTCAACAGTAGTGTCTCGCCATTATAATCAGAAGTCAATACCAGAAATGGAACCAGTTCATGCCCTTCCCGGATATATACCAGATGATCACCCTTTTTATTTTTATCATATGCCAGATCCGATACTACACGGCACTCTTTCGTATGAAATCGAAACCATATACCTGTACACATCAAAAAGATTACGCTTATCAGAATCATTATTTTTTCATGTCGCACCTTTTTATATTTTTGGAATTGTTTTCGTAACAGAATTGTTTTTAAGAACAAAAAAGGAAACCGTTACTTCCACTACTTTCCGTAACGGTTTCCCTTATTTTCAATATTTAATTGTATTTTTATTTAGAATGTAATCGGAGGATTCTATTCAAAGTTTCCTGCTATTTATGTTAAATATTATAGTCGATATATAATATTTGCTTTTTATTTAACCCAAAGTTTCAAATATCTTTTTCCGAATATCTATTTTCTATACGTTCTTCTATATATTTCTTCTTCAAATGTGGTTCTATTCCTTTCGACTGTATGAAAGTAACCGACTGTTCTGTAAAAACCATATCTGAGAATGATATATAAAATACTTATATTTTTAGATTATATTTCTTTACACCTAATCTAAAAACCTTTGAATAATGTGGTAATCCTTCAATATAGTGGCTGTTTCGTTACTCTTTAACCATATCTTTCAGATTTTCCCATCTCCGATTATCTGTTATAAATTCGATCTCTTCTGAAATTATATCGTTAAAGGTTGTTTTCGCAGGAAACACCAGCCATACCACGTCTATACTGAACAGTTGTTATTTCTGACCCATCCATTGGACTTGACCTCTACTTTCTGTTCTTACGTGTTATTCAGTTCCTTTTACAACCTTGCCTCTGACTTTTTTCTATTCTACCAGGATTTCTCGTCTCCTGACAGGTAGTTTTTTGTTTGTCTTTGGCTTTCTTTTTGTTGTTGTCATTATAGTAGCACGCTTCTTCTCATTTGTCAATACTATTTTTATATTTTATTTAATTATTTTATTTTCTAAATATTCAGACATTTATTCTTTGAAAATTGTATGAATTTTATATAATTTTCAAATAATTCATGCGTGCGTTCAACTTAAATCACTGTTCTTCCTTAAGCTTTCGAATGATCTCCTCCAGTTCTTCGATGACCTGTTCCATGTCCTCACTTTCTTTCGCCAGAGCCACCACCATCTGTTTCACAGAACTCTTCCCTTCGCTTTTCTGAATCATCAGTTTTGCAATATATTCTTCCCTTGTCAGTGCCGGCATCAGCTTTCTGGCATACTGCCGTCCGAACTGCTCCATTCCACATTCTTTCAGATATCCATTCTGAACAAGCGAACGAATGATATTATGTACCAGCCCATTTGTCCAGGTTGCTTTCACCTGCATTTTTACAATATCTACACTGGTCAGTGCCTCCTTGCTGTCCCAGAAAATATCCATCATCTGTTCTTCACTTTTTGTCAGTTCCTTCATTTTCTGCTCCTTCCATTTTTGCCGTCTTTCATCCAAACTATCTTATTTTCTTCATAATGTATAATTTTAAACGAATCAAATATCTCCGTCAAACTCACTATAAGCCTTCTGTGTATTTTCCATAAAACAGGTCGCCACCTCTTCGGTCATGACCCATTTATTTTGCAAAATTTTTATGATGCTTTTTATTGCCTTGCTGAAAGCTCCATAGATTAATTCTCCATCTTTTTTATACCATGCACGAACCTTATAATATTTATCTTTCGATATTTTCAGTTCCACGCTGGTTTTCTTTTTCTCTTTGCCAGATGGTGGTATATTTTCCTTTCTGAGAATCTGCCTGGGCAACCTCATATCCCAGCGCACCTGCTACCGGATCCCAGCTGAAAACAGCTTTCTTTTTTCCTTTTTCTGAACAATAAAATTCACCGGTTTTCCTGGTCGTACTGTTACTTTCAGTTTGACTTTCTTTTTGCTTCCGTCCGTTGTCTTTACCGTGATAACAGCAGATCCCGCCTTCTTTGCTGTAACAAATCCCTCATCACTTACTGCTGCAATTTCCGGTTTGTTCTTTGCTGTATGCCAGCTCCTGTTTAGAGGCATAGAAAGGAACCATTTCTGCCTCAACCCGATAGGAACTGTCTGGCTTTAAGGTAACTGCATTTTTCTTCAGCAGAAGTTTCTGTGCAACATAATTCTGCTGTGTTCTCTTAGTCCCTGTAATCTCAACAGCTACCTTATTCTTTTTCGCATACTTCTGAGCTACTGTATTTTTCTGACAGTAAATTTTTTTACATCCGTCAGGGTAATATATTTTCCGATTTTTTTGACACTCGCCGGAATATAAATTTCAAGTTTTTCACATCCCACAAATGCATTAGACTCGATTTTCTGCACACCATTTGGAATGACAATTTTTCGCAGATTTTTGCAATTATAGAAACATCCAAACTCTATCTTGTCCAGATCATTCGGTAAGCGAACACTCTGCAAGTTCGTACACTCTTCAAATGCTTTATCTCCTATTTTTTCTACACTGTCCGGAATATAGATACTTTTTACATTTGTGCACTCGCTAAAAGCCGAACCGGTAATAATTTTTACCGAATCCGGAATATAAATTTTATCAAAAAAGATATCCTATTTTTGCATCCATATAATAAGGATCCGTAAAATATCCACCAATCCTCGTAACCGGTTTCCCGAGAACACTTTTTTCTATGGTGAGCGTCATATGTTTTTTCAAAGTACTGTTCAGATCAATACATTCTGCAAGAACACTGTCTGTCTCTGGCATATACCGATAGACTACATGATTTACCGCCACTGCATTTTCAAAATACGCATAACCCGAGCTATAAATTTTTCCTTCAAACGGATTTGCCTCATTATCCGCCGCATGTGCACCATTACCGGAAGTATACAAAATAAAGCAAACAGCATTATGCCCTTTAACATAATATTTTTGAGTTGTCTGAACATAAAAGTTCCCCCTTTAAAATTTTAAATTTGATATCTTTTCCACTGCATCAGTTCGTCATACGTCTTTCCATGCTGGATCTTCCCATCTGTTTTTTGTTTTATTCCACCTCCTTTTCTGCTTCTTTCCATTCCATACTCGATACTTCCATACAATAACATCTGTGCTTTTCTGTTGAATGTTCTTTGCATAATATTGATCCAGCTCTCTATCGCTTATTGCAACACTATAACTCTCTACCTGCATACTGAGAGCCAACACTGCAATCAACAATATACTTTCCACCTTACCTCTCTTCATTTTCTTTCACCTCAAATCCACTCATTTTCATTTCTTCTGCATCTTCCTTCGATATCTCATCTTTATCGTTTTTATATATCATATAATATTTATCTCCCTCTTTTTGAACATAGGTATTATCCGGAGTAAGTTCTTCCATACCTTCTTCTGTTATAATCTCATCTTCCGGCGGATCATAAGCTGGCTGTATAACCACCGTATATGAAAGAACAATCATAAGGAAAAAAAATATACCATATATTTTTCTTTTTGATTTCGTCCTGTTTTTTTATCCTGATTTTTGCAGATAATCTCAAATCGTTCTTTTAACTCTTCTCCATTTTTATCTGCCAGATGGACTCCGTATAAAACACCGCTGCCTCTTTTTTTCTGTGCATTTTTCAAGGTCTTAACTATCGTTCCAAGATAGCTCAACTGCTCTTTCTGACTGAGGTTTTCGGTCACAGTAAGATCACACCGATTTCCAGATTTTTTTCCAGTGTATCCTGCATTTTGTAAACCAGTGGATTCCACCAGCAAAGACAACGACAGAGTGCGTCAGCCATTTTATGTACAGATCTCCATTTGTGAAATGTGTACATTCATGGAGCAAAGCATAATATAATTCTTCTTCCGAATAATCGTAGTCCGGAAGATAAATATTCCACCGGAATACACCTTCCGCACAAGGAATAGTAATCCCCGGATTCTGATATACCGCTATTTTCTTTTTAATCTTTTTTTTCCTGTGTGATTCTGCTAAGAACTGATTGGTACTGCTCATTTGCCTCTGTGGAATACTTTTGAAAAATGCGACGCATTTCCTGGTATTTCACAAAATAACGCAACATGAAAACCCCTGCAATAATCAGCCAGATTGCTACCAGAGCATCTGCTATTGTAAACTGCCTTCCCCATAAATTGTAATTTTGAATACTTAAAGCATAATTAACTGTAGGAAATACCCTTTCCACACTTGAATCCCTATAGATGGTCGAAAATCAATGGGAAATATCATCCTGACAACCCCAAGTAAATAAAACATCAATGTCAGATGAATCCCTTTTCGCGTCGTGTAAATTTTTTTTTTTCCTATCCAGAAAACAATTCCAATAAAAATACTGTTCCATAAAATCGCCATACAAAGCGAACCAAGATTAAACGTCATATCTTTTCCTGTTCTTTTTTGTCATTTTATTTGTAATTTTTATGATGCAGGGTTAAAAGATATAAATCCGCAGGTATCATAATTTCATGCTTTTGATTTTAGCATTATTTTTTATATATTTATTATTAATTTTTTTTATTTATATTAACAATAGTATAAATGATTCCGATATTTCTGTCAAGTGCAAAAAGACTGCAACCTTTTGCGATTGCAGCCTTTCAATAAAATATCTATTTTTCAGAATCTTAATCTCAGAACCACATATGTCCCAGGTGGTATACAGCCTCTGAATAATCACTGTAATACTTCTTTCCTTTTGCTGTTCTATACCAGGCACGGATTTTGTAATATTTCTTTGTTGATGCCTTGAATGTGATTTTTGTTTTGCCGGTCACTTTTTTGATAACTTTGTAGGTTCCGTTTTTCGTATCGGAACAGCTGAGCTCATACCCTTCTTCGCCTCCGGATTTATTCCAGGTAAATACTGTTGTATTTTTATTTGGAACGCTGTCTGCCAAAAGATACGGAGCCCGAGGCTGGACAACGACTTTCAGTTTTACTTTCTTTTTGCTTCCGCTCTTTAACTGAACGGTGATCGTTGCTTTTCCGTTTTTCTTTGCCGTCATCATACCCTTTGCATTTACAGATACCACTTTGGAATTTCGCCGCTGAATTTTTACATTACGTTTGGCAAAGATAAACCGGCGTTACCTGATAAAGCACTCTCTTCTTTGCACCGATCGGCATACTGATCCGCTTTGTGCTCAGTGACAGGTCTGTCGCTTTGTAAGAAGTTTTCACCGGATCTACGATTGTGTATGGAAGATGATTTTTCTTCGCATACTTATGTGCGGCAGAATTGTTGGCACAATAGATCATTTTTTACCTGTCCGTACTGATCCGTTTTCTTAAATGCATTTTTACCGATCTTCTTTACACTTGCCGGGATATAAATTTCAAGTTTCGGACATCCGGAAAACGCTTCTGCACCAATCTCGGTAACTCCTTCCGGAATGTATACGGTTCTCAGATCCGAACTGTTTCCCAAAAAATATTTTCCGATTTTCTTTGTTGAAGACGGAAGCTCCATCTTTCGGAGTTTCCAAATATCATTGATCCCTCTCACATTTGTAGTTCCTTCCGGAATAATAATCTGCTCAAAATCACTTTCGAATATTCCTCCCGGTGTGACAGTCAGGAACTTTGGTAATGTGATAGAACCAAAACTTGCACCGCTGATCTCAATATCTTTTACAGAATCCGGGAGTACTAAATTGAGCCGTGTAAGATAGCTCGGTCCGTCCTCTTCTCCATCAATGTAAATTCCTGTGACCGGTTTGCCTCTTACTTCCGAACGAGGCTTAAAAGTAATGCCTTCGGAAATTCTTCGTCATTATCATCAAATGCTACGATCCGGTAACTGTCTTTCTCCGGAAGATACTGATATACCACACGGTCTACCACGATCGCTCTTTCATAGCGATTGGCTACATAGTCCTCTCCATCATCGTGATGGATGTAGACATCCTTTTCCGTTGGCTGTGCAATCTCCTCTGCCCGGACATTCTGATGGAGACAGAATACGAGAGCCAGCATTGCAACCGACGTGAACAATTTCAAAAATTTCTTCTTCATAAAACCACCCTTTCCCTGTTCAGAATCGCATATCAGGCATCACTTACGTTCATGCGACCTGAGGTATTTGTAATTTCTTTATACTCCACAATTTATCAAAAAACAATACCTCTGATTTCACTTTTACATTATATTTACATTTTGAAAATATAATGTAAAAACAATGGATTAGAATAAGTAGAAAACATTGCGTCTGAAAAACAATTCCCGCTTAAACAACCTCTGGCAGGTCAGGAGCTTTTGACAGCATCTTAACAAAACACTCGGTATTTCAATTCTTTACGCCTGCCATGAAACCACCGACAACTTTTTTATTTATTTCTCAAACCCTTCTGTGCAATGCCTCTCCAGGCATTCTTCTATCTTCTCCTGTTTCAGCCCTGCCCCGATCATAATCAGCACTTCCTGTCCTTCTTTTACCGGCTGGATGCTGATATTTTTGCGTGTCGCATTAAATTCTTTCAGGACTCTGCTTTTTGTGATTCTTGGTTTATCTACTTTTTTCCATTTCATCTTCCATTTTATTTTCCATCATTACTTCTTCTTTGTAGTTGGTATTTAAGAATCCTTTGATTCTGAAAATATGCCCGCAGTCCGGATTTTGAAAAAGCTCTTCCGCCGCTTTTTTTCATATTTTCCACGCTGATTTTTTTATTCAAAAAGTACAGGGATTCAAAAACGGAATCCTGCTCAAAATCCAGCTTCTGATAATTTTCCGGTGTATAGCCGGCTGACATCAGATCCTGAAATCTGCTTTTGTCAGCGTATCCCAATTTTTACACAGACAATCTTTTTTCCTCTATCACACGCTCACATTTGATTTGTTTTAATGCAATGTTGATATGTGCAAGCACTTTGGAAATCGATTCTTCTGCCTTTGCAATAGATTCTTTTTCTTCCATTTGTGCCTCTTTTTTCTGTTTTCAGATTTTTACCTATTTTGCTGAAAACAATCTTGCCTGCACTGGGCTGCTTCGCTCGCAAGAATATAATTTTCTTCTTCCGACATCTCTTCTTCCAGATTTGCATCCACGATCGTAATGACGCTGCCCGGTTCATACCAGCGATCCAGAGGCTCTTCGTGCAGAATATCAAAAAATTCATCCACATCAAAAATGCCGGACGGCTCAACCAGAATCCGGTCATATCCACACATTCCCATGGAGATCAGTTTTTGTTTTGAATCTTCTGCGATGTGTTTCCGGATCACATCCACCAGAGATCATTTCCAGCTCGCACTGATCGCCCATCAGATCCTGAAGCATCATCATATCTACATTGACTGCACCAAAATCATTTTCCAGAATACCAATATTTTTTCCACTGTCCATCAGATATTTTGCACATTTT
>VOFD01002523.1_pt1 | contig 14674 bp, 24 predicted proteins | sample 5384101 | NCBI WGS metagenome assembly VOFD01 (sample SAMN12384723, study PRJNA508395) | human gut metagenome | isolation source: healthy gut C | host: Homo sapiens
GATTTTCTATATATCTTTCAGCATTTCTTCCGATACATTTCCTACACTACAGGCAAAATATCCATCTGTCCAAAAGGTATGTTCTTTCCAAAATTGTTTTCGTAAATATTGGGGATAACTTTTTCCATATATGGTATATTGTATAGCTCTTCATCAAGTTTACAATCTTACTAATAGACATTGTTGGTTCTGTCTCTATCATGTAGTGAATGTGATCTTTGTCTGTTTCCATATGTCTTATTATCACACTGTGTCTCTGACATATCTCATCCGAAAACTGTTTTATATCATCTAATATCTGCCTCGAAACCAGTAATTTCTTTCTATATTTGCAGACAAAAATAATGTGATATTGTAATAGGTATTTGTGTCTGTTTTTCGCCTGCTCGGAGGTCAATCCTGAAATTCTTTCAAGTTCCTGTACTCTCTGTTCTGTCAGCTTTTCCACTTCATTGCTTCTCTTTTTGATTTCCTCTTCCTTTGCCGCTAAGCCTGTCTCTCTTCTTTCGATTGCGTCCGCTTTTTTGTCCACTGCTTCTTCTTTGGACAGTACACGTTTTTTCGTAACGCTGCAGCTCCGCCCTGCGTTCCTTTGTTTCCCTTTCCAGTTCATTCTTGGTTTTCAAGGATTCCTCTTTCACTTCGAGCAGTGCTTCCCGTTTCTTTGTCTCTGCAACCTTTAAGGCGTCATCTACAATCTGTCTTGCCTTCTCGTCGGCATTGCCGATCTTTGTCTCTACCACTTTCTTGCGGTAAGAGATCGCTACGACAGCTGTAACAGGGACGGCGATGATGAGAGTCACCAGAACAGCAATAGCAATTACTACTGGGCCCACAGGAGCACCTCCTTATAGAATTTTCAAGTAACGGACGGATTTAAAGCATCTGTAACTGCCTTATCTTCACAGCCGCAATGTTTCTTTAAATGCCTTTTTGTTACTCGCATTGTACAAGTACAACATATTAATTTTACATTGCTTTGTGCATATTGTCAAGTAATTGTGAAGTGCTTCATCCCATTTTGTTGTGAAATGCTTATTGTCATACCGCCAACCATGATCAGACCTACGGTACTTGCAGCTTTTGTAAGAATATTCATCAGACCGCTTGCATAAATTTTCTGGATATATTCGGAACCCAGTTTGTATCCCAGAAAGGTTCCATAATATTTCACAAGAAGGGACAGAATGTTAAACAGCAGTAAGAATACGATCGGTGCCAGAATATTTCCGGTCATACCAAGTCCAACTGCGATACCGGTGCGATCACGCAAAATCAAACAATATTGCTGAATCTTGCTTTTCAGTCTCTCTCCACCGATTTCCTTTTCACCAGTGTCACGGGCAGTTCTACTTCCCGCGCGGATATTCTTCGCCTTCTTCGATCCATTTCAGAAGGATCTCCACTGCTTTCTGTGCTTTTTTCTGCACGTCCTGCTTTATGGTGGTAAGTCTCGGTGTGGAGTACTGTGCATAGCTGATATCGTCATAGCCTGCCACGCCGATCTCCGCGGCACGGCTACTTTTTTTTTTGTCAGCACAGAAGCGGATCGCTTCCAGTGCATACATATCGGAGAGGAAAAACAGTGCCGTTCCCGGCAATCTTCTCTGTACCAGCCAGTCATAACTTGCTTTTTTCGTTTTTCATAATTCATGCCAAGTGCCACAAACTGCAGTTTCTGACCTTCTGCCGCACACTCCTGCATGGCTCTCTGTGCACCGACATAACGCAGATGATCGACACCGTTGTCTCTTCCGGCACAGACTTTGATGTGCTCATATCCGCATTCCAGCAGATATTTCACCATCTGATAGCCGCCACTTTCGTCATCCAGACCGATATTGACCAGATGGCTGTCTTTGGTGCGTTTCCGTAGGCATCGATCGACACGATCGGTTTTTGATCAGCTGATAAATCTTTTTCACAGTTGTGTCGGCTGAAGGAGATGGCGATTACGCCGTCCACATCCCAGCCTGCCACCATCTGAAAAATCTCTTCGATGTCTTTTGTGGAATACAGCATCAGGTAATAGCCCTGTTTCTGCACATATTCTTCGATAAATCCGATGATCTTCCCGTAAAATGGATCTCCGAGAATGGAATCTTTGAATTCTTTATGATAGTTAATGACAACTGCGATCAGCTGAGACTTCTCGTTATTCAGCACTCGCAGTCCTCTTTTTTGCACGTAACCAACTTCTTTGATCAGTGCTTCGATCTTCTGGATCGTTGCAGGTGATACTTTTTGTTTTCCGTGAATGACGTTGGAAACGGTTGTGGTACTGACGCCTGCCTTTTCTGCTATTTCTTTGATTGTTGCCAAAAATATTCTCCTAATTATTCGAGCTCCCGCAGAACCTTGCGTACCGCAAAGCATAGGAAAATCCTTTTCTCATAAAGAACGCATAGTATTTCTGCTGTTCTTCCGCTGTTGATTCTCCAGGTTCATGCGTTTCTTTTTCGCAAGTGCGAGGATCGTTTCTTCTTCGCTGTTTCCTTCTTCCTGTTCGTATGCCGCTTCAATATCTTCTGAAGAAACGCCTTTTGCTTTTTAACTCCTGTACGATCTGGCGTTTGCTCTTTGTCTGGCTGCGGCTCTCGATATAGTATCCGGCATAACGTACGTCATCGATATAGTGGAAGCTTCGCACATACTCGATAGCGATATCTTCGATCTCTTTCGGGTATCCTCCCTGACGGAGCTTTGTTCTCAGCTGCCATTCTGTCTTATCTGCACTTTTTTAAGATATTCATGCAACGCAGCCTGGCCGTTTGGGCAGGATCTCCTGCATGATCTCTGCATATGTCTGCTCTGAAAAGGATTCCCCTTCACGGATTCCCATCCGGTAAGCCTCATTCCGGTACAGAACAAAAGCTTTTTCTCCGTCTAAAAAGACCTGCACTCTCGTCTTGCCGACCGGCTCTAATGCAGTGACGATCATGCTTCATCCCCAGCGCCGTCCGGATCTGCTGCCGGAGTTTCTTCTTTTACGGCATCCTTTTTTCGCAGTACTGCTCTTTGTTGCTTTTTTGTCTTCTTTTTCATCATCTGCGGGCGCCGCACCGTCAAATCCATACTTTTCACGCACCAGTTTTCGATCTCTGCCATCGTCTCCGGATTGTTCTTCAGGTAAATCTTGGCATTCTCACGGCCCTGTCCGATCTTGATGCCGTTATAGGCAAACCATGCCCCGCTCTTGTTTACAATCTCATTTTTCACTGCCAGATCAAGGATGTCACCTTCTCTTGAGATGCCCTGACCGAACATAATATCGAACTCAGCCTCTTTAAACGGCGGAGCGATCTTATTCTTGACGATCTTGACACGCACACGGTTGCCGACGATCTCGCCGCCCTGTTTGAGTGTCTCGATACGGCGTACATCCATACGGATGGAAGAGTAAAACTTCAGTGCACGGCCACCGGTTGTAACCTCCGGATTGCCGAACATAACGCCGACCTTCTCACGGAGCTGGTTGATAAAGATCACGGTACAACTGGATTTGCCGATGATACCGGTCAGTTTACGAAGTGCCTGTGACATCAATCTTGCCTGAAGACCTACGTGAGAATCTCCCATATCGCCCTCGATCTCTGTTTTTGGCACCAGTGCTGCCACAGAGTCCACAATGATAATGTCCACTGCTCCGGAACGCACCATGGTCTCTGCGATCTCCAGTCCCTGCTCACCGTTATCCGGCTGTGAAATGTAAAGGTTATCAATGTCAACCCCGATATTCTTTGCATAGACCGGATCAAGGGCATGCTCTGCATCAATAAATCCTGCAATCCCGCCTCTCTTCTGGACTTCTGCTACCATATGCAGTGCTACGGTCGTCTTACCACTGGACTCCTATCCGTAGATCTCCACGATCCTTCCTTTGGAACACCGCCAAGTCCCAGTGCCACATCCAGGCTCAGAGAGCCGGTCGGAACGGTCTCCACGTTCATATGGTTTCCGGAATCACCCAGTTTCATAATGGCACCTTTTCCGAAATCTTTCTCAATTTTTGTGATAGCCGCTTCCAGTGCCTTGATCTTATCATCCTGTCCCATTTTAATATCCTCCTTAATCTTCTATTTGCTCTATATTGTTCCACTTGTCTTCCCGTATCAGGTAAATATCTGCAAAACTGACCCGAATCGCCTGCCAAGTCTCACATGTGTTCGACTTGAAAATACTCAACTGTACTGACCACAAGCGTATACTTTCGATACAGATTATACCAATCTGATACCTGGTTTCTGTAATGCCAATGGTTTTCTCGTTTCTTCTGTGCACCTTTGCAATACGCAAAAAGGGCTTGTTTACGAACTTATGTTCGTTCTCTCCCCATATTAATATATATTTTTGAAAATGTCAACCAAAAAGCGTGTCCATGCTTGGAAATTTGCGACAGAAGTGTCGCCTGCTGTTTATCGAATTCAAGAATGCCAGAGTCGGAAGTCACCTCACATCTGATGTCATTCTTTTCTGAGTGAAATGAAATGTCAAAAGGAAGGACAAAATTATCCTTCCTTTATTATAGTTTACTCTTTACTTATTGTCAATTTATTTCTCGTTCTGTTTTCTCTTTTCTGATGTTCGTATCAAAAAATGTTGTTCGTTTTGCTCCGATCGAAGCGGAGCGTAGAAAGGATTGTGGGAATGCAACGCACGGAACAATCCGTAGGCATCATAGTTGGGGACTTTCTGGAACAGACTCCTTCTCAGTCAGCAACTTTTTCTGCGACTTCGCCGCGTTTTTTGTAGATGCTGTGTGCCGGAATCACTTCACGCACAGAGGAAAGCGGATAGATATTGCTGTCCGGTCCGGACTACGGTTCCCGGATTTAAGATGGAGCCGCATCCTACCTCTACGTTATCGCCGATCATGGCACCGAATTTTTTCAGTCCGGTCTCGATGCGATTGCCTTTGTCATCTTTTACCACTACCAGTTTTTATCGGATTTGACATTGGATGTGATCGAACCGGCTCCCATATGTGCCTTGTATCCAAGAATGGAATCACCGACGTAATTGTAGTGCGGAACCTGTACCTTGTTGAACAGGAATGCATTTTTCAGCTCGGTGGAGTTGCCGACAACGGCTCCTTCACCTACGATCGCATTGCCGCGGATGAATGCACAGTGGCGTACTTCTGCTTCTTTTCCGATGATTGCCGGTCCGTGAATGTAAGCGGTCCGTGCTACGCTTGCGGATTTTGCGATCCAGATGTCTTCCCCGCGTTTTCGTATTCTTCTTCGCTTAAGGTCGCTCCCAGTTTTTGATAAAATCGCTGATCTTCGGAAGCACTTCCACGGATAAACGGCTCCTTCAAACAGATCTTTTGCAATCGTTTCCTCGAGATTATAGAGATTTTGATTTTACATGTTTCCATCTTTCTTACCTCCTGTTAGTCGCCTCTGCGGCTTTTGCTGTTTTTATAGAAAACTGCCGATTCGTGAAACAGTTTCCGCAAAGCATAGGAACTATTGCTGCCAAGTACGGCATCGGTTCTTCTTTTTATAAAGCCCTCTAACTTTTCCATATATTCTCCGGAAGTGATCGTCCCCTCCGCCACATAGGTGAGCCCTTTTTTCCCAGCTTGCCGTAAGCTCCGGGTTTAACAGCGAACGGATTGAATTGTTCACCACATCGAAGATCATCTCCCCCAGATGTGTCGGTGTCAGAACCTGCGTCTTTTTGTTGAGGGCAATGTATTTGTTTGCCTGAAGCTTCTTCAGAATCTCTGCCCTGGTTGCACTCGTACCGATCCCGCTTTCCTTTGATCATGGCGCGCAGTTCCTCATCTTCGATCAGCTGTCCGGCATTCTCCATTGCCAGAATCATCGAACCGGATGTATAGCGTTTCGGCGGTGAAGTTTCGCCTTCTTTGATGGAAAAGCCCTTCACCGGAAGTATATCACCTTTTTGCATTTCTGTAGTGCCTGAAGCAGATTTTCGTCACATTTCACATCTTCTGTATCGTCTTTTTTCTTATTTTCTTCCGGCATGCCTGCCACTTTAAGGTATCCTTCGGACAGAAGCAGACGGAAACTTGAGAAAAAGGACTCCTGCTGTACTTTTTGAAACCAGTGTCGTTTTCTGGTAAATGGCCGGCGGATAAAAAATACTGAGGAACCTTCTTACAATCAGCTCATAAACCTTTACCGAAAGGGCACTTACGCTCCGCAGTGCCGAAAGTCCCTGCCCGGTCGGGATGATCGCATAATGGTCGGTGATCTGTTTGTCATTGACGTAACGTGTCGATGCGATCTTTTTCCAGGCCGTGCCTTCTAAAACTTCCGCCGCATAAGACTGCACGTTTGCAAACCCGGAAAGTCCGCGGATATTTTTGTGGATCTCTTTTGCTACTGCTGTTGACAGCACTCGGGCGTCCGTTCTCGGATAAGTGACCAGCTTTTTCTCGTAGAGTTCCTGGACAATCTTTAAGGTCTCGTCCGGGCTGATTTTGTAACGCTTCGAGCAGTCATTCTGAAGTTCCGCCAGGTTATAAAGCGCGGCGGATTTTTGTTTTTCTTTTTGCGTTCCAGCTTTTCGATCACAGCCTGCACCGGCTTTGGATCGCTCAGCTTCTCTATCAGCTCTTTTGCATCTTCTTTATGCGAAAATCCATTCTCTTTGTAGAGCTTCAGAGACTGGAAATACGCGGAACCTTTGACGGCACGGAACTCGCCTTCGATCGTGCTTTCACCGCATACCATGGAAGACAGTACACGGTAGAACGGCATTTTCACAAACTGACGGATTTCACGTTCCCTTCTGACGATCATGCCAAGCACACAGGTCATCACACGTCCGACTGATATCACCGTGTATCTTGTTCCCATGCAGCTTGAAATGGACTGCCCGTATTTCAGACTTAAAAGTCTGGAAAAGTTGATTCCCATCAGATAATCCTCTTTTGCACGCAGATAAGCGGCACTTGCAAGATTATCGTATGCGGAAAGATCTTTTTGCTGTCGCAATCCCGTGCAGGATTTCTTCTTCTGTCTGAGAATCGATCCACACACGCAGCCTTTTCTTGCCCTGAACATGTGCTTCCTGCTCCACCAGGCGGTAAATATATTCTCCTTCCCGTCCGGAGTCGGTACAGACATAGATCACATCAATATCTTTTCGATTTAAAAGAGTGCTGACCACTTTGAACTGCTTTTTTCGTCGCCGGGATCACTTCGTAAAGAAAGTTCTCCGGCAGAAACGGAAGCGTCGCAAGGCTCCATTTTTTATAAGAAGCATCGTAAACTTCCGGGTAGCTCATCGTCACCAGATGTCCGACACACCAGGTCACAACGGCCTCTTCCCCCTCCAGATAGCCATCTTTCCTTGCCGCCCGGATCTTCAACGCTTTCGCAAATTCCTGTGCAACACTCGGATTTTCTGCTATGTATAATTTTTTCAATTATTTACTCCTCTTTTAAAGCGGCAGATCCCGCTTCTCAAATATTCGCATGGAAAGCCAGTAAAGCAGAACGCCCGCCAGGATCAGTACCGGATATTTCCATATAAAAAACATGCCCCCGTCGATCACATCGTCCGCCAGATACATGGAGAAGATCGTCACATATTTCAGATATCCGAAAATCCCCCAAGCGAAGCGAGCATTTTCAGGATATAAAATAACAGTACGATCCCTGTCGTGATCATCACTGCCAGTGCTTTCTCATCACACATTGCAGATATCACAAACAGCAGGCCCCAAGGCAGAAATGCAGGCAGAATCCGCCAAGGCACATCAGTAAGAACTCGGAAATCACAAAATACGATCCGCAAAGTGCCAGGCCGCACACTATTCCGACCAGACAATTTACAAAAAACAATGCAAACAGGGCAAATGTAAAAGAATAAATCTGAGTAAACAAAGCTTTTCACGCTCCACAGGTGCCGACAGAATCCAGGCAAAAGCACCGCTTTCCAGTTTGCCTGCAACGAAAGATGCCGCCACCGGGATACTGACTACAAATGGTACCAGTGTAAAGATATTCTCCCAGAAATAGCCTCCCAAAATGCCACTTAAAGACAGTCCGTAATTGCCTGCCCCAAGTGCTGTCTGAACTGCGGATGGCGCCCGGAAAATAAAAGGATCACACCGGCTTTTCCATCTGGTGCATATGTCCCCAACAGCAGAAACAGATAAAATACCAGTACAGCGGTGACGATGCCCCACAACCAGATATGTTCTCTGAAATTTTTCTTCAGTATTGGAATATTAATCACTCAGGTCACCTCCATACAGATAGGTAAAGGTCTCTTCCAACGTCTGCGGAATGCTCTCCATGGTCAGCACTTTATACCCTGACAGCACTTTGATAAAATTCTGCAGTTCTCCGGAAACCGAGACGGTAAGCTGAGTCGCATTTTTATTTAAAACATCAAATCCTGACTCTCTGACAAAACGAACTGCTTCCAGCTCACTTCGAAATCCGATGCAGAATACCTTTCTGGAGGCCTCACGGATCACGGAAACATCATCCAGGTTGACCAGCATGCCACGCCGCAGGATCCCGATGCGGTCACAGAGCCGCTCCGCCGTCGCAAAACTTCCAGTAGCGATCAGGATCGTCTTTCCCCTGCTTTTTTCTTCCAGGATCAGGTTCATGAACTGCACTTTTGCCTTTTCGCCAAGATCACTCTCCGGTTCATCGAGCAGAAGCACCTCCGGATCATGAAGAAATACACCGGCGATCGCCAGCTTTTTTTTCTCTTCCTGATTCAGATCACGGATCTTTTTTGAAGTGTCCAGCTCAAATGCATCTGCTGTGCGGATCGCTTTTTCCAGGCTTTTTCTGTTTCTTAAATCTGCCAGAAAGCGAAAAAACTGAAGACCGGTCATCGACTCCGGCAGTGTGATCTTCTGCGGCAGATATCCGGTAAAATTCTTAATACTGGTACTTTGTTTCCAACAATGTTTGGCGTTGATCGTGCGGCGTCCCCGGAAAGGTTTGAAAATCCCATCAAAATCTGCAGAAGTGTCGTCTTGCCGGCACCTTCCATCCCCAGCAGTCCAAACGTCTCCTGATCCTGTACTTCAAAAGAAAGATCAAAAACACCTTTATTGTTGCCATAATCCTTTGTTACGTTTTTTATCCTTATCATTTACTCAAACCCACCTGTAAAAATTCGAAATGTCATATTTATGATGCCAGGGTCAAAAGGTCTAAATCCACATGAGCTTGCTCATAGGTGGATGAAAGACCTTGGGACCCCAACATCATATCTATTATTAAGAATGTCTCTGACATTCTTCTTTGCGTTCCTGAATATTGTACAAAATGGCAAACAAAAATGCAAGAGCAAAAAGAGATGCCGGCGTTTCTTTTCGCTGACATCTCTTTGAGCCTGTTTTTTAAACCGTTTTTCTTTATTTCTTTGTGATATATCCTTTTGCTGTCAGGGTCTCTGCACACAGAACGGCTCCGCCTGCTGCTCCTCTGACGGTGTTATGGGACAGTCCCACGAATTTCCAGTCATAAACTTTATCTTCTCTCAAGCGGCCAACCGATACGCCCATACCGTTCTCGTAGTTGACATCCAGTGTTACCTGCGGACGGTTATCTTCTGTCATGTAACGGATGAACTGTTTCGGTGCGCTTGGCAGATTCAGCTCCTGCGGAAGGCCTTTGAAGTTCTCCAGTTTTTCGATCAGCTGCTCTTTTGGTCGGTTTCTTTTTGAACTTAACGAAAACTGCTTTGCGGTATGTCCGTTCAGAACCGGGACACGGATGCACTGGCAGGTGATGACCGGGCTCTGTGCCGGAACGATCACGCCGTCTTTCACTTCGCCCCACAGACGAAGCGGCTCCATCTCGCTCTTTTTCTTCCTCACCGCCAATGTACGGGATGATGTTTCCTTCCATTTCCGGCCAGTCTTTAAGGTCTTTCCTGCACCGGAGATTGCCTGGTAGGTGGTTGCTACTACCTCATATGGCTCAAACTCTTTCCATGCGGTAAGTACCGGAGCGTAGCTCTGATGGAGCAATTCGGCTTTACAGCAACGAAGCCTTTCTTGGTACCCAGACGTTTTTTTCTGAGATTCGATCACATCGAAATGCTGTGGATTGATTTCCGGAACAACCATCGGAACATCCGGTGTCCATCTGTGGGCACTGTTATTAGATACAACCGGTGTCTCTGTCTTTGCGTATGCTTCCTCGATCGCACGAATCTCATCTTTTGACATATCAACGGCTGAAAATACAAAGTCTACGTTTGATGCAACTTTTTCTACTTCGTTTACATTCATGACAACGATCTTCTTTACAGCTTCCGGCATCGGAGTGTCCATTTTCCATCTTCCGCCGACTGCTTCTTCATATGTCTTTCCTGCACTTCGGGCTTGCTCGCCAGTGTGGTCACTTCAAACCACGGATGATTCTCAAGAAGAGAGATAAAACGCTGACCTACCATTCCGGTTGCTCCAAGGATACCGACTTTTAATTTCTGTTCCATTTTTCAAATCCTCATTTCGTAATTTATTTACAACGGACAATTTATCGTTCGTGTATTTTGTGTGCGGACATTTGTCTTTACTCGAACTATCCTATCCTATTTCAGAAAAAAAAATCAAGCAGTTTTTATAAATTTTCTGCTTCTTCCAGGTATTTTTTTTCGAGCATGATGACTTTTTTCATGGCTTCTGCCCCAGGAGCACCGATCGTCAGACGTTTTTCCACGCAGGTTTTCAGGGAGATTGCCTCGTAAATATCTTCTTCAAAGACCGGGCTGATCTCTTTGTACTCTTCCAGTGTCAGGTCATCCAGGGCAATGCCTCTGTCAATGCACAGAAGTACCAGACGGCCTACAATGCCGTGTGCATCGCGGAACGGAACTCCGTGGTTTACCAGATAGTCGGCAGCATCTGTCGCATTGGTAAATCCATTCTTCGCACTCGCTTCCATTACGTCTTTGCGGAAGCTCATCGTAGAAACCATGCCGGTAAACAGGGCAATACATCCTTTCACGGTGTCGATTGTATCAAAGGTGAACTCTTTGTCTTCCTGCATGTCTTTATTGTAGGCAAGAGGGATGCCCTTCATCGTGGTCAGCATGGAGGTCAGTGCATCCGTAAACACGGCCGGTCTTTCCTCTTACCAGCTCTGCGATATCCGGGTTTTTCTTCTGCGGCATGATGTCTGCTTCCGGTGTGTACGCGTCGTCCAGCTCTACAAAGCGATATTCATTCGAGTTCCACATTATGATCTCCTCGCAGAAACGGCTTAAATGCATCATGATCGTGGACATCGCCGAGAGCAGACTCGATCAGATAGTCCCGGTCCGCCACCGAATCCATGCTGTTTAAGGTTGGTCCGTCAAATCCAAGCAGCTGTGCCGTCATCTCACGATCCAGAGGATACGTTGTGCCTGCCAGTGCACCGCTTCGGGCAGAGATTCATTCTCTTATAAATATCAGCCAGTCTCTGTCTGTCACGTTTGAACATTTCAAAATAAGCCCCGAAATGATGTGCAAGCGTGATCGGCTGTGCTTTCTGCAGGTGGGTAAATCCCGGCATATAAGTCTCAATATTTTCTTCCATAATGCCAAGCAGTGTCTCAAGAAGTTTTTTCAGCAGTTTGTCGATCTCCCCGATCTCATCTCTTGTATAAAGCTTCATATCCAGTGCAACCTGGTCATTGCGGCTGCGTCCGGTGTGCAGTTTTTTGCCGGCATCGCCGATGCGGTCGATCAGATTTGCCTCCACAAAGCTGTGGATATCTTCGTATTTGTCTGTGATCTTAAGTGTTCCGTTCTCAACATCACGCAGAATGCCATCCAGGCCTTCCAGGATCTGATCACGCTCTGCCTCAGTCAGAATGCCCTGTGCCGCCAGCATTTTCACATGTGCCTTGCTTCCTGTGATATCCTGTTTGTAAAATTTCTGATCAAACGATATGGATGCATTAAAATTATAAACCAGCTGATCGGTCTCTTTGGTGAAACGTCCACCCCATAACTGTGCCATAGTAATTCCTCATTTCTTATAAAATATAGTGGATAGAAAGGGCAGAACCCATCTGCCCCAGATTATTTCCGGCAAAATTCCTGATTTTATGCCGAATCCTGTAGTTCAGTGTATCACAGGCGACTTTTTCCTGGCAAGAAAAAACGGCGGATCACTCAAACTCCGCCGTCTTTCCCTGTTGCTATATAGTAAGAGGTTTCTTACTTACTTTTTAATCTTTACTGCCTTCTTTGCACTGTACTGTGTGTAAACTTTCTGTCCGTCGATGACTTTGTAGCCTCTTACACGTACATAGTATTTTTTGCCTTTTTCAGGTTTTTAACAGTAAGGCTGATTGTGGAAGCCTTTACATTTTTTCTTCTTTTGCAGATTTCATGTTTGCTTTTGTAGAATATTCTACTACATATCCATCTACATTTTTTACTTTTTGCCCATCTAATCGTTGCCTGTTTTGCTTTTTTTTTAGATTTTGCACTCTTAAGCCTGATATTCTTTGTGCGTACATCCAGTTTTGCCTGCAGTTTTTCTACTTCTTTATTTGCGACCTGTGTTTTCTGGTTTGCTTCACCCAGTTCTTTTTCCAGTTTGTCTGCTTTTTCCTGAGCTTTCTTCAGCTCGTCTTCCAGTTTCTTCACTGCGGTTGTCTTTACTTCTTCTTTCTTAACGGAAGAGTAAGTTACCAGGTTATCATAAGTCTCTGTGTGTGCTTTTACATCTACTTTAGAATTCATTTTACCGAACTGAGAAGATCTCATGATCATAGTCAGAACCCTGGATACACATTTCTGGATATCACCGCGAACCAGTGTTTTATCAAGATTCGGATCAGCAGTTGTTCCAACTGGATTTCCCTGCAGTCTTTGCAATCATACGATCCTGTGTTCTTCCCGGCATTACCAGGTCATTTCCTGCATGCATCATGGTGTCAACACCGGCTCTGTTTCCTGCACCCCAGTCTGTCATGACCATACCGTCAAATCCCCATTCACCGCGTGGGACAGATGTCAGCAGATCAAAGTTTTCGCATGCATAAGTTCCGTTTACTTTGTTGTAAGAGCTCATGATTGCCATCGGCTGAGCAGATTTTACAACCATTTCGAAACCTTTCAGGTAGATTTCTCTTAAGGTACGCTCGGATACGGAAGTATTTACCGCACTTCTGTTTGTTTCCTGGTTGTTTGTGATGTAATGTTTGATCGTTACACCGACACCTTTGTTGGACTGTACACCGGCTGTGATCGCAGATCCTACATAACCGGTCAGTGCCGGATCTTCGGAATAGTACTCGTAGTTACGTCCGCAAAGCGGGTCTCTGTGGATATTCATACCAGGTGCAAGCCACAGGGTAACACCGATCTCTACCATTTCTTCACCGATCGCTTTACCGACTCTGTTGACCAGATCTGTGTTCCAGGTCTGTGCAAGCAGGGTACCGATCGGGAATGCGGTGCAGTAATTGTAAACGGCATTTCCGTCTTTATCGGTTGTCTCTGCGGTTACACGGATACCTGCAGGTCCGTCTGCTTCTACGGTATTTGGAATACCAAGGGAATTGAAGTATAACTGGCTCGTCTCACCGGCTGCACCGGTTACACTGTTTGCATCTGCTCCCCAAGTGTCACCGCTTGTAGACGCTCCGGAGATACCGTTTGCCAGGTTTGCAAGCTGTGTATCATCCAGGCTTGCCACGAAGGATTCCATGGAAACTTTTCCGTCGTATACATCAATCAGTTTGGTGTTTGCCGGAACTGCATCTACGGTTTCAACAACTTCGTTTTCTGCTACTTTATAATCTTTTCTTTGCATCTGCGGTCAGATAAGTGGTTACTTTCTTTTCATCAATCTTGGATGCATTGTTTTCTGTTTTGATCTTTGCAGACGGCAGTGCGATTCTTCTTCTTTGCTTTGATCTGGGGCGCTTCATCTTTGTAGCTGTAAAGGAGTCTTTCCTGTTTTGGAGAGATCTTTCCAGTTTTTATCCAGTGTCAGCTGGTTGGAAAAGCTGCTCAGTTACGACATCTTTGTCCAGTGTCAGGACACCTGCTACTTTTGTATTTCTGGGCTGTCACCGACACGAACGATGTAATCGCCGTCTTCCATTACATAAGCGGCTTTTGCTTCGTCGTAGGGAAGACATCTCGGTTGTCTTGTAAGTTACGGTCAGTTTCTGACTTTCGCCCGGTGCCAGGTTATCGGTCTTGGCAAATCCTGCCAGTTCCTGATACGGTTTTTCAATGCTTCCGTCCGGAGCGGAGAAGTAAACTTCTACGACTTCTTTTCCGGAGTAAGTATCACCGGTATTAGTTACGTTTACGGTAACGGATACATTATTCTCATCGGCTGCTACAGTAAGCGGTTCTACATCAAAGCTTGTGTAGGATTTACCATATCCAAACTCGTAAGCCGGTGTGATATTGAACGTATCAAAGTAACGGTAACCTACATAAATACCTTCCTTGTAATCTTCCTGTTTATTGTCTCCGTCGTTATCGCCGATGGTTGTAGCCGCCGGATAATCACTGTAATTTTTGCCCAGGTGTCGGTCAGTTTACCGGATGGGGTTGTCTTGCCGGTCAGGATATCTGCCAGTGCGTTTCCGCCTTCCATACTTTTCGTATTTTCTGATGATTTTGGGATTTTTCGTATTTCTTTCCAGCAGAAGTAATACATAACTCCTAATACCCAAATCTATTCCTGTATTTTGATTTATA
>VOFD01001565.1_pt1 | contig 14634 bp, 20 predicted proteins | sample 5384101 | NCBI WGS metagenome assembly VOFD01 (sample SAMN12384723, study PRJNA508395) | human gut metagenome | isolation source: healthy gut C | host: Homo sapiens
CAATTGTGCTTCGTTCAGTTACGTATTGCTCCGGAATAGGTACTCGTCTCCTCGCTGCTGCCGGAGATTTCACCGAACAAGTTACCGTCCTTGTCATACTTCATGGTCTGGGCGGCTTCCTCAGTGAGGACGGTTGTCAAAAGTATGCGGTGTTTCCATGCGCTCATAGGGCGCAGATCCCCGGATCGTTTGACCACGGTAGTTTCTTTCTTGGGTACAATGGCGGTGGACACATACTGCCAGTCTGTAATATCGGGTTAAAGGGGACGTAATGGTATTCCGTTGTATTGTCGGAATAGGTGATGATAGCGGAGGCCAAAACTTGTACTTGTCCTTGGCCCCGCGTCATCGCCAGTGGCCGTCTGCTTGTTGTCCGGCACCGCGTTGGCCTTGGCCCAGCCGGACATGACGAAGGTCTTTCCGTCCTTGCTGATGGGCACGTCTGGTCACAGCTCTCGGTGTAAAAAGCGTCGCCGCCGACCCGGATGGAATAGGCGTATTGTGACCCCAGTGCTGGAGGCTGCCGCGTGGACGGCGTCTCAGCGCGCTCCAGCTGGAAGTCGTCCACGTAGATGTCTCCGCCAATGCAGTGGGTATAGACGCAGACGGTGAGGCTTTCTTCTCAGGCGGGGTAAAGGGCAGACTGAGCCGTACCCACCCGCCGTCAATTGCGCTGTTCGTGGCGTAGTTCAGGCACTCGCCGGTGGCGTCACTGTGTTTCCGTCCATGACTTGGAGGTAGACGCCCCGGCCCAGGAAGGAGGTGCATTTTGAGGTGTTGACATAGGCGGAAAGGGTGTATGTAACGTCTGCGGCCAACGTGTTGGTCGTCTGCCTGGCACCGGTAGTGCCTGTGGTCTTATCCGCCACCTTGGCGTGGAAAGCTTTGGTACCTGTGCGGACGGTGGACGACTGAATCTCTGCGGTAGCGCCGCCGCTTGTGGGCAGCTCCCAGGCAGGATTGGACAGCTCAAAGCCGTGGTTACGCAGGTCATTCATGGCCGCCACACCAATGGTAGACGTCCGAGTGTGCGGTTATTGGCCTTATCCGTAGAGCCTACCCCGGAATGGACTGCGTTGGAGGCGCCCCAGATCCGGTTGGAGGTATCTGTGGTGTAGGCATTGGCACTGCGTCCGGCGTAGTCAAAGGTATAGTAGGTCAGGATATCGTTATCGCTTCTTGAACGGTCGCTTCCATAGTCCCGGTACAGCGTCTGTCCATTTTCCAGATGCCCAACTTCCACAATAGCCCCCGGCTTGGCAGCGGTGGAAGCGCTGGTAATTTCGTAATAGGAGCTGATCTTGCCGGCGCTGTATGTGAAAGCCACGCCGTATTTGGCTTCCGCGTCATAGGCGTAGGACATCCGCGTGCTGGCAGCGCCATACTGCGCCAGAACTGTGCTGCCCCGGCTAATTTTGGTTAGCTTGCCGCTGGAATATGTAAAGTTGTATACATTACCTGCAGCGTCCGTAATGCTGGACAGCCAATTACTGCTGTTATAGGCGAAGGTAGCCACCGCAATGGCGCTGCCGCCCGTGTTTTTCTGGACAATCTTGCTGATCCGGTCGCCAGATGCGTTGGGGTAGCCATTACTGGCGGAGGTTCCGTCGCTATGCGTATAATGAATCTGAATTTCGTTGCCATTGGCGTCGTTGATGAGGGTCAGGTGGCCGTTGACAAAGTACATCTCGTTGTCCTTGTCGTCGCTAATCATATAGCATCCAGTGCGGTACTCGTTGATTTTCAGCCCCATGCCGTCTTCATCATAATAGTAGTTGGCGTCTTTGCTGGAATCTTTGGCGAAATAATGGATCGTACCGTCGCCATCGGTATATTTCATATAGGTGGATTTGTTGTTGGCATTGCTATCATTTTGCAGCTCTATCTTTTCCACTCTCTGCATGACACTGAGGTTGACTCCGGCACCTACATGCATGCCCAGGCCAAGCCAGCTGCCGGCGTCATAGTTCTCCTCGCCGTACCGCATGGCATAGCTGCTGTTGTAGACCAAGTCCAGGGAGACCGGGTTTACCGTGGAAGCATAAGACACCAGGTTTTTACACAGGGTCAGCTGACCGCTGAAGTCTCAATGTATGCCGTACCGGCATTGCCAACTCCCATGGTCTGATAGGTATAGTAGTCCTCGATGCCGTTGGTGCTCCGGTAGGAAGCCACAAAGTACACCTTGCTGTTGTAGGAGAACCAGGTGCGGTTCTTGGAATTGGAATCGGCGTTGGAGGTCATCACCAGGCCGTAATTGCTCCCACCATCGTACCACTTTTTCGCGGCGGGTGTAACATCCCAGAGCAGAATGTCGTTGACGGTGGAATAGCTGGAATTCACATAGTCCAGCGTGGGCCCGTGCGCAGGGCGGTTGGCCCAGGTCAGGCTGCTGTTCAGGGTGGCGCTCTGGGTAATCTCGCTCATATACAGCACCATTGAGCCACTGGTGCTGTTACCGGAGCGGAAGTCGTTTTGATAGAAACCGGCCTGCGCCCGTACCAAAGGTATGGCCGGCAGGCACTTTGGGCAGGTCTGTCAACTTGTAGTAAATTTCCATCCTCCCATGATCCGGATGGTAGCCGCAGGCCAGATTGGTGGTGGCGCTGACGGAATCATTCTCCTCCGTGCAAACCGTTCCCACAAAGTTCTTGGAGGTCGTCTCATCCACAAGGGTGGGATCAATGCACACCGGGAAAGCCCGTTCGGGACTTTCGATCCATGCGTCATCCGCTGTGACCGTAAGAACCCAGGTTCCATCCTCCTGCTGGCTGAGCTGATAGGCAACAGCCTCGGAGTATGCGCCATCCGCGTCGGTCATGTAGGGGGGCCGGAATGCAATAGCGAAGGTTCTCATTGGCGTCCAAAAGCAGGATCGAACCATCTTCCTGCAGAACCGGCGTAAGGTTCAGAAGGCCCAACCGGAAAGCAAAGGTATAGCCGGACAGCGGCTCTTTGACGATAATGGATTCCTTCACATCGTAGCTATACAGCTCATATTGCAGGTCCACACCGGGGAATACGTTCTCATAGAGAACTTGCGTACGCAAACGGGAGGGTGTGATCTGCTGGGTGAGAGAAAGCTCTTCATCGCCGGCATCTTCCTGGAACAGGTTCTGCACCGCAGCAAACAGCGCGGAAAAACCGGTGGGAGACGCTTCTTTCCGATCCGGGTAGGAAATCTGCGCGGTGGCAGACCGGTTGTAAGGCTCCACGGCGCCTTCCGGAACCGGTTCAGACGCTTCCATGGGAATCGTTTCGGGGTGGTTTCCGGCTCTGTTTCCGGGACAGTTTCCGGTTCCGTTTCGGGAAGCGTCTCAGGCTCTGTTTCAGGGGACGTCTCCACAATGGGCTCCGAATTCTGAGCTTCCTCCGGCTGTGCTTCTTCCTCCGGCTCGGAAACAGAATCCTCTTGGGCAGCAGCTGCGGGCAGCGTGGAAGCCTCGGCCTGTGCAGCCTCTAAGGTCTCTTCCGTTGATTCGGTCATTCCTTCTGTGCTTTCTGTCACAGGTTCGGTCTCCGGCATCGTCTCTTCCGGTTCCGTAACCGGCAGCGTTTCTGTGGGAGCCTCTGGCTCTGTCGTGGGCTCAGTAGCTTCTTCTGTACCGGTTTCTTCCGGCACAGTCTCAGCCTCGTCCAGCTCGTCCGTTTCCATCCAGCCATCCAGCAGAGACATCTGCACCCCGGATTGTCCCCGCTGTGCTGAGAATAGGAAACCAGTTGCCAGATTGCCAGCGAAAGTTTTCGCATCATCGCCATTCACAGCCGTATACTGCTGCGGATTTGCATGGGCTGCGCTGCAGATGTACTTGCCGCAGATGTGCCGGCGCTTTGCGGGATCAACGTGTTGTCAATATCTGCCCAGGTTTCTTCGTCCAGGGCATAGTGCACCGGAACGCCGTAATCCACGGCAATAAAGCTGCCGTCCTCCATACGGAAGTGCTTTTCCCGTTCGTCCCGGTATTCGGTTACTTCACCAATGACATTGCCACTGGGTTCGCCTGCCGCAACTTCCTGGGCGGTGGGCGTCTCTGCCTCATTTGCTCCGGCTTCCAGAGCCAATGCACCGGTGGGGAACAGCTCAAACACCAAAACCAGGGCCAGAAGAATGGAAAGAATGCGGAACGCGTATCGCTGTTTCATTGTGTTTCCCTCTTTCTTTATTTGAGAATCGTCCACTCAGAATGCCCCTATAGTTTCATTTAACATCTGTAACACTGCAGAATCCGCGTCTCCTTTCTCGCAGCAGATTTCTGAGCTTCCTGTATACTTATGTCATTTACCCCCTGATTTTGGACAGTCGTTTTGCACAAATTTTTCGTAAATTTTTGTGCATCATGCTAAAATCTCTTCTTGTGCAGCACATATCCCCAAAAAACGGAACTTTTTAACGTAAAATCCCCACATGAATCTGCTGCAAAATGCGCGATTTTGCAACTGATTCATGTGGGGGTTATGTGTTGGAGTGTACTGGGAGACGCATTCGGGCAACGTGGATCCGCTGCACGATGCACAAACGTACTAAGCGTGAGATTTGATGGAGTTGGTGGTAATCACTCTGGAATCAGAGCCCTGGGAATTTTTTTTCCCATTACGGTAACCTTGGCGTAATATTCCGTGCCAGGTTCGCAAATTATAGGATACGAACCAGCATGTATCATATTTGTGTTTACAATCAAGCCGTTCGCTGTTGTGCCGTAAATGGTCTTAACTCGGGTGCCGGTACTGGTATAGATCTCAATCTTGGAAACGCCGATCTGGGTTACGCCGGGCTTGCTGGAATTCACATAGTAGTTGACCACGATTCCGCCGGAAGCGCTGCCCTGGGCAAGAGTAGCGCCATAACCGCTTAGGTAATCGCTAGCCCTGGCCTCCGCTGCCGACACGGTTGCACTGAGAGAGGCAAGGGTTAATACGACTGCCAAAAGAAGTGCTACAGTTTTTTCATTTCAGTTTCCTCCGTAAAGTGAATTCAAAATTTGCTGCATATCGTGAACGGTCATGTCACCGACTATGCTGATGCTGTATTGGCCATCTGACCACATCGCTGTCACGGTACAGTTATTAGAAAACAAATAGAATGTGCGACCGCTAACATGGTATTCCTCCACATCCTCTGCGTCTTTTTTTCATATTGATCAAATTCCTGAGCGTTTTGGGATAGCCGTTGAACGATGGTGAGCGACACTGCTGACTCATCTGAGTCCATGATGATACAGGCAAACAATCTAAAATCCGTGTTTTCTGTAGTAGAAATGCTTTTCGATTTCGTAATGCTCTGGAATACCGGTGGGCGCCAGAGACTTGGGAATACCGAGCAATCCTATTGATTCCTGCAGATGCATAACCGGGCTGCTTTCTTCTGTGTAGCTGTTGGTAGATTCAAAATGAAAGGTGTCTTCTGTCCATCTGGCAATCGCCCCCAAGATATCAATCCCAGAAGCCTGCACCACAAACATGGACAAAATCACAGCCGCTAAAACAGCAGCTGTAGACGCAAGGTATCGGAAGAATTTGCGCTTGTAGCTAACCCTGTGAGGTGCGCCCCCTGTACGGTTTCTTCTGCTGGAGGTGTACAGCAGACACTGGCTGCCGGAAAATGCGCATACTCCGTCTGAAAGTCTACCCAAGCTTTGCTTGGATCCGGTAAACGTCCAGACGGATTTTCCTGCTCTTTTCGCAGAAGGACTTTTTCTACCGCGTCATAAAAATCTTCATCGGCGCCATCGTCCGGTAAGTGGGAGCCAGAATACAAGAGCTTTTCCAGTTCCGGGACGCTTAATTTCCACAGTTCAATGCCAGCGTAATTCGCCTTCTTATTTTCATCGGCCACGAAATCACCTCCCGTGCATTCAGGAATCAATGAATAACTGCATCGCTACAAAATCGGGGTGTCTACCTTACTCCCATCCTGCACGTCGCCGGACGAGTCGATCCCATAATGCTTTTGCAGTTTCTGCTTTATACGCTCTACCCGTTTATAACACCCCCAAACAGAAATATGCTGGGATTCTGCAACAGCACGGTAGGATTCGCCATTCAAAAAAATTCTCCGCAGCATTTCCACGTCTTCTGGCTTCAGAACATCCGAAAAGGGAGAACCTTCTGATGCCGGTATGATGTAAGCGTCCTCTGTTACCCCGAATGCTCTTCAATTGAAAGCAGTAGCATCGCATAGCGTTTCCGTTCACGAAGGATACCCATACATGCATAGTATGTTGCCCGTTTCAGCCATCCCAAAGGGTTTGCACTCTTTTGAAGTGCCTCAATATTTGCGCAGGCCGTACAAAAGGCAATCTGGGCAGCTTCTTCCGCACAACCCCAGTCACCTACATAACGGTAAGCATGAACCATCATAGGGTGAAAATACGCCCGGAAATAACCTTCTAGCACCTCAGCTTGCTCTGAATTCATTCGGCCACCTCGCTTTCGGGTGCTATGAATTAGGACGTTGTGATAACTTCTCAAACTCCTCAACGCAGGTACGGACAATCGTTTCGATGCTTGTTTGTACCTGATCCGGCTGTTCTGCTAGGAGACGAACTACGTTCTCTGTTTGAGAGGATATGGCTTCATCAAAGAGCAAGGCGTCCGTACTGACACGAAGCGTCTGCGCAATTTCCCGCAGCAGAGTTAAGCTCATCATGCGCCTGCCGCTTTCAATGTGGAAATATGGTTCTGTTCCACGCCAACAAGCTCTGCCAGCTCGCTTTGTGTAAAGCCACGCTGTGTTCTGATATGGTGCAGCCTCTCGCCGCAAAGCGTCATAAGCGCCTCTTTTGTCATGAGAACACCCCCTTTCTTTTGACATAATTATAGTGCCAAACAGTCATTGCTTATACGGCCTATTCGCCATTATTTATATGTCTTGTTGGAGGGCAAACTTGACTAATCAAAAAGTCGTAACAGTTTGCCGGAAAATGTCCAAAAACAACACACAAAAAAAAAACATACACATATAGTGAAAGCCGCTGGTGTGTTTGGAATGGGCTGCGGAAGCCTTCCCGGGAGTGTCTGCCTTAAAAATATAAAGGGAGTCCTGTAATCGTTCTTAAAAAAATAAGCTTTCACGCAAGGCACTTATCCATTCCGCAGCTGCCTACGGGATCGCGGTATTCTCTTGTCTTACGCTACAGATTGTCTTATTTCAGGCTGGATACGGGGCCCACATATCTTTGGATTCCGCATCCTGGGACCTCCAATCTTTTCAACGCAAAAGATGAAAAGATTGGAGGAAGCAATATGGGGCATTGTCCCAGGAAAGTGTTCATCAAAGAAAACGGTACATACGTCGCTCTGTCCTATGAGGCTTTTTTGCAAGCGCCGGCAGCAAGACCCCGGGGACTGGGAGCGGCTTTTTCTTCCCATTCAGGGCTGCCTGCTGGAGACAGACCGGGAAACCTACCGCGCGTTTTACCGGGATCAGGAACGGGCGCGATACCTGGCGGGGGTGGAACGGGAGCTTGGCGTTCTGTCCCTGGAGGAGATTGACCTGGATCAGGAAGTGGTTCACAATCCGTTTCATGACCCCGAAGCGGAGCTGGAGGAAGCGGTATTGTCCCGGCAGATGGCAGCGCAGTTGCGGGAGGCTGTTTCCCAACTGCGGCCCGCCGAGAGAACGCTGCTGTTCCAGCTTTACTGTGAAAACCGCACAGAACGGGAACTGGCGGAGCGGTATGGCGTCTGCCGCAACGCGATCCACAAGAGAAAGGTTCGTATTTTTGAAAAAGTTGAAAAATTTTCTGCATGGGTAGGGGTGTGCAGCAGCCCGGATTTTTCCTTTGGCCTGAATGAGGGGGCAGAACCTGTCCCCATCTTAGCTGTCTGGAGGATGAAATCCATGTACCAAACTGTTGTTACCCACACCGCCATGAACCCGCTTACCGTGTCCCTGCCCCAGACCCAACTGTGCACTGTGCCGGATCTGACGATCCTGTTCACCGTGGGCGGTTTCCTGCTTCTGCTGGTGGGGCTGGGATGCTTGAGCTTTGCCAGGAGGAAACGGCGGGGGCCGGCTGTGGCGTTCTGCTGCCTGCTGCCGGTGCTCACCGGCCTGGTTTTGGCTTCCATTCCGGCCCTGACCGCCTGGTTCAGCCGCAGGGAGCAAAAAGGCGGCGGCCAACGCCTATTTGACATACGCCGCTGCCATGGATGAGGCCGCTGTGGAGCAGGCGTATCATAACGCGGCGGCCTGCAATCTGGCTCTGGCGGAGGGCCGCGAGGTGGAATGCCCCGCTTTGCCGGAGGCGGACGCCGTGATTGCGGTGCTGGAGCTTCCTTCCATTGGACAGACCCTGCCGGTTTTCTTTGGGGTGGAAGCGGACGTCCTTCGGCACGGCGCGGGCCTGCTGCCCGGCAGCTCCCTGCCCATAGGAGGAGCCGGAACCCATGCGGTTTTCATTGGCCGCACAGGGCTCCTGCGAGCAGAGCTGTTCTCAGATCTGAACGCCCTCCGGGAAGGAGATTGTTTCTATATCCATATTTTGGGCCGCACCCTGACCTATCAGGTCGATTTGGTCCAAACCGCTGGGACATCGGAGATTTCTTTCCCAATGATTCCGGGAGTAGACCAAGTCACCCTGGTCACATCCTATACGGACGGCGCCTATTTTGCGGTTCACAGCGTCAGTGTAAATACGCCATAGCATGCCACCGGGGTACGGCGAGGTCTCCACCGGCAATACGCCGTGCCCCTTTGTATGCCAGGGACAGCCAATGCTCATTCCCAGACCTCAGCGTTGGTTGCCGCTCGCCTCCGCTTCTGAAATTTGGTCATTCATGTTTCAGAAGAATGGAGGTCTGCGTTATGACAGAAAAAAGCGCTGCTACATTCGTGTTGGATGCAATTTGGTAGAGGTTTCCAAAGAAATCTATACCACCTATCACCAGTTGAAGCGCCGGGAGCGGTATCTGGAGGAACGAGACCGGGATTGCGGCGTGTTTTCCTACCACGCCCTGGATACAGGAGAACTTGTGGAGAAGAGCTGCTTTCCGATCCGCAAGCGCCCACGGTGGAGGAAACAGCCATTGCCGCGATCCTGCAAGAGGCAGCTGCGCCGTTGCCTCTCTCTGCTTCCCAAGCCGGAGCAGGAGCTGCTCCACGCCCCTCTATTTTGAGGAGCTTACGGAGGGGCAGTACGCCCAACGCCGGGGGATTTCCCAGGCAAGCGTCAGTAAGCAGCGGATGAAGGTGCTGCGGAAGCTGCGCCGCATGATGAAAATCGAGTCTGAGTCTTGATTTTTCGGCCCTCTGAGAAAGCCGGTATGGCTCTTCTCAGAGGGCTTTTTTCAGAATCGCATATATTTACAAAAATTCACAAAATTTTGGTTTTAAGACCCCCCGGAAAATCGGCTTAAGGGTGAGAGGCTTTTTCCCCGCCCCTCGCGAACCTTGCCAATTGCATATTCGGAATCTGAAATACGTTCGCCGGTGTGCCAGGAGAAAACTGGCAAGCGACAAGGGAAGACACGCCAGGACCGTCTGGATTTTTAACGGACGCGAGCGATCCTGTCTGTCCCCAAAGCAGCTTTGGCAGGCTGTTTTGCCATAACAGCACCGGCATTGATACTCCTGTCCAGCCACAGACACAAGCAATGGGGGCAGCTCGGAGAGATCCTCGGAGGGTGCAAGTCCCGTGACGCGCGGCCAAGCGCGGTTTCAGTGTTCCGCCCCGGTTCCGGGGATGACGGTGTCAAATACGGAACCAGTATAAACAAATCGAAATCTAAGCTATCAAATTTCAGAAGCGGGCCGTTCCGCGCTCTTTTTGCGGACAGCCTGTATTTTGCCGGCGCTCCGTGTCAGGATCGCCGGCATTACATAAAGCGGAAGGCAATCATCCTTCGGGGTGTGGAAATAGATCATATTGTGGAAAGGAACGAACACGAATGCATTGTAAAACAAAACGCTTATTTTGCTGTCTGCTTGTGTTTCTTTTTCTGATGGGACTGCCGCCGTCGGCGCTGGCGGCGGGAATGATACCGGCAGAAACACTGCCCGCGCAAATCCCAGGGGAAGCAGCCCAAACCGATGGCAGAGGAAAACTACATTTGGTTCCAAGGCTATGTGTACCGGGCAGAGGAGGACGCGCCCAATTTCAGAAAACCTATACTTTGACGGACGGAACCCATACCCAAGCGTTCATCACCTGTACGTGATGCGGTTAAGGGTAAACGGGAGCTGGCAGGTTGCTTATTGCATAGAGCCGGACACCGGGGTTTACCCAGGCATCGATTACGGGGGACGGTTCGATGTTGGGGTATCCGGGGATTGGAAGGTTCATCTTACGCGGAATCAGCAGCAGGCCATAGGACTTGTTATGCTCTACAGCGCGCTGCACCATCCGGACACGTTATCTTCTGTAGAGAGCGTGGAATGGGAGGCGGCTACCCAGATCATGATCTGGGAGATCGTCACAGGTATGCGAAGCAGCGCCGCTCCCTACGCCTGCATGGACACCGGCCTCATTGACCAATTTACCGGCAGCGTCCGGTACAGTGACGGGAAGATTACACCCTCAGTGCCATCCGGGCCAAATACGACATTCTCAGCGGAGAACTGGCAGTCCACAGCGTGATCCCCAGCTTTACCGGCAGCAGCACTGCCACAGCCCCGGTTCACACCATGCGTCAAACAGCCGGAGGCTATTCCCTGACCCTTACGGATGCCAACGGTGTTGGAGCACTATCCGTTTGCTTCCCAGGCTGGCGTTACACTGACCCAGAGCGGCAATACGCTGACCGCCGAAGCCGCCTCCGGAGCCTGGCAAGAACTGACCTTACGGCCTCCCGAAGACGCCCCAGCCGGACAGCGCCTCCTTGCTTTTTCCGGCTGTTTTACCTGGACGAAAACAATCAGACCCTGGCGTCTCCGCCGGGCAGGGCCAATATACCCACGGAACCGGTTCGCCTATTTCAAAATCGCGGCGGCAGAAACAGCCCGGCACGGCGGCCATTCAAAACCGCGGGCAGCGGAAGCGTGGAGGGCCATTGCTTTAAAGTCTGGCAGGCAAACGGCAAATAAACCTGGTATGGCCGACGCTTTAAAGCGGCAGGGTTTACCGCACGGACAGCGGTTATAACCAGGCCGGGACGAAAAGCTATACCTTTTCCGGGCTTTTGGACGGAGAATTCTCTTCCGGGAGGCGATTTCCCGAAGCAGCCGCCAGGGACAGCCATCCCGTGTCTTGGCGGTTTGTGGTTACGGACAAGAATGGCAAGGTTACGGTGGATAAGACCCTGGAGGAAAGCCAGCTTATCCGGGATGGGGCGGATTTTCTCACCCCCGTGTAACGCTTACCGGCCTCACTGGCGGCGGTAAACTCACCATGACCATTCACAACGCCCCAAACACGGCCCCACTGGAAATCCTCAAAACCTCAGACGACGGAAGGTTTCCGGTATTCTTTCCTAGTGGAGCATTTTATTTCCGGCAGCGGATACCAGCTGCTGGGAACGTACACCACAGACGGCAGCGGCAAAATTTCCATCCCAGGCCTTTCTGTTGAACAACGCTGCGGGTGACGGAAACCGTCCCCCAGAACTACACGGCGGAGAAGAAAACGCAGATTATTACCATTCAAGAAGGAACCAACACCATGACCTTTGTGAATCACTACATGCTGGCGGATCTGGAAATTCTCAAAACCTCTCCGGACGGGAAGGTGGACGGAATCACCTTTTACTGTCACGGATTCCAGGGGAATGTAGTGGGCTCCGGGGTAACGGACAGGGATGGGCGGCTGATAGTGCCGGGTTGACCAAGGGAGTGGCGTATACGGTAGAGGAAACCGTGCCGGAAGGGTATGTCTGCGACAATCCCAGGCAGACCGTTATCATCTGTGCGGGGACCAATACCGTCACCTTTGAGAATCGGCCCATTTACGGCAATCTTGAGCTGACAAAGATCGATGAATCTAACCCGGAAATAAAGCTGTCTGGGGCAGAGTTCACAGTGACCCGGGAGATTTCTTCGGAGGATCCTTCTCTTGGCTCCGCGATCCGGGAACAGGTAATGCCCGAGGTACTGGACGCGGACGGACACGGCACAGGGGTGTACCGTTTGGAGCATCTTCGGTATGGACGCTATACCATCCGGGAAACCAAGGCCCAAAGGGGTACGAGTTGAGCAACGAGGTATTCACCATTGACATTACAGAGGATGGAAAAACTTTTACACGGTATCCAGTTCCGGCTTCGATGGTGTCCCCAACCGGCAGCAGGTAGGCTCCATTCAGGTCAAGAAGGTTAACCCCGAAGGTAATCCCCTGGCTGGCGTCTCCTTTTTGTTGGAATACAGCCGGGATGGTAAAAACTGGAAATCCGTAACCTTCCGGGAGGAAGGCTCCTGCCTACTCTTGGCGGCTGTACCTCCGCTGGATTGACAGACGGCGTTCTTGTAACTGGGGAGGATGGCACGGCCCTGTTTTCCGGCCTGTGTATCAGCATTGGTGACAACCACATCTATTACCGCCTCACAGAGACGGCGGTCCTGAGGGCTACGCCCTGCTCACCGGGCCCGCCTTTGAAGGGACGCTTCCCCACAATGATCTCAATGATATTACAGTTACCTGCGTTAACAGCCGGACATTTGAAATGCCCTTTACCGGCAGCGTGGGTTTTACCACCGTACCCATGGTATGAGCCTTCTCGGGCTTGCCCTGTGCGCGGTCATTTTTTGAGAAAGCGTAGGAGGACATTATGATTCTTTTAAAAGCGCGGCCCGTTTCAGGACTTCAGTACCCCTGGCCCCTGGGGCGGGGGCCCCTGAGATGCCTTAGTCCAGCCTGGAAGGAAAATAAACAGCGGCAAGCATCAAACAGCGGCGTCTATTTTTACGGAAGGACAATGCTTATGAAATCGAAATGGATCCTGACAGCGTGGTGCCTGGTTTTCCTGCTGTTGGCAGCGCCCTCACATATCCTTGCCGCCGGTCTCCGGGAACCTCCGGCGACGGAACAGTTGGGAGGTCCCAGCAGAAAAGCCGGGCATCTCCCCCCGCTGGCGGAGGGGCTCTGTGGAGCAGGGAGCTGTTTGGGATTTTTGGCAGTTATATCACCGTGAAGAATACCAAGGGCCAGAGCAAAGCATCTGGGGCTATCACCCCATGACCCTGAATGGTAAAACAGCCTACTGCATCGACCCACCGGCGTCTGTTGGTTCTGGCTACACTCAGGATGAAAGCGCCGATGCCTGGGCCGTCTCTCAGGGGGCAAAAATACGCCATAGGTCTCTGATTCTGGCCTACGGCTACCCCAACAACGAGGCCCTGGCCGGTATACAAAAGCACAGCGGAGGCAAAACCGTTGCCACCCAGTTTTTGATCTGGGAGGTTATCATGGGCTACCGCAGTGTGGAGGCCCCCTATGGCCGAACCAACGGTGCTCTGTACGAGGGCGTCATCAATCCAACCAACCAGGGGCCATTCCAAAGGGCCTACCAGGCCATTGCTGCAGCCCTGGAACGCACCGGGAGATCCCCGCTTCGCGGGAACCAGCGCGAGTTCCGCACCAACCGTTACGTTAGAAAGAGATCCCAATACCGGCTTGTACACCAAAACAGTGACAGATACACGGGGTGTTTTGGAGAGGCTTCTCTTTTTCTACGGGGTTGCCGGAATTCAATTTCAGGTGAAAAGTGGCAGCAGCCTGACCGTCACTGCTACGGCGGACGCGGCCAAAGAGCTGAACGGCTCACAGCTTGCCGGGGCCACTGGCAGCAGTCTGGCAGTCGATCCGGAAAGGTGGTGGCCATATGGTCTTCTGCCAGCGGCGGACAGGCAGTGTGCATATTGCAGGTTGCCCCAGGCCCGGCTGAAGCCTATTTCAAACTGGCGGCTAAACCTCTCCGGCACGGCGACTATTCAAAAACCGCGGATAGCGGCGACGTGGAGGATATTGCTTTAAGATCTACCGTTGGGGCAGCAATACCTCCTGGTATGGCAAGACGGACAGCAGCGGCAAGGTGTATTTGACGGACAGCGGCTACAATCAGAACGGCGCAAAAACTACACCTTCGAGGGAATGATGGACGGCGAGTATTCCTTCCTGGTAGTCTTGAGCAGGAAGGAACTGTCAATGTGTTCCCGGATTCCTGGACGATTACAGTCACAGACACCGCTGGGAAAAACCGTCTATGACAAGACCTTTATCGCCGCCGATTTCATCACAGATGATAATGGGGACTCCCGTCCGAACAAGATCTCCGTCACAGGCCTCACAGGCGGCGGTAACATGACCATGACCATCCACAATGCCCCTGTTCCGGCAGATTTGGAGATTCTTAAGACCTCAGAGGACGGGAAAGTTTCAGGTATCACCTTTTACAGGAGGAATGGGCGCCTGGGATTGGGTATTGTCGGATTGGCCGGTATACTACGGACGAATCCGGCAAAATCCTGGTGCCAAAGCTGTATGTAGGGGACAAAGTACCGCCTGACGGAGACTGTTCCTGAGGGCTACATTGGCGAAGCGCCAAAAAGAAATCACCATCCAGGCGGGAACCAATACCGTCACTTTTGAGAACCGGCCCATTTACGGCAATCTCGAGCTGACAAAGATCGATGAATCTAACCCGGAAATAAAGCTGTCGGGGCAGAGTTCCTGCAGTGACCCGTGAATTCCTTCGGCGATCGCT
>VOFD01002203.1_pt1 | contig 14634 bp, 17 predicted proteins | sample 5384101 | NCBI WGS metagenome assembly VOFD01 (sample SAMN12384723, study PRJNA508395) | human gut metagenome | isolation source: healthy gut C | host: Homo sapiens
GCCTCCTCGCCGCCGGTAATCGTCAGTTCCGTTATCCGACCGGAACCGTCCAGCGAAGGTACCCCCGGAAATTTCTCTCCATCGCCGTAATCGGTAGTTACCGTGGCTTTTGTCTCCTCCACGCATATCCGACCGCATAGCTGCCGTCCTCATCGGTAACATCGATACGCGACAGCCGCCAGGCATCGTCGTAACGAAATACAGCTTTGCTTTCGGAAACGGCCCCAAAGAGTTCGCAAACGCTCTTCACGGATTTCACGTAATGAATCCCCTCCTGCCGCTCCGTTCCGCCGGTGCCGTCCACCGTCTTTTCCTTGCAGGATACGGCCGCCAGCAACACACCGCAAGCAACCGCGCACAAACCATAAAATCTCATCGTCCCGTCATTTTAACATGAATGAATCCGGCATCCGGCCTGTCGGTCGGATTACCCAATACGACAACGTCCCCTTCTCCCGCGAATCAAGAACACCGCCGAGTCTCCGGCGAAGATACGTCGCCCGACGGAAAAATGCAACGACATAAAAGTCAATCATTTTTGCAGATACGACGAATAAAAAGCGGCAGGCTTTCCCGCAGGAAAACCGCCGCATACGGCTCCCGACCGGCCGACGGCACGCATCGTACCGGCACCGGACGGAAAACGGTCCTCTATCCGTCAGAACTTGAACCCGATGCCCAACATGGGTGTTCCCCAATTGACGCCGGCATAATACATCGGAGTATCCATACCGTCCTCGCCGCCCAATGCAAGTGCAGCATTCCCTGCGGAAAGGGTAAGCATCCAACGGTCATTGATGAAATAATTCAGCATGGGCACGACGGAGAGTATTGCGAAATTCGCACAGCTGCTACCCTTTTCCTTGTTGTCACCGACTTTGTACACCGACCACGACGACATCCCGAAATACCCGATGAATCCATTGAAAGACAAATAGAACCTATTGCCGAAAGGTATATAATAATTGACGGAAGGCCCTACGAAGTAGCCCAATACCCCGTCTTTATCAATGCTTTTTCCCAACTGTTCGTAGTCCGCCTTGTCTCTCGACCATGCATTCAATATCCCTGCAGAAAAACCGACCGACAGTCTGTCCGTAGCAAAATATTCAAACTGCGGTGTAAAGGCCACGAGGTTATAAGAGCTTTGCGTATTTTCCTCCGAACGGACTTTCATACGGCAGTACCCCTGCCGTATTCAACCCCACGCGGCCTTTTATCATGTAATCGCCGGCAGAAATCTGGGCCACAGCCGTCCCACACATCGCCAGGGCAGCCGCCAAAGTCACAAAACATTTTTTCATGAGTCAGAAAGTTTTTGGTTAACAGATAAATATCAGACACAACAATCTCCGGCAATGATAGTACATACGGACAGAATTTGCAACAATATATACACATTTGCACATCCGGACTGCTCAAACCGCAAACGATATTGCCGCCTCCCGAAAGCCTCCTTTCCCATCATGCCCGTCCCGAACCGCCTTGTCCTCCACCGCAAAGCCTCCGACACGACGGTTTGTGCGGAAAAAGTCGCCCATTATTTTTTATTCTGAAAAACTGTCGTACTTTTGCGAGCGAATTTTCCTCGTCGCACGGCCCGGCAAAAAACGCCGGAATCCCGCGGGGACGGAAAGGAAAGAAAACGGTTCTTTGCATTTTGAGATACGCGACGTTTTTTTTGCGCTTATTTTTTGCACATTAAGATTTTATCGCTATTTTTGTCACCCCGAAAGCCATGCCGATGTAGCTCAGTTGGCCAGAGCAGCTGATTTGTAATCAGGCTGGTCGGGGTTCGAATCCCTCCATCGGCTCGAAGGAGGGGCGGAAAAGCCAGACACCGCATCACAAAAGAGGAGAACGGCAAAAGAGCGCGGAAAACGTTTTAACAAGATACGGGAGAATACCAGAGTGGCCAAATGGGGCAGACTGTAAATCTGCTGGTTTATACCTTCGGTGGTTCGAATCCATCTTCTCCCACGAAGCCGAAGGGGCTTTAGTAAAGGCTGATATTCCGGACGGGATTCCCGACGGGATAGCGACCTTTACCAACAAGCGGAAGTAGCTCAGTTGATAGAGCATCAGCCTTCCAAGCTGAGGGTCGCGAGTTTGAGCCTCGTCTTCCGCTCAAAAAGGATGATATGCATGACCGTCCTGCTCGCGCCGGCCGGCCATGAACGATTCGGGCGAGGTGGTATAAAAATCAGCAGGTTCTTTTTGCGGACAGATGTCCGGAGGACGTTTTTATATCACTGCGTTTTTTGCGAACGGAGTGCACGGCGGATTTATCCGTTTTCCGGCCAGGCGGGTAAAATATGCCCTTGCCGCCGGATTTGTCCGTAGAGCGCAGGGACCGGAAAACAGGTCGCCGAAACGACGAAAACCGGGCCGGAAGTTCCGTAAGAAACGGCAAGAATTTTTTTAAATTAATTCCTAAATAACTATCAAATTATGGCAAAAGAGAAATTTGACAGGTCCAAGCCGCACGTAAATATCGGTACCATCGGACACGTAGACCACGGTAAGACGACGCTGACCGCCGCAATTACCACCGTACTTGCAAAGAAGGGCCTCTCGGAACTCCGCGCTTCGACTCCATCGACAATGCTCCGGAGGAGAAGGAACGCGGTATCACGATTAATACCTCGCACGTAGAGTACCAGACGGCTTCCCGTCACTATGCACACGTGGACTGCCCCGGACACGCCGACTATGTGAAGAACATGGTTACGGGTGCCGCTCAGATGGACGGTGCCATCCTCGTAATCGCCGCTACCGACGGCCCTATGCCCCAGACCCGCGAGCACGTACTTCTCGCCCGTCAGGTGAACGTTCCGAGAATCGTAGTGTTCATGAACAAGGTGGACATGGTGGACGACCCGGAAATGCTCGACCTCGTCGAGATGGAGGCTACGCGACCTGCTCAACAAGTACGAGTACGACGGCGACAACGCTCCCATCATCCGCGGTTCCGCTCTGGGTGCCCTCAACGGCGAGCCGAAGTGGGAAGAGAAGGTGATGGAGCTCATGGACGCTGTGGACAGCTACATACCGCTGCCTCCGCGTGAAGTGGACAAGCCATTCCTCATGCCTGTCGAGGACGTATTCTCGATTACGGGCCGCGGTACGGTGCTTACCGGCCGTATCGAAACCGGCGTTATCCACGTAGGCGACCCGGTGGAAATCATCGGTATCGGCCAGAAACTCTCCTCTACCTGCACGGGCGTGGAGATGTTCCGCAAGCTGCTCGACGAGGGTGAAGCCGGCGACAACGTCGGTCTGCTGATGCGCGGTATCGACAAGAAAGACGTAAAACGCGGTATGGTCGTTGCCAAACCGGGTTCGATCACCCCGCACACGGTGTTCAAAGCCGAGGTTTATATCCTGAAGAAAGACGAGGGAGGTCGGCACACCCCGTTCCACAACAAATACGTCCGCAGTTCTACCTCCGTACGCTCGACTTAACCTGCGAGGTACACCTCCCGGAGGGCGTGGATATGGTCATGCCGGGTGACAATACGACGATTACCGTAGAGCCTTATCTACCCGGTTGCCCTCAACGTAGGTCTCCGTTTCGCTATCCGTGAAGGCGGCCGTACGGTAGGTGCCGGTCAGATAACCAAGATTATCGAGTAACCGACGATGATTACGACGGGCGCGGCAGATGCGCTGTGCCCGTTTACTGATATGCGGCCGGGGGCTGAATATTAAAGGCTTTACGACAATCCGGCCGCATCCATAGGAATGTAGTTCAAGGGTAGAATAGCGGTCTCCAAAACCGTTGATGGGGGTTCGAATCCCTCCATTCCTGCAAACAAGAAAATATAAGTATGAAAAAACTTATACGTTATTTCAAAGAATCCTATTCGAGGTCTGGTTCATAAGGTTTCCTGGACGCCGGTGAAGGGCTGCAGAGTTTAGCAATTACCGTCATGGTAGCTTCCTTGATATTCGCTGTGGTCGTACTGGCGATGGACCTCTCTTTCGAGAATATCATGAAAGTAGTCTACAGGTATCTGGCAAGGTAATTCATTATTAATCAGGTTACAGATTATGAGTGAAAAAAGAGGCCAGACAGTGGTACGTGATACGCGCCGTCGGCGGAAAGGAAAAAAAGGTCAAGGAGTACATCGAAACGATGGTTCACAACTCCCACCTTGAGGAGTACATTTCGCAGGTGCTGATTCCGACGGAAAAGGTTTACACCATCCGCAACGGAAAGAAAATCAGCAAGGAGAAGGTGTCGTATCCGGGCTACGTACTTGTCGAAGCAGCGATGGTAGGAGAAATTCCGTATGTACTTCGCAACACACCCAATGTACTCGGCTTCCTCGGCGACTCCCAAGGAGGACAGCAAACGCATGATTGCCACGCCGCTCCGTCCACAGGAGGTGGCGCGCATCCTCGGCAGGGTCGACGAATTGAGTCAGGGTGAGGAGGAGAACGAGATTCCTTTCTTTGTCGGCGAGACGGTCAAGGTTACGGATGGGCCGTTCTCAAGTTTCTCGGGGGTCATAGAGGCCGTCGACAACGACCGCAAGAAGCTCACGGTCTCCGTGAAGATATTCGGACGCAAGACTCCTATGGAGTTGAGTTTTATGCAAGTTGAAAAAGAGTAATTAACCAAGGAAAACTATGGCAAAAGAGGTTGCTGCATTTATTAAATTGCAGATAAAAGGTGGTGCCGCAAATCCTTCACCCCGTGGGTCCCGCGCTCGGTTCGAAGGGAGTCAATATCATGGACTTCTGCAAACAATTCAATGCCCGTACTCAGGACAAGGCGGGGAAGGTCCTGCCGGTTATCATCACCGTGTACAGCGACAAGTCGTTCGACTTCGTCGTTAAACAGCCGCCCGTAGCCGTCCAGATTAAGGAAGCAGCCAAGATTAGCACTGCGTCAGCCGAGCCGAACCGAAACAAGGTCGGTCAGATTACGTGGGAGCAGGTCGAGGCTATCGCCAAGGATAAGATGAGCGATATGAACTGCTTCACGGTCGAGTCTGCAATGCGCATGGTTGCCGGAACGGCCCGCAGCATGGGTGTCAGCGTTGTCGGCGAATTTCCTAAAAAGTAATTGAATAGACGAAGATGAGTAAGCTGACCAAGAATCAGAAAGCAATGCTTGCGAAGGTGGAGCCGAACAAGGTTTACAAACTGAGTGAGGCCGCCGAACTTCTGAAGGAGATTACCTTTTACGAAATTCGACGCGTCCGTGGACATGGACGTACGCCTGGGCGTAGACCCCGCAAGGCAAACCAGATGGTCAGGGGTGTCGTTACCCTGCCGCATGGTACAGGTAAAACAGTAAAGGGTGCTCGTGCTTTGTACTCCCGACAAGGAGAACGAAGCGAAAAGAGGCCGGCGCCGATTACGTGGGACTCGACGAATACATCGAGAAGATCAAAGGCGGCTGGACCGACGTGGATGTCATCATCACTACTCCCAACGTAATGGCGAAAGTAGGTGCGCTGGGCCGTATTCTGGGTCCCCGCGGCCTTATGCCTAACCCCAAGACGGGTACGGTCACCATGGAGGTGGGCAAAGCGGTCAAAGAGGTCAAGGCCGGTAAAATCGACTTCAAGGTCGACAAGTACGGCATCATCCACTCTTCGATAGGCAAGGCTTCGTTCACTGCCGAACAGATAGCCGACAACGCGAAGGAGTTCCTCGGAACAATCATCAAGTTGAAACCGTCCGCCGCTAAGGGTTCCTACATCCTCAGCATCTATCTCTCCTCGACAATGAGCCTGCGGCTTACAGATAGATCCCAAATCTATTGACACGAAATAAAAATTCCGAAGACAATGAACAGGGAAGAAAAAAGACAGGTAATAGAGTCTCTGGCCGCCAAAGGCTCAACGAATACCCTCATTTCTACATAACGGACATAGCCGAACTCAACGCCGAGCAGACTGCGGCACTCCGCCGTCAGTGCTTCGAAAAGGAGGTAAATCTCATGGTCGTGAAGAATACCCTTTTCGAGAAAGCACTGGAGGCAACCGACAAGGCCGACGAGCAGGCTCATCGGGTGCTCAGCGGCGCGACTTCGATTATGTTCTCCTCCGTAAACAAAGCTCCGGCACAGGTCATCAAGGAGTTCCGTAAGAAGAACCCGCAGGGGAAACCGGTGCTCAAGGCTGCATACGTAGAGGATTGTATTTATGTCGGCGACCAGAACCTCGACATGCTCGTAGCCATCAAGAGCCGCGAAGAGTTCTTATCGGGGATATCATCGGTCTGCTCCAGTCTCCGGCCAAGAACGTTATTTCCGCCCTTGCCGGCGCTGCGGGACAGAAGGTCGCAGGTATCGTAAAAAGCTCTCGAAGAGAGGAACAATTAGCGGAAGTCCTACCGGCATCCGTACAGAAAGAAACGGCTGCGACAGCCGCTTGAAGGTCGCCGGGAGGCAATAAGACATTAACAAAAACATTAAACAAACAATAATCAATACAACAATGGCAGACATCAAGAAATTAGCTGAAGAGTTGGTAAACCTGACAGTTAAGGAAGTAACCGAATTGGCCGCTATCCTCAAGGACGAGTACGGCATCGAACCTGCAGCCGCAGCAGTTGCAGTTGCAGCAGGCTCCCGCAGCAGGTGCAGCCGAAGGAGGTGCAGCCGAGAAATCCACTTTACGACGTTGTCCTCACCAGCGCAGGTCAGGCCAAAGTAGGCGTTATCAAGGTCGTTAAGGAAATCACCGGTCTCGGTCTCAAAGGAAGCCAAGGACCTCGTTGACGGCGCTCCCAAAGCTATCAAGGAAGGTGTTTCCAAAGAGGAAGCTGAGTCTATCAAATCTCAACTCGAAGAAGCAGGAGTTCGAAGTTGAACTTAAATAGTTTATACTTCTAACTCGGAACATATTCAGGTATAGAGTCTGGCGACAGGCTCTATACCTTTTTGCCGTTTATTTTGTCACAAGGCACGGCAGCAGATGCCGCAGGGCGAAGCAGAGGTGCCGGGAAGCGATGGCGGAGACGTCACAGCGGCGGGAACGACATCCGCCAAAACGAACGGCAAAAGAGTTATCCGGAACGACCGCCGCGGGCGGAGGCCGGAGAGACACCGAAACGGGTAAACACCTTTCGGATACTCCGGAACGGGAACTGCGGCGATATGCGACGGAAAGCGGAGAGGGCTGTACACCGCCCGCATCCGCACGAAGACAGGATGCGGCTACGGCCGCTTTCTGTGTCGAGAAACGAAAAGGGTGATTAACCGGCGAAGACAAACGGTCCCCCGCACAAGGAAGCACGGCCTGAACGGCTACCGGCCTGCCCACCGGGGTTCCCCTACCCTCAACCGACCGGCGACTACTACCTGACAAGCGATAGACGCCAACTTATCTTGGATTAGAATGTGCTACCCGCAACGGCGCCACGAATGCCGCGGGTTCAACTCAAAAACATATTTGTTACATGTCCTTAAAAGCAAATAACCCGAGAATGCTTCTCTTCAGTGAAAAAAAGGATGCACTATCCCGATTTTCTGGAGATTCAAAGCTCAAATCATTCCACGACTTTTTTCCAGCTCGACACCACCGCAGAGAACCGCAAGAACGAGGGGCTCTACAAAGTGTTCATGGAAAATTTCCCGATAACCGATACAAGGAACAACTTCGTTCTGGAATTCATCGATTACTATATCGACCCGCCCCGCTATTCCATAGAGGAGTGCCTCGAACGCGGCCTGACCTACAGCGTCCCGCTCAAGGCGAAACTGAAACTCTACTGTACGGACTCGGAACACGAGGACTTCGACACGGTGGTACAGGATGTCTATTTCGGTACCATCCCCTACATGACGCCGCGCGGCACATTCGTCATCAACGGTGCCGAGAGGGTCATCGTATCGCAGCTCCACCGTTCGCCGGGCGTATTCTTCGGGCAGAGCGTACACACCAACGGCACCAAACTCTACTCCGCACGTATTTCCGTTCAAGGGGTCGTGGATCGAGTTCGCCACGGACATCAACAACGTGATGTATGCCTACATCGACCGCAAGAAGAAGCTGCCCGTCACGACGCTGCTGCGTGCCATCGGCTACGAGAACGACCAGCAGATACTGGAGATATTCGACCTGGCGGACGAGGTGAAAGTAAACCGTGCGAACCTTAAAAAGGCCGTAGGCCGCAATGCTGGCCGCAAGGGTACTGAGCACCTGGGTGGAAGACTTCGTTGACGAGGACACCGGCGAAGTGGTATCCATCGAGCGTAACGACGTCATCATCGACCGCGAAACGGTGCTCGAAGCCGACGACATAGACCGAATCATCGACAGCGGCGCCAAAAGCATCCTCCTGCACAAGGAGAATGCGACGGGCAACGACTATTCCATCATATACAACACGTTACAGAAAGACCCCTGCAACTCCGAAAAGGAGGCGGTGGTTTACATATACAGACAGCTGCGCAATTCCGAACCACCCGACGAGGCGACGGCAAGGGATGTCATCGACAAAGCTCTTCTTCTCCGACAAACGCTACGACCTGGGCGAAGTGGGCCGTTTCCGGATAAACAAGAAGCTCGAACTCGACATCGACCCGCAAATCAGGGTGCTGACGAAAAGAGGACATGATAGCCATTATCAAATACCTCATCTCGCTCATCAACTCCAAGACCGACGTGGACGACATCGACCACCTGAGCAACCGCCGCGTAAGGACCGTCGGCGAGCAGCTGTCGAATCAGTTGTCGGTGGGCTTCGTGCGTATGGCGCGTACGATCCGCGAGCGCATGAACGTGCGCGACAACGAGGTATTTACCGCCGGTAGACCTGATCAATGCCAAAACGCTGTCGTCGGTCATCAATTCGTTCTTCGGAACCAGCCAACTGTCGCAGTTCATGGACCAGATCAATCCGCTGGCCGAAATTACGCACAACGCCGTCTGTCGGCGCTCGGTCCGGGCGGTCTGTCGCGCGACAGGGCCGGTTTCGAAGTCCGGGACGTACACTACACGCATTACGGACGCCTCTGCCCCATCGAGACTCCGGAAGGCCCGAATATCGGTCTTATCTCCTCGCTTTGCGTCTATGCGAAGATAAGCGACATGGGATTCATCGAGACGCCTTACCGCCGCGTGGAGAACGGCAAGGTGGACATGAAGGACGAGGACATCGTCTACATGAGCGCCGAAGAGGAGGAGAACCTCATCATCGCGCAGGCCACGGCCGGTATCGACGAGGAGGGCAACTTCCTCGAACCGGACCGCATCAAGGCACGCGTGGAGGCCGATTATCCGACGGTGAACGCCCAGCAGGTGAATCTGGTGGACGTGGCACCGAACCAGATAGCCTCCATTGCGGCGAGCCTCATCCCGTTCCTCGAACACGACGATGCCAACCGTGCGCTCATGGGCTCGAACATGATGCGCCAGGCCGTGCCCCTCATCAACCCCGAAGCCCCCATCGTGGGCACGGGTCTCGAATCGGAGATGATGGGCGACAGCCGCATCCATATCGTCGCCGAGAAGGACGGCGAGGTGGTATTTGCCGACGCCCAGCAGATACAGGTACGCTACGAACGCACGGAGGACGAAAAGCTCGTCGCTTCGACCCGGAAGTGACCACCTATATCCTGCCGCGCTACCGCAAGACCAACCAGAACATGTCCATCACGCTGCGCCCCACCGTCATGCAGGGCGAAAAGGTAACGAAAGGCCAGATACTCACCGAAGGCTATTCGACCGACAACGGCGAACTCGCCCTGGGTCGCAACCTCAAGGTGGCGTTCATGCCCTGGAAGGGTTACAACTTTGAGGATGCTATCGTGATATCGGAACGCCTCGTACGGGAAGACCTCTTCACTTCGGTGCACGTGGACGAGTACATCATGGAGGTGCGCGAGACCAAGCGCGGTATGGAGGAGCCTGACCTCCGACATCCCGAACGTCAGCGAGGACGCAACAAAAGATCTCGACGAGAACGGTATCATCCGCATCGGTGCGAACGTCAAGCCGGGCGATATCCTCATCGGCAAGATAACCCCGAAGGGAGAGAGCGACCCGAGTCCGGAGGAGAAGCTGCTGCGCGCTATTTTCGGCGACAAAGCCGGCGACGTGAAGGATGCCTCGCTCAAGGCACAGCCTTCGCTCTACGGTGTGGTTATCGACAAGAAGCTCTTCAGCCGCGTGAACAAGGACAACAAGAAGGGCAAACAGGCCGAAAAGGTGCAGTTCGACAAAATCGACGCACAGTTCGCCCAAGCGAGGCCGCCGCCCTGAAAGCCGTCCTGGTGGATGCTGTGGACGATACTGAAGGACAAGACCACGCAGGGTATCAAGGACTACCTCGGCGCGGAGCTCTACGGCAAGGGCGCGAAGTTCAGCCGCAAGATGCTCGAAGAGATAGACTACCTGAACCTCAATACGGACAAGTGGGTGGGCGACGAACGCATAGACCGCCTCGTCGGACAGACCATCAACAACTACATCATCAAGTACAAGGAGCTCGATGCCCGCGTGAAACGCGAGAAGTACAACCTCACCAACGGCGACGAGCTGCCGGCAGGCATCATCCAGCTCGCCAAGGTTTACATCGCCAAGAAACGCAAGTTGAAAGTAGGCGACAAGATGGCGGGCCGCCACGGTAACAAGGGTATCGTGGCGAAAGTGGTGCGCGACGAGGACATGCCTTTCCTCGACGACGGTTCGATAGTGGATATCGTACTGAACCCGCTGGGCGTGCCCTCCCGAATGAACCTCGGCCAGATTTACGAAACCGTACTCGGATGGGCGGGCAAGGAACTCGGGCTCAAGTTCGCCACCCCCATCTTCGACGGCGCCACGCTCGACGAGATAAACGAGTACACGGCCAAGGCGGGCGTACCGCGCAGCGGCCGTACCTATCTGCGCGACGGAGGAACCGGCGAACAGTTCGACCAGCCGGCTACCGTAGGCGTGATATACATGCTGAAAGCTCGGCCACATGGTGGAAGACAAGATGCACGCCCGTTCCATCGGCCCTTACTCGCTCATCACCCAGCAGCCGCTTGGAGGTAAGGCGCAGTTTGGAGGCCAGCGTTTCGGAGAGATGGAGGTCTGGGCGCTCGAAGCGTTCGGTGCAGCCAACATCTTGCAGGAGATACTGACCATCAAGAGCGACGACGTCATGGGGCGTGCGAAGGCATACGAAGCCATCGTCAAGGGAGACAACCTCCCGCCGGCCGGTATCCCGGAATCGCTCAACGTGCTCCTGCACGAGCTGAGGGGCCTGGCGCTGAGCGTCGCCTGGAGTAAGACGATGCCCCGTCCGCCGTCCCTCTCGGCAGGGACGGCGCCGGCGGCAGCTTCCGGCGACAGGCCGGAGAGTCCGGGAGGCCGGAAACGGTTTTCCGCATGTCGGATAATTTAGAAAGTAAAAGATATGCCAATCAAGAAAGAGAACAAAACTTCGAATTTCAGCAAGATATCGATAGGGCTGGCATCGCCCGAGGAGATACTCGAAAACTCGAGCGGCGAAGTTCTGAAGCCCGAAACCATCAACTACCGCACCTACAAACCGGAGCGGGACGGGCTTTTCTGCGAAAGGATATTCGGTCCGGTCAAGGACTTCGAATGCCATTGCGGAAAATACAAACGCATCCGCTACAAGGGTATCGTTTGCGACCGGTGCGGTGTCGAGGTGACCGAGAAGAAGGTGCGCAGGGAGCGTATGGGGCACATATCGCTCGTCGTCCCGGTGGTGCACATCTGGTATTTCCGTTCGCTTCCATCGAAGATAGGCTACCTGCTCGGCATCCCCACCAAGATGCTCGATGCGGTCATCTATTACGAGCGGTACATCGTGGTACAGCCCGGCGCGGCCGCCGAGTTAGGCGTTTCGGAGAAGGACCTGCTGGCGGAGAAGGAGTACCTCGACATCCTCGCCCAGCCTTCCGAAAGGCAACGCCCAGCTCGACGACGACGACCCGAACAAGTTCATCGCCCTCATGGGTGCGGAAGCCATCGACCTGATGCTCCGCAGACTCGACCTCGATACGCTCTCCTATTCGCTCCGCCACAAGGCCAGCACGGAGACCTCGCAGCAGCGCAAGGCCGAAGCCCTCAAGAGGCTCCACATCATCGAGGCGTTCCGCGAGTCGCGCGAAATCAACAAACCCGAATGGATGGTGCTGAAGGTCATTCCGGTCATTCCGCCGGAACTGAGGCCCCTCGTCCCGCTGGACGGCGGACGTTTCGCCACCTCCGACTTGAACGACCTCTACCGCCGCGTTATCATCCGCAACAACCGCCTCAAGAGGCTCATCGAAATCAAGGCACCGGAAGTCATCCTCCGCAACGAGAAGCGCATGCTTCAGGAGGCGGTGGACAGCCTGTTCGATAACTCGCGTAAGAACAACGCGGTAAAAAACGGAGAGCAACCGGCCGCTGAAATCGCTCAGCGACAGTCTCAAGGGGAAACAGGGAAGGTTCCGTCAGAACCTTCTGGGAAAACGTGTCGACTACTCTGCGCGTTCGGTCATCGTCGTAGGCCCCGAGCTGAAGATGCACGAGATGGGTATTCCGAAGGACATGGCGGCAGAACTCTACAAGCCGTTCATCATCCGCAAGCTCATCGAACGCGGCATTGTCAAGACCGTCAAATCGGCAAAGAAAATCATCGACAGGAAAGACCCCGTCATCTGGGATATCCTCGAGAATGTGATAAAAGGGCACCCGGTACTGATGAACCGTGCACCGACCCTGCACCGGCTTGGTATCCAGGCTTTCCAGCCCAAGCTGATCGAGGGCAAGGCCATGCAGTTGCACCCGCTGGCCTGTACGGCCTTCAACGCCGACTTCGACGGCGACCAGATGGCCGTCCACCTGCCGCTGGGCAACGCCGCCATTCTGGAAGCGCAGCTGCTGATGCTGGGTTCGCACAACGTGTTGAACCCCGCCAACGGTGCGCCGATCACGGTGCCGTCGCAGGACATGGTGCTCGGCCTCTACTACATCACCAAATCGCGCCCCGGCGCCAAAGGCGAAGGGCTGGTATTCTACGGCCCGGAGGAGGCGATTATCGCCTACAACGAGGGCCGTGCCGACCTGCACGCCAAGGTAAGCGTAATGGTCGATACGGTGGATGAGGAGGGCAACCCGAAACGCGAACTCATCAAGGAGACGACTATCGGCCGTATCCTCTTCAACCAGGTGGTTCCCAAAGAGGTGGGATATATCAACACCCTCCTGAAGAAGAAGAACCTGCGCGACATCATCGGCGTCATCATGAAGAAAGCGGGCGCCGACAAGGCCGGCGTGTTCCTCGACGACATCAAGGCGCTCGGCTACCGGATGGCATTCCAAGGCGGCCTGTCGTTCAACCTCGACGCGGTACTGATACCGAAAGAAAAGGAACAGCTCGTTCGAGAAGGTTACGAAAAGGTGGACGAGGTGTATCGAAAGCTACAACATGGGCTTCATCACCAACAACGAGCGTTACAATCAGGTCATAGACATCTGGACGCGCGTGAACTCGGAGCTCACCGAAACGGTGTCCCGCCAACTCGAAGCCGACATGGAGGGTTTCAACCCGGTATTCATGATGCTCGACTCCGGCGCCCGCGGTTCGCGCGAACAGATACGTCAGCTCTCCGGTATGCGCGGTCTGATGGCCAAGCCACAGAAATCCGGTGCGGAAGGCGGTCAGGTCATCGAGAACCCGATTCTTTCGAACTTCAAGGAGGGTCTGTCGGTGCTGGAATACTTCATATCGACGCACGGTGCGCGTAAAGGTTTGGCCGATACCGCACTGAAGACGGCCGATGCAGGTTACCTCACCCGTCGTCTGGTGGACGTGGCCAACGACGTCATCGTGAACGAAGAGGACTGCGGCACGCTCCGCGGACTCACGGCCACGGCGACCAAACGGAACGAAGCCGTCGTGCAGACACTTTACGAGAAGATACTGGGGCGTGTGGCACTTACCGATGTCATCCATCCGCTCACGGGCGACATCATCGTACGTGCCGGCGAGGAGATTACGGAGGAAGCCGCCGAAATCATCGAGAAATCGCCCATCGAACAGGTGGAGATACGTTCGGCACTCACCTGCGAATCGCGCCACGGCGTATGTGCGAAGTGCTACGGTCGCAACCTCTCCACGGGCCGCATGGTTCAGAAGGGTGAAGCGGTCGGCGTAATCGCCGCACAGAGTATCGGCGAGCCGGGTACGCAGCTGACGCTTCGTACATTCCACGTCGGCGGTGTGGCCAGCGGTTCGGCGGTGGACAACCAGGTCGTCGCACGCTACGGCGGCCGTCTGGAAATCGACGACCTGAAGGTCATCAAGCACAAGGACAATACCGTTTCCTCGAAGATCAGATCGTCGACAAGTGGGAGTTCATGGATGTCAACGACGCGCTGTAACGACAAGGTGGTCGTCACCGACGCCGGCGATTCGGCGACGATGAAACCGGTATGATCATCACGTTGCGCAAGTTGCGCGACGAGAATTCGCAACTGAAACGGAAAGACCTGAAGCTCGTGCAGGTGCGCGATGTGATTCCGGCGACCTCGAATCAGGTCTTGCAGGGTATCACCCGTGCGGCGTTGCAGACCAGCAGCTTCATGATAACCGGGACACCGAATTGTTCTGGCTCGTTTTTGTGGCTGCAATGGAAAACCGGATCGAACGAAACTATTTCGGATG
>VOFD01001756.1_pt1 | contig 14615 bp, 24 predicted proteins | sample 5384101 | NCBI WGS metagenome assembly VOFD01 (sample SAMN12384723, study PRJNA508395) | human gut metagenome | isolation source: healthy gut C | host: Homo sapiens
CCAAAATCATTCTCCGTACAGCCTCTTTCTCCACGTCATGATAATAACGGGCAACCATATTCTTCTTTCGTCTCTCTCTTCTTCCGGAAGTGATTCCAAGTATCCTTCTTTCACTTCGGTAAACAATCTCTCGCGTAAATGCTTGTCTGCATTACATTGACGGGCAACAGCATACGCTTTATCGTAGCATTTAGCCCCAAACATCCTTACGTAACTCTTCATCATTCACTTCATGACAATAAGCCCGTTTTTTCTTTTATTCACGGCCTTTGCCAGTTCCATCTGAACTAAACAATGATCTTTAATAGCTTCATGAGCAAATTTAATAGCATCGAGCATTTCTTTTCTCAGAAACCTCATTCATCTCACCCTCAACCATCATGATATTCTCGTAGGTCGCTGCAACCATGATATCCAAAGTCGGCAGTTGCCAACTCGCTCTTTGTCGGGTTAATCATCAACTCCCTGTTCACACGAGCTACACGTACTCAGAAATAGGACCGTGGAAAGGAATATCACTCACAGCGATAGCTGCAGAGGCAGCCAATCCGGCCAAACAATCCGGCATAGACTCTTCATCACCAGAGTACAACGTTACCTGCACAAAAGTTTCAGCATGATAATCATCCGGAAATAAAGGTCTTAAAGCCCGGTCGATCAGACGAGATACTAAAATCTCGTAATCGGAAGCCCTACCTTCTCTACGTGTAAAACCACCAGGGAAACGTCCCACGGCTGAAAATTTTTCTTTATAATCTACCGACAAAGGCATGAAGTCCACGTCCGGACCTGCCTCTTGTGCGGAACAAACCGTAGCCAACAACATCGTGTTGCCCATTTTCAGCATGACAGCACCGTCTGCTTGTTTGGCCAACTTTCCCGGTTTCCAATGTAATTACCCGACCATCTTTCAGGGTAATGCTTTTTTCAATAACGTTCATAGAAATAATAATACTGTTAAAATATAAAACATTTTAACGGAATTCTTTTTTTAGATAAAAGGAGGAGGAGGGAGGATTAAAAAGTAAAACGACCCGGACGACCCGGGTCGTTTTTATGTAATTATTTACGTAAATTCAATGCTTTAACGATAGCACGATATCTATCGATATCTCTCTTCTTCATGTAATCAAGCAACGCTCTACGTTTTCCAACCAATTTAATCAAAGATCTTTGAGTAGCGAAATCTTTGTGGTTTTTCTTTCAAATGCTCAGTTAAATGAGCGATACGGTAGGAAAATAAAGCTACTTGTGACTCAACAGAGCCGGTATCTTTATTAGACTTCCCGTACTGTGAAAAAAGTTCTTCTTTCTTTTCTGATGTCAAATACATGATGTACAGTCTTTTAGATTTAATATTAATTTTAACGCCGCAAAGATACGTTTTATTCCGACATAAACCAATCTTTTCCAACCCTTTTTGTATTTTTGTATTCCAATTTTCCACAAACAAAAAGAAATACAGATGAAGATATTTATATATGTAATATTACTTTTCATCCCCACGCTATCATTGGGCCCAACGAGCCAAGATCGCATTCGAAAAGACCACGTTCAACATGGGACTCGTGCAAGAAAACGGGGGAAAAGTAACTCACGAATTTAAATTTACAAACAAAGGGAAAGCTCCCCTGTTGATAAAATTTATCGAAACCACGTGTGGTTGCACTACTCCCCAAATGGAACAAAAACCCATTCCTCCCGGAGACAGTAGCGTGGTCACCGTCACGTTCAACCCGAAAAAGACCGCCCCGGCGTGTTCTCGAAAAAAATTATCGTGTACACGAACGCCACTCCCCGAACATCGTATTGCGTTTAGAAGGAGAAGTCATCACGAAATCGGTTGACATCCCAACAACTTCCTACCCCCCATCGTGGTGGGTAACTTGCGTTTCACCACGGACACGATCCACTTAAAACAGGCAGAGACGAAACACCAGATCATAAACATGATCAACACGGGTAAAAAGAACATATCGATCCTGTCGATTTTCAAACCCGACTACCTGGAAGTGGACTGTACCCCTCTCACGTTGGGCAAAGAAATGATGGGTAACCTCATCATCCGGTATCTCCCGAAACACGCGGACAAGATCAAGCCGGATGATTACGTCCTCATCAAAACAGATCAGGGAATGACACACAAGTTCATGATTTCGAACAAGTAATTTTCAATTTTGTACTTTTCAATTTTCAATTCAATATGATTTATCCCGAAAATTTTGAATCTAAAATAAAATTCGACAAAATAAGACAACTTATCAGCAATAACTGCCTGAGTGACATGGGTCGGGAACTGGTCAGCGACATCAAGTTCTCCACCGACGCCGGATGGATTCGAAACCTCTTTGGCCGAAACCTCCGAATTCATGCGGATCTGTCAAGAGGAAGAGAACTTTCCGGTCTCCTATTACCATGATGCCCGTCCCTTCTTGTTGCGTATAAAAGTAGAGGGATTGTTTCTGGAAGTAAACGAGCTGGTTGTCTTAAAAAATTCACTGGAGTCGCTGAATGCCATCATGCGTTTCTTCAACACCAAACAAGAAGTTTACCCTCATCTGGTAGCCCGGGCCGGGACGTACGGGTATTCCCCTATATCCTGCAACGTCTGGACTCGATCGTTTCAAAATTCGGGACAATTAAGGATACCGCCTCACCCGCTTTAGGCAACATTCGTCATAGCATTGCTAAAAAGCAATCCGGAATCTCCCGGCGTATGCAATCCCTGTTGCAAAAAGCACAGGAAGAAGGATGGGCCGACAAAGGACAGCAACATTGCCATCCGGGACGGTAGAATGGTGATTCCCGTGCCTGCCGCCTTCAAGCGGAAATTAAATGGTATCGTGCATGATGAATCCACCACCGGAAAAAACCTCTTATATCGAACCGGCGGAAATCATCGAGACGAACAATGAAATCCGGGAACTGCAACTGGAAGAAAAACGGAAATCACCCGTATTCTCCGGACAATTTGCCGACGACTTGCGTCCTTATATATATGACTTGATCCCAGCCTATGATTTCATGGCATTCGTGGATTTCGTGCGAGCAAAAGCACTCTTGCCATCCGGGTAAATGCCATTGTGCCTCTTTTTGAAGATACCCCTTCCATGCTATGGTACAGGGCAAAGCATCCCCTACTCTACCTAAGCTTGAAAGCAAATGGGAAAGAAGTTGTTCCGTTGGATATTGAAATAAATGAAGACCAGCGAATCATCCTGATTTCCGGTCCTAACGCGGGTGGTAAATCCGTCTGCCTGCAAACAGCCGGTTTATTACAATATATGTTCCAATGTGGTATACCCGTACCCGTGGAAGAATCCAGTAAATTCGGGATATTCCACAAAATACTCATCGACATGGGAGACGAACAGTCTCTTGAAAATGATTTGAGTACATACAGCTCGCATCTGGTAAACATGAAGAATTTCATCCGTTACGCCTCGCAGGACACGCTTATTTAATCGACGAGTTCGGTACGGGGAACCGAACCCATGCTGCGGTGCGATAGCTGAAGCCATTTTAAATGCTTTAAATAACAACCAAAACGAGAGGTGTCATCACGACACACTACACCAACCTAAAACATTTTGCCTCTTCAGCTTCCGGAATTGCAACGGGGCCATGCTCTATGACAGCCACCGGATGCTGCCGCTTTTCCAACTGGAAATCGGGAAACCGGGTTCGTCTTTGCATTCGAAATCGCCAAGAAAATCGGGTTACCCAAAGAGATTTTGGACGATGCCGCCAGCAAGATCGGTGAAGACCGGGTAAATTTCGACAAGCACTTGAAAGAAATCCTACGGGATAAACGTTACTGGGAAGAAAAACGGAAACGCATCCATGAAAATGAAAAACGCTTGGAAGAAGTGCTGGAGCGTTATAAAAAGAACTGGACGATGCCTCCAAACTCAGGAAAACAATCATCCAAGAAGCTCAGGAAAAAGCCAAAGAACTCATCTCCGGAGCGAACAAAACGATAGAAAATACCATCCGGCAAATCAAAGAAAGTCAAGCCGAAAAGGAGCAAACCCGACTGGCCCGACAAACATTTGAGGAAGAAAACGACGGTTACTGTTCAGCGAAGAAGAAGAGGAAGAACGACTGAAGAGAAAATCGAGAAATTGAAAACCGGGAAAAGAAACAAAAGGAAAAAGGGAAACGTCCCAAACCTCCACGTCGGAAGAGACCGATCAACAGCAACAGGCGCCGACTTTCAGCAAAGGAGATCTCGTGCAACTGGATAATAAAGCCGTGGGTGAAATTATCGAAATTAACGAGAAAAAACGCGGTTATCGCTCTCGGCGGTCTCATGACTACCGTGAAAGTGGAACGCCTCTCGAAAATATCGAACAGTGCAGCCAAGAAAATCACGCAAAACAGGATGCCACGCCCCTCTTCCAATTATCTGGAAAACATCAGCCAGAAACGCATGGATTTCAAACCGGAGATCGACGTACGAGGACTACGGGGAGACGAGGCGCTCATGAAAGTATCGGAATTCATTGACAACGCCGTTATGCTAAACATGAAAGACCTCCGTATCTTACATGGAACAGGTACAGGAGGCCCTTCGGCAAATCATACGGGATTTTTTAAAGACCAATCCGGTCGTGGGTTCCTGCGGGGATGAACACGTACAAATGGGAGGCTCGGGAATTACGTGGTGAAACTGGACATATAAACCACACGCGGTTATATTCGGATAAATCCGCATCCTTTGATATTCGCGAAAAGCGAGGGCAATAACAAAACGAGAATTGTTCAAGAATACCCTAAATTCGTGTTTCAACACTCACGGATTTAGGGGTGTTCTACAAAAATTCAATGCAAAATAATGTAAAATAACGTTACCAAAACAGGATTATCTTGTTATCATATTGCGAGCCGCTCCCTATTCCGCTCCCATTCCTCCTCTATTCCGCTCTATCAAAATAACAATATATTAGATTACAATAGTAATTATTAACATTCGAGTAAGTCTATCATAACAATTTGAAAACAGGATAATAACCCTATCAGATAGAAATTTCATTTGAATGCCCACTTTACTGGGACAAATCAATATTTCCCCCGACTCCTATGAGCGTGGAAACAATTGTTTGTATCGAATTCTAGAATTAAGAATAGTGAAGGGGGCTATATGTTCAATGCTTTTTGGATCATTTTTTTGATACTCTTCATCATCCAATTCAATCTCCAGCATAATCTTTCGTTTGGACGATACACTCTGCTTTTTGGGAATGACATGCCCCAATAATATTATTTTCTTGTCTCAACTTCTCCGAGAACAGACTAAACAAGTCCACATTCAACACCATGCAAATCTGATACAACAAATCTGTATCAATAGATTGACGCTTGAAAAGATGATATACCAACGTCCTTTCTTTGTTAATCATACGAGCGAACTGGCTGGCACTCAAACCACTTTTCTCGAACTCTTGCCTTATAATCTCTCCTATATCCAATTTCATAGTTCAAAATTACGAGAATTATCATGAAAGTTTTAATAAACGTAATATATAACTACAAAAATGTTGAATATTATTTGCACATGTAAATTTTATCTCTTTCCCCCGCTTCAGGCGGAAGGTCAGTTCGAAGCCATAACCACTCACCTCTGGGTCCTCGCTCTTTTTTTCGTACAGTTCGGTAAAACCGTAGGTCACATAGTGCCAGTGGGGGATGCTATGCTCGCTTTTCCAGATCTCCACACCATCCAAAGGGTCTCCTCCCAGAGTATATGGGATGATGGTTCCGTAATAGAGGCCATCCTGGTCGGGGTAAAGCCGGTGCATTACCTCTGCAATGGCATCAAAGCCGGCCTGGTTCAATTCAGTCTCGTCGCTCATGGTTTGACCTCCTCACCTTTAGCTTCTTTGATCTGCTTCATAACTGTCTCAATATACGCCATCTTGATCGTAGTGATACAGATTGGAGTACTGCTCCATTACCCGATGGCTGTGTTTCTTCACGATTTGGTCGCCGATCTCTGTTCCGCATCGATCTCCATGGCTGCCCGCTGCCGATCCTCTGGGACGGCCTATCACATGATCTGGCGGTACATCACTTCAGATACCGTATAGACCCCTTCCGGCGCTGGCTGTCATGGGGCCACGCTCCTCTCCTCAGTTCTTTTCCAAATAGAATCCCCCATACGCAGTTGGAGAACTCTCCGGCGGCAAAGCGGTGGATTTTTCCCGTCGATCTCCACCTCATAGACATGAAACACTTTTTCTGTGTGCCGTAATGGGGATCGATTACCGTTGCTGTTCCCCGACAGTCGAACCAGCGGTACTTGAAAATGTTCACGCCAAACAACTCACACTGCCCATCTAAACCGGATGCTTCAAATTTCCAAGCCATATTACCAATCCCTTTCCCGGATAGCCTCCTCGGTGTCAATGGGGATATCGAACCACTCCAGAATGTAGGCCACATCTGCTGCAATACACTCCCGCGCCACTGTTTCGATCTCGCTGTCGTTCTCGTCAAATTCCTCCTGGAGGTCATTGATGCCGCAGACTGCATCATCCAGTGTTTCCTGCACAATTTCGGTGTCGCCCTCGCCGCTCTCTAGTAAATTGATGACCTTCTGAAGCTCATCCGCCACCTTGTCCACCAGGAAGTCGGGATAGTATTTGTCCCTGTACATCTCGTCCAGCAGCCTATAATTGGGGTCAAATGCTTTTCATTTTGCTAACTCCTCTCTGCATGATATCTGTGATACTTAGCTCAATCTCATAATAGCTGTAAATCAAATACAGCCCGCGATGGGCTTTTCCAGCAACTGTAGTTCGACGGCATGATATTTGAAGATCAGCGGTTTTCCGTCGCTTCTCATGGTGGAAACGGCAGTTCCATTATACTTTATCTGCCATTTTCTGTCCGATACTCTCTCCAAAAGACAAGATAAAAAGTGCAACGGCTTTGCGTTGCCCATAAAATTGCGCGGTAATGGTTCTTTTTAGCCTTTTTCACGGCGAAAAGTCGGGAATTTTCTTTGTGGCCGCTGGTCTTCGCAACTCAGACCACTTCTACTGGGTTTCTGGGCACGACAGCTTGCAAAACGAGCCGTCTAAATTGCCGGTGTGGCAGTTTGGTCGTCTCTGCGTGAACTGAGCGCTGCGTGACGGCTGCTGTACTGGGTGACGCTCCCATGGTTCCCAACCACAGCAAGATAAACGGCAAAACTCTGTTTGCTTCAACAGAAAGCAGGCATTCAACAATTTTTCTGGAAGAAGATCGTTTGGTTTTTTTGTATTCTTGCGACAAATATTGACTTCCCTCCGAATCCTGATCATAATAGCAATAGAGAGCAAAGCCAAGGAGGATACCGCGATGGCCAGCTTTAAGAATGCCCGAGAGATCTCTGAGCTGTGGGGTATCAGTGAGCATCAAGTCGCCAACTACTGCAGCAATGGAGACATCCCTGGGGCGGTCAAGCAGGGACGCAGCTGGAGGATCCCATCCGATGCCCAAAAACCAGTAGATAGGCGCATTAAGACGGGGGCCTATATCCAGCCTGCGAAACCGGCAGTTCTTCCGCTCCCCCATCGGGATCAGTGATTACCGTTTGGTCTCCTCCAGCTACTTTTATATCGATAAGACCTTGATGATCAAAAGATTTTTCTCGATGAACGCCCCATGGTTTCCTTTTTTTACCCTGCCCCCGGCGGTTTGGCAAAACACTGAACATGGATATGCTGCGGGTTTTCTTTGAGAAATCTGATGAAGATACCTCAGTCTACTTTCGGAACAAGAAAATTTGGGCCTGTGGGAAATACTATCGGGATTTTCAGGGCAAGTACCCTGTGATCTATGTTACCTTCAAGGATGTTAAATGCGACTCTTGGGAGGATACCTATGACCTGACCTGCCAGATTCTCCGCAACGAGGTACATCGCCACCGGGAATTGCTGAACAGCGACCGGATATCTGCCTATGACAAAAAATACCTTGAAAATGTCCTGAAAGGGCAGCCAGTGAATCGGATATGGCCATGGTCTTCCTGAATTTGTCCCGGATGCTCCATGCCCACTATGAGATTGCCCCCATCATTATCATCGACGAATACGATACTCCGATCCAACAGGGACATGCTCTCGGCTATTACAATAAGATCATCGGTTTCATGCGCAATCTCCTCTCCGGAGGCTTGAAAGATAACCCTCACCTCTTTTGGGTTTCTCACCGGCATCCTTTGCGTTGCAAAGGGAGTATTTTCAGCGGATTAAACAACATCACCATTAATTCCATCCTGGACAACAAATACAGCTCCTACTTCGGGTTCACTCGGATGAGGTGAAGGAGATGGCGGCGTACTACGGGGTGCCTGAAAAAAATACGATGAGATCTGCAAATGGTATGACGGCTACCGGTTTGGTAAATCGGAAATCTTCAACCCCTGGTCTGTAATCAACTACTTTAATAGTGCTTTGCGAGCCAAAAGCATTCTGGCTGACCACCGGCAACAATGAGATCATCGGGGAGATCATTGCCCAGGCAACCGAGATATCTATGAGAAGCTCACCTCTCTGGTCTCCGGCCAAACCATTGTCTCCCTATATCGACACAAGCGTGATCTATCCTCAAATCAAGCAGAATCCATCGGCGATTTACAGTTTCCTCCTCGTCGCCGGCTATCTGAACGCAGTTAAGGTCGACTCTTCCTTCGGTGACGACTATATGTGCGAACTCGCACTGCCTAATAAGGAGATCTCCTTTGTCTACCGAAAGGAGATCCTGCAGAAGCTCAACAATATCATTCCCCCCAGGCCACTGTAATCTCAGTCCAGGAGGCGATCTACTCCGGGGACAGCAAGCGTATCCAGAAGCTGATCCATGGCCTGCTACTCCAGTCCGCTAGCTGCTTTGATACAAGTAGAGAAAACTTTTGTCATAGATTAACGCTCGGCCTATGCGCGATGTGGAGTGGTGCCAATATTGCCACTAATTGGAAGTCAGGAGAAGGGCACTATGGAATCCAGATCATGCCAAAAACCTCTGATCTGCCCGGTATCCTGATTGAACTGACGGTTGATCGGTACTGCACTCAAGAAAAGCTAAATCAGCTTGCGGAAACGGCTTTGGAGCGGATCAATGATAAAAGTATGAATCGAAAATGCTCGCCAAAGACATCAGAACAATTTTCAAATATGGGGTAGCTATCAGCGGAAAAGATATTGTTGTATCCGATATCGAAACCAGCGATAGAAAGAAAAATACTCTGGAGGTGCCGCTATGAAGCTGATCCATCTCTCCGACCTGCATCTGGGCAAGCGGGTCAACGAGATCTCCATGCTGGAGGATCAGGAATATATCCTCACCCAGATCATCCAAATCATCGACGGGGAACAGCCCAATGCCGTATTGATAGCCGGAGATGTCTACGATAAAAGTGTGCCCTCCGCCGAGGCAGTGACGCTCTTTGACGACTTTCTGTGCCGCCAGCCAAGCGTAATCTGCCTGTCCTGATCATCAGCGGCAACCACGACTCCCCGGAGCGCATGGCCTTCGGCGGGCATCATGGACGGGGGCGGGCGTTCACCTCTCCCCCGTATACAGCGGCTCTTGTGTCACCGGTCACCCTTTCCGATCAATACGGAGAAGTACACTTCTGGCTGCTGCCCTTTATCAAGCCGGCCCATGTGCGCCGCTTCTTCCCCGACGAAACAGTTGAAAGCTATACCGATGCCATCCGGACGGCCATCCGGCACATGGCCGTCGACACCGCCACCCGGAATCTGCTGCTCACTCCACCAGTTTGTCACCGGCGCCCAGACCTGCGAGTCGGAGGAGCTCAGTGTGGGCGGCAGCGACAATGTGGACGCCTCCGTGTTCAACTGCTTTGACTATGTAGCCCCTGGGCCACCTCCACGGGCCGCAGAACATCGGCTCCAACCGCATCCGCTACTGTGGAACGCCGCTGAAATACTCCTTCGGAGGCAAATCACTATAAAAGCGTAACCGTCGTGGGAGCTGGGAGCTGCTGGGAGCTGCAGGTCCATACCGTTCCGCTGACACCCCCGGCACGATCTGCGGGAGATCTCCGGCACCTTTGCGGAGCTGACGGACAGAACCTACAGCTCCACCACCGCCGCAGACGATTATTTGCACATTATCCTCACCGACGAGGAGGATGTACCCGAGGCCCTGGGGCGGCTGCGGTGATCTATCCCAACATCATGCGCCTGAGCTATGATAACACCCGTACCCGGAGCAGCCAGGTCATCGGCAGCGCGGAGCAGGTGCAAAGTCGGTCGCCCCTGGATTTGTTTGAAGAATTGTACCAGATACAGAACAATCAGCCCATGAGTGAAGTGCAGCGTGCGTTTACCAGGAGCTGATCGAATCCATCCAGGAGGGCAGGGTATGAGACCATTAAAACTGACCATTGCGGGCTTTGGCCCTTACGCCGGAAACATCCAGGAGCTGGATTTTTCCAAGCTGGGGTCAGAGCGGCTTGTATCTGATCTCTGGTGACACCGGCGCGGGGAAAAACCACGATTTTTGACGCCATCACCTTTGCCCTGTACGGTCTGCCAGCGGCGAGAGCCGGGAAGGCGGACATGCCCGCTCCAAGTATACCGAAGGACACCGACCCTACCTTTGTGGAGCTGAACTTCGCCTATGACAACAAGAAGTACACCGTCCGCCGCAACCCGGAATACACGCGGGCCAAGGCTCGCGGCGGCACCACAAAGCAGGCGGCCGACGCCCAGTTCACCTACCCGGACGGTCGAATCGTTACCAAAGTCAAGGATGTTGACCGGGCCGTCCAAGAGGTCATCGGCCTGACACGGGATCAGTTCTCTCAGATCTGCATGATCTCCCCAAGGGAATTTCTGGAAGCTGCTGCAGGCGGATACCAAGGAGCGCCAGAATATCTTTCGGGATATTTTTTGGCACTGGTTTATATGACACCCTGCAAAAGAACTGAAGGTCCAGGCGAGCCAGGTCAAGACCCAACAGGGAGCAGGCGCCGCCAGCATCCGGCAGTATGTGGACGGGATCGTCTGCCATGAGGACCCCTGCTGTCCCTGAGGTAAAAAAGCTCGAAATGGAGAGCGGTCCCACCGCCGGAGCTTGTGGCGCTGGCGGAACCGGCTGTTGGCGGAGACGCCGCCCAGGGGGAGACGTGGAACAGGAGAAAACATGCTCTGAAGAGCAGATCACGCTCCTGGCCCGCCGGCTGGGAGGGCTGAAAAACGAAGACGGCCAAGCACGGCGCTGGATCGCGCGTGAGGATGCGGAAAACGCCGCCGCGTTGGAGAAAGAGCTGGCGGAGCCGGAAGAACGGTATGCCGCGGCCTGCATCCCGGAGTGAGACGGGCGCGGCCCTGGCGCTGAGATCGACCGAACGCCGGCGGCCTGGCGGATTATCGAGCTGGATATCAGAGTTCGCAGGAACGAGCAGCCGGAGCAACCGCACGCGGCCCGGATTGGTCCAGGAGGAAAACGGGGAGCAGGAATGGGCCCGACCGGCATTTGGAAAATCTGCGCCGGAGGGGCGAAAGGCCTCTCCCGCCGTCGCAGGCGGAGCTGGAAGTTGCCTGGGGCAGCAGCAGACCCTGCTGCGGATGCCAAAGGGAAGCTGGAGCGCCCTGTGCCGCCAGGAGGACAAAGAGCGCGGCCCGGCCGGCTCCAGATCAGGCCCGGCGGCAGTATGAGAAAGTCGGGACGCCGCGGCGGCGCGGCGATCAGAAAAACAAGGCTGGAGCGCGCATTTCTGGACGCCAGGCGGGGATCTGGCCCCGGCCTGGCGAGGGACGTCCGTGCCCTGCCTGTGAGCACCCCACCTGCACCATCCTGCGTCCGGGCCCCCTTGCCGGAGGTGAAGCAGGCCAAGCAGGACTATGAGTGCCGCCCAGGCAGGACGGAGCAGAGGCCAGCGACCGGGCCAGCACCCAGAGGGCGCCGTCCACAGCCGCTCCAGGGACACTGTCCAGGACCACCACCGCCTGTTTGGCAACTCCGCGGCGTGACATCCGAAGGCCGCCGCCGAGGGTGCAGCTGGAAAGCAGCTGGCTGCCCAGGCCGAGGAGATTACCCGCCTGATCATTGCCGCAGAAAAGCAGGAGGCCCGGAGATCCGCCCTCGACCGGCAGATCCCCAGAAAGCGGAGGAAAAGCGGCGCATGAATGCGAGCGCACCCTGTCCGCCGCCAATAGCCGGAACAGGCCGCCGCCCTCTCCGCCTCCATCGCAGAGCTGGACAATCAGATCCAGGCCACGGGGAGAAGCTGGCCTACCCGGACAAAAAAGTCCGCACAGCCCACAAGGACGCCCTGCAGGAGCCCTGAACACACTACAAGGCGCGCTGAGCCGTGCGGAGAACGCCCACAGCACCTATAAGGAGGAGCTGGCCGCCCTTCACGCCGCCATTGAGCAGCTGCGCGCCCAAACGGCGGAGCTGCCCGCTGTGGATCTCCAGGCTTTGCGGGGAGCAAAAGGACGCACTGACCACCCAGAAAGCGGCCCTGTCCGCAAGGAGAGGCCGTCCACACCAGGATCACCACCAACTCCGCCGCCCAGCAGAATATCAGCGCCAGGGGTGCAGGAGATGTCGGAGCTGGAGAACCGATACACCTGGATGAACGCCCTGGCTGCGACCGCAAATGGCGACTTGAACGGCAAGACAAGATCATGCTGGAGACCTATGTGCAGACGGCCTACTGACCGCATTCTGGGCGTGCCAACTTACGCCTGCCAAGATGTCCGGCGGGCAGTACGACCTGGAGCGCCGGCGAGTGGCCACCAACCAGCGCAGCCCAGAGCGGCCTGGAGCTGGATATCTGTCGACCATATCAACACCACCCGGCGCAGCGTGAACACCCTCTCCGGCGGCGAGGCGTTCTTTTTGGCCTCCCTGGCCCTGGGGCCCTGGGCCTGTCTGACGAGGTGCAGATAATGCACGGCATCCGTCTGGACACCCCTGTTGTTCGTGGATGAGGGGCTTTGGCAGCTTGGACTCCGAGGCGCTGAACAAGGCCTACCTCACTCTGGCCGGGCTGACAGAGGGCAACCGCCTGGTGGGTATCATCTCCCATGGAGGCGCTCAAGGAAAGATCGAGCATCAGATCGTCGTGAAGAAGGACCGTACCGGAAGCAGTTCGGCATCTGTAATCGTGGCATAACGCGGCTTTCCTGGCCTAGCCCTGATCTGACTTGATAGAACAAAAGAGTCCCTGCTATCTTCTGTGGGATGGCAGGGACGATTTTCGTTTGATTGCTATTATTGAGTTGGTCTATGATTTGATTGTATGCAAAGAGGTACTAGAAGGTGGTCTGCCGCCTGATAAAAAGAGGGACAACCTTGTGTATATTGATACTGGATGTTGGGGTCAGAATAATCCATTGCCCGCTTTTTTTTAAGCATCGTAGAGATGTTAACCCTCGTTTCAATCGCATGCAACAGTGCATGAAGAAATTTCTCAACTTTCTTCATCTGGCACATCCTCCAACTATCAGCACCGCAAGTTCGCCATTTTGCAGACTGGCTCGGCACATCGAATACCACAATTACAGATGCAATTTCACCTATACCAAAAAAAATGTTACGAGGATATCGATCAAATATATTATATTGAATATCCACGGTCGCCCAAATCATTCCGCCATCATCGGTAATCCTCCGCAAACTGGATCCAGGATCTGGTCTGCGTCGGTCATCATCTGCGCTCGTGTCGGCTTGACCAGCTCTTTGCATATTGCGGACATCTGGGTCTTGATCTCAGAATCCATGCAGAAAGTCATATTCGTGTCCATGGTAGAAGCACCTCCTTGCACTACAATTATATGTTCGCGACACAGTATCGTTTTGCTATTTCCCAAAACGCCTTTTTGTTATACGCCACGGCGCTTGATCCACTTTTTCGTACGCCCCCCCTACTCGGTCTGTTTCAGCTAGTTCAGATTCTTTTCCTACCTATTCTCGCTCTCGCCCAGCTCCGCCACTGCATTGGACCAGGCATCATATTCCCGTTCCCCAACCAGCGTGCTGGAGGAGGCGGCCAAACCCCGACCCAAAATACCGGCACAGGCTCTTGCGATCCTCCTCCGCCAGTTCTTGAAGCCCATCCAGCAGTCCCCATTTTGGCAAAACAGGCTTTGAAAACAATCTCATAGTCCCCATGCTTTGCCGACCACTTCCAACCGCCAATATCAAACAGATCAAGTAGCTTCCGTCCGGAAGAGGTGAATATCAAGAAAGAGCTTTGTGGACCAGTTCTGCCGAAAGCAAACTAAATAAATGTACGATTAATTATTTCATTTGGCTTACGATTGATACTAGAAATTGTAAATCTGTAAATTGGAGAAATTGAGTAGCTCAGTCGTCTAATCGTAAATCGTTAAATCGTAAATAAAATGGCTATTAAGTTTCAATATACCAAAACCTCAAGCTTCAGCAACTCGAAAAAGCACCGAAGGTGTGGCAAGCGTACACCCTCATTATTAAGAATATGAGAGTTCCCTGCGTATGGAAGTGAAGCGCGTAAGGCATCGCTGCCGCGTTGGACGCGAGGTTGGAAAGGAAATCCAAGCTTGAAGCCATGTCGCCCTTTGGAATGAGTTCGACGCTTCATTGATCAGCGATGTTCATCGGTGTAA